>Ga0308309_10000557_pt1 | contig 23806 bp, 24 predicted proteins | sample HubBroMetageWFT5_FD_192491 | JGI IMG/M metagenome (GOLD analysis project Ga0308309, IMG submission 192491) | Warmed and freeze-thawed soil microbial communities from the Hubbard Brook experimental Forest, New Hampshire - Hubbard Brook CCASE Soil... | ecosystem: Environmental > Terrestrial >...
GTGTTCCATTACATAAATGCTTCCGAATACATGGATGTCTCGGTGTCTCAGATGTGGCAGCCGAAAGCGAGCACGAACTGGGGGGGGGGAGTCAAGTAATTGCATATAAAAGACATAGCGTCTATCATGATTAGATTAGGCTGCCTGTATGATTAGAATATGATTAGAATCGTCTTGACTACTGATTAGAATATGCGGAGAATATGATCAGAAAAAACAGGAGAAAGTGATGTACATCCATGAAAGCCCGAACTGGACGCAATTTACTTGGAATGCACAAGCCGTCGCCGGAGTTCTGTCGAACGTCAGGCTCCGCCAAGGAACTCTGCTGGGCAAGATGCAGGGCTATGGTTTCTCCTCTCGTTGGGAAGCGACACTTGAAGTCCTCACCGAAGAGACGCTCAAATCGAGCGCAATCGAAGGTGTCGTCCTAGATCCCGAAAGCGTTCGGTCATCGATGGCGCGAAAGCTCCATCTCGAAACAGGCGGAATCCAAAAGAAAGAGGATCGGAGCGTCGAGGGCGTCGTGGAGATGATGATTAACGCAACACAGAACTATACGGAGCCTCTAACACCTGAGCGCATCTGGGGCTGGCACAACGCTCTATTTCCGACCGGCTTTAGTGGGATGCGGAGGATCCGTGTTGCAGCCTGGCGCGATGACAAACTGGGGCCGATGCGCGTTGTTTCTACAAAAGGCAAAAGAGAGAAGGTTCACTTCGTAGCCCCTCCGGCCGCCAGCATCAAACCGGAAATAGATGCGTTCTTCAAATGGTTCAACGGAGAGACGCCGGGTGATCCTCTTCTAAAGGCCGCAATCGCCCATCTATGGTTCGTCACAATCCATCCATTTGAAGACGGCAATGGAAGAATCACACGAGCTATATCCGAATTGTGTCTCGCACGCTCGGACAGTAGCGAACAGCGGTTTTACAGCATGTCGTCACAAATTTCGGAAGAGAAGCGTGCGTACTATCAGGAGTTAGAAAATGCGCAGAAGGGATCGAATGACATTACGGCTTGGCTGCTTTGGTTCCTGGGATGTCTCGACCGGGCAATTGAAAAATCGAATGTTCTTACAAACAGTGCATTAGAAAAAGACTCTTTCTGGAGGCGTCTCAAGTCTCGGTCAATCGCTCTTAACGACCGACAAAAGAAAGTTATAAACAAATGCCTGAATGGATTCGATGGCAAGCTCACGTCGGAGAAGTGGGAGAAGATCGCGAAATGTTCACGTCCTACCGCGCTTCGTGATATTGCGGATTTGGAACAGAAGGGCCTCCTCATACAAAACCCGGAAGGCGGACGCAGTACAAGTTACAGACTTACCAAGATCAACGAGTGAACGAAGCTACGATCGCTTTCTTCGTCTCAATTCTGAACAGCCTGTCACAAATTTACCGTTCGCGAAGCAGCCTAGCGTTTGCGGCGCAGGGCAACAGAGTCGCAGCTCGAGAGACGCGGCGCCTATCCGGCCCCAATCCGCCTCTTCATCCATCTTAGCGGCGCTAAGGTTGTCGTAATACGCCACCGCATTTGCTTCGATCAGAGCCATCTATGTTTTCGCTTTCAGATCCCTGACAATGCTCTCGAAATAAGCGCTCATCGACGGAGCCTGCGCCTGCGCTCGGGCGCTTTCGAGATACTCGACAGTGTCATGCGACAGTGAAACAGTTAGCCGCTTTTTCTTGCCATAAGCCATTGTTCTTACTCTCTTATGATAAATCTCACACCGAAAGCATACGCTTTGAATCATACGGTCTGTCCATAGAGCCCTAAATCGTTCGAAGCCAGGCCCAAGCGCCGATCAACCCATACACATCAATCGTCGTGGGATAGAACTTCTCAAGAAAATGGAGAGTTTCGCCCCAGCTGACCTGATGGATCAGATCGCGGCCAACGCTGATCTGATCTTGTTCAGTCTCTCGACCTCACCTTACTGCTGTTGATCAACGCAGACCGCCCCCATGAAACAGGGGGACGAATTGGCTGAAGATAACTAAGGCACAGAAGCAAGCCTAATTGGATTGGGCTCACGGGCATTTTCTAGAGTTCAAAGATGGAACGCTGAAGGAGCAGTGGGCAGACCCGGCAAAGACGGCCGAGTTGTATCTTGAACAAGCACAGGGACGGACAAATGGCCGGAAGGAAGTCAGTGATGAAGAATATTTTCATGTTAGCGGTGGTTTTAGTTCTTGTGCGGGATGCAACGCCGTCAACCCACGGGACCTGTGAAATGTCCTGAGGGTTCCACTCCCACCCGCTTCTGCCACATTCGTGGCTCTTCGGAGTTATCCAGCAGTATTTCCCGAAAGCGTCACTTCTTCGAGTTATCCATGTTGCAGGCCTCTACAACAGGCTTTGCGTCCGGCATGTCAAACTGCATGACCACGGGCGATCCGTGCTCGTCGTTCGCGGTGATTTGAACGGTGCGGGCCCGGATGATTTTTTTCAGCATTTCTTTGGTGAGCAAAGCGGAAGTAACCGGCTTGTCCGAACCGGGCCCCCAATTTACTTGCTCCTCTTTGGCGTCGTTTAACCGATATTTGACTTTGACCTTTGGGAAATATGACGTTCCATGGATCTCCGCAGGCTCCACGTAGTCAATCTTCAGGGGCACGCCAACCAGAAGCTCGCCAGCCGCAAACCTGCCCTTCGGACTTCTTCTATCCGGGGCGCAGTCCACCACAAGTGCAGGGCGATTGGGAACGTCACGCGGAGCCTCGCCGGTGAATTTGCCCGTCAACGTAAACCGGTTGTAGGTAACCCCGCGAGCGGAATCCGTCTTTTGCGATTGCCGCCACACGTGCGCCAAAGCCGGTGGCGGCTGCTGCGCCATTCCGGAGAATCCGAATGATGTCAACGCTAGCAACATGAGTACAAGAAGTGGAGCTGGTCTCATCGTTTCATCTCCCAGTGGGTCACTCATGGAATCCGGAGCTTAGGCCGCGCGCGAGCGTTCTGCACAAGTTTCTCGTAGCGCCGGCACATAGTAGCCAAGACGCCTCGGAAAGGCAACCGCACTAAGTGGAGTCTTGAAAAAAGCCGTCGCAGATCTCGTGACCTCTCGTGAACTCTGCTGAACTCTGTTTTGACTAGCGGGCAACAGGCTTGTAACATGCGCGACACCTTTCGAGGAGAGAAAATGCGAAATTGGATTCTGTGTTCCTGTATCGCGGTGGCGCTCCCTTGCGTTTCGTTCGCGCAACAACCTGCCGTGCCGGACAAACCCCCTGCGAGCACGCCATCAAAGACCGCGGACGCCGCTCAGTCCAAGCTGGCCGAATTGCTGGAAGGAAAGGTACGCGCGGCATGGGAAGCCTTCAAGAAAAAGGACAAAAATACCTACGCCACGTTTTTGACTGAGGACTTTCAGGCCGTTGAAAACGACGGCAACGGCGAACGCACCAAGCGTCAGACTCTGCGCGAAGTGGAGAACAGCAACTACAACGATTACCTGCTCCAGCTTTTCCAAGTGCAGCCGCTCGGGCCACACTACGCTTTCGTCACCTACGAGAGCACCATGCAATTTCCCAAGAGCTCGGGTTTGCGTTTCAAGAGAGTTTTTATCGGCGAGCTTTGGACCAACCGCGACGGGGAATGGAAAATGATGCGTTATCAAGAGACCGCTGTCCGCTAGATCCGTTCTCCTAAATAAAAAAGCCCGGATCCGCTGAGGTAGATCCGGGCTTCCTTATTCCGACAGGAACTGTAATTCATGTTCACTGCGCTGCGTATACGCCGACGCAACCATCCGCGGAGGCCGACTGGCAATTGGCACTGCTTCCAGAGGGCAGCGGCACGAAGATGTGGTTGTTGACTGGATCGACGGCCACGCTGTGTGCGTTGCCGTTCGTGGATACGTTCTGTAGCCACTGTCTCTTCCCGGCGCTGATTACTCCGAGAACCGGGCCCGTCGGCATGTCTCTCGCCGCCAGGTAGTAATTGTTGTCGCCAGGGTTGTACCAGGTTTCGTCCACGAACCCGACGTTGTTGATGGTTGTGAGGACTTCTCCGGTCGTGCCGTTGATGATGACCGTAGACGGAGCAAACGCGCGGCCATCGTGATCGGCGCAACCGACCAGGACATCCGTGCCCGGCCCGACGTTCACCCCGGTGGGCATGCACATATAGATCGGAAAACTGTTGATGATCGCTGGCACAAACGCAGGGGCACCACTGGGGAGTGTAATTGGATGGAGGGGGTCAATTACATCGACGCTCCCCACCGTGATGTCGCCGGTTGCATTTCCGTTAGTCAAAAGGAAGGTGCTGGTGGGGGGATAAAATGCCATCCCACCCAGTCCGGCCGGGGCGATTGCTCCCACGCATCCGGCCGGAGAACCGGGGCCGGCCGCGCAAAAGACTCCGCCAGGCACACCGCCAACGGTTGCCGTGACCTGTGGGCCATGATGGCAAGGAACATCCGGATTGAAGCCAGCCGCATGGCCGGATGCGCCGGAAGGGACAGGGTTGCCAGCCGTGCCCACGGTGGAACCTGAGAATTGGAGCGAAGGATTGGGGCAGGGAAATGGGCCCGCCGGCGACGTCAAGTTTGCGCCTTGATCATCAATGAACACGGTGTCGTCATTTTGAGCTGCGCCATCGTAGTAAATCTGCCCGAGTATGCATGAGTCGTAATTCGCCGGAAACAGTGTTGTGGTTGAAGGCCCGCCGGGAGTCGTGACATAGGTACTTATACCGGGACTAAAGGGCGCCTGAACGGTAGGGTCGGTGACCTGAGAGTAAGCGAGACAGTGCTGCTGCGCGTCCGTTCCCGTTCTCGTCACTACACCGGTTACGTCAACAATGGATACGAAAGGAAATCCCGGGTCTCCATTGATTATCGCTACGAGGAAACGGCTGGAACCGTCTTGCGGGAAAGTCACGACGCTACCGGTTGTTGCAAGTTCATCGCCGCGCAGGTCGCCGCAGGTCGGATCGGCAAACGCTCTTCCATTTGCAGACTGTTCGCAGTTGGTGATTCCGTTAGGCAGCCCGTCATAGTCCGGCGTCGTGCCCGTCGGTATCACGGCGGTTAACAGCGGCGGAGCCGTGAAGCCAGTTGCAGCCGTTCCGCTCGCAAGCATGGGGGCCAAGTCGAATATTACGAATGACGCGCTGCCATTTCCGACGAACATGAAGTTGCCGTCAGCGGAAACTTCCAGACCGTTCGGACCTGACAGCGGATTCAGGTTATTGGCGCGCGATGCGCAGCACTGGCCACCCATGAATCCGCCGAAGAAGCCGTTGGGACCGAAGAAGCCGGGAATGCGGAAGCCGTCCGTCTTGCAACCGAACCGCGTGTAGTTCCCCTGCGCGGATGTGATGGGAGGAATTGTTGCAACCGCACCAGGCGTATTGAGCTCGGGATCGAACCAGCATGCGCTGGCATTGTTTCCCGCTTCGGACACCGAATTATTCCCGCCGATGGCCCACAGCGCAATGTTGGTCGTCGTGCTGAACACCGGTACGTCGAGGCCGATGCGGTCCGACACCGAGTACAACCGATTCGTGGGGTCCACCCAGCTAATATCGAAGATATTGAAAGGGCCGCCAGGTTCGCCGTTGGGGTTGTGCTCCGGCACGATCATAACGTCAATCAGCCCGATCGTCCCGTTCTTGTCGGTTCCGCAGACCGGACAGTTGGGAGTGCTTCCGCAACTGTTCGTGATCAAGATCGATGCGAACAGTGCGACCAGGGCTAGAAGGTGCGACATTTTCGGTTTCATCGAATCTCCTCCAACGATTTTTCCCGGGGGCCGAACTTCCTTTTCAACACCGTTCTCGGGTCGCTCACGCTGGCCCCCGTGGAAACCAGCAGCAAATGAGCTCACCCGAGCCGCGCGCAAAACTCACTTTGACTAAAACCGGAACTGTAGCCCTTCAATGAATACAAAGTAATTCCGCGGCAGAATGCCCTGCACGCTGGGGTCATGAAGCTGATTGATGTTGAGGTCCGACTTCACCAGCACCCAATAATTCAGGTACCAGTTCACGCCGAGCGTCCACTGGGTGGTGTGATCGCTTTGCAGCGGGAATATTACCGGCGTAATGGGGCAGGCCGGTATCGTGGTGGCGTCGCAAGTCGAACCGGCAGCTCGCCCTTGCAACCAGGAGTAGCGAGCCTTCAACTCCCACGCTCCCCAACCCGGGCCACCCGATTCACCGGGAGAATTGGGGCCGATCACCGGGTGTTTCACTCGCGGAATGGCATTCTCCGGCTCTTTTTCGCCCGTCAGCAAATAATTTGCTGCTAGGTAGGTGCCCTTGCCCACGATGCCGGGAAGGGTGTTGTATCCAGCGCCGCCCAGTTGAAACGACCCGATGTTGCTGCGCTTTTGTAGGAGTTGAGTGTACTCGCCGCGTATACCGAGTGACCCTTTTAGCAAACTGAACTGTCCGTTATAGCGTTCGACTCCGCCGTTGATCCGGAATTGTGGGAAGAACGTGTAGGTTCCGTCGGTCATCAGGCCGCTAAAGCTCAATTCGTTCGAAAGACCTCTGGATCGACTGTGCTCCGCAGCGCCGCCAAAAGACAGCCCCTTCAGCCACGGGTTGCCGGAATCTCTAAACGGAGAGAACCGCAGTCTGCCGGTGACTTCGACTTCGTTCGTGGTCGAGGCGGTCAGGAGTCCTTGGCCGTTGAATACGCCGACCCAATATTGCGCCTTACCACCGGCTAAATCGCCGTGTACATCAACGCCGGGTGCACGAAATCCACCCGAGGCATCCGGATACAACACGGAGTTAATCGAGCGTTCGGCAAACTGAACGTTGGTATCAGCGGTTCCCACTTCCATCGAGAACGGTAGCTTGTACTGGCCGCCCATAAACTTGAGCCAGCTCCAAGGCTTGAAATCCACATAAGCGTCCCGGATCGTGAGGGTGGAGGCGGTCTCAAACAGGAATGCGTAGTCGAGTTGGCTGCCATAGTTGCCCTGCACGCCAAAGCGAGCGCGCTTGATGGCGAACGTGTCCGGAGGTGCGCCGTTGCCGTTGTTAAACTGGTACTGCGCATTCAAATAGCCCACCGGCATGATCGTGAACTGGCCATCCGGGCTCTTCAGGAAGAAGTGCTCTCCGTTGAAGCCGGCGGTAGGACCTGGAGCGTCACTAGCCTTCTTTTGGAGGATGTCGATCTCTTTCTGGAGTGCGTCGATGTCGGCCGCTGTAGCCGGTGCGGGCGACGAAGCGTCAGCACTGAAGCCACTGCTGGAATCCACCGCTCCAGGAGTCGCCGACGAAGCGCTCACATCGGTGCCATCGACCGCGGTGGTTTGCACTAGATGCGCAGGTCCACCTTGCGCCGCCGCGCTCACCGCGACGAGCTTTTGAATTTGCGCCTTCAAATCCGCGACCTCACGGCGCAATTGCTGAACCTCGTCCTCGGTTGCAGCCTTGGGTGCGGGTTTCGACTGCGTTGAGTCGTCGGAAGGCTTCGCGCTCTGAGCAAAAACGAGCGGACCCGGCGCGACGAAAAACAAGGCTACCAGCACACACCACCACTTAGGCGAGCGCATATTTATCCTCTCTGCGGAAGGTTTTCAAAGCATACTGCGGGTTTGTAATCATCGGCACGATACCAGCAGTTAATCGAATCCCGTAATTGTGAATATGCGGGGGCTGAGCAAGAGAAGCAGTACATCCGGCCATCGGTCCCCCCGTTAAGTGCACACGAATACCACACGACTACTACAAAGACCTGCTTTTTCCCGCAGGATCGTGTCCGCTCACCTGCGTTGCTTGCCTAAAAATGTCTTGGTTCGTGTCGAACTCGGCTTACTGGTTCACTTATCGAACCAGTTTTAACAAAAGCAGGGACGCTCTTAGCATGGAGAAATGTGGCATGTCAAGGATATTGTTATGTTCGATCAGCTTTTCAAATGATTTTACAAGCGCTCCGAGCGCGAAATCGCCCCTCGAGCTGGTTCGCTACCCAATGCTAACGCAGTGCCAGAGCCTGTTGCCCGGGTCAGTAATATTCAAGGTATATGGGTCGGCGTCTGAATATTCTGTATCGACCTGAGACAGGATTCTGCCGGGCGTGTTGCCGCCTCTGCCGAGCAGTGCCATAATGGCGCGCCATCTTAATCAGCAGCAAGACTGTTTCAAGTGAACAGGGGGTTTTCATGCCTTTGAGAGATGTGTGGATTGAGAAGCGTGCGGCATCGATGAACGGGGGAGCGCGGAATTATTCTCAGCTGCATTTCGCGCGCAAAGGCGTGATTACCGAGGAAATGGAATACGTCGCCAAGCGCGAAAAGATTGAGCCGGAACTCGTGCGCAGCGAAGTGGCGCGCGGCCGCGCTATCATTCCCGCCAATATCCATCACTGCAATCTCGAACCCATGGGCATCGGCGTTGCCTTTTTCTGCAAAATTAACGCCAACATCGGAAATTCTGCGACCACTTCGAACGTCAGCGAAGAACTGGAAAAGCTGCATCGGGCCGTTCACTACGGTTCGGACACCGTCATGGATCTTTCCACCGGCGGGGACATTCCCATGATTCGCAAAGCGATCATTGAGGCTTCGCCCGTCCCCATCGGCACGGTGCCAATTTACGAAGCCCTCTCTCGCGTTCGGCGCGCCGAAGACTTGAATTTGAACGTGATGCTGGAAGTGATCGAAGAGCAAGCCGAGCAAGGTGTGGACTACATGACCATTCACGCAGGAGTATTGCGTGAATTCTTGCCGCTGGTGCGCAACCGCATCACCGGAATCGTGAGCCGGGGCGGTGCCTTGCTCGCGCAGTGGATGAGTTTTAACAAAAGGCAGAATTTTCTGTACGAGAATTTCGAGACCATCTGCAAAATCTTTCAAAAACACGACGTCAGTTTTTCACTGGGGGATGGCTTGCGGCCCGGCTGCCTGGCCGACGCCAGCGACGAAGCGCAATTCGCCGAGCTGCGCGTTTTGGGCGAGCTGACGAAAAAGGCCTGGGAATACGAGGTGCAGGTAATGATCGAAGGCCCCGGCCACATTCCGCTCGACCAGATCGAGCTGCAAGTAAAAAAGGAAAACGAGCTGTGTTACGAAGCTCCGTTTTACACACTGGGCCCGCTGGTCACCGACATCGCCCCGGGATACGACCACATCACCAGCGCGATTGGCGCAGCCATGATCGGCTGGCACGGCGCTTCCATGTTGTGCTACGTGACGCCGAAAGAACACTTGGGATTGCCGAACGCCGACGACGTTCGTCAAGGAGTGATTGCTTACAAAATCGCAGCACACGCGGCGGATGTTGCGCGTCATCGTCCCGGCGCGCGGGACCGCGATGACGCGCTCAGCTACGCGCGCTTTCTCTTCGACTGGAACAAACAGTTCGAACTTTCCCTGGACCCCGCCACCGCCCGCGCGATGCACGATGAGACCTTGGGGGACGATTTTTACAAGGAGGCGAAATTCTGTTCGATGTGCGGGCCAAAGTTCTGTTCGATGAATGCGACGCAGATCGCGGAGATCTACCAGGGGCTGGACCAAAAAGACCGCGAGCAGAAATTCGCGCAACTGCTGGAGAAAGTGCAACCGGCGGACGCAAAGACTGCAGCGACGTCCTGAGCATCGAGGAAAATGCACCCAAGCAGAAACTCGCGAAATAATTAGAAGCGGGGAAGTACAGGACTGGGGGAGCAGCAAGATGGATGGTACAAATTGGCGGGGTGGAACGTAACTTGGGGTGGAAGGAGACCTGCGATGACGTTTCTACTCTTTGCGACGCTGATGTATTTTTTGCCGTCGATTATTGCTCACCGGAAGCGGAACTTCGCTGGCATTTTCATGGTGAATCTCCTGTTTGGCTGGACGGTGGTTGGATGGGTTATTGCTCTGGTTTGGGCCTGCGTGGCCGACATCCGGCAGCCCATTTTTGCGATGGCCGGTCCGGCGCGTTACTGCATCCGGTGCGGAGCGATGATCGCGGGGCCGCATTTCTGTCCGAGTTGCGCGCGGCCGTTGTAAGTCGCGGGGTGCGCGTCTTGAACGATAAGAAGAAAAAGAGCCGGCAAGATGCCCTTCGAGTTCGCTCGGGACGAGCCGGCGCTACGCCAACCACTACGGAGGGGCGCTAGTGGCTGAGCCGGAGGCCGGCCAAGTCCTGCGCGAGGAGTTCAATCGCTGGGCCGACGCGGGCAAGGGCGAGTCGATGGAGCACGAGCATTGCCCATCGCCAAGCCCGCGCTCGGGCTGATGCAGATCGAGCCCACCGACAATATTCTGGATGTGGGCTGCGGCGCGGGATGGCTCTCGCGCATTCTGGCCAAGTGCGTTCCGGAAGGGCGCGTGGTGGGAATGGACATCTCCGACGAGATGATTCACCGCGCGCGGCGCGCCAGCGTGGACACCGCGAATCTGGTTTTCGTGGTGGGCGAGGTGAACGAAATTCCATGGGAAGCGAATTTTTTCACACGCGCGATTTCGGTGGAGTCTTCCTACTACTGGCCGGACCCGGGCAAGGGCATCCGCGAAATTTATCGCGTCCTGCACGAAGGCGGCTCGGCCTGGATCCTGATCAACTATTATCGCGACAATCCGTGTTGCCATCAGTGGGGCGAAAAACTTGCGGTCCCCACCCATCTGCTTTCCGCCGAAGAATGGAAGAAAATGTTTCGCGACGCAGGATTCGCAGACGTCGCCCATCGTCTGCTCCCCGATCCCACGCCCACGCCCGAAGTTTACAACGGCCGCTGGTTCCGCGACGCCGAAGAGCTAGCCAAATTCCGCTCCATCGGCGCCCTGTTAGTTCAGGGCACAAAATCCCCCGTCATTTTCTAGAATTGAGCGCTCCCAGCAACTTACATGCCCGTCCCGCACTCTCGGTCAGATCTTTTTAAGTTTCGATGAAAGTCTAAGCTTTAAATCGGGCGTGAGGGTTAGTAAACCACAGCCATTCATTCCAGATCTCCGCCTCGGTGCTTGCGCCAGGTGTGTGGCGCCTACAAATCACAACGTCAAGGCTGGGGCGGGCGAGAGTGGGAAAGAGAATCTCGCTTTGCTCAGTCTGCCGGGACGGCGCGGGATTTGGCCCACTCCCTGATGCTCTGGATATCTTCAGCGCGCGTGACGCTGAGCGGCTGGGTGCCCTTAATCTCGGCAAGCAAGATTTCAGATGAAAGCTGCTGTTTTCGATCGAACGCGGTGTACAACCCGGCGGCAACTGCCTGTTCGATCTCCGCTCCGGAGAAACCTTCGCTCGCTGTGGCGAGCTTCGGCAAATCGAACGCTACGGGATTTCGTGCACTCTTGGTGAGATAAAGCGCAAACAGCGCTGTGCGCACATCCGCTGTGGGCAAATCGACGAAGAAAATCTCGTCGAAGCGTCCTTTACGCAGCATCTCCGGAGGGAGCACGGTAATGTTGTTGGAAGTAGCGGCCAGAAACACGCCGCCCTCGCGATCCTGCATCCAAGTAAGCAGAGTCGCGAGCAGGCGCTGCGACAAGCCCGCATCGGCGTCGCCACTGGTGCCGGCCGAAGCAAATGCTTTCTCGATCTCGTCGATCCACAGGACCATAGGAGCAAGTTTTTGCGCGAGGTCTAGCGTGTTGCGCAGCCGCTTCTCGCTCTCGCCCACGTATTTGTCGTAGAGCCGGCCGGCATCCAGGCGTGCCAACTCGATGCCCCATTCTCCGGCGACGGCGCGCGCGGCGAGACTTTTCCCGCATCCTTGCACGCCGGTAATCAAGACGCCTTTCGGCGGGACGAGCCCAAATTGACGACCTTCCGCGGTCAACGCGCTGCGCCGTTTATCAACCCAATCGCGTAGCCGCCGCAATCCAGCTACATTGACGAAGGACGCATCACGTCGAACGATTTCGAGCAGTCCATCGGAGCCCAAGGCGGCGTGCTTGGCCTCAAGTACGGTTTCAAGCAATCCAGCATCCGCCGCACCGTGCGCGAGCAAGCATTTGCGGAGCGTTCGCAAGGCTTCGTCTTGGGTCAAGCCCACCAGATTCCGCGCCAATCGAGAAATATCCTCCGCATCCAGAGCGACCGGAGTGCGTTGGTTGCGCCCCGCTTCCGCCAACACCTGGTTGACCCCTGTAAGTAATTCCTCCGCGCTCGGCAGGCCCAGTTGAAACACTACCGATTCACACTTCAGTTCTGGCGGCAAATCTAACGACGCCCCGGCGATGACAATGGATCTGCGCGCGGTACAAAAAGTACCGGTCAAGTCTCGAAGACGGCGGCTGATGTGGTCGTTTCCGCAGTAGCGCGCGAAATCCTTGAGCAGAAAGATTGCGTCGCCGTCGATTGAGGCGATATTGGCCAGCGCCTTTTCGGGATCGTCGGTGCCGTATAACGGCGCACCGGTGAATCTCTTGAGTCCTGCAGTTACGCTCCAGGTATAGAACGGCACCGCCATCTGCATGGAAATTGCGAGCAGAAGTTTCTCGAGCCTGTCTTCTTCGCTGGTCTCGACCGTAATAATGGGAGTGCGAGAATTAATCAGGATTTGTAGTTCGTCATGTTTAGTCATGTAGTCAGAAGTTGAGGGCATCAGCCGTCCCGAGGACTCGGGTGTAAAGACCCGAGCTACATTAAAGTCGTCGCGATCACATAGCAGGGTAGCTGCAACCTACGCTCCCCAAGCTGCAAGACTAACAGAGCCATGAGAATAGATCACCGACGGGAAGCCTACAAAACGAACCGTTTTACCCAACTGGTAACGCGATCGACCGCGTATCGCGTCCACAGCCTCCGACTCCTAGAATTCCTGGAAATGTCATGCTAGCGTTGCTGCTACCCGGTAGTTGTTGGATACGAAGAAAGAGTGCGAGCTTGCGGCGCACGTCGCCGGAATACGGGGCGAGTCCAGCGAGGCAAGTAGAGACCGGCCCGCGCGAGGCGACGAATCGTTCGCGTGATGCTATGGCGGGGAACAGCCGGTTGTGCGAGAGGTTGCGTAAAGGCGATGCTTTGAGGTTTTTCGAAGAGTTAAGCAGGCCGGACTGGATGGTGACAGCGGAGCAGGAGTGGCGAAGGCCCGCTCGGGATGACAGCGTGGGAAGGCCAGGGCGCGAGAAAAGCAAAGCGTGATAGAAAGAAGAGTCGGCAGGAAGAAGATTGATTGAGAGACGGAACCAAGCCCGACGAAGCGAAGGGCCCCAGCTAAAGAGGCGAGCTACATTAAGACCACATCAAGGGTTACATCGCAGAGGCAGACGCACACGGGGAGAATGCTTTGGAAGATAAGCGGCACAAGTGGGTGAACGACATGAAGGGCGTTCTGGAGACTTTGAACCAGGGGGTGATCATCAACGATGATCGCAAACGAATCGTCTTCGCGAATCGGCTGTTCCTCAAAATGATTGGCATACCGGCCGAAGAACTCTTGGGGGTTACGATCACAGACTTGTACCCGCCTGAGGACGCTGCGGCGCTTCAGAAACACATCGCCAGGAGACAGGTAGAAGGGCAGAGCCAGTATGAGTTTTACCTGCCGCAGAAGGGCGGCGGAAAATTGCCGATACTGGTAACGGCGCGGCAAATCGAAGATCCCCAGGGCAACGTGTTTGCCGTAATTACGGCCACGGACATTACCGAGCAAAAGCGCGCTGAAAACGCGCTGCGCGAAGCCAATACGGAGCTCGAGCAGCGCCATCGGGAGATCGAAGAGGATTTGCTGCTCGCGGCGCGCGTGCAGCAGAGTCTCGCGCCGAGCGGGTTAACCTGGGGAAAGGTGAATGTCGAGACGTTTTATCAGCCGGTGCGAACCATTGGCGGAGATTTTGGACTGGTTGCGCCGCGCGGCGGCAACCTTAGTTTGATGGTCTGCGACGTTTCGGGGCATGGCATCGGGTCGGCGCTTGTCGCCAACCGCATTTATTCGGAGACGATGTCGCAAATCGAGCGAGGCGTAGGACTCGGCGCGATGATGAAGCACCTCAATACTTTTGTGAAAGGAAATCTGGGCAGCTCGGTGTTCTTCTTCACGATGGTGGCTGCGCGGCTGAATTACGACGACCGCAGTCTCCAATTCGCCGGCGCCGGTCATCCGCCGGCGATGATCATTCAGCCGGGCCAAGCACCGCGGCTGCTGGAATCGCGCAGCGCAGTGCTGGGATTGCTCGATGACGCTGTTGATAACGAAGCGGTAATAGAGGTTCCGGTGCAGGCCGGCGATCGCGTGGCGATTTATACCGACGGCTTCACGGAAACGTTCAATTCGCGCAGGGACATGCTAGGGGTCGAGGGATTCGCGGAGATCGTGCGAGAAGCTTCGAAGCTGTCATTGCCTGAAATGAAACAGCAGATTTTGGAGCGAGTCTCAGCCTGGCGCAACGGGCCTGCCGCTGACGATATGTCGCTCGTCCTCATCGAGATTCCATGAATTCCCGGTGCTTACAAGACACATTGAAAGGTGAAGGCGCCGGTTTGACTACAGTAAGGGGCATGGATATACTTCGCGTCTTTGTAACAGGATTGGTGAGGTAGAATAGGCGCATGGGAGTTCTTGATAACCGGTTTGAACGCAGTTACGTCCTTTCCACTGTAGATTACGTTTTCAATTGGGCACGCAAGAGCGCGATATGGCCGCTGACGTTTGGGCTGGCTTGTTGCGCGATCGAAATGATCGCCTCCACTACGTCGCGATTCGATATTGCGCGATTTGGTGCGGAGGTTTTCAGGCCCTCGCCGCGGCAAGCGGACTTGATGATCGTGGCCGGGACGGTGACGCTGAAAATGTCTCCGGTGCTGAAGCGCGTGTGGGAGCAGATGCCGGAGCCGAAGTGGTGTATTTCGATGGGCGCCTGCTCGAGCGTGGGCGGGCCGTTCAATGTGTATTCAGTGCTGCAAGGCGTGGACCGGATCGTTCCCGTTGACGTGTACGTGATCGGCTGCCCGCCGCGGCCGGAAGCGCTGTTCTATGCGCTGCTGAAACTGCAGGACAAGATTGACCAGATGTCGCTGGCCAAGCGGCCGACCGAAATCAGGCTGCTCCCGGAGATGGTCGAGGAATTCAAGAGCGGTGTGATGGTGGCTCAGTCTCCGCACCCCGATAGTTTGTAGCACCAGAGGATCCAGACATGGCGTTTTTGCGTACGGCGAAGAAGGATGAAGTCCCGCCGGGGATGATCCGCGAATTTCAAATTGATGGGAAGACCTTCGCGTTGTCCAATGTGGACGGTAAACTTTATGCTATCAATAACTTATGCCTACATCGAGGGGGTCCGCTGGGGCAAGGCGAGTTAAAGGGCACGGTGGTCACTTGTCCCTGGCATGGGTGGCAGTATGACGTCACTACAGGCAAGCTGGTGACGAATCCCGCGGTGGGATGCGAGACGTATGCGGTGGAAATTCGAGGCGACGATATATTTGTAGATGTAGGATAAAGTTAGGGTTAGCCGTGACGGCTAGTCCTGGTTCGAGCTGCTGCATTACTAGTTTCACCTCTTCAGTGAACATTCCACCAACAAAGTTAGTCATTTAGCGTATTTTTCCGTGTATAGTGCGCGCGACACTTTTTGACGGATGACGCAACCTCCTTCCAAACCAAAACGTTGGCTGCTGGCGGTCGACCCTCGCGTATATCACTGGGATACCCTTTTCGTGAAGGGCAAGGAAATGTGGCGGCATGCCGGGAACCGTCCAGACGCGCTTCGGCAACTGAAGCAGGTGCAACGAGGGGACCGCGCGCTGTGCTATCACGGCAAAGCGGAGCACGCGGTGTACGCACTGGCGGAGGTGAGCCGCGATCCGTATCCGGACCCGCACGATCACGACTCGAAAAAAATGGTGATGGATTTGCGCGCGATCGAGCGATTGCCGCGACAAGTGACGCTGGCTGAACTGCGCGAAAATAAATTGCTTCGCAAGATAAAATTTCTGAAGAACACACGGCTTTCGATCTGCCCGCTTACCGACGAAGAATACTCGGAGATCCTACGCATGGCCGGGATCGTGGCGTCGCCCGGCATTCCTTTGCCTTGAGCTGTTCCGTGTGGAATTTTTCAAACTTAAGATTGTCCTTCGAGAGCAGGGTGCCTGGACCGTTCGATGTTTCACATGGCTTGCTCCAGCGTAGAATGGAAGTATGCCGGAGTTACCCGAAGTCGAGACGGTCGTTCGCGGTTTGCGAGCGGTGTTGCCGGGAAAGCGCATTCTGAACGTGCGCTTGGGCAAGACAGATTTCATCGACGATCCTGCCGCGCTGGAATTGCAACTACCTGGAAGCAAAGTCGTGGCCGTGCGGCGTCACGGAAAGTTCATCCTCGTGGAGCTTGAATCCGCAAATGGACGCAAGCAAGAATCATCTCTCCTGATTCATCTGGGAATGACCGGGCAAATCGTGACCTGCCCGCCGGAAGTTCCCGTTTTGCCGCACACGCATGTGTTTCTTGGTCTGGATAATGGCCGGGAGCTTCGGTACACGGACATTCGGCGTTTTGGCCGCATGGCAATGCTTGCGGACACGGCCCACGCAACCCTCCTGGGCAAGCTCGGGCTCGATCCACTGGAAGCAACGAAAAACGAATTTACCGAAATGATCCGTTCGCGGCGCGCGCGCATCAAGGCATTGCTGCTGGACCAGAGTGTCCTGCGAGGCATGGGCAATATCTATACGGATGAGAGTCTGTGGCGCGCGCGCATACATCCGAGACGGCTCGGCGCAAATTTGAGCGACCCGGAGATTCATCGGTTGTACGCGGTCGTGCGCCGCGTGCTGAACGAAGCGATTCGTTTAGGTGGGTCATCCATTTCGGATTATGTAGATGCGGAAGGGCAGCCTGGGGAATTTCAGATTCGTCATCGCGCGTATGGGCGCGAAGGAAAGAAGTGCTCTCGCTGCGGCAAGAAGATTCGACGAATCATTGTGGCTGGACGCAGCAGTTATTTGTGTCCCTCTTGCCAGCGTGCGCCACGAGCGGTTCGGCGACGCAGGATGCCGCGCTGAAAGCCTGCCTGCTGCGGGCCAGCCGCGGCCTGCTTGCCGGAACGGGCTATATTCAAATCTTGAAGCGTGCTCGCCTGGGCAATTTTATCGAGCCGGCTGTCAATCCTTGCGTGGGACAAGCAAATAAATCAGCGCGGACCCGGCCAGCGTGAAGATTCCCGCGTAGAGAAAGCCTGCATCAGGGCTAACGCTCGACCATAGAACGCCCACCGCAATGCTCGACACCAGATCGCCGATTCCGTTGACGGTGGCAAGCACGCCAAAACCCGAGCCGCGTACTGTTTGTGGGAGCAATTCGGCGGCCATCGATTTTTCGAGCGAGGCCTGCATCGCGCCGTGAACGCCCGCTAGTCCAAATAAAACAATGAGGACCGGAATTGTGGGACTTACGAAAATGAAACCGGCGTAGGTGGCCGCTCCGGTGAGATACCCGAGCGCCAGCAGATTGCGTTTGCCGATGCGGTCGCCGAGCGCGCCGGCCGGATAGGATGCGGCTGCGTTGACAATGTTATAGAAGGTGTAAAGAGCGACGGCCATGGTCGCGGCGCGGCTGGTGCCGAAGCGTGGAGCTAGAATCTGGCTGGCGCGCAGAATCAAAAGAGTAGGCGCGAAATCTCCAATGCCGTGAGCAGAAACTCCGGCCAGAAAATGCCAGTAGGTTCTGGGCATTTGCGTGAAACTCGAGGCAAAGCTTGGAGCCTGATGTCCTTCCTCGCGTTTTCCCGCTGGAACGAGAAATGCAAACGCGACCGCAGCAGCCAACCCGGGGACGAGGGTCCATTTCAAAACGCCGCGCGCGCCGATGACTCCAATCAGCGCTGTCGCGCAAAGCGGTCCGAGAACAGCGCCCGCGGTGTCCATCGCGCGCTCGAAGCCGAATGCGCGGCCTTGCTGCTGCCGCGCCACCGAATCGGCGAGAAGCGCATCACGCGAAGGTCCCCGACTTCCGCGGCCGGTCCAGCCGAGCGCGCGCATAACCAGGATTGCCGGCCAGCTGTGCGCGAAAGCGTAAGAAAACGTGGAAACTCCGGTAGCTAGGTACCCGAAAATGCCAGTGGGTTTGCGCCATTTGGGGCGATCGGCAATCCAGCCGCCGGCCAGCTTTGCAAAACTGGAGAGCCCGTCGGAGACCCCTTCGATCACGCCCAACGCATATGCCGGCCCGCCGAGGCTTGCGAGAAACGCGGGAAGAATTGCCGTGGCAGCTTCGTGGCCCCAATCTGAGAACAGACTGGCCAGGCCTATCCCGAGCACGCCGCGCGTGAGCCAGTGTTTTGAAGATGAAGACGGACTGGCGCTGGAATGCTCGTTCATGCTTGTGAAGGAACTAGCCAGCAGCCCTCTTGCGGAGATGCGGTGCTGGCGGAGGTTCGATAAAAGGCAGGGCCGCGCTCACGATTCTATGGGCCCAATTTCCGCGATCACGGGCGTCAAGCCAGATTACTGGTGCGGGCAGGTTGTTGAAGGGTGGCGAAGCGCGCAATTCGATCAACAAGTCGTGGATACGCAACTGGAATGCGCGGTCTTCGGAACGAAAGCCATCGCGAGGGATTCCTCCTTCAACCGGAGGCACGCCGATGAGAACAGAGTAGCTCCTCATCCACCAGGCCAGCCATGCTTCGAGATGAGGCTGGCGGCCGAATTTGTTGACAAGGTAGCAATAGTTATCGAGCACGGCGCGGTCGGTGATCATCAAAGGCGCACGGAGCGTGGCCTCAAGCTCCGCGGCGATTTGCGCATGCAAAATCCAAAGCTGCCCGCTCATGGTTGTTTCCAGGTTTACCGGAAACGGAGACTGGCGCGCGACTTCGGTAACCAGCTCCACATTGTGGTGGGCTTTCTTCAGCAGCGAGCACACTTCGTACACGAGCGTCGTCTTGCCAACGCCATGCGTGCCGATCAGTGCGAGTTTCAAATCGCCGCCTTCCTATCTGCCATTTTGTTCTAACATATTTGGGACGCGGTGAGAAACCGCGCGGACGAAACATTATGTGTGCGCCGTGCGTCTATCCATCCGCTCGAAAGATTGTTTTCTATTTGCCCGGCGCATAGTATCGACGGTTCGTAACCTAGAGACCGCGACCTTGGAGAAAAGTGGGATGACCCTTCGACGATTTTCAGCGTTTGCTTTGATTCTCATGTTTGGAATCGCGTCGGCACGCATCGCGATTCATGCTCAGCAAGGCACGCCTGCCAAAGACCCGGCAGCAGAGGCTGACGACCGCATTCTCGCGGAGATTCGCGACCACAACGAAATTATGGCCAATCTCGAATATCTTTCGGACGTAATTGGCGCGCGGCTGACTGGCACAGAGAATCTCAAGAAAGCGAATGACTGGACGAAGCAGAAATTTGCCGACTACGGCCTGGCGAACCCGCATCTGGAACCGTGGACCATCGCGCACACTTGGACGCGCGTTTCTGCAACCGGTCAAATTACGAGCCCGTCGGTCCATCCGCTGACCCTGGCCTCCTACGCCTGGGCGGCTTCGACGGACGGCGCCGTGCGCGGGCACGTAGTTTATGTCAAGGCAAGATCCGTGGAGGATCTCGAGCAATATAAAGGCAAACTGAAGGGCGCGATGGTGATTTCAGCCGAGCCTGCTCTGCTTCCGCCCGCGGACCAGCCTGCGCCGAACCCCGTGGAAGTTCCCTACGGCGATTCGTTTCTGCTGGTCGCGCCGCACCGCCCGGGCCAGCCGGCTCCTGTCTTCAACGCCGATTTTCGTAAATTTCTGCAAGCGCGCACGGAGTTTTTCAAAAGGGAAGGAGTCCTCGCCACGCTCACGGATTCCGGCAAACCGAACGGACTGCTCAACATGACCGGCATGGGCGGGCGCAACTACGATATCGCTCCGATCCCGGCCGCATTCGTCTCCTCCGAGAGCTACGGGATGATTTGGCGGCTGGTCCAGCGTGGCCCGGTAGAGTTGGAGCTGAATATCACGAATTCAATTGGAGACAAGCCCGTGGAGGTTTACAACACGGTTGCTGAAATTCGCGGAAGCGAGAAACCGGACGAAATCGTGATTCTCGGCGCCCATCTCGATTCGTGGGACCTCGGTGAAGGCACAACCGACAACGGAACCGGATCGATGATCGTGCTGGAAGCCGCGCGCGCCCTGCAAAAGCTGGGTCTGCAACCGAAGCGCACCATCCGCTTCGTGTTGTTTTCCGGCGAAGAGCAAGGGTTGGTTGGCTCGCGCGCATACGTCGCCGCGCACAAAGACGAATTGCCCAAGATTTCCGGCGCGCTGATTCACGACACAGGCACCGGCCGCGTGGTAAGCATTAGCCTGATGCGGAATTATCAGGACCGCGAAGTGATGGACAGAGTTGTAGCTCCGTTGCATTCGCTCGGTTTGCTGGAAATATCCGAAAGATGGATGACCGGCAGCGATCACGCTTCCTTCGAAGAAGCAGGCGTTCCGGGATTTTTCTGTGTGCAGGACCCCGCACAATATTTTGAAACGCATCACTCGCAAGCCGACACTTTCGATCAGGCGCAGGAAGCCGATCTGGTCGAGGGCGCGCAAGTGATGGCTGCCTGGGCTTACAACGTTGCGCAATTGCCCGAGCTTCTTCCGCGTAAGTCGGCTTCCGGAGCACGCGCGGGAAATTAATGGCGGCGTTCGGCCGGAACTGGCGAGAGGACGATTTATGCGAGCTGTGCTGCAACGGGTGACCCAGGCGCGCGTTGTTGTAACCGGGAAGGTCATTGGCGAGATTGGCCCTGGGCTCGTCGTGCTGGTTGCCGTGGGATGCGACGACGCGTCGGCGACTGCGACGGCGATGGCTGAGAAGATCGTGAATCTGCGAATCTTTAACGACGAGCAAGGCAAGATGAACCGCTCGCTGCTCGATGCGGGAGACGCGATTCTCGCCATCTCGCAGTTCACCTTGTATGGCGATGCGCGTGGGCAGCGAAGGCCCAGTTTTATACGGGCTGCGCCGCCGGGGTTGGGTAAGACGGTCTACGATGAGTTTGTTGTGGCTTTGCGCGGGCTCGGCGTGCGCGTTGAAACCGGCGTGTTTCAAGCGCACATGTCCGTCGAACTTACCAATGACGGTCCACTGACGATTCTTCTAGACTCCGACAAGCTTTTCTAAGTTTCCGTTTGGGTTGGCAAAATGCCAAGGCGGTCTCAAAAGCTGAGAGGATGCAAGAAGCGGAAAGGTGAGCTACCTGAGGCAACGGAAGGAACTAGGGAGAATTATATGAGTGAGATCGATCGAATCCTGGATCAACTGGACCGCGCTTTTTCGGGCGAGGCGTGGCATGGGCCCGATCTTAAACAACTGCTCAACGGGATCTCAGCGGAAGACGCCTCGAAACATCCTGTGCCACGTGCGCATTCTATCTGGGAACTCGTGAACCACATCGCGGCGTGGAATACAATCGTGCAGCAAAAGTCGAAGGGTGAACCTGTGCAGGTAACTACAGAGGTGGATTGGCCGCCAGTCTGGGAGGCGAGCGAAGTCGTCTGGAAGCGCTCGCTTGAAAATCTCACCGAGAGCAGGACTCGTCTGCGGAACTACGTGAAGACGGTGCGCGACGACCAATTGGACGAGCCAATTCAACGCGAAAATTATTCTCGTTACGTGCTGCTGCATGGTTTGGTCCAGCACGATCTGTATCACGCTGGGCAGATTGCCGTTTTGAAAAAGGCGCTGAGATGACGCGCTTAGAAAAGAGCTCAAGCTCGATCGCAAGCGATTCCTCCGGTAAAGCTGCCTGCGAAATTCGCCAGGCTCAGCCCCAGGACTATGCGCGAATCGCGGAGCTTGCCGGCCAGCTCAGTTATCCTTCTTCGCCAGGTGAGATTGCCAACCGGCTCGATGGCATGAAGCACTCGAACGAGCACGCGGTGTTCGTCGCGCAACTTGGCGGTGAGATCGCAGGGTGGCTCGGAGTTTACGTGCGCCGCATGGTGGAGGCCGACGCGCGCGCCGAAATTAGCGGGCTGGTGGTTGACGAGAGGTTTCGCTCCCAAGGTGTCGGCCGGCAGCTACTCGCCCGAGCGGAGCAATGGGGGCGTGAAAAAGGCTGTGGGGGAATCGGACTGCGCTCGAACGTAATCCGCGATCGTGCGCACGCGTTCTATGAACGCCAGGGCTACCAGCACTTCAAAACACAGAAGTCCTTTCGCAAGGACTTGTGATCGGTCGAAGTGCAGAAAGAAGCCATGCAATTCAATCAGGATCCCGTCGCCGAAATCGTAATCGTTGTGGTGGCAATATGCTGGATTGTGTTCGGCGGGATCTTCGTGGTGGGAAAAAGCGGGGCTGCCACCGCGGAAACGAAACGAGACGGAAGATTCAGCCCGGGACTTTTGCTTCAATGTCTCGGATACGCGGCTTGTTTTGCACTGTATAGACGCTACTTTTCCCCGATTTTCCCGATGTCCAAGCGGGCGGAAGCGATCCTTGCCGTGGCGACCATGGTTGTCGCGATAGGTTTTATTTGGTTTTGCTTTGCGGCAGTCCGAACACTGGGCAAGCAGTGGGCTTTGGTTGCACGCGTGGTGAACGGGCACGAGTTGATCACCCAGGGGCCTTACGGGATCGTGCGAAATCCAATTTATTTGGGGATGTTCGGACTACTTCTTGCGACGGGCTTGGCCGTGAGCCGCTGGCAGGGGCTGCTGGCCGGCATTACGATGTTCCTTATCGGCACCGAGTTGCGCATCCGCAGCGAAGAAAAACTCCTCCGCGAGGCGTTTGGCGCGAAGTTCGACGAATATTCGCGGCGCGTTCCAGGTTTTTTCCCGCGAGTGTTCTAAACCCTACGCTCCTGCTGCAAAGCGACTGTTTATCCGTACAGACAATCGCTGGGTTTCTCCTGTACGATAATATCGTAATACGATATACTTATGGTATCGTGACTGCGATCCCGAGACGAAAGATTGACTACACGGCGTTGGCCGATTTCCGTTACGAGATCCGCCGCTTCTTGAACTTCAGCGAAACGGCCGCTCGGGCCGCCGGGATCGAGCCGCATCAGCACCAAGCGTTGCTGGTGATCAAGGGACTGCCCGCCTTCCAAATTGCAACGGTCGGGGTCTTGGCTGAGCGCCTGCAGATTCAACATCACAGCGCGGTCGAACTGACCGACCGGCTCGAGGCCAAAGGCCTGATCCGGCGTGCGCGCGGACAAGCGGACCGCCGCGAGGTCTTGCTGGGACTTACTCTGCGCGGAGAGAAGCTTTTGCAGGAGCTTACGCTCGCTCATCGAACCGAGTTGCAGTTGGCGGGACCGAAGCTTGTGGTCGCGCTTGAATCAGCTGTTGCGCGCCGGGGGCGCGGACCTAGGACGTCGAACAAATTGCCACCCGCTGGAAGCGTGTCAAGAAACAGAAGAAACCGTAAAACTTTCAAGGTCGGGTAGGAATTGTTGTCGTCAAAAGGAGAAATTGTCAGTGGGATCTTTGGCTTCAGCGATGCCTTCCCGCCTGCCGGAACAGTCCGCAGGCTATCGTATCGGACTGATTTCCGGGTTGGCGGCGCTGATCGGAATCCTTGCCGGATTCATTGCCTACGCTCTATATGATCTGATCGGACTGATTACCAACCTCGCGTATTACCACGAATGGTCCTTTCATTTTCGCAGTCCGGAACACACGCAGCTCGGCCCATGGATCATCGTGACTCCCGTCATCGGCGGAATCATCGTTGGTTTCATGGCCAAATATGGCTCGGAAAAAATCAAGGGCCACGGGATTCCGGAAGCGATGGAAGCCGTGCTCACCTCGCGCAGCCGAATTGAAGCCAAAGTCGCCATCCTGAAGCCGCTCTCTGCCGCGATCGCCATCGGAACCGGCGGACCCTTCGGAGCGGAAGGTCCCATCATTCAAACCGGCGGCGCGGTGGGCTCTTTGATCGGGCAAATCATTTCGACTACGGCTT
>Ga0308309_10000558_pt1 | contig 23683 bp, 14 predicted proteins | sample HubBroMetageWFT5_FD_192491 | JGI IMG/M metagenome (GOLD analysis project Ga0308309, IMG submission 192491) | Warmed and freeze-thawed soil microbial communities from the Hubbard Brook experimental Forest, New Hampshire - Hubbard Brook CCASE Soil... | ecosystem: Environmental > Terrestrial >...
CATGACGAAGCGGTCAAGCAAATGAACGATATCCAACAAAAACACGTAAGCGTGGAGCAGTTGTACGCGCAAGGGATGAGGCTGTTATACGAAGAGAAGAAGTATCCCGAGGCGGCGGAGAAATTCAACGAAGTATTGCGAATGAACTCGTGGAAGATGAATGAGGCGCGCCACGAATACGATATCGCCAGCAAAGGACCTGGAGTGGCGCCTGCCAAGCCGCTCTGGCAGGCACTTTTCGAAGAGGGGAAGCAGGCATTTGATAAGAGAGACTACGCCACTGCGCGGCAAAACCTAGATCAGGCGAGACAAGCTGACGGGGTTTCAAGGGAGGTTAAATCCCAGGCGCAGCGGCTCATTGCAGTGATCAGGGATCGCGAGGAGCAAAAGACGAATCTCGAGCTAGGCAGACAACTCGAGAATTCCGGGCAGAAGCAGCAGGCGAAGGATATGTTTGCGCGCGTAGTGAAAGCTCCGAATGGCGATCCGGAGCTCGTGGCTTCCGCCAACAGAGAAATCTATCAAATAGGTACCGTTGCCCCGCCACCCAATCCAAATCCTACTCCCACGCCCCCTCCCGCAAAAAACCCGCCAGATTATGGGCCGGTGATGGGAGAAGTCAGGAGTTTGATCAGCCAGGCAAATTGGGATGCCGCTGATGCGAAATTGAACGGCGTGCCGCCAACACAGCCAGAGTACACCGAGCTAAAGCGTCAGATCGATTCCGGGCGACGCGAAGATCAGGCTTTCGCCGAAAAGAAAGCAGAATATACGCAGGCCGCTGCAAGCAAGAGCAAGGAAGCACTGCGCGGCCTCAGGCCATTTTTCATGGGCGAAGCTAACAAACCGGGCCGGCACGACAGCGAGGCTCGCACCATCGTGACCCAGCTTGATGCCGACTTGAAGGAGTTGGAAGTTGTTAAGCCGCCGAGCGGCGGAACCGGTGGCGGCACGACAACTATTGACGCGACAGCGATCCGTTCGGTGGTGGATTCATTTGCCATAGCGATGTCGGAGAGAAACCTGGACAAAGTCAAAAGCGTGAGGAAGTTGAGCGCGAGTGAAGAGAAAGCCTACAAAGAAACTGTGAAGGCACTGGCCGGCACGAAGGGATATCGAATGGTCGTCCAATCGTGCGCGGCCCCCCAGTTAACCGGAGACACCGTGACGGTGTCCTGCAGAATATTGAACGAGGGTCAGAATATTAAAGCAGACCCGTTTACGCAGATATATTCCCTGCAGCGCATCGACGGAAAATGGATGATCGTCGCCTCGAATTGACATTTTCTCCCCCTAGTGGTCGTCGGGCAAGATGCCCAAGCGCGAATGGTCTCACGCGCCGAACATCTAATACTTAAGTTCAACCACAACGGTAGCAGTTCTACTGAACCTACTTGACAATTTGGGCAGCGCAGATAGACTCCCATTTGCGTGCGGCCTGAGACGGATGATTCTTGGGCCCGCGGACCCTCGGAGGGCGAGGGCAGTGCAGTTCATTCCGTGACTTCAATTAGGGAAGACCGTCAAGGAGGAAGCTCTATGCTTCGTCGACTTTTTTGGATTGCCCTAGCCCTCGTTCCTTTTTTCGCATCGAACGTTACGGCCCAAAACTTGTGCAGCACGACGGCCAGCTCCAAGGTGGCATGCACGGTGGCCAACGTCTATGGCGTAAACGGACTGACCAACGACGGCGCGCTGGCTCCTGAGAACCAACACCAAGGGCAGTTCGGGAACAGCTTTTTGAGCAACCTGGGCGCACTGAATTCGTCCATTGGCACGCAATTGGGTGAGTTGCCCCTGGTCTCCCCCGCATCCGGCATCTCCTTTTCTTTCAACAAGTCGCTGGGGATTCTCGTGCCCGCCGAGTACAACTTCGGGCCCATTCTCAGCGAGCGGGCGGGCACCATCGGGAGGCACAAATTTCTGGTGGGCTTCAGCTTTCAATATTTTGAGTTTCAGACGCTGGACGGCGCCAAGCTGAACAGTTTGCCTGCGGTGTTCACGCAACAGGATACCGCGGGCTGTTCGGCAGCCGGAAACAACACCAAAGGGTGCGCGTTTATCCGCGACGTGATTGTGACAAGCAATGCGATCGATCTTCGCGTGAATCAGTACACTGCTTTCGTCAGTTATGGAATCACGGACAAGCTGGACATCTCGGTGGCGGTGCCTACAATCAACGTGCGGGAATCGGCGACGTCGATCGCCACGATCAAGAACAACGGTTCTGACAATCTATACCAGTTCCAGAGCGCCACGTCGGGCCAAGGCTGCAGTCCCAGCCCGTGCTTCAACCGCACTTTTTTCAATTCCAATGGTGCGACGGGGATAGGCGACGTTACGGTGCGGGCAAAGTATGAAGTATGGAAAGGTGAGAATGCAGGGCTGGCCATCGGCGCGGACGTGCGTTTTCCGACGGGAGATTCTCTGAATTATCTTGGTTCCGGGGCGTACGGGGTAAAGCCTTTCGGTGCTTTGTCGTTCGGAGCCAAGCGAGTGTCCGCGCACGTTAACGGCGGGTACGAATGGAACGGTTCGTCTTATCTCGCGGGGAATATCACGCCATCGCAGGCTAATGGGACCGTAGCCGCAACGAAGGATAATCTTCCCGCGCAGGTTGTGTATAGCGTCGGGGCCGAGGTTGGGATTCTCAAGAGACTATCCGCGGCGTTTGATTTTCTGGGGCAGGAAATCCTCAATGCGCCGCGGATCAAATCGGGCACTTTCCAGGAGCTTCCGGCGTGTTCTGCGGCAGCTCCGGTTTCGGCATGCAACACTTTCAATGCCACGGGCGCGACGGACAAGATTTTTCAGCAGTATAAGAGTTCTTATGCCACCGCGAATGCGGCGGTTGGCTTGCGGTACCGGCTTTTTGGCCATTTTCTTCTTACGGGGAACGTGGTGTTTAAGCTGAACGATCCTGGCTTGCGGTCTAAGTATGTTCCGCTGGTTGGCCTGACCTTCTCACACTAACATTGGACTGGCATCGCTTTCGGATCAAGCCGCTTCCTAGCATTCGACTTATGCGTCTCTCAACGCGTGAACAGGTACGGGCAGCTAGCCTGAGACAGCATTAATTCCGACTAGCGCCGAAGAGAAGAGCCCAAGCGCCGCAATCTCGGAGCTGCTTACCGAACGCATGGGCGGATGAGACTCCTGTGCCTCTTCGCTCGCCTCAGTGCTGCTCTATAACTCCCGCCACGTTGGCAGTCCTGGAGTTACAAACCGGTGGGACCGCGTTCGCTGTGCCGCAATAAAGCAGAAGGATCTTCTTCGACGAGATCATCTGGAAGTGGTCGGGGACGGGGAACGGCGTCGTCGAAAAGGTCAGCGTGCCATGGCCTTCGTCATCGTCGCTCTCGCCATCGGCGTCGTCGTTGAACGTAAAGGTGGCGTTCAACGGCACTGTGGTTTGTGTACCCGAAGCATCAGCCAAGTCCAGTGTAAAAGTCGCCGTGCCAAATTGTTCCAACACACCGTTGGTACCGACCGTACATGGTGTGGAGGCCGGAACTGGGACCACTATAAAGACGCACTTGGTTCCCGAAGTTGTAAAGACAACGGTCCCCGTTTCCGCGATTCCCCCTGTCGGGCTATGGGTATTGTTGAAGTTGCCGGTGACACCCTCAAACCCGACCGCAAAAGGCGTAGTTACGATTCCGGTTTCCCCCTGTCCTCCGAAGGGGCCGCCGGCCTGGATATCCATTTCGCCGACCAAGTCAGCCACCAGAGGTACTGCGGGATTGACCGTAAGGTCAGCGGCGTCCTCCGCCCAGGCGAAGGCCTTTTGGGAGGAAACGAAATACATAGGCACCCTAACCATGTTGATTCCCTCGCAGAACGCGACTAGTGCGAGGCCGTTGGGCTGAATCATAGAGTAGTAGCCGAAGGAGTTCAGGCCGTACTGCAAGCCTCCGTCCAGGTTACCCGTGTACTCCACTTCGCCAAACGTACCAGTACCTGCGCTAATTAGGGGAGTGTGGATAACGTTTCCAGCGCCCGGCCCATTGTTGGATTGCAAAAGCGTGGAGTAGGTTCCATTGAGGTCGTTGTCAACGAACGTGTGGCTAAGTGTCTGTTGCTCGGCGGAACCCAGGAAGGCATATCCGCCCGTGGCGCCCCCGGTATCCGTTTCGATGAAGATGACCTTCGTCGCGGAGACAACGTAAGCGGAGAAGGAAAGAGTCAGGTTGGAAACGGTAGCTCCGCCATTTTGGCCGCCCATGTGGACACCGGTCAGCATGAATGAGGTGTTGCCCGTCGTTACGTTCACGTTGCCGTAGTTGCCACCGAAGACGGGGTAGTTGAGGGGAGTTGGATTAGCCGCAATGGTCTGATTCGCGCCGCAGTCGCCAAAGTTGGCGTCGTCGAATCCGCGGCCGATTTCTCCGCTCGAGATGTTTCCCCCACTAAGGTTGAACCGTCCGACGGCCGAGGCAAAGGTACCGATCGTCAGAGAACTGTTGTTACCGCCGCGCATCATCAGAGCGTACCCGCCCGTCAAAGTGGCCGCGGAAAACTTCGGGGTGTCTTGCTGGTCCAACCTCCCCGCCCCGGCCGTGGTGCCGCTCAGGCCCGAGAGGTGAACCGTTTGCGCAGTTGTGAGGACAGGTTCGGGCACCAAGGTGAAGCGAAGCGAAGTTACCAGGCCGGTTGAAAGCGTAATCGTCCCAGAGGTCGTGCTATTCGTATCAAAGGTGGCCTGACCGGTGACCGCGCGCTGGGCGTTTACGTGATTAACAGGCGTGGCTCCATCATTATCGTCTTCCACGCCGTGGATCTGGCCGTTCGCGGCAAAGACCAGTGAGCCGGCCTCGACACGAGGGCTCAGAGCACCGCCCGGGTAATCCCGGTATTGCAACGCATAAGTTCCGAAGAGAGGCGTTGAAGCCGTGCCTCCGACGGTGAGAGTAGTGAAGGCCGTGCCAAAAAATGGTCCAGCGGTTACATTGGCCGTCACAGTGACAGTGCTTGGATTGATAGGTGCCGCAGGCGCCGTGTAGAGGCCGTTCGCGTTGATGGACCCGCAGCCCGGAGCGCAGGCAACCCCGGCCTGCGTGAGAGCCCAAGAAACCGTAAGTGTATTGGCGCCTTGGCCAACGACATTGGCTGTGAACTGTTGCTGCGCCAGCAGGGCAACGGGCGGGTTACTTGGCGTGACTTGAACACTCAAAGTGAGACTTACGTTCAGCGTCGCGGTCTTCGTTGGGTCAGCTGCCGAGGCAGCGGTGATTGTAACTATGGGCGGATTGGGCAGCGTCGTCGGCGCGGTATAGGTCACTGGCGTGGTCTGGGGAACTGGGCTAGCTGGAGTGATCACGCCGCAAGCGGCTCCATTGCACCCGGCACCCGTTACGGACCAATTGACGTTGGTATTGCTTGTATTCGTGACGCTGACCTGGAAGGGGAAGAGTTGCTGTCCAGCAGCAACGCTCAAGGTTGCCGGCTGGGAAGTAAAAGAAATGCCGACGGCGGGTGCAATGGTGACATTGGCAAACCCAGATTTGGAACGGTCACTCGTAGCGGTAGCGACAATTTGAACTGCGGGATTGGCGGGGACTGTGGTGGGTGCCGTGTACATGCCGGTTTGATCAATCGTGCCGCAAGAGCCAGCCGCACAGCCCGTTCCGAATATGCTCCATTTCACCGATGAATTGGCCACGCTGCCCGTCAGAATTGCGGAAAAGGCCTGCTTGGTGCCTGCGGCGACCGTCACGAGGTCTGGGCTGACGCCGATACTGCCGGAGGAGGGAGTTGTGGTGAGACATCCAGGAAGACTTGCCGAGAGGGCAAGCAAGGACAAATAGATAAGCTTTTTCATCACTCCTCCGCAGGTTCTTTGCAGAGTCGTATACTGCCTCAAACGCCCGCTGTCAAGCCACAGGAATCTGAGAGAAAGAATGGATCAGAGAAAAAACCTCGGGCCAGCTTCGAGGTCACTTGCTCATCGCCGGACAACTGTAGCCCGACAGAAAGCCCGCTTGGAACAAAGGAACACCCTTAAAGTCCACATCGAAGCGCACTTCGACTGTTTTGCCGTTGCTGGTCACGGGCTGTCCTGTTGGCCCGATAAGCGGTCCCTGAATGATGTAACCATTTCCGGAGGGTTGCCATTTGTATCCTGCGAAGAAATGAGCCACGGCCCAAAGACCTTGAGAGTGCGCAACATCTAGATCGCCGCCGCCGCTGTTCAAACTAAGAGTGGCGCCTTGGAGTATGGTGCCGGGCCAAATAAATCTCTTCGTTCCAGCCGAGCCGGTTATCGTCCATTCTTGCCCATCGAAGGCCAGTTTTTCGCTCTTGAAGCCGCCGGCCTCAGGGATGCGCGCACTGACCGAATATTCAAAGCGCGGATCCTTTGCATTGTTTGGATAGACCGCCAGTTGAATCGCGTATAGCTCATTCAAAGTGCGGAGGAAGACGCTTCCAACGGGAGTTGTGGCGCCAAGCGCGCGAACATAAGTTGTACCTTGCAGGCTCAGATTGCTCTTCTGCGAAACCAGGAATTGAGAAAGCTTCCCCGTGCCCGGTTGAAAATACTCGTTGAATTCTGTCAGCGTAATTTCCCTTGAACTGTGCGCGTTGAAAGGATAGGCAGTCTGAAGATCCTTTAGAGGCTTGCACAGCCCGTCACCGGAAACGGTGGTTGTGGCCCAGAGTTTCTGCAAGGATTTTATTGGCGCATCCAGGAGCGTTGCGACGGTCTGGTCGACATGGCCCTCGGTGTCGTTGGGAAGTCCTTGTTCGATCTGGCCAGCGCTGCGCAAAGCCTGTGTGGCCGTCTGCAAACAGGGTGTTTTCTTGGCGTCCTTTTGATCCGGGGGAGCATCCGCGACGTCCTGGACGCAAGCTTGCAGGTCAAACAGTCCCTTCATGTAAGGATCATTGGAAGTCTGATCGTATTTCCTAAGGGCGCCGCAGCCGGGCGAAACGACTTGTTGAGGCGCCAGGAAAGCTTGCTTGATGCCACCGGAAGACACATTCGTGTTGTCCGAAGTGTCGCAAAAAAGGGCCAGGAGCGGAGAGGAATTTGCCGAGAGCTTTCTCAGTTTGTTTGCGGCGTCGGCATCGCTATTGTAGGTCGACACCGATGCTCCGTTCAAAAACGCGCGCCATTGCGCGATAAAATCTTTTTCGTACATAGTTCGCAACTGCTGGCTTATGTCTCCAGCGGCCGGATTCGCGCTTGTCGCTGATCCGAGAACCCAGGTTTCGCCCTGGACCCGCCTGGGGTTCTGGATGGATTGATCCATGATTTTCCAGCCGTCCGAAGTGAAGGCGGGGTCTACGTCATTCCTGGCGCGCATAACTTCCAAACTATCAGGATGCGCCGCTGCGAAGCGATAAGCTTTGGATTTTTGGCGGGCATCCGTGAGCATGCTGTTGTAGAGACGCTGCAGCCCGGAGAACCTGTTCAAGTACGCGCGGACCTGATCCACGAGGGTGCTCTCATTTAATTTCGAGTAGGGGTTGTCGAGGCTAAGTTCCGAGCTATAAAACGCGAATTGCTGAGCGGCGAGATCGGCGCGATTCTGATACAAATCGCCCAAGTCTCTCTTCCACGCGGTCATCAGGAAGTCCTGCAGAAACGGGCCTTGATCTCGATTTCGCTGGAATTCGGAAGTTGTCAAGAGATAGGCCTTTAGCGCGGCGTACGGCGGCCCCGGGTCGGCATTGGGCTGTGGATCCCCTCGATAGTTTCGCAAATCGGTCATGAGATTCTGCTTCGTATGCTGAAATAGAACCTTGTCGAAGGCATGAAAATAGATGGCGCGCGCATCGTCGGAGACGGAATCGCCAGTATATAAAGCCCAGCGAAGGTGTGCAGGCGTGCCGTTCTGGTCGTAGCCGCGGAGCTGGAGAAGGGTCTGCCGGAGCGCATCGAGCCGCTGCAAAGAACCAACGGTGGGCGCCTGCGAGCCGAGATTCTGCACTGAGGAAAGATCCTGGCCGGCGCTGCGAATGCCCGAGACAAGACGCGCGTTTCCAACGAAAGAAACTGCCGTGAAGATGAGCCAAACCAGGGCAAGGCAGGCGATGGAGGCGAACAGTATGCGGCGTCCCAAGTCACCGCGAGTGCTTGAGCCGCTCGCTCCGAGGGCGGCGCGATCCTGAAGGAGGACGTGGCTGAAAACGTGGCTCAGGAATACGCGTTGGACCGACCTGCGGGACTCAGTTCCCCCTTCCAGCGATGTGCCAGTGCTCCAAGACGTCTTCGCGGACGTATCTTGCGCGCTGATCAGACTTGTCGCGTCCGGATTGAAGCCCCCGGGGGCGCGCATCGCGGATCTTGCGCCGATCATGGTTTGGGCGCTTGCGGAGACGGTTATGATGCGCTGTCCTACGAAGTAAAATCCCCGTAGAAAGGGGCCCGTGCGGAGATGGCCGGGCCGGCAGAGGTCCACGAGAAATTGGACGAGAGGTTTGCTGAGCTTGCCAAATTCGCGGGGAAATTCGTAAACACCAGCTTGCCGGTCGCTGTTGCGCTCCCTGCTCAGAAGGCCGGGGCGGCACTCCGCCAGTGTGAAAAAGATGGCTTGGAAGGCGGCAGTGAGACGCTTGGTTTCCTGTTCGGCATAAACGCCAGAGCTTGAGGAACCCACGAGCGGCAAAGTAGACCCGAGAACCTGCGATGTTTCTTCGTTGTTGAAAGTGCCGGCGAACTCCTCAAAATACGGGATGCGGTCCGCGCGATTGAAAAGGACGTAAACGGGAAGGCTCACGCCCATGTGATAAGAGAGCTCTTCGAGACGTGCGCGGAGCTTTCGTGCCTGGGCCACAATTTTGTCCAGGGCAGCCTCGCGCACCAACTTCTCGCAATCCACGCAGACCAAAGCGGCACGGGGAGCAAGCTTCCCGCCACGGAAAATGGAGCGGAACTGGCCGGGGAGAAAATGCTTTACTAGGCGCACCCAGGAACCCGAATCGTCGAGGAGCGGACCACCAGCTTCCACAAAAACCGTTTTGCGAGCGAACCAAAGATTCGCTACTCGCGTTGGAACGATGCTGCTTTCCTGATACACCTGGCCAGCGAGCAACTCGGCGTCCAAGCCGCTCTGGTCCATCGCGCTCGTTTTGCCACCGCCGGTTTCTCCTAGCAGAAAAACAGCCGGGAGTGAGGACAGCTTGGCTCCCGCAGCCAGACGGGCCGCAGCGACTTTGCCGGCCGCTTCCCGTATCAGGATGTCCACATCTTGCGATGCGGCTCCGCTCGACGCTCCTGCTGGCGATGCGGGGCTTTCTTCAGACGCGGGTAGCGTGGGCATCGAGGAACGGGCCCATAGGAGTAAAGCGATGACTGCAACCACACCCAGCAACAGGATGCCGCCGCGCAGTACGATAGCGTTCGTGCCCACAGCATGGAAAATTTGCGGGCCGAACCACGTCAGCATCAACACGACGATGGCAGCCGCTCCGGCTGCGAGGTGTTGCCATTGAAATCGCATCTCCACTCCCTATGGGTGGTTTAGGGTGCTAATGAGTGAATATCCGAAACCCCTGAAAGCAATCGCATCTTGAAAATCACAAGAAATAGGATTCCCAGGATCAAGCAGCCCAGCGCTCCAAATGCGAGTCGGCTAACCCAGGGATCGCGCTTCGCGGCTACGGCCCCGCCCTCTGGAACGGCCCAGGCGGGCGAGAGTCCCACAAGAGGTCCGCGAATGCGACGGATCTTTTCAAGCGTGGAATCGATGACGGGCCGGGTTGCTTCCGGGCCAGACATGCCGTAACGCCCCTTGTAGCCCATCAAGAGACACAGCGCATAGACTTCGAGGACGTCTGCTGCATCGTGCGAATCCTGCCGGGACATCAGCTTTTCCAGATTTTCGAAAAAAGTTTCTCCGGCTACGTGATGGCCGAACATTTCCTCTTGCAGGGGCATGCTGTGCCATGAACTGAAGACTGGATTGCTCGAATTCAGGATGGACTCGTCCAGAAAGGCGACTACCGCAAGCGTGGCGTTGCGAATGTCATCAGGAGGGTAAGCCTTCTTCACGGCATCTTTTTCCGCCGAACGCAGCCCGGCTTGGATGTTTGCGCGGAAAGCGTTCGCGTCGGAGACGGCCTGGCGGTTCTGCCGCACCCGCACGATCACCGTCAAAATCTGCTGGTAGATGTAAGCGAGATTTTCCGCTCGCCGTTTGGTGGACACCTCGCGGGGCTGCAGACTCGTGGCCCCGAACATCGTCGCTCCCACCGGACCCTCCTAGGACTCCAAAACTACAAGAAGCTCGATTTCCGCGCCGGGCAAGTCGTCGGGAACGTATACGCCGACTTTGCGGGTCTGCACGATGTGTTCCCAGCAACTGCCGGTGCGGCTTAAGCCGAAATACTGGAACTCCACTTTAGGTGCGATCGCTGAGGGTGGAATCGGCAAGTGGACTAGCCCCAGACCAGGCAACGCGGTTTTTACAAGCTCCGGCAGCAAGTCCTTCGAGCAAACTTTCACCAGCCGCGGGGTCTTGGCGATAATTTCCGCCTCTCCCGTCTCCGCGCGAACCGCGAGAATCCATCGCGCACGATCCAGACAGCGCTGATCCAAGACGTCTCCATTCCGGAAGTTTCGTCCCGCCAAAACCAGAGGGATTTGGACGCAGTTCGATGGGACAACGAGTTCGAGATGGGCGCGAATATGCTGATTCAGGGGGCCGAAACATTTCTCCAAATCATCATGATTGTAGGGCGGCAACGTTTCCGGATGCGAATCCAGACCGAAGGTGCACAAAGCGCCGGCGAGACGCGACATTTCGAGATAGAGCTGCTCGGGATGGCCGCGCTCGGACACGCTGAGGTGGCGTAGGACGGATAGACTCTCGTTGACGGTATGCACGAACCAGAAACTTGCGATTTCCTCGGAAGAATATCCCGCGCGGTCCTGCGCGGTAGCCCGCCGGGCTCGCGAAAGCGAGGCGCTCTTGACATCGAGGATATCCACCAAAGTTCGCGCGATCACCAGCAGCCGCTCACTCGCACTTATTTGCAGGCACGGAGGAATAAAACTCGGATCGAAGATGAAGCGGCCGGACCCATCGCGAAGAACTCGCGCAACAGGCAGCGTGACGAGCCCTTGATTATCCTGGCTCTCCACCATAAATCGAATGTTTTTGCGGCCAATCTGAATCTGCTTTTCGTCTCGGCCAGTGTTCTCGTCAGGCAACGTCAGCATCTCGCCTTGGTAGCGTAAATCTATTTGCGAGGGCTCGGAATCAAGCGCGCAGTTCGGTCCGTCAGGCCGCCGCGCCGGCACAGCCAGCAGCACGACAAGAGACTCGCGCGTGGAAGAGAAAAGTTCATTGATGTTCAGAACTGGTGGCAGTGCATCGGCGTCAGGCATTTGAAACGCAAGGCCGTCGGGGAACAGCCCTCGTGCATGCACAAGCGAAAGCATTCCATTTTGCAGCGCATCCGGATCGAGTTTGCAGCTGATCACGCCGTAGGGGGCAAACCAAAGGCTTGAAGTTGAGAAATGAACGAGGTCTTCGAAGGATTGGGATTGCACCTGGAAGTGATGAGGGCCCAGGTACATCCCCTCGTGCCACACCACCTTGGAAAGATGCTTCATTGTTCAGTTGGGCATGCCAGGCTCGGCGCCGGCATGCTGCGTCTCACCCAGCGCGAACCAGCTCTCCTGTGACGCAGTGCAACAATCGCCGCATCGCCGTTCGGCCAGCCAAGTCTTCCCTGGCGAGATGGGAGCGCCGGATGCAACTCGTGATCGATCTCTGGCCGTCCGAAAGACCGGAAAAGCCGCTAAAGGCTTAAATCGTGCCTAACTATGGCGTTTGCATTGATGGATGTCAAGACATTCACCCCACTGATGTTGGTATTTGTTATTATGCCCGCGCTGTCCGTGAGAGTTGCGTATGCCTCCTCTTCAGATGGTCACCTCGGAGCAGTTTGCCGCCCTCCGCGAGCATTTCTTGCGCTCCGGCTTCAATGAAGCGGCCCTCCGCCAGAGGCTCGATGTCCCGGCTGGAAAGGAATTGGACCTAGCGGCACTCTCAGCCCGGGCCCCACAGAAACCGAAGGCAGGCGATGGTCTTGACGCGCTCATCTATCTTTTCATTCTCGGTGAATCTCTCCCTGCCGCGGACGCCCATTCTTTTTTTTCGTCCCCTGTGCGTGATGCCCTGAGCCAGACCGGTCTGATACAGCGCGACCCCGCCGATGCGAACCGCTGTCTCGCCTCTGTTGCGCTTTATCCGATTCGAGACTTGTTCATTGCCTCGGACCGCTGGAACAATCCCGATCACTTCCCCCGTCAAATGTTTCCTGACATCGTTTATCCGGCGCTGACTAAGTCCGCGAAGCAGTTTATCGACTTCACTTCCTACGCACCCTGCGAGGACTTCCTCGAACTTTGCGCCGGCACAGCCCCGGCTGCTTTGCTTGCATCGCGTGCCGCCAAAAATGTTTGGGCCACCGATATCGCCGAGCGCTCCATCGATTTTGCAAAATTCAACGCCGCGCTGAACGGCATCCACAACGTGACCATTGCCCAAGGCGATCTATATCGACCAGTGGAGGGCCGCACCTTTGATCGCATCGCGGCCCATCCTCCCTACGTGCCCGTTCTCAAGACGGCGGAAATTTTCTATGGTGGCGGCGAAGTTGGCGAGGAAATTACCAAGAGGATCATTACCGGACTTCCGACACGACTGAAACCAGGCGGGCGCCTATATTGCCGGACGATGGGCACGGAGCGGCCCGGCCATTCCTTTGAGCGGCGTATTCGCGAATGGCTGGGAGAGAAGCATTCGGATTTTGACGTTGCTTTGTTCTCTCTCATGACCCTTGAGCCACGCCAATTCGCCCTCGAGGAAACTCTTAACAAGAATGGCGGCAGAGAACAATTCGCCCAATGGGAAAAGATGTTTTCAAAAAATGAGGTCAGCGAGCTCGTGATTGGCGTTGTGATCATTCAGCGGCACACCGATCAGCGGCCGTCCTTCACCATTCGGCGGACGATCGGCAGCACTACACCCGCCGCCGCACTCGAATGGGCCATGAGATGGGAAGCGGAGCTACAGAAAGAAGGCTCTGCGAAGCGGCTGCTGCAAGCCAAGCTATTGGCAAATCCCAGCACCGAGATCATCGTTCGACACATCCTGCGGGACGGCGAAATCTCCCCCGAGAATTTCACTCTGACGATCGAGCTTCCGTTCGCGACCGATTGCAAGGCGCAGCCTTGGATGGCGCTTCTCTTGCCGCGCTGCGACGGCAAGACAACAGTCGCCGACTTATTCAGTATGGCCAAACAAAATGGCTGGATTGTTCCCGAGACGCCCGCGGAAGAGTTCAGCCGGCTTCTCGCGACCCTGATCAGCGGAGGTTTTCTTCAAACGGAAGACTTTAAATTGCCTGCGGCAGCAGGATAAGAAGCTCGAGTTGTGGCTCCGGGATGTCGCTCGGCACGAAAGCCGCCAGGCTGCGGCCTTTCGTCACCGTTTCCCAAGCCACTCCGGACTGATTCAAACTGAAATATTGGTAGTTAAGTTTCACGGGAATCGACGCCGGCGGCCTCACCGCATGGGTGAGCTGCATACCCGGGAGCGCCTGCCGCACGAGCTGCTCGATTTGCGCTGTAGAGCAAACTTTAATGAGTTGCGGCGCCTTCTTAATCAAGTCCCCCTGATTCATAGTGGAGCTGACCGCCAGATAGAATTTCGTTCCCACGAGGTAGCGGTCGTCATCAATGCTAGTGGAGTAGATGGATGGCTTTACCAGTTTCAAGGGCAGCGCCACGAAATTGCTGGGAACCACCGTCTCCAAAAGCTCTCGCAACTTTTCATCCAAATCGGTGAAGCACCCGCCCAGGTTTTCATGGTCGTAAAGCGGCAAGTCTCTTGGTTGGATCTTGAGCGAAAAGGTGCTCAACGCCCCCGCGAGCGAGGTAAAGAGTCGAAAAAGTACGTCGGGATGGCCGTGCCTTACGTCATGGATGTGGCGGAGGGCAGGGAAGTGGCCGTTCACTGTATAGAGCAGCCAGAAAGTGGCAATATCGGCCGCGGAAAAATCCGCGAGCCCCGCGCTGCGCTGCCGCCGCCCGCCCGCAAGAATGCTGCTCTTCGCAGCGAGAATCTCCACCAGGCGTCGTGCAATACCCATCAAGTAGTCGTTCGCCGCGATGTCGAGCAACGGAGGAATGTACTGCGGGTCAAGCCGGAAGGTGCCCGCGGAGGTCCGCAGAATGCGCGCGATTTGCAGCGAATTGCGCCCTTCCCGAGACTCGCCTTCGACCAGAAACCGCAGATTCTTCCTGGCGATTTGCACCGGTTTTTCCGTCAAGCCGGAATTTTCGTCCTTTAAATTTACGATTTCGGAGAGATACCGGACATCCGCGTTTTTTTGCGCGATGGATACGTTCAGCCCATGCGGCCGGTACTCAGGAATCGCCAGGTAAACATCCAACGTGGTCTGCTCAGCCTCAAAAAAGAGCCCAATCGGCTTGGGAGCTGGGGCGGCGTCGGATTCTGGAATTTCAAAGGGAAGCCCATCCGCAAAAAGGCCGGAAGCGCGCGTGAGAGCAAAATTACCCTCCGTCAGGGCCTCCTGATTGATTTGCAAATCGAGGAATCCCCAGGGCCGGAAATTCAGCCCTTCCAGGCGAAATTGCAGGCAACTCTCGACATAGCGGTCGCGTGTCTGCAGGTGTTGCGGCGTGAGAAAGGTGCCTTTGGACCAGATGACAGGTTGAAGCTGGCGCATGGCTTGCGGCTAAAGCTAGCAGGTGCGGTGAGGGAAAGTCAAAAGAGATTCCACGTGAATTATGGCTGCAAGAGGCAGCCAACAGGTGTCGTCCACATCTCACGACCGTCGCGATGCTCCCAGATCACCTAATCCCCTTCTTTTCCGGGGCTTACTTGTTCACCTGCAATCTCTCAACAGTTCACCACCGGTGCATTGTTATCCCCAGCGGATTGCGCGATAGTGTGCGGCATGTTGAAGCTGCGGACAGCAGTAGTGGACGAAGGGAGTCTTCCACGGGGGCGTTACGCGCGTATACCCAATGCAAGTCGCAAGAGGGTCGCGATTCTGCATTCGATGTGCGCGGACGGCCTATTGTGGGCTAGTTCTAGGACTTTAGAACTAATTGACGGATGGCGGGAATCGTGATAAACCGTGCCGATGTAATTGGGTGGTCCTGCCTTGACGAAACGTTTCTCACTCTCAACACACTACCCGCACTGAGAGGGAGATTTTAAGGGGAACACATGGCAAAAGAAAGCGTCCATAAGAAGCTCGAACGGGTGCGCCCGCCTCGAGTGCATGTAACGTACGATGTCGAGGTCGGAGACGCCATTGAAGTCAAAGAACTGCCTTTTGTCATGGGCGTCCTGGCCGATCTTAGCGGTCAGCCCACGGAAGCTCTCCCGAAGCTGAAAGACCGCCGCTTCGTCGAGATTACTCCCGACAACTTTGACGGCGTGCTGGAGAGTTTCAAGCCGCACCTGTCTCTGGAAGTCGACAACAAGCTGAGCGACGAGTCCGACGCCGGCAAGCTCAAAGTCGATCTGGACTTCAAGAGCCTGGATGACTTTGACCCTGCTAATGTCGCGAAAAATGTGAAGCCGCTGCGCGAACTTCTTGACCTTCGCCAAAAGCTCGGAGATCTTCGCGGCGCTTTGCAGGGCAACGACAAGCTGGACGATCTTTTGATGGAAGCAGTCGGCAATACCCAAAAAGCCGACCAGTTGAAGAAAGAGATCGAGAAGGACAAGCCCAAGGGAGGCTCCGATGAGTAAGCCGGAGAAGGCGGCCGCGCAAACGGCGGAAGCTAAGACGACAGAATCGAGCTTGCTGGATCAGATAGTAGAACAGGGACGATTTGGCAAAGAACAGGTCGCGCGCGAACGCGGCCGGGATATGGTCAAGGAGTTCGTCGCGCAGGTTCTCGAAGGCGAGATGAAGCTTTCGCGCGACGCCGACGCCACAATCAATTCCCGTGTTGCCCAGATCGATCATCTGATCTCCCTTCAATTGAACGAGATCCTTCACCACCCTGCGTTTCAGAAGTTGGAAGCCAGCTGGCGCGGCATCAAGTACATGATGGATCAGAGCGAAACCAGCTCGATGCTCAAGATCCGCGTTCTGAATGTCAGTAAGAAAGAGCTTTTGCGCGACCTGCAACGCGCGCCGGAGTTCGATCAGAGCGTGATGTTCAAAAAAGTATATGAAGATGAATTCGGCATCTTTGGCGGCGAGCCGTTTGGCGCGCTAATCGGTGACTACGAATTCAGCAAGCATCCCGAAGACATCGAGTTGTTGGAAAAAGTTTCGCAAGTGGCCGCCGGAGCGCATGCTCCTTTTCTTACTGCGGCCGCTCCGGAACTTTTGAATATGGACAGTTTCGCGCAGTTGGGCGAGCCGCGGGACATCGGGAAAATCTTCGACAGCACGGAATTCGCGAAATGGAAGTCCTTCCGCGCCAGCGAAGACTCCCGCTATGTCGGCTTGACCATGCCGCGTGTCCTTGTCCGCCTTCCCTACGGTAAAGACACCAAACCCGTCGACGAGTTCAGTTATGAGGAAGGCGTGGACGGAACCGATCATTCCAAATATCTGTGGGGCAATGCCGCCTACGCGCTCGGCGCTCGTCTCACGACGGCTTTCGCTCAGTACGGTTGGTGCGCGTCTATCCGCGGCGTGGAAGGCGGCGGCCTCGTCGAGGGGCTTCCGACCCATACTTTCCGCACGGACGAAGGCGACGTCGCTTTGAAATGTCCCACGGAAGTCGCCATCACCGACCGCCGCGAAAAAGAACTGGCCGACCAGGGTCTCATTCCCTTGGTCCATTGCAAGGGCACGGACTATGCAGCCTTTTTCAGCGTGCAGTCCGCGAACAAGCCCAAGAAGTACGATAAAGCCGCAGCCAACGCCAACGCCCGGCTTTCCGCGCAGCTTCCCTACATCCTGGCGGTATCCAGATTTGCCCATTACATGAAGTCCATCATGCGCGACAAGATCGGTGGCTTCATGAGCCGAGGGCAATGCCAGACGTTTCTCACTCAATGGATCATGCAATATGTGACGGACGATGATCAGGCAAGCGCCTCCGTCAAAGCGAAATTTCCGCTTCGCGAAGCCAAGATCGAAGTCAGTGAAATTCCCGGAAAGCCTGGGGCCTACCGTGCGATCGCTTTTCTGCGCCCGCACTTCCAGTTGGACGAACTCACCGTTTCACTGCGTCTCGTCGCGGAACTGCCTCAGCCGGCGAAGTAATAAATTTTCGGAGGTTTCGGCTGCTCAATAGGACTAGCCGTCCCGTTTTGTACTTCCGAAAGGGAAGTTCGGTGCATCACAGATTTCTAGGTAATTTTCATGAATAGGAGGAAACGAGAATGCCAACAGCTGTAGAGCAAAAAATCTATGCGGGAACGCACTCTGATTTCTTTGTGAAACTTGGAGATATCAAGGGTGAGTCCCAGGACAGCAAGCACAAGGGTGAAATCAATGTTCTGACCTGGTCGTTTGGAGCAGCGCAGCCCGGTGCTTCCGCCATCGCAGGCCAAGGCGCAGGCGTGGGCAAGGTCCAGTTTCGAGATTTTCACATGACGAAGTACGTAGATTCTGCGACCCCCAAGCTTATGCTCGCCTGTGCGAGCGGGCAGCACTTTCCCGAACTTACCTTCACGGCGCGAAGAGCGGGCGGCACGCAAGCCGAGTACCTGAAGATCAAGCTCACCAACGTCATCATTTCGTCGTACGAGACCACCTCTCACGGCGAGGGCGGCGCCTCTGACACACAGTTGAAGTCTACACTTCCGATTGACTCGGTTACGCTGAACTACGCCAAAATCGAGGTCAATTACAAGGCCCAAAACCAGGACGGCACAGAAGGGGCAAATACCCAGGCCGGCTGGGATCTGCAAGGCAACGTAAAGGTCTAAGTATCGTAATACGCGGGTTCTGGCTGGGCTGTCTGCGCGAGCGGACAGTCCGGCCGGAAGCAGCGTCGCTCGTCTCGTCCTCGTTTTTTGCGGGACCGCATTTGTTCTAGGGGTGTCATGTCAGTCCAACAATTGTTTCAGGCTGGGCGCCTCGACGACGCCATCCAGGCTTTGAACGCCGAAGTACGCGATAATCCCACCGACGCCAAGCGCCGCACTTTTCTTTTCGAGCTTCTCTGTTTTTCTGGTGATTTCGTGCGCGCGGAAAAGCAGCTCGATATTCTCGGCAGCGAAGGCCGGAACGCGGAAATGGGCGCTCTGCTCTATCACGCAGCCCTTCACGCCGAGCGCACGCGCCACGATCTATTTAGCAAAAAGCAATATCCAATGCCGAAGAATGTCGCTGGCCTCGGGAAGTTGTCGGTCAGCATTAATGGCAAGCCGTATCACGATTTGTCCGATGGTGATCCGCGCATTGCTTCCAATCTCGAGGTCTTCGCGGCCGGCAGTTATATGTGGATCCCTTTTGCCCTTCTGACTTCCATCGAGATTGCTCCACCCAAACGACTTCGCGACCTATTGTGGCTACCTGCAAAAGTCCGCACTTCGGACAAGTATGAAGACCGTGAGCTGGGTGAAGTCCTGCTCCCGGTTCTCACGCCTTTTGCCGGCCAGCATACGGACCCTGCTGTTCGTCTCGGCCGCGCGACCGTCTGGGAAGAAACTGACGATGGTGAAGCCGTCCCTGTGGGTCAAAAGGTTCTGCTTGCCAATGACGAGGAATGGCCGATTCTGGAGCTGCGCAACGTCCAAATAGCGATCGCCCAGACGGCCTCTTAACGGCCATGCCCCTTCCCGAAGGTCTCCTAAACCCCATCCCCGGGGACAATCCCAGTGGAAAGACCCTGCGCTACGACCCTGTCTACGACAAGATTCGCGAAGCGCGCCGCGAGGAAGATGTGCTTCCGCAAGGGGAGTGGTCGCGCGAAGTCAAGAAAGCGGATTTTCCTCTCGTCATCAAACTGACCACCGAGGCGCTTTCCACTAAAAGCAAGGATTTACAACTCGCCGCGTGGCTCACGGAGGCGGTCCTGTTCCGCGATCACGTCGCCGGCCTTCGCGAAGGCCTCGACCTTCTCCGTGGCTATCTCGAAACGTTTTGGGACACACTTTACCCTGAAATCGATGACGGCGATTTGGAGTTCCGCGTGGGACCTCTCGCATGGGTGGGTTCCAAGCTCGATGTTGCCGTGCGCCGGTTGCCACTAACCAAGAGCAAGCTGGACTATTTCAAATACCAGGAATCCCGCCGCGTCGGATATGAGGCGGACGCCGTCAGTGAAGATAAAGCGGCCGCGCGAGCAACCGCTGTTGCGGAAAAGAAATGCACCGCGGAAGAGTTTGACGAGGCTGTCCGCGCCACCGGCGATGCGTACTACGAAAAGCTTGCGGCTTACCTCATTACAGTTCTCGAATCGCTTCAGTCACTCGAAACTCTTTGTGATGAGAAGTTCGGCCGTGAAGCCCCCAGCTACGCAAACCTGCGCACCGCTCTTGAAGAAGTGCAGGATCTGGTGAAGCAGTATCACAAGCCTGCGCAAGAAGCGACGGAGGAGGTGGCAGAAGAGCCTGCCGAGGAGGTTGTCGAAGAAACTTCCACGCCGGCTACATCAGGTGCGCCCGCAGCCAAGAAAAAATCCGTTACTGCCGAGCCTGCCGATCGCGATGACGCTATGCAACGCCTTGCTGTGGTAGCTCACTTTCTGCGCCACGAGAATCCCCTGAATCCCATTCCATACTTATTGCTTCGGGCCATGCGCTGGGGAGAACTCCGCGCGGCAGGCGCTACTCTCAACCCGGCACTCCTGGAAGCACCGCCTACCGAAAAGCGCACCCTGATCAAGAAAATGTCCATGGAAGGGGATTGGGCTGGAGTTCTGGAAAACTCGGAACAAGCCATGAGCCTGCTTTGTGGCCGCGGATGGCTCGATTTGCAACGCTATGTCGTGCGGGCCTGCGAATCTCTCGGTTCGGAATATGAGCCGGTCGCGACAGGCATCCGCTCCGAACTGAGAGCGCTGCTGGCCGATTATCCTGATCTACTCAACTCTTCGCTCATGGATGACACCCCAGCCGCCAATGCTGAAACCCAGACCTGGCTTAAGGAAAGCATATTGCTGCCACCGGCTTCCGCAGCCCCCAGCGAACCGGAGTTTGTCCCCGCGGCCATGACTTCGAGTTCGCCATCAGAAAACTCCAATGGAGAGAAAGCTGCCGACGTCATCGAACTCGCTATGAAAGCCGCGCGCGCCGGAAAGGTGCAGGAAGCCATCGGCATCTTAACTCGCGAAATGAACAACGAACGCACTGGGCGCGGCCGCTTCCAGAGGCACATTCAGCTGGCAAACATTTTTCTTGCGACCAAGCATGAAGCCATCGCGTACCCAATCCTTGTCGAACTCGCGGAAGAAATCGAGCGCCGCAAGCTCGAGGAATGGGAAGAGGCAGCCATCGTTGCGCAGCCTCTCGCGCTGCTTTATCGCTGCGCCGAAAAACTGGGCCGCGACGACGCCGAAAAAGAAAAGATTTATCAAAAGCTTTGCCGGCTTGATCCCGGCCAAGCGCTGGCTCTGAGGTAACCGATGCCGGATTACGATTCCAACGCGCCATTAAGACTGCCGCTCCTGGACCGCCTCCTGGACGACGAGCCCAAGATCAAGACCGAAGCGCCGATGACGCGCAGCGTCTCACTGGCCCGTCTCAAGACCGCCGTCCGCCGCGATCTGGAAAATCTTCTCAACGCGCGCCGCACGCCGGATTATATCCCGGAGGGGTCGGTTGAAATTCTACGTTCCGTCTACTATTACGGGCTCCCTGATATCACTTCCATGCCCGCCAATTTTCTTTACGAACAAACCAAATTGCTTCAGTCCATTGAGACAGCAGTGAAAACGTTCGAAGGACGACTCGACGGGGTTAGAGTTTCCCTGGTTCCCGTTGCCGGCCAGTCCCGCGTGCTGCGTTTTGTGATCGACGGCATGCTTCGCATCGATCCGCTTCCCGAACACGTCGTCTACGACGCCTCCATCGAGCTGACCAGCCTCGAGGTTTCGATTTCCGGAGAAGACCGTGCGTGACGAGCTGCTCGAATATTACGAGCGCGAATTAACCTATCTCCGCCAGATGGGCGCGGAGTTCTCGGAGAAATATCCGAAGGTCGCCTCGCGTCTTCTGCTCGATCCGAACCGCTGCGAAGATCCTCACGTCGAACGACTCATCGAGGCCTTCGCGTTTTTAGCCGCGCGCGTGCACCTCAAAATAGACGACGAGTTCCCCGAAATCACCGAAGCTCTGCTCAGCGTCCTCTATCCGCATTACATTCGCCCCATTCCGTCCTCCACCATCGTGCAATTTCATCTGGACCCGGAGCAGGGAAAACTAAGCACTGGCCTTCCCATTCCGCGCGGTTCGATGCTTTACTCTCAGCCAGTCGATGGTTATCCATGCAAATTCAAAACTTGTTTCGACACCACTCTCTGGCCTCTAAAGATTGCCACCGCTCAGTGGCTCACGCCCGATCGCCTGCGTCCGGCCGTCAAATCCCAGGACGCGGTCGCCGCACTGCGTCTCGAGCTGGAATGTTTTCCCGACGTCTCCTTCGATAAATTGGAATTGAGCTCCCTCCGCTTCTACCTCAATGGCGAGAGCAGCCTCATCCACACTCTCTACGAATTGCTTTGCAACAACTGCACGCAAGTCCTGCTGCGCGATCGCACTCCAAATTCTCGGAAGAATGCTATTTCATTTCCCGGCACTCATCTCCAGCCGGCCGGATTCACCGATTCCGAAGCTCTCCTGCCCTATCCGCGCCGCGCGTTTTCCGGCTACCGCCTCCTTCAGGAGTATTTTCATTTCCCAGAAAAATTCTTCTTTGTCGATTTGAAGGGTCTCGATCAGCTTCGCCCCTCGGGTTTCGGTCCGCGTATCGAGATGGTCTTCCTGATTTCGAGATTCGAACGCAGCGAGCGCCAGCAGACTCTCGAGCTCAACGTTTCCGAGGAAACACTCCGCCTGGGTTGTTCGCCTGCCATCAATCTTTTCCCGCATACTGCCGAGCCCATTCGCCTCGATCAGACTCACACCGAATATGTGATCACGCCCGATGCGCGCCGCCGCCGCGCCATGGAGATTTTCTCTATCGAAGAGGTCATCTCCCCCGATCCGGAAACTCACGAAGTCTTGAAATTCGAACCTTTCTATCGCTTCCGGCATACCACGTCACGCCATCGCGAACGCCCAAAGGGTTTCTGGCATTCGCGCCGCCAGGCTTCCACGCGCCGCGATGACGAAGGCACCGACGTGTACCTTTCCTTCTTGGATCTAAGCGGCCGCCCGCTTCATCCCGATACAGACACCGCTACGATCCACTGCATTTGTTCGAACCGCGATTTGCCGCATCGTCTCCCCATGGGCAACGAGCGCGGCGATTTTGAACTCGAAGGCATTACTTCCATAAAACGCATCGTTGCTTTGCGCAAGCCCTCGCCTTCCGTGCGCCCTCCCACCGGCAAGGGCATGCTCTGGCGTCTCATCTCTCATCTTTCCCTGAACTATTTGTCCATCGTCGAGGAAGGCAAGGAATCGCTCCAGGAGATTCTCCGTCTTTACACGTTTGGAGAATCCGGCTACAACGAACGGCAAGTCGCCGGCCTGATGCACCTGTCCAGCACACGCCACTTCGCCCGCGTAATCTCGGAAAATGGCATCGGCTTTGTGCGAGGTCACCGGGTCGAAATGCAATTCGACGAGGAACAATTTGTCGGCGGCGGTGTTTTTCTCTTCGCCAGTGTTCTCGAATACTTTCTGGGTCATTACGCTTCGCTGAACAGTTTCAGCCAGCTCGCCGTCCGCACCCAGCAAAGAAAGGAGGTTCTCCGTCAATGGCCACCCCGGGCGGGGGAAGTGATTCTCCTGTAGATCTTTCCGAGGTCGAAGAGCTGCTTCGCAGCGAGCCCTATCGCTTCGAATTTTTCCAGGCGATTCGTCTGCTCGAGCGCCTTGCGCCCGATCGCAAACCTCTCGGCCGCTTCATCAATCCGTCCGATGAAGTCGCGCGTCTCGGCGCCTATCCCTCTCTCTCTTTCCCCGCCAGCGAAATTCAGTCCATCGATTGGCCGGAGGGAAAGCCGCCGTCTCTCGCGGTCAACTTCATGGGCGTTACCGGCCCGCAGGGACCTTTGCCGCATTTTTATACGACTCTCATTCTTGCTCGTTTGCGCTCCGGCGATAGAACACTACGCGATTTTCTCGATCTCTTTCATCACCGCATGCTCTCGTTTTTCTATCAGGCTTGGGAAAAATACCGCTTCGCCGTTTCCTACGAACGCGGAGAACGCGATCGTTTCTCTCATCATCTTCTCGATCTCATCGGCCTCGGCACCGCCGGTTTGCAGGAGCGCCTCGCCGTCCCCGACGATGCATTTCTCTTTTTTGCCGGCATTCTCGGCCAGCGCCCGCATTCCGCGCACGCTCTCGAGCTGCTCCTCAACGATTACTTCGAAGTCCCCTTCACGGTCATCCAGTTGGTCGGCGGCTGGTTCCGCCTGGACGACACCACCGAATGCTGCATCGGTGAGCGCTCGACTCCCTCCGAACAATTGGGCCTGGGCGCGGTGGTCGGCGACGAAGTCTGGAATCAGCAGGCCCGCGCAAGAATCCGCATCGGCCCCCTCGATCTGGAAGACTATCTCGATTTTTTGCCCAATGGCTCCGCCTACGAGCCACTCCGCGCG
>Ga0308309_10000559_pt1 | contig 23658 bp, 24 predicted proteins | sample HubBroMetageWFT5_FD_192491 | JGI IMG/M metagenome (GOLD analysis project Ga0308309, IMG submission 192491) | Warmed and freeze-thawed soil microbial communities from the Hubbard Brook experimental Forest, New Hampshire - Hubbard Brook CCASE Soil... | ecosystem: Environmental > Terrestrial >...
ATCGCGGCGGTATTTCAGACGCACGATGCCGCCTTCCAGCGGATGAATGCCTTCCGCCTCGAACATGATCTTGAACATGGTCATGAACCGCGCCGGCTCCGCCGGATTGCGGCCGGGGGTGGCGCCGTGACGGCGCGATACCGTCTCGATGTGCTCGGGCGTGTAGTAGGTTTTCCAGGCGTCGCGATAGGTCTGGTCGAACTCGGCATCGCTCATCCTGGGATGATGCACGACGCGATGGTGAACATCGAACTTGTTGAAGTCGGGATCCATCCAAACGCCCTGCTTCCAGAGGACCTGGTGGTCTTCCGAACCGGGCAGCGGCGTCAGCATGAACAGCTCGAGAATGTCGAGCGGCAGCTCCTTCTTGATGATCTCCATGTCGCGCAGGATCGACTCGCGCGTGTCGCCGGGGAATCCCAGGATGTAGCCTGCCCAGGTCGAGGCCCCGCTGGTGTGCCAGGCCTGCAGCATCTTGCGGTATTCGGTGATCTTGTTCTGGCGCTTCTTGGCGGCCAGCAGGTTGTCGGGATTGACGTTCTCGAGCCCGATGAACACGCGATAGACGCCGGCCCAGCGCGCCTTGTGGATGAAGTTCGGGATGCGGTGGCACTGGGTATCGACCTGGATGATCAGGGACACCTCGATGCCCTCATTCTCCTTGAGCTCGATCAGCCGGTCGAAGAAGTCTTCCCAGTGCTTGTTGCGGGCCATGTTGTCGTCGGTGATGAAGAACGACGTGATGCCCTGCTTGTAGTTCTCGCGGACGATCGCCTCGAGATCGTCGGCGCTGCGGAAGCGGCTCTTGCGGCCCTGCACGTTGATGATGGTGCAGAACGAGCACTGGAACGGGCAGCCGCGGCCGAGATCGAAGCTCGACTTGCGGCCTTCATTACGGGCCAACGCGGCCGGCGGCAGGCTGGGCGTCGGCGCGCCTTCAATGCCCGGCAGATCGTCCATGTAATTGTAGAGCGGTTTCAGCGTGCCGTTCCAGGCATCGAGCAGGATCGTGTCGAGCCGGCCCTCCTCGGCCTCGCCGGCAAAGATCGAGATCCCCATATCCATGGCTTGCTGGATCTCCGGCGGGATCACCGGCAGCATCGACAGGCAACCGGCGGCATGGAAGCCGCCCATCGCCACGGGCAGGCCGGCCTTGAGGAACTGGCGGGCGAGGTCGACGGCGCGCGGGAACTGGTTGCTCTGCACACCAACCAGGCAAATCAGCGCCTTGCCGCCGCTGCGCTTGATATCGGCGATGATGCGATCGGAGCGCACCCGTGTGTTGGTCTCGTCGAACGGCTTGATCTGGATGTCGACGTCCGGCCCGAAGACGTCGCGCTGGCGGCAATCCTCCCCCAGGCCATAGAGGGCAGCCAGGGTGTTGGAGGGGATATGGGAGCGCAGCCACGTGATGGGATAGCCGTCGTCGTCGTAGTGCGTCGGCTTGATCAGGACGAGGTGGAAAATAGTACGATTCAAAATGCTGCCCCCATCGCGGAGTTCTCCAACAAGTAAAACCCGCGTGCGGCTAGGTCTTTCTTTTTGCCATTTGGTGGCATCCCCCGGGCACAATGCTCTGAGAGGCCCTGCAACGCAACCAAAGTAGACAACTATTCACAATTTCATACTGGTAATAGGACTACTACATGTAGGGCTTTGGTGCCAGCACCCCGCGACTGGCGAGGGCGGCCATGAAGACGCGGTAATTGCAGTACGCGCCCAGAGCGCGCACCGTCCCCATGCCCCGGGGTGCACAGACAAGACGCTCGACGGGGGAGGGAACGAACAAGACGTGAGTCTCACCACGCGTATGCCGGCGCTGGCGCCGTTTCAGATCCGCAGTTTTCGCTTCCAGTGGCCGGCCGATTTGCTGGCTTCCTGGGCGTTCGAGATGGAAGGCGTGATCCTGGGCTGGTTCGTGCTGGTTGCGACCGGCTCGGTGTTGGCGCTCGCCGTATTCGGCTCCCTGCAGTTTCTGGGCACCCTGATCTCGCCGCTGTTCGGCATGGTGGGCGACCGGATCGGCAATCGCAGCCTGCTCTGCCTGATGCGGGCCACCTACTTGGCCGTGGCGACGGCGTTCGCGGTGCTGTTCCTGGCCGGCCTTGCCGCGCCGGTACCGGTGTTCGCCCTGGCCATCGTCATGGGGCTGGTGCGGCCCTCCGACATCACGCTGCGCAACTTGCTGGTCGGCGAGACCATGCCGGCCAACTACCTGATGCGGGCCATGGGCGTCTCGCGCACCACAGCCGATTCGGCACGCGTGGTCGGCGCGCTTTCGGGCGCGGGCCTGGTCGCGTCACTCGGCTCGGGCCTGGCCTATGTCGTAGTGTGCACGGCCTACGCCGCGAGCCTTGCGCTCACGCTCAATGTCGGCATCAGGCGCGTGCGCATGGTGGGCGAGGCGGTATCACACGCCTCGCCGGTGCGCGCGTTGCGGCAGGCCTTTGCTTACATCTGGTCGACGCCCGATATGCGCGCGTTGATGCTGCTGGCTTTTCTCGTGAATTTCGCCGCTTATCCGCTGGTCGGCTCGCTGTTGGCCTACGTTGCCAAGGACATCTACGGCCTCGGTCAGACCGGCCTGGGCTGGCTGATCGCCTGCTTCGCAGGCGGAGCGCTTTTAGGCTCGATCGCCATTTCCATCCACGGCGCCCGCATTCGGCCGGCCCGCGCGATGCTTGCCGGCGCTGTCGCCTGGTTCGCCCTCAATTTCGCCTTCTCCTGGATCGAAACGCCGTTGTGGGGCGAGGTCGTGCTGTTCCTCGCGGGCTTCGTCCAGAGCTTTTGCATGATCCCCATGGCGGTCCTGTTGTTGCGCGTCGCCGATCCCAAATTTCGCGGTCGGGTCATGGGCGTGCGCATGCTGGCGGTCTACGGACTCCCGATCGGGCTTTTGCTGTCCGGGCCGCTGATCGAGCGTGTCGGATTTTCGCTCACGGGTTCGCTCTATAGCCTACTGGGGATCGCCTTCACCCTGCTGATTGCGGTCTTCTGGCGCGCCCATCTCTGGCACCCGGCCTCCGCCGCCAACGTCCGCTAGACGCAATCCGGCACGGCGTGCGCCTCACCGATAAGCAGGTGCTGCGCACGCCGGAGTTTTATGAGCGCGACCGCTTCATGCAATTCGGCTCGATCAACGGGACGTCAGATTCTTCCCAACAGGAGCAAGACGACGACGATGATCAGGATCAGGCCAAGGCCGCCGCTGGGGTAGTAGCCCCAACCGCGGCTGTGGGGCCAGGTCGGCAAGGCACCGATCAGGATCAAGATAAGGATGATCAACAGAATGGTGCCAAGCATGACGTCTCCTCTTTATCCGAGATTTTTCTCGGCGAACGACCAGTTGGGCAGCTTGTCGAGCCAGGCCTGGACGTGGTCCGGCCGGCGGTTCTGATAGTCGAGGTAGTAGGCGTGCTCCCACACGTCGGCGACGAGCAGCGGCGTGCCACCATGGGCGATCGGGGTGTCGGCGTTGGCGGTCGGCTCGATCGCGAGCTTGCCGCCCTTGCTGACCAGCCACGCCCAGCCACTGCCGAACTGATCGACGGCGGCCGTCTTGAAGGCCTGCTTGAATTTCTCGAGGCCGCCGAAGCTGTCCTCCAGCGCCTTCTTGATCTTGCCGGCCGGCGTGTCGGCCTTGGCCGTCATGCTGTGCCAGTAGAAATCGTGATTCCACGCCTGTGCGGCATTGTTGAATATCTTCTTGGCTTTTTCGTCCTTGGCCGACTTCTTGATGATGTCCTCCAGGGACATCTCGGCATACGGCGTGCCCTCGATCAGCTCGTTCAGCTTGTCAACGTAGGCTTTGTGATGCTTGCCGTAGTGGAACGAGATGGTCTTGGCGGAAATGACCGGGGCGAGTGCGTCCTCGGCGTAGGGGAGCTTGGGAAGGGTGAAACCGTTCTTTCCTTTGTCCAAAGGCATGACGCGTATTCCTCGGGCTGGCTCGACACGGGGTCGGGCGGGCGGTTGGGTGACAGTTGAACGTCCAAGGCACGCCGACGTTGCGAGGCGCCTTGGACGCGAGCGGAACCTTGGCAGAAACGCCGCGTTGACGAACCGCCGCTTTCTGCCGCGGAGGCAAGTCACATGAACGCAATCATCTATCTCGTCGGGCTCGTCGTGGTCGTCGCAGCCATCCTGTCTTTCTTCGGCCTGCGCTGATCCTGGCCGGTTGAGTACCACCACCACCGAAGACGGCCTGTACGGCTCGCTCGCGCAACCGCGCCTGCCCGGTCACTATGTGCCGTGGCCCAATACAGGCCGTGGCGAATGATTCCCACTCCCCGCGATCGTCCTCAACTTTTGTAGCGAACGGTTCTCACTCGCGCACTCCGTGGTTGCGCGCTGCGCCATGCCGGGTATCTCTAGGCAACAGGCATCGCCAGGAGAGTCACCATGAAGGGCAATCCGCAGATCATTGCGGAGCTGAACAAGCTCCTGAAGAACGAGCTCACGGCCATCAATCAGTACTTCCTGCACGCGCGCATGATGAAGCACTGGGGTTTCGAGCGGCTGGGCAAGAAAGTCTATGAGGAATCGATTGGCGAGATGAAGCACGCCGACAAGCTGATCATGCGCATCCTGATACTGGACGGCCTGCCCAACCTCCAGGACCTCGGCAAGATCGGGATCGGCGAGACCGTGCCGGAATGCCTGGCCGCGGATCTCAAGCTCGAGAGCGCGGCGCGTACCGCGCTTGTCGCCGCGGTGGCGCATTGCGAGACGGCCAAGGATTTCGTGAGCCGCGAGATCGTGGTCGACATCCTGGAGGATGCCGAGGCCCATATCGACTTCCTGGAAACCGAGATCGCGTTGATCGACAAGGTCGGGGTGCAGAACTACCTGCAGACCCAGATCGGCGAGGGCAAGGAGCCCGATTGATTTAGAAGACCCTTCGCAAATGCTCAGGGTGACGAGCAAGGCTCGTCAGTCGGCCGCCATCACTGTCTGCTGGATGGAGCGTTCGCGCGCGCTCGTGTCGGCGATCCGCTGGCGCATATCGCAAGCACAGGTGCCGCATTGGGGGCTGGTGCCACAGGCCCGGAAGACGTCAGACGGACGGCGTGCGCCGGCACGAACGGCGGCGTCCACTTCGCGTTCCCGGATGGCCCGACAGATGCAGACATACATGGACGTTTCGACCCCTCAGCCCGTGCAGATGCGACTTACTCGCAGGCGCAACATATGGCTCAGCCCCGGCCCGGTCAAGCGGCAGCTAAAACCCTGACAACAAATGCTTTTCCAGCTTTGTCCGCAGCGCTGGGTCGATCGCACGCGGGGTTTTGCCCTTGAGGCGCACGACCGTCATCTCGGCCGCGGCGATACAGACTCCATCCTTGAAGGCGGCCGAGCCGACGGTAATGGAACTGGTACCGATGCGCATCACGCCACTGCCCAGCTCGACCTGGCCCGGCCAATAAGACTCGGCCAGGAAGCTCACGGTCATGCCGGCCGAGATGCCGCGCACGCCGTCGGGGGCGTCGGCCATCATGCCCATGTCGCGCATGAAGGTGAGCCGCGCGGTCTCGAGATAGGCGCAGAGCGCCACGTTGTTGATGTGGCCGGCGGCATCCTGGTCGGAAAAGCGCACCGTGTCGGTGCACCAGTGCGGATAGATCGAGCGATCCTGTAGTCGTTTGTCGCGTGACATCGGCGGAGTGTAGCATCGCGCTGCCATGGCACATCCCATCTTCACCGAAGACCACGATCTCATCCGCAGCCAGCTCCGCCGCTTCGTCGACGAGGAGGTGAAGCCGCACGGGCCCAAATGGGAGGAGGCAGGCTTCGTGCCGCGCGCGGTGCTGCGCCAGATGGGCGGGCTCGGCTTCTTTTCGCTGCGGGTGCCTGAGGCGCTGGGCGGCGCTGGCCTCGATGCGCGCGCCTCGGTCGTGCTGGCCGAGGAGGTCGGCCGCTCGACCCATGGCGGCTTTGCCATCACCGTGCTGGTCCACACCGACATGGCGAGCCCGCATCTCGTCCGCTTCGGCACCAAGCGCCAGCTCGAGAAGTACCTGCCGGGGGTGTTGGCGGGAGAGACCATCACCGCCGTCGGCGTCACCGAACCCGCCGCCGGCTCCGATGTCGCCGGCATCCGCACGCGCGCGGTGCGCGACGGCAACGACTATGTGCTGAACGGCACCAAGATGTTCATCACCAACGGCGTGTACGGCGATCTCTACTTCATCGCTGCACGCACCGATCCCGAGGCCAAGGGCAGCCGTGCACTCACCATGTTCATGGTCGAGAAGGGCAGTCCCGGCTTCAAGGTCGGCCGCGCGCTCGACAAGACCGGCTGGCGTTCGTCCGACACGGCCGAGCTGATCTTCGAGGATTGCCGGGTGCCAGCCGAGAACGTGCTGGGTGAGCCCAATCGCGGCTTCTATTCCATCATGGCCAACTTCCAGACCGAGCGGCTGGTGATCGGCGCGATGGCCATGGCCGAGGCGCGCGAGGCGCTGCGGCTCACCTTCGAGCATGTGAACGCGCGCACCGCGTTCGGCAAGCCGCTGTGGGACAAGCAGGTGATCCGCCAGCGTCTTTCGCACCGGCTGGCGGAGGTCGAGGCGGCGCGTCAGCTTGTGCATCACACGGCGTGGCTTGATGCCCAAGGGACGGATTGCGTCGCCCAGGTCTCGATGGTGAAGGCGCTGGCCGGCGATCTGGTGAACCAGGTGCTCTACGACTGTGTGCAGTTCCACGGCGGCATGGGTTTCGTGCGCGAGACGGCGGTCGAGCGCATGGCGCGCGACGCGCGGGTTCAGTCGATCGGCGGCGGCGCCTCGGAAGTCATGCTGGAGGAAGTCGCCAAGCGCTTCGGCGCGGCGCTGGTCGACTGACGGCGCCTATTTCGGCGCGACCACGAACGGACCGATGGCCAGGATGGCGCACTCCGTGCCGCCGGCCCGTGCGCATTCGCTGACGGCGTCGCTCGCGGCAGCACTCTCGCTGGCCCGGCCGGAGACGATGCCCAGGCGACCGTTGCGCGCCAGCGCGACGGCCCGCCAATCGTTGGCGACCAGGTAGCGGTCGAGCGCCTCCTGCTGGCGGGTGTCGAGACCGGTCATCGCCTGCGGCGCCAGGATGTTGATGGCATTGTGAAGCTGAGGCGTGCGCACCAGCACCTGATCCTCGACGGCATAGACGACGCAGGGCCGGCCGGTGAGGTGACCGCAAACCTGCAGGTTGCGTTTGATCGCGTCGGCTTCGGTTTCGCTGGGCGACCACCAGTCAAAATGATCGCGGCCCAGCACCAGCGCCCGCTGGCGGTCGGATTTCATGTAGTGATCGGCGAGATTCTTGCGCGCAATCTCTCCCAGCAGCGGCGCCGTGGCGGGATCGAACAGGATGGCTGGCGACGGCCGCGCGGCCGGAACGTAGGGCGGCGGCGGCAGGGGTGGCGCGCGGTACGTCCAGACGATGTTGTTGCCGACGGCGTAGATCATGCAGCGGTCGATCGGCCGGACGACCGGCACCTCGAGATGCACCAGCTTGGTGCACTCCTCGAGGGCGATGCGGCGGGCTGTCGGATCGTCGACGCGACGCGACGCGACGGCGAACAAGCCGCGCACATTGAGCGCCATCGCCTTGGAGCCGTCGGCCGTGGCGTAATTCTCGAGCGCGCGTCGCCGAAAGTCGGGCACGAACGGGACGTCGGCGGCGTCATAGGTCCGGGGGCCGGTTGTGGCGGGGTCCAGGGTCGGGGCCGGCATCTCGTTCGGATCGGAAGCGGGCGCCGCAGTACTAGGAGCAGAGGGCGCCGCGGCAGCGGGAGCAGGGGGCGGAGCCGGGCTTGCGGGAGGCGCCGTGGCCGTCTGGGTGGGCGGGAGCGCGGGCGCCGACTTTTCGTGCAGCAACCAGGCGCCGGCGATCGCCACGATGGCCAAAGTCGCGACCGCGCCGCCGACCATGATGAGGCGCGACGGTCGCTTGGCTGCCGCCGGTGGCGCTGCGACGGCGGCGACCGGCGCCGCGCCTTCGTTCGTCAGGCGATAGGCATGGATGGGGCGCGGGATGTTCTTGACATGCTGCTCGCCCATATCCTCGGCGCCCAGCGTAAGCTTGCCCACGATCTGTTCGTAGATGGCGGCCGAGACGCAGATGCCGCCGTGCGGCGCGATCGACTCCAGCCGAACCGCGACGTTGACGGCATCGCCCATCAGATCGTCGCCGCTTTCCACCACGTCGCCGAGATTGATGCCGATGCGCAGGATGAGCTGGTTGTCCTGATCGGCCGTGGCGTTGGCCGAGCGCATCGCCTCCTGGGTTTCAAGGGCTGCGCGGACCGCCTCGACCGGGCTCACGAACTCCGCGAGCAGGCCGTCGCCTGTCAGCTTGAAGACACGGCCTCGGTGATGCTTCACGATCGTCTCGGCCGTGGCCATGCGGGCGCCGAGGAGATCGAGCGCATGCTCCTCGTTGCGCGCCGACATGGTGCTGAACCCGACGACGTCGATCGAGACGATCGTGGTCAGGCGTCTGACCAAGGTGGGTTCGTTCATGGCGACAGGCTAGCCGACGGTTGCGCGCGGGGCCATAGGACCTCCTTGCGTCACCGGCCATGCTCTGCGATGACCCAGACCATGCAATCGGAAGCTCCACGTTACTGGGAAGACTATCAGATCGGCGTGAAATACCCGCTTGGCTCCACGAGCTTCACCGCCGATGAAATCGTCGGGTTCGCCCGCCAATTCGATCCGCAGAGCTTCCATGTCGATGCCGAGGCGGCCAAGCAATCGATGTTCGGCGGCCTGATCGCCTCGGGCTGGCACATCGCCGCCAAGCTGATGCGGCTGTTCGTCGACAACTACCTCGACAAGCGTACGGCCTTGGGCTCGCCCGGGCTTGACGAGCTGCGTTGGCTGAAACCGGTGCGCCCGGGCGACACGCTGACCGCCTGGGTCGAGTGCGCCGACAAGGTGCCGTCCAAAAGCCGGCCCGAGATGGGTGTCATCCACGAGCATTGGAGCGCCACCAACCAGAAGGGCGAGCTGGTGATGACGGCGAAGGGCATCAACATGGTGCGGAGGAAGCCGGCATGACGCGCGCCGTCCGGGGTCTCGACCATGTCGTGGTCATGGTCGACGGTATCGATGCCGCCGAAGCTTCTTACCGGAAGCTCGGCTTCCAGGTGCAGCCGCGCGGCTTCCACAAAAAGCTCGGCACCGCCAACCACCTGATGATCTTCGACAAGGACTATTTCGAGATCCTGGGCATAGTCGAGGACACCGCGTTCAACGCCGAGCGGCGGGAGTGGCTCAAGGAAGGCGGTGGGCTGGCCAACGTGGCGCTCGCCACCGATGGCGCCGACATCGCCTTCGACGCCTTCAAGGCGGCGGGCCTGGAGCCCGATGCGCCGCTGTTCTTCGACCGCGCCGTGGAGGTCGTGGGCAAGACGGAGCATGCGCAGTTCCGCACCGTGCGCATCCCCAAGACCCACATGCCGGTGGTCGGCTTCTTCGTCTGCGAACATCTGACGCCGCAGTTCGTCTATCGCGGCGAGTGGGCCAGGCATCCCAATGGGGCACGCGGCATCCTGGGCGTGACGGTGATCGCCGAGCAGCCGGCGAAGTGGATCGGCGAGCTAGAGAAGTATTTCGGCGCAGGCTCGGCCAGGCGCGAGGGCGAGGCGCTGGTGGTTGATACCGGAACGCAGCCGATCCGCTACATGACGCGCCGGGACTATGCCGTGCGCTATCCTGGCGTCGCACCGGTGCGGCCGGGCGACCATCCGGCACTGCTGTCGGTGCGCGTCGACAGCCTTGCCGCCTGCGAGGCGCTTCTGGCGGAGAACGGCGTCAAGGTGGTCAAGCCGGATGCCGGCCGCCTGATCGTGCCGCCCGCGGAAGCCGCCCATCTCACCCTGGAATTCCGGGAGCGTTGATAACGTGAGTCTCGACTTGACGGACCGGCGGATCTACGGGTTCGTCACCGAGGAGCATCTGCGTTTCGCCGATGTCGACGCCAACGGCCACATCAACAACGGCGCCTTCCTGCAGCTTCTGGAGAATGCCCGGGTCTCCTACATGCGCCAGATCGTGCGGCAGTCTTTGAGGACAAGTGGCCTGCCGCGCTTTCGCGTGGTGGTCGGCAGGCTCGAAATCGATTTCAAGCGCCAGATGTTCTATCCCGGCCGCGCCACGGCCGGCGCCCGCCTGCTCGAGGTGCACGAACGCAAGTGCGTGATCGGGCACGGCCTGTTCGATGGCGAGGGCAATTGCACGGCCGTGCTGAAGGCGATCATGGTGTCGCTCAACGAGGAAACCCATCGCAGCGTGCCATTCGATCCCGCGGTGCGTGCCGCGCTGGCGAAATTCGCCGCCTCCAAGGACGGACTACCGACATGACCAACAAGCTGATCCCCGAAGGCTTCCGCAAGCTCGACGTCGCCGATGATTTCGTCGGCCTGATCGGGCCGCTCTGGTTCAAGGCCGAAGGCGAGCGGCTGCGGGTCGGCCTGCCGCTCGAGGCCCGCCACGGCAACCCGATGGGCTGGGCGCATGGCGGCCTGCTGGTCACCGTGGCCGACATGGTGATGGGGGCAGGCTCGGGCCACCTCACCGGCATCCGCTGGCCCCATCCGACGATATCGCTCAGCACCGAGTTCGTGCGCGGCGCCAAGCTTGGACAGTGGCTGGAGGGCAGCGCGCGCATTGCCCGGCGGACCATCAATTTCTGCTTCTGCAGCTGCGACCTCGTGTGCGGTGGCGAGATCGTCCTCGTGGCGTCGGGCGTCTTCAAGGTGCCGGATATCGAGAAGATCCCGGAGGCGCTGCGCGCCAAGGTGATGGGCAAGTGGGAGTGACGGTAAACAAGTGGGAGGGAGGGTAATATTGTCATCCCGAGCGCAGCGAGGGACCCTTCCTGCTGCCTTAAAGGTCCTTCGCTGCGCTCGGGATGACAGCGCGCGTCATTTCTTCTTCTTGTGCCGGTAGATCCGGTAGCGGTCGAAATCCATGAGGTGTTCGTAACCCTCGAAAGCGTCGGCGAAGACGCGGTTCTGCATGAAGTATTCGAGGTAGTCGAATTCCTTGCCCTGGCAGCGCGGGATGCCGGGAATGCGGTCGACGATCACGAGATCGGGCTGCTCGCGGGCGAAATCCTCGCTCACAGCGTCGAACACGAATTTCTCCGAATCGCCCATCGTGTCGGGCGGATTGTAGAGTGCGGGGAAGTCGTCGCAGGTCGCGTACACGCCCTGCAGCACCCACATGCTGAGGAAGCGCATGGTCATGCGCCCGCCGATATAGTTGATCAGCGGCCATAGCGGATAGATCCCGGGCGACAGCGCCAGCAGCGTGCGGTGGGGCGCGTTCTGCTCGATGATGTGCTGCAGGCGGCCGCCGATCGAATTCTCGAATTGGCGCTGCTTGTAGAAGGGCGGCGTATAGAGCGCCGCCTGGAAGTAGAGCAGCACCATCAAGGTGGCCGAGATCACCGCCACCGGCAGGTGATGGCCGCTGCGGCTGATCGGCAGGTAGCGGTCGACGGTCTGCGACACGGTGAGTGCCGCGAGCAGGATCACCGCCGACAGGGCGGGCAGCACGTGATAGGGCCAGCCCTTGGCCTGGGCGATGGCCGAGATGGCCGCGCCGATGCCGAACACCACGAGCACGCGCGCCGAGATGGTCTTGGTGAACACCACTGCGATCACGCCGAAGATCAGCAGCGCGATCAGGGTGGGCGCCAGCACATTGCTGGTCAGCACGCCGCGCCAGCCTTCGTCGCCGATCGGCGCGTAGGCCTCGACGGTGAGTGGCAGCACGAACCGGCCGTAGTCTGAGAAGATCGTGTACATCGAGGCGATATGCGCCACGGTGACGAAGCCGATCGACCACGGGGTGGGATCGAACAAGGCCGTCCGCCAGCCGCGGCGGATCAGCAGGTAAAGTTCGACCGCGGCGGGGATGGCGAGGTAGTGCGGCTTCATGGCGAACGCGACGCCGGCCACCAGTCCGATCGCGATCGCCGGGCCGCGCGTCAGCGCCACGCCTTCAGCGCGGGCCATCGAGGCGATCAAATAGGGCGCGCAGGCCACGAACATGATGTGCTCGCGCTGGCCGAAATGCTCGTTGGGCAGCACGGTGAACAGGAACAGCAGCACCGGCGGCAGCAGCGCTTCGGTCAGCGCGTGGTCGGCCGAGGGCACGAGCCGCACCAGCCGCCGGCACGCCCAGAAGGAAGCGAAGATGCCGGCCACCACCCAGGCGGTGAACCAGAACGTGGCACTGCCCGGCAGGACCTTGGCGGTCAGTACCGGCAGCGCGTGCACCACGAAGGTGAGCGGCAAGTTCTCGTCGATGATTTCGACATAGAGCCTCTCGCCGCCGACCCAGCGTCCGGAGACGTCGAGGAGCGCCGCCACGTCGTGATTGATGGGCGGGAAGAAGTAGCCGGCCAGCCACAGGATGGGCAGGGCAAACAGCGGCACCAGCAGCAGCCGTTCGATGCGCGGCGGAATGACGGGGGGTTTGGTCGTGACGGTTGGCAAGGCGCAACGAAGATATCATAAGCGGGCGGGAACAAGACACTTGGCGGGAGCGGGCGCGACGTGGAGCGGGCTGAATACGAGCGCATGCACGCGGTCGAGGACCGCATGTGGTGGTATCGCGGCCTGCGCGCGCTCACCGCGCAACTTCTCGCCCGGGCGCTCGCCGGTTCACCGGCGGCAGGTCCCGTGCTCGACGCGGGCTGCGGCACCGGCGGCATGCTGCTGAAATTGGGCCCCGCGGTGGCCGGCCGATCCACGGTCGGGCTGGAATACGACGCCCTTGCGGCGGCTCTTGCCGCGACCAAAGCGGGCCGGCCGGTGGTGGCGGCTTCGGTCACCGAAATGCCCCTCGGCAGCGGCACGCTCGGCGGCTATCTCTCCCTCGACGTCCTCTGTCATGGCGGGGTCGAACCGGCCCGTGCCCTGAAAGAGGCGCACCGCTGCCTCGGACCGGGCGCGATCGCGATTTTCAACTTGCCGGCCTATGACTGGCTGTTGTCGGCGCATGACAGGCGCGTGCACAATGTCCGCCGCTTCACCGGCGGCCAGGTGCGCACGCTGCTCGCCGGCCACGGCTTTCGTGTCCTGCGATCGAGCTATTGGAACACCTTGTTGTTTCCCCTGATGCTGCTTCATCGACTGGTCGGCCGCGCCGATGCCGAAAGCGATGTGCGCGACTACCCGCGCTGGCTCGACGCGCTGTTTTCCGCGGCGCTTGCCACCGAACGGGCAGCGATCGCGATCGGCATCGGCCTGCCGTTCGGCGGCTCCCTGATCGTCGTGGCGGCGCGCGATGGTTGAGTCCCTCACCGTCTTGCCGACGCTCTCCATCGTCGTGCCCGTCTACAACGGCGCGGCCACGGTCGGTGAGCTGGTACAGGCGTTGCGCGGCCTCGAGATCGACGGCGGCCTCGAGATCCTGCTGGTGGTCGACAACAGCCCGGACAACAGCCTCGAAGTCTGCAAGCAGCTCGCCGCCGAGCCGGGCGCGCCGGTCACGGTGCTGAGCCTCAGCCGCAATTTCGGCGAGCACAACGCGGTCATGGCCGGACTCGCCCGGGCGCGCGGCGCCTATGCCATCACCATGGACGACGATCTGCAGAATCCGCCGGCCGAGGTCACACGCCTGTTCGAGCACACGCGCGACGGCAACTACGACGCGGTCTACACCTACTATACCGAGAAACAACACGCGGCCTGGCGCAACTGGGGCAGCCGTTTCACCAACTGGTGCGCCGACCGGCTGATCGACAAGCCGCCCGGCCTTTATCTCTCGAGCTTCCGCTGCATGTCCGCCTTCCTGCGCGAGCGCATCGTGTCGAGTTACGAGGGGCCGGATCCCTATGTCGATGGCCTGATATTTCAGGTCACCCAGAATGTCGGCCGCCTGCAGGTCGACCACCTGCCGCGCAACGAGGGCCGGTCGAACTACACATTGCGCCGGCTGTTGCGGCTGTGGCTGTCGATGTTCCTCAACTTCTCGGTGATGCCGCTGCGGCTCGCCACCCTGTTCGGCGTGGGCTTCGGCGCGCTGGGCGCGGTGGCTGCGGTCATCGTCATCCTGGAAGCGGTCATCTCGGACAAGCCGCCGCAGGGCTGGGCCTCGCTGATGGTCGCGGTGCTGGTGCTGGCCGGCGTGCAGCTCGTGGTGGTCGGGCTGATCGGCGAGTATGTCGGCCGCATGTTCCTCGCCGTGAACCGCAAGCCGCAATACCTGGTGCGCGAAGTCTTCCATCGCGGGCCGGCCGGCCTCGAGGTCGAGCGGCCGAAGGTCGACACGCGCGCGGCAGGCCAGCCGCACCGCGAACCGTCTCAAGGGAGTCCTGAACGATGATGGTCTATTACGTGGCGCTGGGCATCGGCATCGTGGCCGGCATCGCGGGTCAGATCCTGCTCAAGACAGGCGCCGACTCCCCGGACTTCGTGAGCCAGATCCTGCGGCCCTCGACGCTCTGCGGCCTGGCGCTCTACGCCTCGGCCGCCTTCCTCTACCTCATCGCGCTGCGCAAGATCCCGGTCTCGGTCGCCTTTCCCAGCGTGTCGCTCTCCTATGCAATCGTGGCGGTGCTCGGCCACTTCCTTTTCGGCGAGCCATTCGGCATCAAGCAGATCGGCGGCATCGCGCTCATCATGGGCGGCGTTGTCCTGATCAACCAGGGTTGACGGCGCATGACCTACGAGCAGATCAAGTACGAAACCAAGGACGGCATCCTCACCATCACGCTCGACCGGCCGGACAAGCTCAATGCCTTCACCAGCAAAATGCTGTCGGAACTCTTGGACGCGATGGACCGTGCCGACCGCGACGACGATGTTCGTGCGGTGGTGTTCACCGGCGCGGGCCGCGGCTTCTGCGCCGGCGCCGACCTCTCCGGCGGCGCCAACACCTTCAATGCCGAGAATCGCGGGCCGGTCGATCCCGGCCTCGACGGCCATCGCGACGGTGGCGGCCTGTTCACGCTCCGCCTGTACGATGCGCTGAAGCCCACCATCGCTGCCTGCAATGGCGCGGCGGTCGGCGTCGGCATCACCATGCAGCTCGCCATGGACGTGCGGCTCGCCTCCGAGGCGGCGCGCTACGGCTTCGTGTTCACCCGCCGCGCCATCGTCATGGAGGCCTGCTCGAGCTGGTTCCTGCCGCGCCTCGTGGGGCCGCAGCAGGCGCTGGAGTGGGTGATGACCGGCCGCGTCTTCTCCGCCGAGGAGGCGCTGATGGGCCGGCTCGTGCGCTCGGTGCACAAGCCCGACGAGCTCTTGCCGGCGGCCTATGCACTGGCCCGCGAGATCGCCGACAACACCGCGCCGGTATCGGTGGCGCTCAATCGCCAGATGATCTGGAAGATGCTGGGCGCCGACCATCCGATGGAGGCGCACAAGGTCGATTCCAAGGGCATCTATGCGCGCGGCAAGTCGGCCGACGTGAAGGAGGGCGTGACGGCCTTCCTGGAAAAACGCTCGGCCAAGTTCCCGATGAAGGTGAGCAGCGGCATGCCGTCCTACTTCCCGTGGTGGAATGAACGGACCTTCAAGTAGGTCGACGGCCTGATGGCGAATGGGCTGATTTGGCGCGGTTGCCGGCCGCCGGACCTTGCGGCACTCTCCCGCCCCACAAACGCTTCTGGGAGGAAACAATGACCAAGCTGCAGATGCGGCGCCGTGCGATTCTGGCGGCTGCCCCGGCTTTGATGGCCGCGCCTTATGTAGCGCGGGCACAGACGGGCAAGCCTGAGAAAACCAAGGTGGTGATGGCCGTCGGCGGCAAGTCGGCGCTCTATTACCTGTCGGTCACGATCGCCGAGACCAAGGGCTTCTACAAGGACGCAGGCCTCGACGTCGAGATCAACGACTTCCAGGGCGGCGCCAAGTCGCTCGAAGCCCTGATGGGCGGCAGCGCCGACGTGGTGGCCGGTGCCTACGAGCATACGATCCGCATGCAGCAGCGCGGCCAGCCCATCAAGGGCTTCGCCCTGATCGGCCGCGGCATGCAGCTCGCCATCGGCCTGCGTAACGACGTCGCCGAGAAGGTCAAAGGACCGGCCGATATCAAGGGCATGAAGTTCGGCGTCACGGCGCCTGGCTCGCAGACCCAGATGCTGGTCACCAATTGGGCGGCCAAGGGCGGGCTGAAGGCCTCGGACATCGTCGCCATCGGCGTCGGCGCCGGCGCTTCGGTGGTGGCCGCGATCGAGAACAAGTCGGTCGACGGCATCTCGCAGGCCGATCCGGCATTGACGATCCTGCAGGAGAAGAACCTGATCAAGATCATGGTCGATACCCGCACCATGAAGGGCAACCAGGAACTGTTCGGCGGCACCATGCCGGCCGCCTGCCTCTATGCCCAGCCCGCGCTGCTGACCAAGACGCCGAACACGGCGCAGGCGCTGGCGAACGCCATCGTCCGCGCCAACGAGTGGCTGCAGACGGCGCCACCGGAGGAAGTCGCCAAGGCGGTGCCGACGGCCTACCTGCTGGGCGACAAGGCGATCTACGAGAAGGCATTCGCCAACGTCCGCGAGACCATCTCGCCCGACGGCATCATGCCGCCGGACGGTCCGGGCAATTGCCTGAAATTCCTGGTCGAGGGCGATCCCAAGATCGATCCGGCCAAGATCAAGCTCGAAGACACCTGGACCAACGACTTCGCGCAGCGCGCCAAGAAGCACGCCTAGCCCGACGTGTCGATCGACGGAGCGCCGGCACTCGCGCTGGCCGACATCACCTGCCGCTTCGCCTCGCGTGACGAGCGAAGCCACGCCTACATCGCGGTCGCCAACGCCAGCCTGACGATCGGCCGGGGCGAGTTCGTGTCCGTGGTCGGCCCGACCGGCTGCGGCAAGTCGACCCTGCTGAACGTCGCGGCCGGCCTGCTCGAACCCTCGTCCGGTACTGTCGAGGTATTCGGCGAGCGCCTTATGGCGGCCGACGGCGTCAACCGGCGCGCCGGCTACATGTTCCAGGCCGACGCGCTGATGCCGTGGCGCACCGGCATCGGCAACGTCGTCGCCGGGCTCGAGTTTCGCGGCGTGCCGAGTGCCCAGGCGGTAGCGCAAGGGGAGGAGTGGCTGCGCCGGGTGGGGCTGGCGGGCTTCGGCGACCGCTACCCGCACCAGATGTCGGGCGGCATGCGCAAGCGCCTGGCGCTGGCCCAGACCCTGATCCTGAGCCCCGACATCCTGCTGATGGACGAGCCGTTCTCCGCCCTCGACGTGCAGACGCGCCAGCTCATGGAGAACGAGCTTTTGGCGCTGTGGGCCGAGGACCGGAAGTCGGTGCTGTTCATCACGCATGACCTCGAGGAAGCGATTGCGCTCTCCGACCGGGTCGTCGTGCTGTCGGCCGGTCCGGGCACGCGGCCGATCGGCGACTTCAAGGTCGACCTGCCCCGGCCGCGCGACGTCTCGGAGATCCGCATGACGCCGGCCTTCCTCGATCTCCATCGCGAGATCTGGGGCGTCATGAAGGAAGAGGTGCTGAAGGCCTACGCCCGGCAGAAGGTGGCCTGAGATGAGGCTGCGCATCCTGCAGTTGCTGGTGCTCGGCCTGCTGGTCGTGGCCTGGTACGTACTGACGGCGCCCGGCCTGATCCCGCCGTTCTATTTCGAGCAGGACAACCGCGCCGCCTTCTTCTTCGGCGAGCCGCAGAAGGTGTTCTGGGTCATCGTCGAGTGGTTCGCCACGGGCGAGATCTTCATCCATCTCGCCGTCACGCTGCTCGAGACGGCGCTGGGCTTTGCCATCGGTTCGGCCCTTGGGCTGGGCATCGGCCTGTGGCTGGCGCTCTCGCCCACGGCATCGGCGGTGATGGATCCCTACATCAAGGGCTTCAACTCGATGCCCCGGGTCGTGCTGGCGCCGATCTTCGCGGTGTGGTTCGGGCTCGGCATCTGGTCGAAGGTGGCGCTGGGCGTCACCCTGGTGTTCTTCGTGGTGTTCTTCAACGTCTACCAGGGCGTGCGCGAGGTCAGTCCCAACCTGATCGCCAATGCCCGCATGCTGGGCGCCTCGCCGCGCCAGCTGCTGCGCTCGATCTACCTGCCCTCGGCCATGAGCTGGGTGTTCGCCAGCCTGCACAACGCCGTGGGCCTGGCCTTCGTGGGCGCCGTGGTCGGCGAATATCTCGGCTCGGCGCGCGGTGTCGGCTACCTGATCCTGCAGGCCGAGGGCACCTTCGACATCAACACCGTGTTCGCCGGCATCCTCGTGCTCACGGCCTTCGCGCTGCTGCTCGACGCCGCGGTCGGCAGCGTCGAGCGCCGGCTGATGACGTGGCAGCCGCGCACCAGCGAGACAGAGAAGGTCTAAGCGAAAGAGTCAGTGTCCCGTAAACCTTGCCGCCCGCTTCTCCAGGAAGTGGGCGACCCCCTCCTTGAAATCGGCGGTCTGGAAGGAGAGGTCCATCTCGTAGTTGGCCTGGGTCGTGGCCTCGGTCAGGGTCTGGAATTCGGCCTCCCAGATCTGTCGCTTCATCACCGCGACCGAGCGCGGCGAGACGGTGTTTGCCAGCAGCGTGGCATAGGCACGGGTCTCGGCCATCAGCTTGTCGTCGGCGATGACGCGGCTCACCAGCCCCATCGCCAGCGCTTCGGGGGCGCGGAACTTGCGGGCCGAGCACAAGAGGTCCATCGCCGCCGGCAGCCCGACCAGGCGCGGCAGCAGCCAGCTCACGCCGTGCTCGGCTATAAGCCCGCGCTGGGCGAAGGCGGTGGTGAACACCGCCGATTCGGCAGCAAAGCGCAGGTCGGCATAGAGCGGAATGACGAAGCCCAGGCCGGCCGCCGGCCCGTTGATCGCAGCGATGATGAATTTCGGAATCGCCGGGAAGTAGGAATAGTTCATCCTGAATTCAGGCAGGGTGCTGCCGCCCGGCAGGCTGCTTTCGACTTTGCTCGAGCGATCCGGTCCGGCGCCCGCGCCGATTGCCTGCAGCCCGCCCATGTCGGCGCCGGCACAGAAGCCGCGGCCGGCGCCGGTAAGAATTATGGCGCGGACGTCAGGGTCGCGGCCTGCTTCGTGCATGGCGTGCCTGAGGTCGAGATGCATCTGGTGCGTCCACGCATTGAGCTTTTCGGGCCGGTTGAGCGTGACGGTGCAAATGCAATCGGCGACGTTGTAAACAACCGTTTCATACGCCATCCGGGGTCTCCTCATGTGCATTCTTGTGGCTGGCATGATGAGGAAAATGCGGTGACGATACAAACGGGACCCGATCGCTACAAATGGCACCTGATTGGAGACTAGCGACAGGGACCCCTCGACTATGATCGCATCGCGGATGTTGGGGCTCGCTCGCAAGAGAGAGTTGTCTGCAAGCGATTGATTTCGTGATATCTTGCAGGGGCAAGGCAATAAACAGTGCCGAGGTAGGAAATGGCAAAAAGGGAATTCGCCCACCCGAATGAAATGCATAAATACGTGGGCCAAGAAATTGGGGTCAGTGATTGGGTCGAGGTTTCGCAGGATCGTATTAACCAGTTCGCCGAGGCGACCGGCGATCACCAATGGATCCATGTCGACGTCGAGCGGGCGAAGAAGGACATGCCGGGCGGCAAGACCATCGCCCACGGGTTCCTGACCCTCTCCTTGATTCCGATGCTCAATCACCAGATTTCGCACATCAACAACGTCCGAAACGGCATCAACTACGGCTGCAACAAGGTGCGCTTCACCAGCCCGGTGCCGGCCGGCTCCAAGGTCCGCGCGCGGGCCAAGCTGATCGCCGCCGATCCGATGACGGGCGGCGGCGTGCGACTCACCAATCAGGTCACCGTCGAGATCGAGGGACAAGAGCGCCCGGCCTGCGTGGCCGAGACCATGTCCATCGTCTATGGCGCCTGAGGGAGTTGGGTTTTTGCTCAAACGTGAAGAACTGACGGCCGAGCGCATCGAAGAGATCGTCTCGGACGCCCGCAAGGCCGGCTACCACTTCTTCCTCTCCGCCGAGGAGCGTGAGGCGAGCCTCAATGAGGCGATGACGCGTTATCAGCCGGGCGACGAGGCCTGGGTGTTCGCCTACGGCTCGCTGATGTGGAATCCGGCCCTCGAATTCGCCGAAGCGCAGCCTTGCAAGGTCGACGGCTGGCGCCGTTCCTTCTGCTTCTGGGTGCCGCTCGGCCGTGGCACGCCCGAGCTGCCCGGCCTCATGCTGGCGCTGGAACGGGGCGGCAATTGCGAAGGCATCGCCTATCGCCTGGCGCCGGACCAGGTGCGCAGCGAACTCGCCATCTTGTGGAATCGCGAGATGCTGGCGGGTGTCTACCAGCCGTGTTGGGTCCCGACCAAGCTGCGCGACGGGCGCACCGTCACCGCCGTCACGTTCGTGGTCGACACCGCGCATTGCCAGTATTGCGGCGATCTGCCGATTGAGCGCGCGGCACACCACATCGCCTTCGCCGAAGGCCGCCGTGGCGCCTGCCGCGACTACCTTGCCAACACCGCCGCCCACGCGCGCGCGCTCCACATCAACGATCCCTACATCGAGGAGCTGGTCCAACGCGTCGCCGCTCTCAGGGGTGAGTACGTCATCCCGACGGTGTTGCCCAACGGCGAAGCGGTCGGCGAAGCCTAGGTTCCTTAGCTGGCTTCGCGCACCGAAAGGGCCATCGCTGCCGAAGGTGCAGCGTTACAGTCGCTATGAGATAGTCGCGGCGTGTCTCGCTTCGTCGCCCGCTGGCTGGCAATGCCACCCAATCTGCGTGGCATCCTCTGGGTTGCTATTTCGGGCGTGCTGTTCGCGCTGTTGAACGTCTTCACGCTCATTCCGGCGCAGCATCTCAATTCCTACGTGATGGCGTTCCTGCGCTATTTCTTCGGCTCGCTGTTCCTGCTGCCGATCGTGTTCCGGCTCGGCCTCTACCGCTCGCTGCACACCAGGCGGCTTCCGCTCCATCTCTTCCGCGGCGCGATCCACACGGCGGGCATGATGCTGTGGTTCGTCGCCTTGCCGCTCACCACCCTGGCCGAGATCACGGCGCTGGGCTTCACCGGTCCGATCTTCGTCACCATCGGCGCGGCCCTCTTCTTGGCGGAGGATGTTCGCCTGCGGCGCTGGATCGCCGTGCTGGTGGGTTTCGCCGGCGCCATGATCATCATCCGGCCGGGCTTCTCCCAGATCCATCTCGGTGTGATCTGCATCCTGGTCAGCACGCCGATCTTCTCGGCCTCCAATCTCATCTCCAAGGCCCTGGCGCGCACCGATTCGGCCAATACCATCGTGATCTGGCAGAACGCCGTGATCGTGGCCTGCGCCGCACCCTTCGCACTCGCTTTCTGGCAGACGCCGGAGCTGACCGACCTGCTGTGGTTCGTGGCCGCGGGCCTTTGCGGCACGCTCGGTCATCTCAGCCAGCAACGCGGTTACCAGCTCGCCGACATAACCCTGCTGCAGCCGATCGGCTTTCTGTCGCTGATCTGGAACACGTTGCTGGGCTTCTTCCTGTTCACCCAGAAGCCCGACTTCTGGACCTTCGTCGGCGCGGCCGTGATCTTCGGCAGCGCCATGTACATCTCCCACCGCGAGGCGGTGCGGCGGGCGAAGATCAAGACGGCCGACTCGCAGGCCGGCCCTGCGGCCTGACGCGCGCCGGCGGCTCAGCCGCCGGTGACGCTCATGTGGCGCGGCACGGCCGGGCCGGCATGACGGCGGTCGATGATGAAATCGTGGCCCTTGGGCTTGCGCGCGATCGCCTCGATGATCGCCCGGTCGAGGAGCTCGTCGCTCTCGGAGGCGCGCAACGGTGCGCGCAGGTCGGCCGCGTCTTCCTGGCCAAGACACATATAGAGCGTGCCGGTGCAGGTCAGTCGGACGCGATTGCAGCTTTCGCAGAAATTGTGGGTGAGCGGCGTGATGAAGCCCAGCCGGCCGCCGGTCTCTTCGACCCTGAAATAGCGCGCCGGGCCGCCGGTGCGGTAGTCGGTCTCGGTCAGGGTGAAGTGCTTGGCGATCGACGCCCGTGCCAGCGACAGCGGCAGGTACTGGTCAAGCCGCGCGTCGGCACCGATCTCGCCCATCGGCATGACTTCGATCAACGTCAGGTCCATGCCGCGGCCGTGGCTCCAGCGGATCAGCTCGTCGAATTCCATGTCGTTGACGCCGCGCAGCGCCACGGCGTTGATCTTGACGTGAAGGCCAGCCTGCTGGGCGGCATCGATGCCGCGCATTACCTGGTCGAGGTCGCCCCAACGCGTCAGCTCGCGGAACTTGTCCTTGTCGAGCGTGTCCATCGACACATTCACGCGGCGCACGCCGATTGCGGCCAGTTCCTTGGCATACTTGGCGAGCTGGCTGCCGTTGGTGGTGAGCGTGAGCTCGTCCAGCGCGCCGCCGTCGAGGTGCCGGCCGAGCCCGCGGATCAGCGACATCACGTTCTTGCGCACCAGTGGCTCGCCGCCGGTCAGCCGAAGCTTGCGGACACCGCGCCGGATGAAGGCCGCGCACAGGCGCTCGAGCTCCTCGAGCGAGAGAACCTCGGCCTTGGGCAGGAACGTCATGTCTTCGGCCATGCAATAGACGCAGCGGAAGTCGCAGCGATCCGTGACCGAGACGCGTAGATAGGTGATGGAACGACCGAACGGGTCGATCATGGCGTTTCCGTTAAAGACATCCGGATAATGGGGACGCTGCAGCGCCCCTGCAAGGGGCGATTGGCCGCTATGAATCCTCGTCCCGACTCGGCAGACGGCCATTTTTCAAGGCTTTCAGCAGCGCCTCGTGGTCGCGTTCGGTCTGTTTGGCGTAGGCGGTGGCGAAGGCGCCGATCGCTTCGTCGAAGGCCGCACTCCTGCCGAGATAGGCTGACATGACGACGGCGTCGGCGGTGCGAGAATGGGCGCGCGCCAGCACCTCGCCGCAGGTCGCGGCATAGCGCCGAAAATTGCGCGGCGACATGATCTCGAGCGCGGGCTTGATCTTGGCGTCGCGCAGCTGGCGCACATAGAGATGGCGACCGGTCGGACCGGTGGCGAAGCCCAGCAGCATGTCGCTCGCGGCCTGCAACAGGCGCTGGCCGCGGACCACGCGTTCGCCGTGATGGGCGTAGGGGCTGGCGCCGGCATAGGCCTCGAGCACCGAGCGGGTGGCTTCCTTGAACTGCAGGTAAAGCGCCTCGCCGTCGCCCGAGACCATCAGCAGGACGCCGCAGAGCGTGCCGACCGCACCGACACCCACCACCTTGTAGGCCGCATCGGCCAGGCGATAGCGCTGCAGGAGCGTGCGGCGCACGGGGCTGAGCGATTCGGCGTAGTCCACCAGCGCCGCGTCCACGGCGGCGCGGAAGGCTGCGGCATCGGCGGCCGAAGGGTGAAAGACGGTACCCTCGGGATTGTCCTCGATGTGCGGCGCAGGGCCTTTGCGATGGCTGATCGCCGCGATCTCGACCGGATGAGCGCGCGCGGTGCCGGCCTTGCGCACCACGCGCGGGTCGATGCCTGTCGCCTCCGCTGCGTTCAAGTCGTCGAGGTTCAAAGCGAGATACCAGGCGTCGAGCACCGGCATGCCGGCGATTTCGGCCAGGGTGGCGCGGTAGCTCCGGGCCACGATCTGAGCGAGCTCAGTGCGCGCGTCCCTGGGCAGGACATCGAGCGTGGCCACGACGAAGCTCGTGGCCAGGCGTTTCAGGTCCCATTCCCAGGGCGCCACTGCCGTCTCGTCGAAATCGTTGATGTCGAAG
>Ga0308309_10000561_pt1 | contig 23635 bp, 17 predicted proteins | sample HubBroMetageWFT5_FD_192491 | JGI IMG/M metagenome (GOLD analysis project Ga0308309, IMG submission 192491) | Warmed and freeze-thawed soil microbial communities from the Hubbard Brook experimental Forest, New Hampshire - Hubbard Brook CCASE Soil... | ecosystem: Environmental > Terrestrial >...
CATCTCGCAGGCTGCGGGGGTGATCCCGCGCGCGGTTATTTCCACGACGGTCTCCGTCGCGTCATCCACACTGTCGAAAATGGCGAGCAGCGTCTTCACAGACTCCGGCAGGCGAGTGAGTTTTACGGTGACTTCCGTCACAAGCCCGAGTGTTCCTTCCGAGCCGACGAACAATCCCGTTAAATCGTAACCCGTCGCGTCAACAGCTGGGCTGCCCAACCGAATCAGCTCGCCCGTGGGAAGCACAACTTCAAGTGCAAGCACGTGATTGGTCGTGACCCCATAAGCCAGAGTATGCGGTCCGCCGGAATTTTCGGCCACGTTGCCGCCAATCGTGCAGGCCTTCTGGCTCGAAGGATCCGGCGCAAAATGCAGCCCGGCGTGCGCCACGGCTACGCTCAAATCCGAATTTACGACTCCGGGCTGGACGGTGGCGCGCTGGTTATCAATATCAATTGCCAGGATTTTGTTCATGCGCGAAAAGCCGATTACGATTCCGCCATTGCGCGCGAGAGCGCCGCCCGAAAGTCCTGTTCCCGCGCCGCGGCCGACGATGGGCGTCTGATAGCGATTCGCGATTCCGACGATTCCCACCACGTCGGCAGTCGAACCTGGAAAAACCACACAGTTGGGACGCGCTGTATCGATCGAGCCGTCGTACTCATACAGCAGCATGTCCTCGGGCCGGTGCAGAACGCGTTCCGCGCTCAGCAGTTTTTGCAAGTCGTGGAGGAGCCGTGATTCCATGGGCGTGGTATGGTCAAAGCGCGACGCATTTGCGCGCACGCGCATGCAAATCACTATAGTCGTGCGTCGCTGCGGGCGTCAACGATACTGGCGAAAATTGTGACCCAGGTGAGGCACCCCTCATCGCCAATTGGAATGCCGGCGGCCTGCTTTGAGCCATTCGCGGGTGTATGCTATTTTTTCAGCTGACGATTGCATCCCCTGTGGCGAGGTGCGCGGTGAGCAAGCCGAAAGTCCTGGCGACAAGGCCGCTGTTCCCGGCGGCGCGCGCGATTCTGGACGAAAATTTCGAGATCGAATATTGGACGCCCCCGGAACGAATCTCGCGCGCTGAATTGCTGCGACGCGTGGCGGACAAGGAAGGTCTCATCTGCCTTCTCACCGAAAAAATTGACGAGGAGCTTTTGGCCGCGGCGCCCAAGCTTCGCATTGTCGCGACGGCTTCCGTGGGCTTCGACCACATTGACGTCCCCGCCTGCACGGCCCACAAGGTGTTCGCAACTAACACGCCCGGCGTTCTCGACGACACCACCGCGGATTTTGCCTGGGCCCTGCTGATGGCCGTAAGCCGCCGAATTCTCGAAGGCGATGCGTGGATTCGCTCCGGCACCTGGCCGGGGTGGGACATCGATCAATTGCTGGGTGGCGACGTGTGGGGTAAAACGCTCGGCATCCTGGGATTCGGCCGCATCGGCCGCGGCGTTGCGCGCCGCGCGCTCGGATTCAATATGCGAATTTTTTACAACGACGCGGTTCGCGCGCCCACCAACGTGGAGGAGAATCTTCACGCGGAATTTGTGGAGCGCGATAAATTATTCCGCGAATCGGATTTCGTCACCTTGCACGTTCCCCTGCTGCCAGACACGCGCCACCTGATCTCGAAAGAAAACCTCGAGAAAATGAAACGCACTGCGTACATCATTAATACGTCGCGGGGCCCGGTGGTGGATGAAGCCGCTCTGGCGGAAGCGCTCGAGGGCGGAAAGATCGCCGGCGCCGCGTTGGACGTCTTCGAGCACGAACCCAAGGTGCATCCGGCGCTGCTTGCGCGGCACGACGTCATCCTCACGCCCCACATCGCCAGCGCATCGGTGGACACGCGCGCGAAGATGGCGGTAATGGCCGCGAATAATCTGGTCGCGCTTTTTGAAGGCAAACGCCCGCTCAACGCATTGAACGCAGACGCGCTCGAATCGAAATAGGAGACACATCGAAAATGGCACTCATCACACGCAATCTTCCGAAGTTGACACTCGAAGGCGCTCGGGCCGTAATGGCCGCGGCCCAGCGCCGCGCCGTCGAAATCCAGCGCCCGATGAACATCGCCGTAATGGATGCCGGCGGCCATCTGCTCGCGTTCGAGCGCATGGACGGCGCGAAACTTTCCTCCATTCGTATCTCGATATTGAAAGCCCGATCTTCAGCGGTGCGCGCCGCTCCCACGGCACCTTCCCTGACTGGCGATCAGGTGAACATACTCCTCTCCGCTGCGCTTGCCGTGGCGAGCCCCGGCGAGCTCACTCCCATCCGCGGCGGCGTGCCGCTGATCGTGGATGGTCAGATCGTCGGCGCGATCGGCGTGAGCGCTGGAACGGAAGATCAGGACGTTGACGTGGCGCGCGCCGGCGCCGCCGCACTTGAGAAAGCGTGAAGCAAGTCGCGCAGCGCATATTTCGCGAAACGCTTGCGGCCATTGATATCCACAGTGCGCTCGCCAGAAAACTTGCGCGTGATGGCTCACGCATTCGCGCTATTCACTCCACGATCGACCTGAAAAATTACAGCAATATCGTTGCGATTGCCTATGGCAAAGCTTCCGTCGCCATGGCCGAAGGTCTCAGCGAGATCCTCGCGCCCGATTTTCGCGCAGAGGGAATTCTGGTTGCGCCCTCGCCGCCTGCGTCCGAATTCCGCGGTTGGAACACTTTCGCTGGCGGCCATCCCGTCCCAAACGCCGCAAGCTTCGCGGCAGGCAGGGCGATTCTCGATCAGCTGGCGCGATGCGACGAGCGCACGCTCATCATTTTCCTGCTTTCGGGCGGCGGATCGTCGCTGGTGGAACTACCGCTCGATCCCGCGATGACGCTCGAAGATTTTCAGGCACTGCACGCAGCGCTGGTCACCTGCGGCGCTCCCATCGAAGAAATCAATGCCGTGCGGAAACATCTCTCCGCAACCAAAGGTGGACGCCTCGCCGCCGCGGCGCCGCGCTCCACAAAACTCACCTTCGGAATCAGCGACGTCCCTATTGGCGTAGAATCCGCGCTCGCATCCGGGCCCACTTTGCCGGACCCGACAACGATCGGCGATGCGATGCGCGTAATCAGCGAATATGGATTGCTGCCGAAACTTCCCCCCTCGTTGCGCGCTGCATTCGAGACGCGCTGGTTAAAAGAAACGCCGAAAGATGGCGACCCTTCCTTTTCACGCGCCCATTTCGAGCTCCTCCTCGGAACCCACGAACTGACTCACGCGGCGCATCACGCCTGCGAAGCCGCCGGCTACGTCTGCCTCTGCGACAACTCCACTGACAATTGGCCGATCGAAAAAGCCGCCAATCATTTATTGGCGCTGCTCGATGCGCAGCGCGTTGCAAATCCGGGAAGGCGGGTTGCCGTGCTGGCGACGGGCGAAGTGAACAGTCCAGTCAAGGGCAGCGGAATTGGCGGGCGAAATTCCGCGTTCGTTCTCGCGTGCGTGGGAAAAATTGCCGGAAAGAAAATTACCGTCCTCAGCGCGGGAACTGACGGGATTGACGGGAACAGCGCAGCGGCCGGTGCGTCAGCGGACGGCGAATCTCTCTCGCGTGCACGGGCAGCGCAACTTGAACCGGGCAACTTTCAAAGCCGCAGCGATGCGTATAGTTTTTTCGCGCAGCTTGGCGATGCCATCGTCACCGGCCCCACAGGCAACAATCTGCGCGACCTGCGAATTTTCCTGGCCGATTAAACCCGCCAACTGGAATTACTGCGAGCTCGCTGGGCCACCCGGAGGGGCCGCGGGAGTTGCCGCGGGCTTCGCCACCTTTGCCTTGAGCGCTGATATCTGCGCTTCGATGAAAGGCGCGGTGCCAAGGCTCAGATCGCCACTTTTGACCAGCTCCTCGAGAGGCGCAATCGCGGCAGGGTCGCCTCGCTCCGAAAGCGCGAAGACCGCGTCAAACTTGATGTCAAAATACGGCTCGCGCAGGTAGGAAATAAGCGTCTGCGTCACCGTTTTATTTTCCTTGTCGAGACCAGCCAGAGCCCCGATTGCGGCACCGCGGCTTTCGAATGGTTTGCCCAGCGCGGACCACTCGAGCACCAGTGACGCAGCCCTGTCATCGCCAAGCTGCCCAAGTCCGCGAAGGCCGGCGATGCGCAAAGTATCGTCCGGCGAATCGGATTTCACTGCCGCCACAAGCGTGTCGTAAGCCGTTGGCGCCTTGATTTCGCCAAGCGATTGCAGCGCAGCGGCGCGCACGCGGTATGCTTTATCATTCGCCGCGATTTCCGTCAGCTTCGGTCCGAGCGAAGCATCGTCCTTAAACGTGCCGAGCTGTCCCGCGGCAACATCGCGAACCCACGGCTTGTCGTCGTTCAGCGCAAGCAGAATTTGTTTCTCCGCCGCCGGCCCTCCGATCTTCGCCAGGGCGCGCAAGGACTCCACTCGAATCCCCCAGAAAGGATCGTGTTGGGCCGCCTCGCCAAGCGCGGCGACAACGTCGGGGTTATCCTTGATCTCGCGCAGCGCCACGGCCGCGTCGGCCCGATCCGGAACCGCCTGAGCGTTTTTGAGCTGATAAATCAGCGCGGCGGCATCTTTCTTGAATTCAACGCTCTTCAAAATCTTGTTTCCCTTGTCGAATAGGACCATCAAAGGCGCGCCGTCCGCCGGGAAGGTAAACGTCTCGTCCGCCTTCGTCACGCGAATCGGAAATGTCTTGCGGCCGCTTGCAGTCGCGATTTCCACGTCAATCGGCACGTCGAACAATCCCACGTAGTTCTCGACCTTCTGAGTCTGCTTCACATCGATTTTCACTTGGTGCGCGGAATCATCGTACGTCGAAGCCACTGTGAATTCCGGAGCGCCCGCGCGATAAATCCACTGCTGAAAAAATTTGTCTACGTTTGTCGAGGTCGCCTGCTCTATTCCCTTCTGTAGGTCCGCGGTCACCACGTTCTGCCAGCGGTTTGCTTCCAGGTAATGATGCAGGCCGTTGAAAAAATCTTCGTCGCCCAGCTTTTCGCGGAGCATACGCAGCACCAGGCCGCCTTTGGTGTAAATATTGCCCGCAAATTCCAGCGAGTCGTCGGAATCGCGATTCACGATGGGTGAGGTGAACAATCGCTTCTGCCGGAACCATCCACTTTGGTCGCGCCAGAATTCGTAATCGGAATCATCCATGCCGTAGTGCTGCTCCATCCAGTAGTGCTCAAAATACGTCGCGAAACCTTCGTTCAGCCAGATGTCCGCCCAATCCTTCGTCGTCACCAGGTCGCCGAACCACTGGTGCGCCAGTTCGTGCGAATTCAAGCTGTCGGAACCCTGCTCCTCCTCGGGCGCAAGCTTCGGATTGACGAGTCCGTGCGATGTCAGTGTCGTCGCGCTCGCATTTTCCATTCCGCCTTCCACGAAATCGTCCACCGAGGTCTGCGCGTATTGATCCCACGCATATTTCACATTCAGCTTGTCGGAAAAAAGATCGAGCATCTGCTTGGTGCGCTCGAAGGTGGAATCGATTTCGTTTTCGTTGCCGCGGGGAACAACGTACCGAATCGGAATCCCCCGCCACATTTCCTTCTTCTCCACGAATTCGCCGGCAACCGCCGAAATCAGATATGTGGATGTTTTTTCGGATTGCACCCAGTCCCACGTCTTGTTCCCGTCCGCTTCCGTTTTTTCACTCACGAGCTTTCCGTTGGAAACGGTGATCCATTTGGCGGGCACGGTGAGAATCATTTCCGAAGTGGTGCGATCGTTCGGGTAATCGTAAATCGGGATGTAATACCGTGTGTCTTCGGATTCGCCCTGCGTCCAGATTTCCTCAGGCCGGTCGGGATAATTCTTGTCCGGAAAAACGTAATAGAGGCCCTTCTTCGGCTTCCCACTGTAACGAATCACGAATTCGTGATGGTCGCCGCGCTTGCCGGTGGCCGCGAGCTGGACGTCGAGTTCCGCCGGCGCCACATCGAATTTCGCGGCCTTGCCGTCAAGCGTCACGCTCTCAATCTTCAGGTCAACGGAATCAAACTTGACCCGCGATAGGTTGTCGCGCAGGAGCACAACACTCTGCGTGGTTTCCCCGCGGATGCCGTGTTGCTCCAGATCGAACCATAGGTGCGTGCGAACACTCTGCAAATCGTAATCGCGGCTGCGCGCGTAGGGATCGTCGGCGCGTCCTGCGGCGGGAATCAGAAGGGCCACTCCCAGGATGCAGAAAACGCAAAATGCCGCCGAAACAACTCGATCGAGCCGCCATGTCCGAAACATTGTTTCCTCCCAAGGAAGTCCGGAATCCACGCGCGCAAACCAGATATTATAGACGCACACCGCTGGCGTTCGTCTTCGAATTCTTATTTGGAAAAGTGAAGGCGTCTTCAGGAAACCCTATTTCTGGGTGCCTCGGCGAAGATACGAATCATCTTTGTTGATCCAATCCTCGCGGCGCGGCGCAAAGAAATCGATATCCACCGTATCCTCGAGCGCTTCGGCGGAGTGCGGCTCATCCGCGGGAATCAACAGAATTTCACCGGGATGAACCACGGTCTCCCCGTCGTCAAAAAAGAATTTCAGCGCGCCGGAAAGCACCATTGTGTACTGCTCGCTGCGGTGGGAATGCCGCGGCACGATGCCTCCGCGTGCGATCAACACGCGCGCGATCGTCGCGTCCTCCCCGCTCGCCATATTGCGCGTAATTACGGGGCTTAGCTTTTCCGTTTCGTATTTTTCCCACGGCGAGGCTACGGGCATGATGTCCTCTTTCGGCTTCAAATCGCGAGCCGGAGAATCCTCCACCGAAACGCGCGAATCGTCAATGGTGGCATAAAGAAACCCCTCCATCGAACGCCAGACGAAACCTATTGTGGCCCACGCGGGGCATCGATTAAGATGCGCGCATGCTCGCGCTCGATTGGCTTGCCGCCGCCGTCATGTTTCTCCAATTGCCGATCCCGCTGTACTGGTTTGTGATGCATCCTCAGGTGAAATTCTGGAGGCTGCATCCGAAAGCTGGATTGATCACCGGCTTGCTTTTGTCGTGGCCGCTGGTCACGGCGCTCCTGATTGCCTATCGCCGCGAATTGTTCCGTCGCGATTGGCCGCCGCCGGCAAGTATCGCTGGTGGAATCGCGCTCATTTTGTTCGAAGGCTGGATTTTCTGGCGCGTGAAGCGTGACTTGGGCGCGGCTCGCCTCGTGGGGCAAACGGAACTGTCGGGCGGCGGCGAAATCGCGCGCGTGGGAATTTACGCAAGGATGCGCCACCCGCGCTACACAGGTTCGTTCCTCGCAATAATCGGCGCCTGCCTGTTGGCGGGAACACGCGCGGCATGGATCGTCGCCGGCGCATGGGCGCTGCTCATGCTGGTCGCCATTATTTTCGAGGAGCGCGAAATGCGCGCGCGGTTCGGCGCCCCGTTTGAGGAATACTGCCGCTGCGTGCCGCGTTTCTTTCCGCTGGCGGTGAAAGCGCGCTAAGGCTGGCCGCGCGGCAGGATTTGCAGTCCATTTTCGATTCGTTCTAGGAGGTGCCATGAAGCGCCTGATCATCTCACTCGTGTTGATTTTCGGTTTCGCCTCGGCTGTGTCGGCTCAAATCGGCAAAACTGTCACCGTTCCGGCTGGCAGCGACGAGGACAAGGCCCTCGCTCCCGCCCTGGCTGCTCCCGATGGTCCCGACAAAATCGCCCTACTCGACAAATTCATGGCCGACTACGGCAAGGGTGACTTCGAGCTTCTCGGCGATACGCTCTACGTGCAAACCTACCTCGCCCAGAAAAACTACGCCAAGGTGTACGAATTCGGCGATAAAGCTCTCGCGCTCGATCCCGACAATCTAACGACCGTCGTGAATATGACGCGTGCCGCCGAAGCCGAAGGCAACACCGAGAAATTATTTGCCAACGGTGAAAAAGCTGCCGCAATCATCGAGCGTTACAAATCCTCCCCCCCGCCAGAGGGAGTCACCGCCGATCAATGGACATCGACGAAGGCGCAATCTATTGCCGACGCTCAGTCGGACATCGGCTATGTTCAATACTCGATGGCCAACGCCGCTTTCAAGGCGACCGATCCTGCCGCGCGCGTAAAACTTTTCGAGCGCTATGCCGCGGCTTTTCCGGATTCGCCCTACTCCGCAAACGTCCGCGAGCAGACTGCATTCACCTATCAGCAATTGCAGAACACTCCTAAAATGACGGCCACGGCCCAGGCCATTCTCACCGCGGATCCCAACAACGTCTCCATGCTCCTCCTGCTGGGCGATTCCTGGAGCGACGCCGGAACGCAGGTGGACAAAGCCGCCGCCTACGCGCAAAAAGCCCTCGATGCCCTGAAAGACGCGAAGAAGCCGGACAACTTGACCGATGATCAATGGCAGGCGCAGACAGCTCTTGAAAAAGGCATCGCCAATTCCATCATCGGCGAAGTGGACGTCAACAAGGGCAAGAACGATCCCGCCGTAGCCGCTTTCAAACTGGCCAACCCGCTCCTCAAGCCGAACAATTTCTACTATGGCCGCAACCTGTACCGCCTGGGTTTCACGCTTGCCAAAATGCGAAACATTCCCGAGGCACGCCAGGTTCTCACCGAAGCGATATCCGTTGACAGCCCCTACAAGTCCAAAGCGTTGGAAACGGTCAACAAGATTGGCGGGCCAATCGCCACCACTAAGCCCGCCGCGAAAAAGAAAACGTCGTAACGTCGCGCAAGGATGCCAGCGGGATTTTTTCCTGCAATTAAAACGGGAGTACTCATGCCATTGGAAATTACTGCACAGCAATTCGCTAATCGCCCGAACCGCCGCCAAAGCGTTGGCAGCTGCGTGCGAGCGGCGTTCTTGACGGCCTTTCTATTTGCTTCAGCTTCGCTTGCTCCCGCGCAAACCATTCGCGTGGATATCACTCCCGACCATTCCACGAATTCCATTATTCCCACGCAGGCGCTCGGCGCCGGAATTGATCGCCTCCCCTTCGGCGCGGCCGACAAGCTCTACGTCCAGCCAACCATTGATCAAGTTCTGTCCGCCGGCTGGCAAATGGTTTCCTATCGCCAGAACACCGAGCTTCACATGGAAGCCTGGCACTGGAATCCCCAAGGCACCTGGAGTGATCCCGCGGGCAAAGGCTATTTCACTGGCAGCACTGCGCTCGGCGATCCCATTCGCCATTCCTACGGCTACCCGTTGCCCCATCGAGGCGTCACGCATGACGACGGCACAGACACCGTCGGCTTCTCGCGCCTCACCGACGGCGATCTCGACACCTACTGGAAAAGCAATCCCTACCTCGCGAAAGCCTACACCGGCGAGGACGATTCCCTCCACCCGCAATGGGTCCTCTTAGATTTAGCGAGCCCTCAATTCGTGGACGCCATCCGCATCGCCTGGGCCGATCCCTACGCCACGCATTACCTTGTTCAATATTGGACCGGCGAAGATCCCATTCGGAAGCCGACGCTTGGCGTGTGGCAAACTTTCCCGCAAGGTGAAGTGACGCTCGGAAAAGGTGGCGCTCAGGTCATGCGCCTCGCCGCGGCGCCTGTCTCCGCTCAATATATCCGCATTCTTATGACGGAATCATCCAACACTTGCGACACGCACGGCTCCGCCGATCGTCGCAATTGCATGGGCTACGCCATTCGCGAACTTTTTCTAGGCACAATGGGCCCCGGCGAAGAATTTCACGATCTGATCCGCCACACGCCTGATCAGGACCAGACCTTCACCTATTGCTCTTCCGTCGATCCCTGGCATGATCCTTCCGACCTTGATGACAAAGCCGGCGACCAGGTCGGCTTCGATTTGTTTTTCACCGGCGGCTACACGCGCGGCGCTCCCGCAATGATTCCCATCGCCATGATCTATGCCACCCCGGAAGATTCCGCCGCCGAAATTGCCTACATCGAAAAGCGTGGCTACCCCATCGCCTACGTCGAAATGGGTGAAGAGCCCGACGGTCATTACATGATTCCCGAGGATTACGCCGCGCTTTATATTCAATGGGCCGCCGCGCTGCACAAAGTCGATCCAAATCTCAAACTCGGCGGCCCGATTTTCACCGGCGTAAATAAAGACATCGAGTCGTGGCCCGACGCAAACGGCAAAACTTCCTGGACGCGCCGCTTCATCGATTACCTCACCTCCCACGGCCGCATCTCCGATCTCGCATTCTTTTCTTTCGAGCACTATCCGATGGACCCATGCAAAATCCAGTGGAGCAATCTCTACGAAGAGGCCGACCGCGTCACCCACATCTTGAAGGTCTGGCGCGACGACGGCGTCCCCGCCAACGTTCCGATGTTCATCACCGAATCGAATATTTCATGGAATTCCGAGGAAGCTTTCGTGGACACTTGGGGCGGTCTGTGGCTCGCCGATTACGTGGGAGCGTACTTAAGCGCCGGCGGCGCGGGCGTTTCGTATTTTCACTATTTGCCGCTCGGCATCGGCCGCGGCTGCAACAACTCGCGCGGTACCTTCGGCATGTTCTCCACCGATAGCAACCTGAAAATCCAGCAGCCGCTCTCGCAATTTTTTGTCAGCCAGCTCATCAATCTCGAATGGGTGCAGATGGGTACCGCCGAAAACAAACTCTTCCCCACCTCGAGCGATGTGATGGACGACGCGGGCCACACGCTCGTCACCGCTTATGCCGCTCTGCGCCCGGACGGCCAGTGGTCGCTCCTCATCATCAACAAAGATCAGGAGAACCCGCACACCGTGCGAATCGCGTTCCACGATTCCAAATCCAACGCGGACGATTTTTTTGCTGGCCTGGTAAGCGTCGCAACCTTCGGCAGCGATCAATACCAGTGGCATCCCAATCTCAAGGATGGCACCGCCGACCCCGACGGCCCCATCGCGCGCTCCACCATCACCCTCGCGCCCGGCGCCACATTCCAGCTCCCGAAAGCCTCCGTAACCGTCCTGCGAGGAAAAACCGCCGCCCCTCCGCCCACGCTCATGCCCCAACCGCACAAACCAAAAAAGAATTCAAATTCGAATTAGCCTGACCATGCATCGGCATTTCCAATCGCGAATATGGCGCTTCAAACGGCGCCGCCGTCCCGCGGCCTCTTTTCTACAAACCAGGCCCACCCCAAGCCAGCGTGCGAAAAGGGAACAAAGGAAAATTTATTTCTGCTGCGCCGCGCCACCGCCAATATCCGCCAAATGCGCCAGCGCCAAATCCACCAGCCCGTTATAGTGCGCCAACAGTTGATCCTGAGCTGGCTTGTCTTCCGAAATTCGCTTGTCCCTGGCGACCGCCTGAAAGGCCTTCGAATCTTCCGTAGTTCGCATTCCCTCAATTAACTTCGGCAAGCTCGCAATCGTGTTCTGCAGCCGCCCCAAATCCGCCGCGGCAGTTTCCGGATGATAGGTCAGCCGGTCCCCGGTCTGCATCGCATCCACCAACGCGTCAGGAGTCCAATTCGTCGGCCACAGCGCATTCAAAATATCGTACGTTTCCCGCAACCGCATCATTTTCCCAGCAAACGAATCCAGCAACGCGCGCTGCGCCACGAGATTCAAATCGTACTTTAATTCCACCGTCACCGCCGCAGCCACGCCAAATCGCGCCGTCTGAATCACCGTCTCGAGTGTATTCCCTTCGTAATGCCAGCCCGGCACATCCTCCTTGCGCGTTAACGCCACGGGCTGCCCGTTCACCGTCACCCGTTCCGGCGGCCACGTTCCCGGCAGCCGCACTTCATAACCCCGCGCCGTTTGCATCCCCGCATATTTCCCTTCCACCGGCGAAATCGTCACGCGCAGCGCGGCTCCATCGCTCGAAAGCGCCGCCTGAATTTTCGTAAACGCCTCTTCGCCGCGTTTGTAGCCCGTGGAATTCCCCGCGTCCTCGTAGATCTTGTAAGCGGACGTCTGCCCATCCTGCAGAGGAAATATTTTCAATAGCAGCGGGTCCACGGCCTTCTCGCCCGTATATTTCATCTGCGGCTGCATCGGCACGATGCTCCCCGCCTTCGCATACACGGGAATCTGCTGAATCGAAGCCTCGCGGACCAGCATGATTGGCCCCTTGAAATGCGCCCCCGTTTGCCATTCGAACCACTCGCCTTCCGGCAGCCACACCGTGCGGCTCGCCAGCTGCGTTTCTTTGCCTGCCGCGCGTGTCACCGGCGCCACCAGCAGTTCATCGCCAAAAAAATATTCGTCTTTCACGCTGTACGCTTCCGCGGCCTCCGGCGCCTCGTAATAGAGCGGATGCAAAAACGCCACGCCCGTGTCATACGTCCGTCGCGCCTCCGTATAGATGTACGGCTCGAGCGCGTAACGTTGCACAAAAGCCTCACGCATCAAATCCGCATACGGTTCCGGATAGGCCCAGACGCGTCGTTCCGAATCCGGATTTTTCGCCGTGTGCGTTCGCAGGATCGGACTGAACTCGCCAAACTGAATCCAGCGCAGAAAAAGTTCTGGCTCAATCGGTCCCGGCTCGTGTCCGCCGATGTCGTGGCTCCAGTAGGCGTATCCCACATTTGCCGCCGTCGCCGTGAAGTAAGGCTGGAAAGCGAGCGAGTCCCACACCGAAACCGTGTCGCCCGAAAATCCTATCTCATAGCGATGATTCCCCAACCCTCCCCAGCGATGAAACAGCAGCGGCCGCTTCCCTTCGCGCTCCTGGTCCGTGAAATGAACGTAGTTGAGCCACCAGATCGGTGTCAGCGTCGGGAATTTCGTCGTGGATTCTTCCTGCCAATCCAGCCAGAAGAAATCGATTCCCTGTTTTTCCAGCGGATGATGCAGCACGTTCATGTAATTCGTCGCGAATTTTTTATCCAGCAGATCGAACGGCACATATTTCTTCGTCGCCGGATCAATCCCCATCGCACGCGCCATTTGCGGATAGCTTTCCTCCCACTCCTGCACGCCCGACCCCGGATGCATGTTAATCGTCGCCTTCAATCCCTGCCGGTGAATGTCCGCCAGAAAATCCGGCGGATCAGGAAACAATAATTTGTTCCACGTGTATCCCGTCCATCCCAGCACGTGGCCCGAAGGGTCCAGTTTGTTATCCCACCAGTGGCTTCCGAATGTCGGATGCCAGTCCATGTCAATCACCAGCACGTCCAGGGGCACCTCATGCGTCCGAAAGTTGTGAACCAGCTCCTCGAATTCCTGGTCCGTATACGACCAGTAGCGCGACCACCACGCCCCAAACGCAAACCGCGGCGGCAGCGGAATTTTTCCGGCCACGCGCGTGAAATCATGAAGCGCCCGTTTGTATTCGTGCCCGTAACCAAAAAATTACCACTCCTGCCGCTCGCCCGCCGGACGCGCCATCACCCAGGGCCACACGCTCGCCTCGCCTTTCTCAAATGAAAAATCCGCCGAGTCAAACAGTGGCCGCATCGTGTCGTCCACCACCACCCATCCGTTGCGCGACACCAGCCCAGGCTCCAGATTAATATTCCCGCCCGTCACACCATCCAGCGTGTCAACCGTGCCCAGCAGATTTCCCGTGTCCCTCGTTCCGGGGGTCCACACCACATCTGCGCCATTCAAATGCAGCGTGATACTCAAATTGTCGGAAGTGAATTTCCCGTCACCTCCGATTTCAGGTCTGTAAATCAAAGTGAGTGCGCTGGTTCGTAGTGTGACCCCGGTGTCTCCCCCCGATTGATAATTTACTTGCGTGAATTTTGGAACGGGCAGCCTGCGATTCAAAAATACCAGCGAAGCGTGATCCTCGAACTTCCCATCCGCCGCCCATTCCATCCGAATCAACTCCGGCGTCAACACGGTGAACCGCGCGTGCCCTGTCGTCACCATCGCCTTCGCATCGGCCACCGGCTCGAACTGGTCAGGTGAATCCGCACCCGCCCACGCCGCGCCCGCAATCGTCGCAATCACCGCCGCCAAAATCACGCATCGCATCGCGATCGCACAAATGAAATTTTTCATCCGCTTATCCACTCCCGTCACCAGCAAACGCTTTTAACATACTCCTCCCCTCTGCGATACCCGCAGCCTCGCCAACTCGCCCGTTTAGAATTGTGGCGAGGGACAGGAAGATAAATCGACGCTCCGCTATCGGAGCGACGTGATCCGGGTGAATGGGGGTGGGGCAGGCATTCGAAGCTATTCTTGAGTCAAGAGATAGGTCGCCGGTCGAGTACGAGGATGGAGAAGGCACCCGATCGCATAACGGGGACGAAGAGGCGATGAGTCTTAGGATCGAGCGCCATGGTCTTGGCTCCAGGAGCGGTGGAAATGTTCTCGAGGAAAGTGTATTTGTCGGACGTGTCCTGGCGGAAGATCGCAACGTTGCCGTCACCGGTGGAGTTAAATATGAGTTTGGCCTCGGGATCGAAGGCTGATGCGTCGACGTGATCGCCGATGGGATAGCTCGCTACTACCTGACCCGAGTCCGCATTGACGACGGCCATAAGATGGCTGCGGCACCCGAGAAATAGCCGGCGATTTTCTGAATCAAAAGCCATACTGGAAGGCGATTCACAAGGCGCGACCGGCCAGCGGCGAGCAATCTTCATGCTCTGGGAATCAATTTGAACAAGCTGGTTTTTATCTTCGAGATTGACCCAAACGCTGCCCTTGCCATCCGCGACGGAAAATTCGGGGCCGCCGCCAAGCGCGATTGTACCTGCTACGGAGCCGTCTGCAGCGTTGATGATAGTAGTGCTGTCGCTGCCGCCGTCCATGGCGAAAACTCTATTTGTGGCCGGATCAAACACGATCGCGTCCGGCTTTTTCGCAGTACTCACTCTAGCGATCGTTTTCAAGGTTTTCAGATCGAAGATCACGACGCAATCAGCCTTGCCCGCCGTGATGAAACCGCGGCCCAGCGCGGGAGCCAGCGCAATACCATGAACGCCAGGCGTGTTCGAAATTGTGCCAACCATTTTTCCAGTGTCGGCGTCGAGCACTTCCACTTGAGTTTCGTGTGAGACATAGACGCGGCGAGACGCGGCGTCCACTGTCAGATAGTCCCAGCCGCCCGCGCCAGGCAAAGTTATTTGATTTGCAACGTAATATCCAGAGAGCCCCAGAGCAGCGCCGAAGAAGGTTAGAATTGCGCAGAGTAGGGACGCAGTTGTTTTCATCTTCTCTCCGTTGAATGGGATTTCGGCCTTATGGAACCTTTGACGGCACGGCAGAGGCTTGACACTGGCTACTGCCGGAATCGGTGAAGATCTTTCCAGTCTCGGGGATAAATTTCCAGTCGTACGCGGTGGGTCGAAGCGCGAGTTTTAAAACGCCAAAGACATCCGCGTTGCGGATTTCACTATTCGGTTTGGCCGGACCGAAAGGGCGATGGTTCTTTCCGCCAGTGCCAACGACGAATTCGCGTATGCCGTGGGCAGGATCGGCCTTCGCTTCGGGATCCTGCAGAGCGAAGCGCTCGTAATCGTGGTCATGTCCATTGAGGACGACGGAAACGTGGGCAGCGTACAAGTCTGTCCAGAAGGGCTTGATCTCGGGATCATTGCCGTGCTTCGCACCTGAGCTAAAGAGTGGCTTGTGCCAGTAGGCGAGGGTGCAAACTCCCGAATGAGAAGCGAGGTCAGCGCGCAGCCATTTCTCTTGACGCGATCCCGTGTTGCAGCCGCCAACTTCAGCGCATTCGCTATTCAACACGATGACGTGCCACGTGCCGAGATCGTAGCTGTAATAGCCCTTCATTGGATCACCGGCTGCAGCCCCGAAATAATCGAAATAAGGAGTCGCGCCACCAGAATGGAATTCGTGATTGCCCACTGCTGGCTTCGTGCGGGATCTTACACGACCCCAGGTTTTGTCGTAGCAATTGTCGAACTGTTCCTTTGTGCCGGCCGGATAAGCGTTGTCGCCGACGGTGAAGACTTGGCCGGGGATTGATTCGAGAAGTTTTGCTGTGGCCTCCGCCCCCGAGATATCGGAGCAATCGGCAATGTCGCCTGCGCCGACAAGGATAACCGCGGGAGGATTCTTCTGTTGTGCAGGCGTGGGTTTCGCACTGCCGGCCAAAACAAAAAATGTGGCGGCAAACCACGGCAAGAGAAACCCTGCCCTACTGCCATTTCGTTTCATCTCGTATTTCACCTATTCTTCCTTCCGTAATTCCGCTTCAACAAAAGGCAACGGCTCCTCCTCCATTTCACTACTTCTCCTTAAGCGGATACCAACGGAAGCCGAGGGAAAATGTTGGCTTGTAATACTCACGCTGATCCACGTAGCTCGGGCTGCCGCTATAGAAGCCGAATACTTCGTTCGTAAGGTTCTCACCTTGGGCGAGTAGCGAGAGTCCGTTGCGGATACGGATACTGACCTGAGCATCAAGCTGGAAGTGTGAATAGAGATAGATGTCGCCCGATGGTCCCTTGATTCCCAGGTTTGCTCCATCGAGGTATTGATACTGATAGATCATTGGACCGTTGTAGGACATTCCGACATGGGCCGAGAGGCGGCCATAGTCATAACCAGGGCCGATGTTGAAAGAATTTGGAGCCTGCCTCTGAAGCGCGGGATTGTCGGAGCGACCCGGCACACCATTGGCTTGGGAATACGTATAGGTGTAGTTGGCGGCCAGTCCCAATCCACTGAGCGCGCCGGGCAAAAAGCCAAAGTGTTGGAGATAGGCGAGCTCAAAGCCGCCCACGTGCGCGTTGGATCCGTTGAGGATCTGCGTGACCGCGTAGCCTGCGTATGGACCTGTGGTTGCCGCGAGTGTATTGGTGTAATAAATCGGGTCAATGAGCTGCTTGTAGAAAAAACCGGCCTGGATCACGCCATAAGGTTTGAGGTAGTGTTCGTACAAAAGATCGAAATCGTTGGCGTGCTCCGCCTTCAAGTTGGGATTGCCGAGCGAAACATTGAACGGATTTGTGGACTGGTCTAGAACGATATAGGGAACCAGATCGTATGGATTTGGACGCGAAAGGCCTCGGCCATAAACGGCGCGGATATCCGAATCCGGAGTGATTTCATAGCGAAGCTGAACGCTGGGGAGAGGATCGATATACCATTGGTTGTTATGCGTTTCCGTTGTGCTGAGCCAGTTACCAGTATTTGGGTCAGTCTGAGTTTCAAAACCTTGTATCAGCAGCTGCGTGGCTTCAAGGCGCAAACCGGTCTGCAAACGGAAGCGGCCAAATCGAAGCGTGTTCTTGATGTAGCCGGCGGTTACACGCTCCGTCAAATTGTAGTTGGCTGGATCCGAACCCAAATGAGTGTCGCTGACATCGAGTGTGAAGTCTCCCGGATTTTCGTTGAAGAAATTACTCAGCTTGCTGTAACTCGTCACCGGCCCAATCGTATAGCTCCCGTTGTAATAGTCGGAATTCTTGAAACCACTCAGGAAGCTGCTCATTAAATAGGTGCCGTTCGGATCCCAGACAGGAGAAACCGCGTTCTGATAATCGTGCGAGTTGCGGATTTTTGCACCAAACTCGAGAGTTCCATCGTGGGGGCCCCACTTGTAATTCATGCCGTACGCGACGGAGCCCTCGAGATTGACTTGATCGGTGGGTCCGGACGACGTATCGAATTCGGTCATGGCGTACTGTGTCGGATCGAAAGTCATAGAACCAGGTGCAGTGCAGGCAGCGTTCCACTGGGGCCGAAATGGATTCGTGGTGGCAGTGGGATCGTAGACGCAGATCGGTGCAACGCCGGAGGAAGACGTCGAGACGGGCTTGAACGTCACGCCCGGATTGCCCGCCGCCTGAAGTTCGCGTCCATTGGAAACAGAGAGATCCCAGGCGAGCCAGGAATTTGAAAAGACATGCTTGCCGCCGCCAGCAATGTTCCCAATCGAATAGTCCGGGGTGCGTTGGGAAGTCTTAAATTCTGGGAAATCGGGTGCGATGACAACGCCGCCCCCGGTCGATGAAGTACTGACGTCGTCGTTCAGCGTATATACCCACTTGTTGCCGTAGTCCTTGAAATCGGAATAAAAGTAATGGAGATAGATATCTGAATCGCGGTTGAGCCTGTAATCCGAACTTCCTGCAATCCCCCAACGCGTACGCTGATATCTGTACTCGCGGAGGTCGAGACTATCGTAAATGGGGGTTGCGCAGCAGGGATCGATTCCGGGCTCAATATCGTCAATGCCGCGGCCGTTGTAATCGTACGTATAGCCGATCAGGAAACCGAAACGCTTGTCCGTGCCAAAGCGCTGTCCGACGGTGGCAGAGGACTGACCAACGTAACGGCCGCCGATGATTGGTGTGTAACCGCCAATACCGTTGAGAATCAGCGTCGGCTGGTCGCCGGCATTCTTGAGTTTCAAATTCACTGTGCCGCCAATGGCGTCGCCGTCCTGATTCGCCGAAAGCGTTTTTTCTAACTCGACAGATTCGACGAGATCAGCGGGAACCACATCCAATTTAATTTGGCGTACTGCAACTTCCGGCGAAGCCACGTTGATACCTTCAATCGTGACATTTGTGAGGCGCGGCTCGGTGCCACGTACTTGCACGTATTTGCCCTCACCCTCGTCGCGCTCAAGAGTGACGCCCGGGAGGCGGCCAACCGCGTCGGCAATGTTGGCGTTGGGAAGGCTCGTAATAACGTCTGCGCTGATCACGTTGACGATATCTTCGGAGGTTTTCTGCACCTGTATCTGTTCAGCCTCGCCATGTAGGTCCGCGTGCACATCGATAGCTTGATTCGAAGGAGCGACCTGCAGGACGGCTTCAACCGAAGCCGTTTGTCCCGCCGTCAAATTAACAGTTGCCGTGAATGAGGAAAAGCCAGAATAAGAAATTGTGACCGTATAGCTGCCAGGCGGTAGATTGGTAATGCTGAATTGACCCTGGTTATCAGACACGGCGGAAACGCCCCCCGGCTGAATTTTCACCGAGGCTCCCTGAAGAATCCCGCCTGCGGTATCAGCAACGTGCCCGCTGATTGCACCCTTGCCGCTTTGAGCGCTGGCTTGATCGGACGCCCCGCTACGCGATTCCAGATGACCAGCCTGTGCTGGGGCCTTTTGTGGAAGCAGGATCAGCGCGGAGAGCAAGAAAAACGCGAGAGGGTAATGGGATACCCTTCTTGATTTGGACGAAAGAAATGGAAGGGGCCTGCTTACGAAGTTCATCGATTTCTCCTCGGGCGGCAGTCTCAGCGGATGAATTCAGGAGGCAGCGCGCTCGCTCATGGTGAGATATCGGCAAAATCTTTTGTTGCAACCTGATTAGGCGCGACAAATAAGAACGCTGCATGAACGAGTTTTGACGAGCGCTTCAACAGAAGCTGAAATTTCTTCAGATAGGGCATATCGCGGAGGAAGGGGCCGCGAATGAAGGCTAATTGGCCTGCGGTGCCGGCAAACTCACGCGAAAAACAGAGCCAACGCCTAGTCTGCTTTCGGCCTCAATCGTCCCGCCGTGTATTTCCGTGATCCATCGGGCGATTGCGAGGCCCAGACCGGCTCCGCCCTTCTCGCGCGAGCGCGCTTGATCCGTGCGGTACAAGCGCTCGAATATAAGGCCTAGTTCACTTTCTGGAATGCCAATGCCAGAATCGCGCACGAGGATTTGTGCCTGGCCTGGTTCGGCTGCCAATTCAATCTCGCAGGAGCCGCCCTCTGGTGTGTACTTGATCGCGTTGTCCAGAAGAATCAGAAGCAGGCGATCCATCGCGATCGAATCTGCCCTTACCCACACTGGATTGCCGGTTGTGCGAAGTCTGATGTCAAGCGGCTTGCCAGCCGCAAGCAACACGGCGCGTTCCTGCGCCTTCTTCACGTGAGCATCCAGATCAATGAGATGAAGCTCCATGCCGGTGGTGCCGGCATCAGCCCGTGCAAGCGTCAATAGATTTTCGAGCAGGCTGGTCGTCTCTATAGAAGTGCGCAATATCTTCGCCAGAGCGTCACTGTACTCACTCTCCGTTCGGGGCCTTCGCAGCGTGACTTCTGCAATTGTGCGGATGACAGAAACTGGCGTTCGCAAGTCGTGCGAGGCATCTGCGGTAAACTGCGTAATCCTCTTGAACGAAGTCTCGATGCGCTTAAGCATCGCGTTGAGGGTTTCAGTAAGTCGACGCAATTCGTCCCGGGCGCGAGGAACTTCCAGCCGGTGGGAAAGATTTTGCACTCCGATGCGCTCCGCTATTTCGATGATCCGAGTGACTGGCGCAAGCGATCTACCGCTTAGCCAATAGCCCAGGAGCGAGGCCACCACGACCAGTAGCGGCACTGTTCCCTTCTCGATCGCTCGAAAGCTGTCGAGCGCGCGGTCAAATGGTTCGGTGGGAACGGCAGCATGAATCTCGAACCGCTGCCCGCCCGCTGTCACTCGCTGCGACGCAATGCGGTACTGGACATGGTTCAGATTTGTGGTAAGGAAAGAGATCTTACCGTCGGCAATGGCCGGTAGCGGAAGGCCAGTTTGGAGAAATTGAGCAGGCCGAAAGATCCAATTCTGATTTTCGTCCGCGACTTCGAAGAGCACTCCGCTTGGCCACCAGTTTGCCAGCTCCGCCAGTTCCCTCTGAACTTTTGTCGCACCTTTGGGGGCAGAGTTCGCAAGCAGCCGCTGAAGACTTTGAAGATTCACGCTCGAGGCGTCATTCACGGTCACTTCGACGCTGCGTCGAAAACCGACATCGCTAATCCAGACAAATACGCTGAATGACGCGGCAAGAACAATGAAGTAAAGCGCGGTCAATCTCGATCGGATGGTCATGTTCATGGTTCAGACGACGCGCTCATCGAATATCCAAGGCCCCGGTGCGTGTGAATCAGTTTCACGGGGGACTCTTGATCAATCTTTTTTCGCAAAAGCCGCACGAATGCATCGAGCGTGTTTTCCTCCACTTCACGGCGGTTGCCCCACACCGCGGCAAGAAGCGCCCTGCGCGTAACGATGTGGCCATGATTTCTTACCAAAATTTCGAGCAACCGAAATTCCGTCATGGACAGAAAGACCTGGCGGCCATTGCGAAACGTGCGTTGCGATGAAATGTCCAAAATTAAGTCGTGCATTTCAATTAAGTTCTTGGGGCCTGCTGCGCCACGCCTGCCCAGTGCCCTGATACGCGCCAGCAACTCGGAGAATGAAAACGGCTTGGTGAGATAGTCGTCGGCGCCCGAATCTAGGCCGCGGACAATGTCAGGCAGCGCGTCCCGTGCAGTAAGCATCAACACGGGTGTTTCCTGACGTCGCTCGCGCAATCGCTGCACTAGGTCAAAACCGCTCAGATCGGGAAGCATCACGTCTAGGAGGATTAGGTCAAACGAGTTTTCCTGCGATAATTGCAGCGCGCACTTTCCATCCGGGGCGAGCTGAACATCGAGCATTTCTTCCCGCAATCCACGCACAAGCGTTGAGGCCATCTCTGGTTCGTCTTCTACAACAAGGATATTCATGGGGAGTCGCGTCGAGTGTAAGCGCGCCCTTGTGACTGGCGGATGAACGTAGCGTTACTTCAAGGTTTCGCGCTTTATCGCTGGTTCCGACTAACGCTGTTATCATCTGGGAGCCGCGCTCGAACCCGCGGCGCGAGCGAATCATGCGTGTCCTGCTTCTCGAAGACGATCCGGGCGTTCGGCGTTTTGTCGCGAAAGGCCTGCGCGAACAAGCCTATGCGGTGGATGCCGTCAAGACCGGCGAAGAAGCGCTCTACCAGGCCGACATCAACACTTATGACGTCATCATCCTTGATGTCATGGTTCCCGATCCCGATGGTTTTGAGGTTTGCCGCCGCCTCCGCAAGTCTGGCCGTCATACGCCCGTTCTCATGCTCACAGCCAAAGACGCCGTCGAGGATCGCATCGCAGGTCTCGATCGCGGCGCCGATGATTACCTCACCAAGCCGTTTGAGTTCCGGGAACTATTGGCGCGCCTCCGGGCGCTCCTCCGTAGGTCCGAAAGTCTTCGGCCAGCTCAGCTCGTGGTCGCCGACCTAATCCTTGATACGTCCGCGCAGACTGTCACGCGCGGCGGCAAGCAAATTTCACTCACCCACAAGGAATACGCACTTCTCGAGTATTTGGTCCACAATGCCGGACGTGTAGTCGGTCGTGCTGAAATCGCTGAACACGTTTGGGATGATATGTTCGACCCGTTCACAAACCTTATTGAAGTCTATGTGAACCGCTTGCGCCGCAAGATAGACGCCGCGGGGTGCGTGCCACTCCTTCACACCCGCCGCGGAGCTGGCTATTGTCTTGTTCCGGCGAACAGTGTCTCCCCCGCGAAATCATGATGGGCGAGTCGCAGTTCCGTTCACTATTTAGACCGATGATCGCCCCAATGCGCGTTCGTCTGATACTTTGGTACTCGGCCGTCCTCACTCTTGTCTTGGTTTTGCTGTCCTTGACCATCTATTGGATCGTCAAGAAAAGCATGATGGAACGTACCGATGCTGATCTCGGTCAACTCTCCAATTCCTTTCTGGTCACTCTCAATGCCGAGCTACAGGACGCCGCAAGTTCCGGTGACTTCTTGGGCGCCGCGCATCAGTCCATGATCGAACACAACTATCCCGATCATGCTTTCGTGGTACTCGATTCGGCCGGCGCGGTTCTTGCCGATTCGCATGAGTTGCTCGCTAATCAAAAGCCAGACGCGGGCGATGATGCGGGTCGCTCAACCGGGCCTGATGCACTTCACGCCTGCGCTCCCGCGATTGCGTCGTTCAATCGTCCGTTTCGCACAGTGTGGTTGAATCATCATCAATTTCGCTGTTATTCCGCTCTATTCACGGCATATGGGAAACCCTATCGCCTCGTGATCGCTCAGTCCTTGCATGCCCAACGAGCGGTGCTCGAAAGAGTGAGCGTCGCCTTCGGATGGCTGATTCCGCTCGCTCTGGTCCTCGCTTCTACTGGAGGATATTTTCTCGCCCGCAAAAGTCTCGCGCCCGTTCTGGCCATGAGCGTTCAGACAGATCTCATCACTGCCAGCAATTTGCACCAGCGTCTCCTGGTGCAGAACTCGGCTGACGAACTCGGGCGTCTTGCCACCACCTTTAATCGCTTGCTCGACCGCCTCGACCAAGCCTTCGAGCAGCAGCGCCGCTTCATCGCCGACGCTTCGCACGAGCTGCGCACGCCCGTCGCCATCCTTCGCGGCGAAGCCGAAGTTGCTATCTCCCAGCCCTCCCGATCTCCTGCCGAATACCGCGAGTCTCTGGTCGTCCTCCATCAGGAAGCCAAGCGTCTCGCAAAAATTGTAGAGGATCTTTTTACGCTCACGCGTGCTGATTCCGGTCAGTACCCACTTTCGTTACAAGACTTTTACCTCGATGAACTCATCACCGAGTGTGCTCGCTCAGTCCGTGCGTTGGCCGACGGCAAGCAAATTTCCGTTGTCGTGGAAGCTGAACCCGAACTGCAGATTTGCGCCGACGAGCCTCTCCTCCGCCGCATGCTTCTCAACATCCTCGACAACGCCATCAAATACACGCCTGCTGGAAGTTCCGTCTCGCTCTCCTGCCGCACCGTCAACTCTGGCGTCGAAATCGTGGTCGCGGATAACGGCCCTGGCATCCCCGTCCCATTGCAATCACGCATCTTCGAACGTTTTTTTCGCGTCGATTTGGCTCGCTCACGTGGCACTAACGAAGGCGGTGCCGGCCTTGGCCTCTCCATCGCTCGCTGGATCGTCGAAGCCCACGACGGCGGGCTTGAACTCTCTCGTTCCGACGCGGCGGGAAGCACTTTCACTGCCTTATTGCCGCACGCTAGGAAGCCCAAATCCACATCAAATTAATC
>Ga0308309_10000563_pt1 | contig 23580 bp, 26 predicted proteins | sample HubBroMetageWFT5_FD_192491 | JGI IMG/M metagenome (GOLD analysis project Ga0308309, IMG submission 192491) | Warmed and freeze-thawed soil microbial communities from the Hubbard Brook experimental Forest, New Hampshire - Hubbard Brook CCASE Soil... | ecosystem: Environmental > Terrestrial >...
AGTTGTGAGCATTGTCATAAGAAACTTCCCAGAGGATATTTTGTCCATACCGCGATCAAAGAAGTGCACTAGCTAATCCACATAGGCCGTCCTTGGGTTGAAGGGTCGCGCATCCCGAGCTTGGTTCTAGTAAAGCCGATTTCTCACAACCCCACGTTGACCGGAAGCTATCCGCTATTGAAGCTATCGAAAGGAAATGAATTTATTCTGGTCAGCGGTGCTACTTCTTTGCAAGCTCGCCATTGAAATGACTCTCAACATCTTCATGACTCAGCAGGTTTCTAGCTTTGGCTAATACGACCGAATAGACGACCTCATTCCGTTCAATCTGCGCGGTGATAAATGCTCCGTCTTCCGGCAGTTCTTGATAGGTGAATTTCACCTTCCTGCCGTCTTCAAGTTTCTTTATCCACTCGTCGTCTCGCATGTTCCCCCAAACTTCAATTTGCGCCGCGAGGGCGACTTCACGCAGCCTGAAAATCGTGGGGCCGTGGTTTGTCGTGCCCTGACCAATCGAACAGAAACACCCTTCCTTGCTCAACTTTTATCTCTAAAGTACTCAGGTCCTCTGAAAACCTCTCTCCAGGCATTCCTGATTGTTGGCTGACAACAAGGGTATTTAGAAGTGGCCAGCCGCGTCGCTTACAGTAGTCGTGTACGAGTCCAAGTGCGCGTTTAAGTCCGTGCCTAGCGATTCCGGTGTAGCCTTCGACGGCTGCATAACTCAGAATCTGTTGAGTGCGAGCAGCCAGCGCCAGCAGCGGCCACAGAAGCACGGCTTGCTCTGCATGGGTCATACGTTCATTTTCCATCGCGTCTCCCGAACTTTAGGAATTCGTCCCGCACCGGGAAGGCCGACAATGCTCTTATTTTACGGCCTTCCCCTCGCAGGTCAGAAGATCGGCGATCAATCAGGCGGAATGTTTCTTATCCACGACAGCGGTCGATAGGCTCGCGTTATTGCGCCCACTGATTTTCGAGACGAAGTGGCAGAGTTCGCAGTTGACTATGTGCTTTTCCAGGTGCGAGTATGCCTTGGCATAATCCACCTGCAAGCGCATTAGTTCATCGCCCGCTTCCCACTCCCTCAAGACGGAGTTGGCGATCTCTTCGCGACGGTTTTTCCAAGTATCCAGCGACTGCACGCAAACGCATAAGAGTCTTTCATACTCGGGGCAAAACGCCGTTTTGTAGAGAAGTTCACCTTCCATGTGCTCCTCCCGCAGCTCTTTAGGAGCATCTCGCACACCAAACTAGCTAAGTCGTAAGCATGGAGAAACTTGTTACAGGTATGGTTTTTCTGGAGTGCAGTTCCAGTACGAAACTTCGCACTGGTATTTGGTTTGGCTCTGTAATTCTTACCAACCGAGATGCTGTTGTGGTAATCGCGCTTTTTTGTTGGTGGGGTTCGGCACGTTTGAAATTGTCGAAAGTGCGTGCTGTTCAGAATTGCACAGTCTTGCGGAACTCATCTTGGTAACGTCTGACCGCCCCACCCCAATACCCGCTGGAGGATGAATCATGCGAATCAAGATGTTTACCGCGTTTCTGACGTCAATGCTGCTCGTGGCATTTGCTCTGAACGTTGCCGCCGCGGCTCCCGATCAGCACTCAGGGACGTGGAAGTTGAATCCTGATAAGTCGAGCTACAGCCCCGGACCAGCACCGAAGAGTAACACTGTAACGATCAACTCTGACGCAGATAGCATCAAGCTCAGTTCCGATGGAATCGACGCTAAAGGGAATCCGACTCACGTCGAGTACACCGCAAAATACGACGGCAAGGACTACCCAATTACTGGCGTGCCGAACGTTGACACGGTAGCGTTAGAACGGCCCGATGCCAACACGATCCGGTCCACTATGAAAAAAGGTGACCTGGTTGTGATGACCGTGACGTCGGTGATATCTAAAGACGGGAAAACGCGAACCTCGACTTTCAAGGGCAAGAATGCGGAAGGACAGGACATAAATAACGTCGTCGTTTACGACAAACAGTAAACCGATTTCAATTATTTATTGATGATATGACCGGGGGTCTTTCGCAGGATCGTCGGTGGGCCTGCGTTGATTCTTGTCTCAAGGTATTGGGGACTGCCTGAAAGTTTGACGAGGATCTATCTACTCATGGATGCATCTTCGAGTCCGATGCTGGGGTCGACTCGGCTTTCTGTTTCGGCGCCTCACACACATATTGTTTGATTGTTACTTGGGCAACCAAAAAGATTGGTTTTTGATTTCGCTTTTCCGGGTTGTCTTTGATGTATTGGAGGACCAAGTCAAGAGTAGTTCTTAGCGTAGCATTCTCGGGGACACAAATGCGCTGTCCAGTGTCGGACCAATTGAGCGCGAGCGTGCCAGCCACCCCAGCAACGTAGGCGAGGCAAACGTCAGGCGGACGATTGTTATCATATTGGCAAACTGCCAAAAAGTCGTCGCCACTGTTTATGATGTCCGAAGTTTTCTGGGCTTCCGCAACGCTTGAAATCGTCAAAGCCAAAACTATCAGGATTAGAGTTTTCACATACGGTGCATTCATGCCTGTGCCTCCGAAAATACATTGGCCAGCTCACGTTCAAATTCCTCTATCGAGTGGGGTCGCCGATTTCTCGACCCCTGACATACGAGACCAACCAGGACGCTTTATTGGCGAGCAATAAGATGAGCATTCCAAGCTTCATCAGGCACGTCCGTTTCGACTGGAAACACTTCGTGAGAAGAATGCAGCGTCCTTTCATAGTCAGCAATGGAACGAAAGTTTGAGAGGATGAAACTGAAGTGCTAGCGGCTTGTGGGAATTTGCAGAGCTCAATATTGACAGCGTTTACCAGGAGTTGCGAAGCAAATCGGGCACGGAGGGTGCATACTGATTGCAGAGGCACCGCATGTTAGCAACTTCAGTCGATTGGAAGAGTAAACGCGAAGAATTGAAGGCCAAGAGGAAACCGCTATTCACGCGGTACCTGAACAATCCAAACGATATTCGTATGGCGCTAGAACTCAAACAGATTGACGATCAGATCGCGGAATGCACCGAGCGGATGGAACTGAAGAAAGGAAAGCGGGCATAATCGTGGTTCCCAGTCCCTTCTCCTGTTTCGGCGTTAATCAGGAGTTAGCCGTGTCAGTTCGTTCTTCGCTACTCGTGCAGCACCACACTCAAGAGAGAAGTATTGATCTGGAGACCGCCGTTGTACTCGATGAAACCTAGCTTCCGGAATTTGTTCATGAAAAAATTGACCCGTGGGCGCGTCGTGCCGATCATATCTGCCAGCGTTTCTTGCGACATCTTGGGGAGAACTCCGTGGGGCTGGTCTTCTTTGCCGTAACGGGCAAGCAATAGAAGGGTGCGAGCGAGCCGCTTCTCGGTGGAGTTGAAAAGCTGATCGACCAAGTCTTCCTCGATTCGAATGTTCCGTGCCAGCATGAACTTTATGAACCGGTCGGAGAGGCCATGCTCCTCGTGAAGCACCTTGAACATCTCATTCTTCTCAATGACGAGCACAGTGCTAGGGGTTATCGCAGTAGCCGTTCCCATACGAACAGACTGACCTGCCAGACAGCCCTCACCAAAGAAGTCGCCGGGTCCCAGAATCGCCACGACCGCCTCTTTGCCGATCTCGTTAACGACGGTGAGTTTCACACCGCCGCTCTGTAAGTACATTACGCTCTTGGCGGCATCACCTTGAACGTAGACGACTTCCGCACTCTTGAACTCCGTGACCTTTCTCGCCACACCGGCCGAATCGAGAAAAGCTTGGGCATCGAATGCACGCTTTTGTTTGCGTTTTTTGTTGGATTTAATGGTGCTTGACCTCGCGATTGTTCTCACGCAAACCACCGCTTGGCCCAAATGCTAGCAGCATAATTCATCTCAAAGCAAGACCCGCGAGGGCTAGTACTAGACTGGCACTCGGTACAGTCCGAATCACCTCAACATTTCGACTTCAATTTTCAGTGTCTGGAGGTTCCGCTCGTGTGCCACCAAGAGCTGAGCAGTTGCCATGGTGGGATTTCCCACATCAACCTCCGATCACTTCTTTACTCTGTTTGTGTGATCTCCATGCTGAAACGACGTGAATTTAGCCCGCCGACAAAGTTGGCGCGGCTCGATTGACGCCGACAATCGAAAGTTGCAGGATGAGGCCGGAGGTCGGTCATGCCACAAGTACAAATGAAGCCGCCTTACATCCCCATGACTATTTCCTGCGATCACTGCCTGCAAGAACAGATCGTACACATGCAAGCCAAAACCGGATTTTGGCAAATGGCGCATCAATCAGTTAAGTGTGTAAGGTGCGAGAAGTATTTTGAGGTGATGATTCCCGACGCAATCGTCGCCGGGCCGTTCCTTGCACCTAAAGTTTCATCGGCATAATAAAAAGAGCGATACGGATTACGCTCGTCGCGCTGAACGGCTGGCAGGGTTGCCGTGATATAGTGGGGCAACTCCCAAATCTCGAATGGTTGGAAAGCCCGGTGCAAGCTGGGCCTTTTCTTTTGTTCCGAATCCTCTTTCTCTAGCTGCCCAAGACAGGACTCGAACAGAACCCCGATACGAAATTTGGCTGGGCAAAGATCCGAGACCGGAAAGAAACAATGCAGTTCTTAGAGCGAGGAAAGTATGTTGCGGTCGTCGCAGATGGGAAGATGCATCTGTATTCAGGCAAGAAATAGGACGCCAGTGCAGTCTTCTTGCTTGCTTTCCCAAGCAACTACACTCACCGATTGACGAAAATTTTCCACAATCCCAAATTTTTGCGTTAATTTACTTGACACGTAAATGGCGTAAGGCTATAAGCACGTCCCTAAGAGCACCCTAATAGTGGAACGGTGCCGCTAGACCGCCCATCCCTCCATTAGGACTATCTCAAACCAGATTTGCTCGCACGGTATAAGTGTGCCTGAACGTCGTTTTCTTGGGAGCAATTATGCGAATCAAAGTCCTCGCGTTCGCTGCTTCACTTCTTTTGATTTCTAACTCTTCGGCAGGGATACCACAATCTCCCAATTCAGTTATTACTGCTCCTCAACGCGATTCGCAGGCCGTTTCGTTGCTACAAAGATCGTTTGTGGCTATGGGTGGGTCTGGCAGTTCAAGTCTTAGCAGTGTGTTGATGCAGGGCCAGATGACTACGGAAATGGGTACAAAGCAAGTCGTCGGCTCACTGGTGATCAAATGTGCGGGGCCGGATATCTGCCGCCAAGATTTCACATCTGATGCTTCCTCCCATTCAACCGTCTTCAACGTGGACCGTGGGATGGAAGTAGTTGACGGTTCCTCTATCAGATTGCCAATGCATACGTTGATCAATCACCCCATTAAATATTTTCCAGTTTTTACCGAACTAGCTGCATGGATGGACCCGAACCTTTCTATTGTCTTCGTTGGCGAAGAATCTCTCAACGGCCGTCCAGTCCATCACATTCACGTCGAAAAGTATCTTCCCGGATTGGACTCCAAGATGTCAGCACTCTACTCGAAAGTTAGCGGAACAGAACTATATCTGGATACAACATCTCTGGACCTTGTGAAGCGTAGCCAACAAGTGCCTATCTTCCAAGATATGGGTCATACGCTTGTACTTGATCAACTCTTTTCGGGGTATCAGGTGGAGAATGGTTTCTCCATTCCGCGCGAAATATCCCTCCGCTTGAATGGAAACAAGTTCGCAGATATTCAGATCACCACAGTGATGTTTAATTCTGCCGTTAACCTTTCCGATTTTGAGGTGCAATGACCATGTACACCCGACAGTTTGCGGCTTGCGCCTTCTTCTCTCTGTCCCTATTTGTATGCTCTCAGGTCCTAGGACAGGACCCTCCACCCGAACCCATTGATCAAGTAAAGGGTGGAACCGGGGGAGACTTCGAGCATATTGATTTATCCAACGGCGGTGTCAACCTCTCCATACCTATTTTCGACATCAAGGAGAGGGGAGTACAAAACTTTTATAAAGTGAACTACTCAAGCAAAAATTACTACACGATATTGTCTCCACCTAATGGAGAATTTTGGGAGTATCAGCAACCCTGGACGGCCTCAGGCGGCTCTCCTGGCGGAGGGAATTTTTCTTCAGCTATCATTGATTACTGCACTTGGCACCCGGGAGGAGGCAACCCGCCGCAACAAAACCCTATCACTGCATACTACAACAGGAATTGGACCTACCCAGACGGGTCCACCAAGCTCTATCCATGGCTTCAGATATCCTTATCCTACCAGGGTTGCGATACCCCGCCGACAATGGCTCAGTACCTTCACCCTTACACGTATGATGGGAGCAGCATCGCATATATTTATCTACACCCGGACGGCACCGAGCCGGGTGTTTTCGATTCAAATGGAAACTCAGCCGGTAGCATAAGTCCTATAGGTACCTGGTCGAATAACAATACAGTTCTGACGTTCGGATTCCCGAATGGAAGCCAGATTGTCCTGAAATACGGTTCTGTGGCTGTTTCTACTGCCTTCGTGAACCCTATCGGTGCTCACAATTATTCGGGAACATTCACGAAAATGCTCACTGAGATTGATTTGCCCAATGGTACTTCCTGGCAATTTCAGTATGCAGCAAACTCTTACGGCCAGCTAACGAAGATAATTCTACCCACCGGTGGATACATTCGCTACACCTACGCGGTCCAACCTAAATTTGCCACCGATTATCCGTTTGGTGGTGGCGTCATTTTCAAACCTCACCTTACAGATTCATTGGTCGTCACTGGCCGTTATGTAAGCTCTGATGGCGTGACAGAGCAAGGCGAGACCTATACCTATGTTGCAACGAACAACGGAACTTCTGTATCACAGAGGATAGCAACGCATCTGAGCGCGACCGGCGATCAACAAGTCCACATCTTTGGATTCCTTGGAACTGACCATAGTTTCCTGGAAACCGATACGCAGTACTATCAAAAAACGACCAAAAATGTACGAGAAGTTTTGCATGCGTGGACATGCGACTCAGTTCCAACTTACGTCAGCACAACGCCACCGAGCGGCAAGGGGCCAGGTCAGATTCCAGGGTCTGCATCAATTGCAATTGGGGGTGGAAATTGCCGCCGGTCGCAGGAAACCACCATGATTTTTGATGGGGCGAGCCCGCTAACGAAGACTGTTCAATATCAGTACGATACCAATTTGCACGATACTTATCCGAATCAAGCTTTCTTCAACGTGCAAATGGCAAATTATACGACCACGTTCAATAATGTGACCCAAACGCTGGAATCCGACTGGGGGCCCGGAGGCACACCCGGCACAACAACGACGCCGGGCACGGCGGGTACTGCTGGGCCATTGTTGCGAGAGACTGACATAACCTACCTCACCACGAATCCTCAGAACGGCAATATCGACTACACTCAGTCCAGCGTTCACATCGTGAATCGGCCGATACTGAAAGTTATCAAAGACGGCCAGGGCAATATCCTGGCGCAAACCTCATACCAATACGATGGAAGCGCTCTAATCGATACCAGCGCGACCCCTGCTCCGGGACACGACTACACTAATTATTCAAAGACAAATTTGACACGAGGGAATCTAACCCAGATGAGTCGATGGTTATCCAGTTCCGGTAGTTGGCTCAGCACGAACTCCGTCTACGACGACCTGGGCAATCTACGATCGCAAACCGACCCGAATAATAACACCACGCAATTTGCATACACAGACAATTACAACGACGGGGTAAATCGTTCTTCACAAGCGTATCTTACCCAGGTTACTAGACCTATGACAGGCACCGTAAACCACATCACAAAAGAAAGTTATTATTATGCTACAGCTCTACCCTATCAGGATACAGACGAGAACGGCCAAATCACAACTTACAACTACGACAGCATGAACAGGCCATTATCGGTGACTTACCCAGATGGGGGCCAAGTAAGTTATTCCTACCATGATTCGTCGCCCTTTTCTGAAACTACAACAACGAAGATCACAGGATCTCTCAACCGAATAAGCACATCTTTATTTGATGGTTTGGGCAGAACCAAGGAAACGCAATTAACTTCGGACCCAGACGGACCGACGTATGTGGATAAGACTTATGATCCCGCAGGTCGAACCGGTTCGGTGAGTAATCCATATCGTTCAACTGGCGATTCAACCTACGGAGTCACGAGCTACATTTACGACGGCATAGGCAGACCCTGCGTGGTCGTTCCCTCCGATGGCACAGCAGTTCCTGGAAACTCTTGTCCATCTTCAGCGCCAGCGAATGACATTGTTACTAGCTATTCCGGAAACTGTATTACCGTCAAAGATGAGGCCAGCAAATCCAGAACGTCTTGCTCTGATGCCCTGGGCCGACTCACGAAACTCACCGAAGATCCTGGTGGGCTCGGCTACATCACAAGTTACTCTTATGATGCCCTCAACAATCTGACCAGCGTGCTTCAGAATGGCTCACGCCAGCGAACCTTTGTATACGACTCGCTCTCTCGCCTTACCAGCGCCACAAATCCAGAATCCGGCACCGTCACGTACACCTACGACGGCAACAGTAACGTTTTGACTAAGACCTCTCCGGCACCTAACCAGACTGGCTCGGCAACTGTGACCGCTTCTTACGCTTACGATCCCCTCAACCGGGTTAAACAGAAGACTTATAGCGATACAACTGCTCCCGCCTACTTTCAATACGACGCTAATACGATTTGGGGATGGACGTTGAATAATACCGTTGGAAGACTTATCGCTGCCACTAGTCCCACGATGGGACCAGACCCTGGAGGTACGGCGCAGAATTTCAGTTATGATTCGATGGGACGAATCAGCCAAAATGGCTTGTGCACGCCACTCAATTGTGGCACGGGCAGTTTTGCCACGAACTATGCTTACGACCTCGCTGGTGACCTCACCTCGTTTTTTGATGGTGCTTTCGTTACGTTCGGTCAAACGTTCGATGGTGCGGGACGGCTCTCTCAACTGACGAGTAGTTGGAATGATGCGCAACACCCCGGCACGCTGTTTACGGCGGATCCCTCCAGCGGATATTTTCCCAGTGGCGCTCTACGAAAAGCCGCTTTAGGCAACGGACTAATGCTTACCAACGTGTACAACAATCGCTTGCAACCGTGCCGCTTAAACGTGAATTCTTCGGGAACGCCGCTCGTCAACTGCACCGATGCCGTTCCTGGCGGGAACGTTCTTGATTTTGCGTATGCTTACAACTCAGGCACCGCCAATAACGGGAATGTTGCCTCGTGGTCGTCCGATGGGAATCAAACCTTTACTCGCTCCTACGGGTATGATTCTCTCAATCGCCTGTCAAGCCTATCTGACACCGCGTCCACGCAGCCCTGCAAAGGTATGTCCTGGAATTACGACGCCTGGGGAAACCTTTTGGCGCAAAACAACACCGGGGGAAGTTGTTTTACCTTCGCCGCTTCGGTGGGCACAAATAATCGCCTCGGCTCGCCGTATACTTATGATGCGGCAGGCAACATGACCTACGACGGCACGCACAGCTATACGTACGACGCGGAAAACCGCCTCATCAAAATAGACGGCGGAAGCACGGCCACTTATATTTATGACGCTAAAGGTAAACGGGTCCGCACAACGGTCGCGGGCGTCAACACCGACTTCCTGCGCGATGTGTCCGGCAATGTCGTCGCAGAATGGGGCTCCGGCTGTTCTTGTTGGACCGTTCTCTACGTATATGCCAGCAGCGGTCTATTGGCCGAATACCGGAGTAGCACAACGTACTTTGTTCACAAGGACCATCTCGGATCAACTCGCCTCATCACCGACTTGAACAAGGCTCCCGTCGACTCCCTGGACTACCTTCCGTTCGGCCGACAAATTGCCGGAAGCACTTTCACCACCCACAAATTCACCGGCAAAGAAAGGGACAGCGAGAGTGGGCTTGATAACTTTGGAGCTAGGTACTTCGGCAGTTTGATGGGTAGGTTTACGTCGCCTGACCGAGAGATCTCTGGTTTTGCGAATCCACAGTCGTTTAATCTGTATGCTTATGCGTTAGACAATCCCTTGCGATTTAATGATCCTAATGGCACAGATCCGCAAGATACGATTCAAGGACTCTGGCAGACATGGAGCCAATTGAGAGAAGATATTGGGCATCCACTACCTTACGTGACCCAAAATGATCTTTCTGGGATTGTCTCAAGAAGCGGCGCGAATTCAGGTGTAGCCATCGGTGAGATAGTGGGTGGTTGCGCGATGGTCATTTGTGGCGCAGGAGCAATAATATCTCATGGGAACCCCCTTGGGGGTGTAGCAGTCGTAGGCGGAGTCGTACTCGCCGGTTCTGGAATCCATTCCTTGCGACATTCTGCGAACGGGGTCTCAGCTGACTTCACACAGAGCCTCGGGATTTTTCTATTTGAGCAGCAGATCATAAAACTCAGCTCGGAAGTCAATTCGAGTTCTGTGCGTGACTTTACCCCTGAAGAACTCTCCGAAGCAAAGCTCGCGGCTAATTCCATATTACAAACTGGTTTCCTCCCTAGCGAGATCGCTCAGCAAGTAGCGAACATCATCGATGCTATTAACGCAGAATTCGACCGTCGGCAAGAGGAGGCAAGGAAGAAGGATGAAGAGGAGCGGAAGAAAAGGGAGCAACAGCCGCAACCTGAGGACCCAGCACCTACCGTGAGTTAAAACGCCGAGGGTCCTCCCGTGCCCCCGTGGAAGGTTGTGGCGAACTGCACAGCCACATCGAAAGGAACCTAGGCTTGAACCATGGAAACTCAAACAGAGAAAGAGGAGAATGACGGAAAGAGCAACTTACCGGTGGAATGCATTCGCATCGCGGAATCTCGCGACAGGGGGGAGGAGGAAAATTGGGGACAGAAGCAAAAAATGCAGATTTCATAGAGAAGGCGGGGCGATTTTTCTTGTTTCGGGCCGTAGTCTACATGCTTCCGGTTTTCTATGCCACGCGGCTCATCCTTATGGTCGTGACGCCTCAGGCTTATCATATGCCTGGGTGGCGGATGGTATCGTGGCAGGGTGCAAGAGATTGCTCCGTTGTCTTGATGCTTTTTTACTGGCAGAGGTATGCCGCGAATTACCAAGCAAGGCGCTCGTCACTATGTCTTCGCCGAAGAGATGCTTGGGGGCTACCTCTGGTAACGGGTCTTTACCTCAGTCTTGAACTGCCGTCACTTCTTGACCTCCCTTGGGCGCTGGCCGTCAGTGTTTCGGCAGTAATGGGAATATGCATTTATCTTTGGGAGATGCGCATAGTCAAAAACTTGCAGAATCGATAGACAGCCTCGATGGCAAACACTGATTCGAATTTGCGGGAGCATCCCCGCGTCTTCCCCGTTCAGTGTGCCGTTATGCCGAGCCACAGCTCACCGCTTGATTCCGGAAACGCAAATCACCCCGAACATCTGAAACGGCGTCATGTCGAAGTTTATGCCAGCATCGCCGAGCAGTTTTGAGATCACCTCGACACCGAACGGATTCGAGGAGCTGATGTAGACCTTATCGGAGAATTCAGAGTCGCAGGAATGTCTACCTTCTTGGACGAATGAGGGGGCACGAACGATATCTGGGACAACAATTCAGGAAAATGTGGTATTATTTTCAAAGTATCAAGAGAGGGCGTGCAGTTAGCGCTCCAGCAACCGAGCCGCAGAAAAGCCACGGTGCTAACCTTTGAAAGAAGGGATACGGCCTGTAGGGGGCAAAACCCACCTTAGTCCCTCCCCATAACTTTCGAAGGCATCTTCTCTTAACTGGAGGAATGATGTCTTCGCATGATTCGTTTGTAGCGTCCGGCACTTCTCCCACAGAATCAATCGGTCCTGACTTCATTGTCGAGAACCACGGTTCGATTTTTCTGCTTTGTCCCCAAAATGAAAACGCGATTGCTTGGACCGATGAGCACATTGGTTCCGAGAACGGCTTCCAACCGTACTGGCCTACCGTCGTAGTCGAGCATCGTTATATCAGCGCAATCGTTGAACACATTCACGACGACGGATTGGGGGTAGCCTGATGGCTCAGGAACTGACCAAAGACCAACAATCCGCTCTTTTAGAAGTTCGCAAGGCGATGTACGAACGATTGAAGAATTTTTCGTTCACCGAGGAAATGCTTCGGGACAAATCCTTGTTCCAGATGTTGAATCTGCTCCAACTCCTCCTTGGCCATCGGAACTACATCGGCATGTTCAGTCATTGCTGCATAGTTCTAGAAGAGATTTTTGGAGTGGATGCGTTTTGGGATAAGCCGCTCGTCGAGAAGAAGGAAACCGAGTGCGAGCAACGAGAGCAGAAAACGGTGATCAACTGATGTCTCATTGAAGGGAGAGAGGGCAAAAATGAAATTCGAAAAGTTTGACGCACAGAAACAAATTCGCGGACTTGCTCAAGCGGCCCGGCAGATTCTGGCCGAGGAACTTGTCCACGAACAGCAGATGCCTTCGTTCGACCGAGTTGTAGCCGCGATTGATGAGATCGGGGGGGAATACCGCCCACGTATTCTCGCGGCCAGGCAAATGGGATTTGATTTTGACTAAGCCCAAAACTTCAGTACTCCAACCGTCACCATGACAATGCTACGCGGATTCTCCCTGGAAGTGACGCGATGATTTGTTCCATTCAGGAGTTCGTGGAAGAGATCACCATAGCGGTCAAAAGCTTTCGCCGGAAGAGAAAGCTGAGTTTAGACACCATTGGTTGTCCCAAATAGAGAAACGACAAGCCGACCGGAGATTCTTGAAGTCATGCGGGATAAATCCTGACGGAGACTAGGATGCCGAAACCAGCCTCTCCCGTAACTTTCATAAATGATGCAGCCACGAAGGGTGTCAGCATAGCTCGCTTTCGCTATACCAAGGCCCAAGGCGAAGAGACCAATCGAATCGAGGTCGAGTAGGTCTACGACCAAGGACTTTGTCGAATTTTGGAATTGTTCCACTCATGCTGCGTCAATAATGGGCGAGGAAAAAAATTGAGGGCCGACCTTAGAATCGGCCCGTTGACATAGAGATTTTGATCGGTTTCTTGGCAAAATCTTCCACCACGAAGAAACCGTAAGACAATCTATACATACTCCTTACGACACGTAAGCAAACATTGAGTTAGTCATTGAGGTACTACTTCCTGTAGGTTTTCATCAAACGGATTAAACCGTCGAAACTACGACTGCGGATGATCTAAAGCAGGCGGAAAACCTTCGAGAGGAAGGGTGTCTCCTTACATGAAGAAATCTCAGTTGTTGTTTGTGCTTATGGGCTGCTTGTTGGCCCCGGCATTTGCCAACGGCCAATTCTACTCTCAGGCTCCTTCCGTCCCGATCTCGGCCGCCACAGCGCCATATACTGGCGATCTAATTGACGAGACCGGAGGCGGAGTTAGTGTACATACATTGAGTTGGACACTTACTGGAGCACCGACACAATGCCTGATCGCTATTGAATCGGCGGACGATGCAAAAGGAAAGTTCGTACCGATGGGGCCAGTTGAAGATTGTACCCACGAAGGTTCCATCACCCGTTCTGGAATTACTGTCAAGTTCGTCAGAATCAATATTTCAGCCTTTGCCGGAGACGAGAAAGCGTCAATCACCTATATCTACGGTGGCATGGGAACAGTAGGCTCTGCAGCCTTTGCAAGCGCGAATCTGTGGGCAAAACTCGATGCGTTGCGTGCGGTTGAAGCTCTCAAGCATGGGATTACTAAAGTAAATCATTGTCCTATGTTTGTACCCGGTCCCGGTGCGGATGCCGTCCCATACCCAACTGACCAGGAATTCCAGCTTTATCACGAACAGTTCGGATCGAGTTTGATTCTGGCGGGTTTGGCGACACTGGCGCAAATGGGATTCCATCCGCGCAAAATACGATTCAAATTGAGCCACTCGCCCAGATTCGATTTGAATCGGGCCATTACTTTTACAACTGGAAGGAATGCATTTCCCATCGACCTACATTCAGTTTTGGCGGGATTGTTGGACTCACTCCAGCTTTGGTTATGGAGAATCTGTCGTCTACCACAGCCACTATCAAGATTCCCAACAACCGACCTATGTTCCAGGACGCTTTCGGATGGAGTCTAGGACCTAAAGTGAACGTTGCCTTCCATAATAGCCAATTCACTGCCTTTGCCACTCTCGGAGAAAACTATTTACTCAGTCAGGTCACTTCTTTCAAGCAAGGTGATGACACGATAACGGCCACACCAGTGGCCAACAATGTCGGACAATCTGCGCTCTATGGGGAGACGGGACTTGAGTGGAAATTGCTGAACACCGATATTGTGAATGCATACATAAACAAGGTCGATGTCCTTGACCCACCATTTGATGTGTCTTTTGGCTATCGCAATGACAGCAGGTTTAAGCGTGCAGGAGACCTCGCGAGTATCACGAATCCTCAAGCCTATGCCTTTTTTCGGTTCACAGTCGGCCTGAACAAGATTGCGAATTGGAACACAACTACAGTAAATCCTGGCAAGGGATACACCTTTAAGTTTGGTGTGGATTACGAGAGACGGCTTGGAGGATCGCAAATGCCAAACGCTACTCGCTATTATGTCAGCGCCAATCTGGACATCATGCAGCTATTTAAACCTTCGGCGCAACCTGCACCTCAAGCCGCACCCCAGCCAGGCCAGCAGCAACAGCAGCCAGCGCCAAAAGCTCCGCATGCTGTTTTCTGAAGTTCAAAATCAAAGAGCGTAAGTCTCTTAGCGCTTTGGAATGTAATGATGTATTACATTCCAAAATGTAGGTCCCTAGCTGTCTTGATGTTCGCGCGTGACATGATTACTTTGAAGTACCCTAACGAGTTAGGATTGACAAATTTCTTACAGTATGAGATGTTTGAAGTGTTAGCAACTGGACGGCGAACACGCCTGTTGCATCCGGTCACCATGTGGCTAGGGTTGAACTTCACACCCGAAGGGATAGGCGGCGAAGGTAGTCCAGCATTTGGATAAAGGGCAGTGCTCCACAATAGCGACATAGCACGGGGATAAAACCCCACCACGGATGCCCTCCTGATGAATCGCACACTCGTATAGAGTGAATCCTTCCTGCAATTGAGGACGGAACTTCCGAATTTAATGTCGGAGTCCGTCTATGCATAAGAAAAATACTATCGAATACCCTTGCGGCGTTGGTCTGCCAGATTGGCCGCGCTGGCTATCAATCCCATGCGCAGCAGCGTATCTATCCCGGACAACAGGGTTTGTAGAAGCTCGCTTGCGTGCCGGAGACATTCCGTTCCATATCAAGGACGCTGACGAACGCGTCATAGATCGTCTCGAACTGGACGAGTGGATTGCCAAACAGCCAAAGCAGATCGGGAAATTGCGCGAACCGCGTCAAGCCACTCTGGCGCGGAGGGCCGTATGAGCCGAGTTTTCTTCAATCCCTTAATCCAGCCCAAACGCACACTCACCGGAGTTCAGCAGTATTTGCTCCGCGTCATTCTAGGTTGGGCAGGCAACACTATCCTTCATCGTGGACGACTCGTTGAAGTCACCGAGACGCACACTGCAATCCGAGAACTGCATCCCTTGATGGAATCCGATTTGTCGGACAGCGATGCAAAACCGTTTTGGGTTCCAAGGCGTGAAAGCGACCGTAAGCGATTCAATATGGAGCGTCGAGACAGGAGCAGAAGGCGTCGGACGATTGGCGTGTGCTGGGGTGACTTTAGACCATTCGGCGCAAGAAGTCGGCGGTTACGTAGCAGATTTCCGTCGCCTAGTTATTTGGGGTACCTAGGCACCGAATTGGGATACGACCGCGATGCTGTCCTTGCTGTTTTTGGCCGTCCACTCAAATTCCTCGGTCGCTCAGATCGTCGGAGAACGGCTGTGTCTAACACAAAGGGCTACCAGCGGATGGACTATGGGGAAAATTTCTATGCCCCCGAAGCCCCAACCCGTCGCACGCGGACAGGCGGTGGATTCACTGAAAAGCAGGTGCACCAAGGGTTGTCCAAGATGCGGACGGATAGCACGATGAAAATCGCATTGTCGGAAGTCGTGTACAAACGCCAGTCCGCTCAGGTAGTAGCCGCTAAATTCGGCTTCTCTCGGGCGAAATTGGATGTTTATGCCAGCCGTTTACGAGCGCACATCCGGAGAGTGGGGGAGGCACAGCCTGCCCCCATTCCGAGTCGCGTTGACATCGGAGATTTGCACGCCGAAGAAATTGCTGCCTAATATTTACAACAACTTACGCACCCAAGTGTTAAGAATTTGTGCTTAGGGTATAGGGAGAACACAGGTATGAAGACCCGTAACAAGCCAGCGTCACGGAAACGCCGTCCGCTGGACCTGACAACCGCTAACCGGGCGGCTCGATATCGTAACCGATTCCATAAGTTGGCGGCTTGACCGCGAAGAAATGGGGATCACACTCGATTGAGTTACGCGCCCCGCAGTAGTGCTCCCGCACGGCACAAGAAATCTCAACCCGTGCGACCAAACAATCTAAGGAACAAAATGGAACGCAAAATAGGTACTGTGGTCCATGTCGTTAAAGACAGGGGCTACTGGTTCATTCTTTTCGATAGTCGCAGAATCTTCTGCCACGCGTCGAATTGGTCGGAGTTGGATTTTCCAGCAATCGGAGACCGAGTCTCATTCGAGTTGGGTCCAGCCCGTCAAAGTAATTTTCAGCATCAGGCCGTAAATGTTCAACCTGAACTAGGGACAGGCATTCAGGCTTTGGCCGCAGGTCTGGAGACCGGGGGTGCGGAATGACTCCCGACCAGACACTACAACAAGAGCAAGTTGTGCTGGACTCCATCTCTGCACAGTGGGCCGCGACACAGGCACAGAGAACTGAAGCGGTCTCTGTCCAAACACCAGAGCCTTCAGTTGCTATCGAGCCGAACATCAAGATTGTGCATCCGAATTCGAACGGGGAATTCCCGAGTCCAACGGATGGCGCAATCTACATGGCTGTCGTCTACAACAAGCGCCAAACTCCTCTAACTGGGAAGGCTGCATTTCTTCCGAACTGGCAGGACACTGCGTCTGTCGACCCCGTTCAGATTCGTACATGGGCCGCAGAGTATCCGGGGTGCAACTTTGGTTCCATAGCGGACGATGGTCTGATCTTTGAAACCGACTCCCCTGAAGTGCGCAAACGTTTCAACGGTCAGTTCTCGCAGACCCTCACTATTCAGTCGTCAGAATCGAAGGGCCATCGCTACTACTTACCGAGTGATGATGTCGAGCACATCGCGCAGAACGCAACAACGCACGGCGACTTCAGCTTGCGTAAGCATAACGCTTACTGTGTTTCGCCGGGTTCGATTCATCCTACGACCGGAATTCAGTATCGTATCGTGATCAATGCGCAGATGGTTGTCCCGGCCCCAGAAGAGATCGCGTTCTGGAAGTCAGAGCGCACCGAGAAAAAGAATCCAGCGACGGTTACGGTGGACCAGCCGATTCCAAACGGACAGCGAAACTCAACCATCACCAGCATTCTCGGTAAGGCACGACAGACTACAGGCGCTAATTACGATGTCTTGGTCGCGTTAGCTCGTCAGCACAACGAGCGATGCAGTCCACCACTTCCTGATTCGGAGTTGGAGACAATCGCCCGGTCGATTGCCGGATACGCTGTAAAGGAAACAGGCCGATTAGTCTTCAGTGATACATCACGGGTTGATGGTCCGGTCGAATGGAGATCACAGTTCAGAACTGTCGGTGAATTGGAAAAAGGCAATGTGCGCATGCTTATCGAGGGATTTCTTCCTGAAGGCACAACCTTTATTGGTGGCCTGCCAGGTGAAGGAAAAACATGGTTTGCGTTATCACTCGCTAAGGCTTTGACGACCACTGACCCGTTTCTTGGAAAGTTCTTCGTGGAAGAACAGGTTCCGGTCATCTATTTGGTTCCTGAGTCAAGCAGCCGGGCATTTCGTTCGCGTTGCGAAACTCTCCGAATTCCGAACGATGAAAAGTTGTTTCTGTGCCGCACGGTAAGCGAGGGCGCTACGCTTCCGCTCGATGATGTCTCTTTGTTCGCCGCAGTCCGCGAATTGAAACCTGTCGTTATTCTAGACACGTTCATTCGATTCAGCGAGGCGGACGACGAAAACGACGCGGCCCAGAACAAGAAGATCGTGAATGACATCGTCCGACTACGCCAGGCAGGTGCAGTCGCCGTGATCGGGTTACACCATGCCAAGAAGACGCTCCGCGATAAAGGCATGTCGTTGGAGTCCGTGCTTCGCGGTACAGGTGACATCGCGGCTTCTGCTGATGCTGTATATGGCCTCCTCCGCGATCATCTGTTGTACAACAATGGTGCGGGGCCGGACGAGATCGAAGTATCGTGTGTCAAACCACGGGACTTCCAACCACCTAAACCGTTCCGTATTGCCGCAAGTCGCAAACCGAAAGACGGGCTTGTGTTAGGGAGGACGGAGTCCATCCTCGATGAATATCACGACTTCATTGTGGTTAGCGATAGCGCCAACGAACAGGCGGCAGGGGATAAGCTGAACCGATTGGTGGAGGCGGACCCGAATATGAGCCTGATCGAATTGGAGAAGGCTACCGGGATGACATCTTGGAATATCCGTCAGGCTCTTAAGAAACTTGGATGGAATAAACCGCGAGGCGGCAGGGGTGGCGGGGCATGGAGTAAACCGACCGCTCCGCCATTCGCGCAGGAGTCGGATACGCCAACTGGTGACAGGATTCCTGAACACACAGAACGTAAGGCGAATGCCGCCGAATTGGATTTTTACGTCAAAGCCATGCATTAAAAGTGAAAAATCTTGGGTAAATTAAAGAAATGACATATCTTAATAGTAAACGAATTGCGACATTATTCGTCACAGACGAGTCACATGGACTAGGGCAACGGAAAACACGCTGTAATCGTCTTAGGGAGCGCGGAAACACGGTATAAGAGATATCCAGAAACACGAAACCCAGCCAGGTTTGGAGGCCTGACCGGGTCCAGGATGCTAAGGGATGTGTGGATGATATGTGTCGGGCGCACATGGAGCACGGCGGGTGAAGCCGGGGAAAGGTGGTAGTAAGGGCGGCAATGGGCAAAAATTGCCCTAAAAAGAAATGTTGCCTATTTCTGGCTGAAAATAACTCTGGCGTTCTCAGCCATTTGGAAGGGCTAAAAACGCCAGAATGCAACAATACACCTACTTTGTTGCCAGCTAGAGAGCCTGATTGAACGCCTTCGCCAGTGCATTCGAGGCGTCCGCATCACTGGGATTGCAGTAGGCGAGCGTGGAATCGAACGATTTGTGGCCCAGGGCTTGCCGGATGATGAAAGCGTTCGCGCCCTGGTTGACAAGCAGCATAGCCGCCGTGTGCTTGAGCACATGCGGGTGCTGGAGGGTTTCGCCAAGCCCGGCTTTCCCGGCGATCTGGCGGAACAGCTTGAAGATCGTAATCCGGCTCATTTGGGTGGATTTTTGGGAGTTGAACATGTAGTTGTCGGCATCCAGCTCACGAACTGCCAGCCAAGCCTTGAGGGTCGCCTTCTCATCGAACAGCGAATTGCCCTTCACCTTTAGGAGGGTCTGCGTTGACGGTAGCGAACCCTTCAGCCGGGCAATGTGAACCTGCTCGTTATTGAAGTTAATGTCGCTGATTCGCAGGTTGCAAATCTCCTGTGCTCTCGCGCCATGAGCAACGGCGAACAAAAACATGGCGTGTTCGCGTGGACCATATTCCCTCGCAGCTTGAAGGAAACGTTCGAGTTGCTCGCTGCTCATGTAAGAGATTCGAGTCCGAACCTGCCTTGCTCTCTTTTTCGGCATCCGAACTACGTTCTTTACGATTGAAGGCGTCATGGCGGTCTCCATGATGGAACGATAGCTTAGTAATGTTGCATTAGTCAAGAGAAATCTGCAACACAACATTAAATCGCGCAAGCTTTTGCGCTGATCTCCGATTGTCAAATTTCAAATTGACAAAATCGCGTGCTCTAGAAAAGTCTTTCGAAGTGTGAACGTGTGCGTGGGAGGGGACTCTTTTCCTATCTTGTTGATAAAAAGGGCAGGCCCAGGGAGCCACTCTCCGGTGTCCGCCCCATGCCCTGGTTGAATTTCTGTCAACGATAGCCAGGTGCGTTTCACCAATTCATCAGAAAGACGGTGACGGTCTTACCGTCCCGTGTAGGAGTTTGGAACATGAAGAAAATCCACAAGAACGCCGCCGAAAAACAGGCCGCGTATCTTCAGCGCAAAAAAGAAAGAGAGGAAGAGGCCGCCGAAGCAGCCGACATGGACGCGCAGATGAAAGCACTGAATCTTTGCGGCTTTAGCGAGATTGCATTTGATACTCCGGCACAGACATGCCAGGAAGAGATTCAAGTTCACCGCAGTTGGCTTCGCGCCCTTGAGCAGCCGGATGTGTTCGCTGGAGAAACCCTCCGCCAATTGGCAAAGCGCACCTGGGATGCATTACTCGCTTCGGAGGGATACGGAGTTAGTACCGATGGCGGTGGGAAGTGGGTTGACACTCCCAATGGTAAGCAGTGGGTCCGTGGTTTTGGTGTCTGGTATCCACTCTTCTCACCGAGCCAGCAGCATTTTCAAGTCCCATTTGATTCCACGCGATTTCCGGGTGGACCGTTTGGTGAAGGAATCCGTGATGCAGCAAAGCCGGAGTGGTTTGAAGAACACTGGAAGCCGCCTTCAGATTGTACAGGCGATGAAATCATTTCCATCGAGGATTTGCCGATTCTTCCTCCGATTAAGTTTAAGGGAGTGGCGTGATGTGGAAATGTGCGATCTGTGGCTGGGAATTTGATGCCGTTCCGGGGTGAATTCAGAATTAAATGCCGCCCTAACAGCCTGAACTGGGTAGCGCGGCTGCCTGCCAAGCAGGTGTGCTGTCTACGACGGTCCACGGAACCGTTACCTTGAGTCGAGGCCAATTGCGGAGATCACTTCTCACAAGCCGACTTCCCATTACCAATCCGCCCAAACTTCCCATAACGTCGTTTCAGGCCAACTTTCTAGTTGCCGACCATCCAGGAGTTATCTCGACAGGCCATGGATCGAGGCGCCAGGTGCGACTACTTCTGCGCATAGCGCGTTTTTGGGCCAGGTGGATTAACTTCCGAAATGCCCGTAATCCTACCAGGGTAGGATCTTGTGGCTCCGCTTCCAACTGTTCGCCCGACTATTTTTTGTGCGTTTGTACGGCAGCCATCGTCCCCACACTTTCGGGTTCGCCCCAATGGGATTGCCTGCGTGTCAGCAAGAGATAAATGACAGCCAGCACCATCACCATGAGAGCATCGACAAAAAACCAGCCATACCCCAACACGAAAATGTGGCTGAGAATTACGGCAGTCATCCACACAACAATCAATCCCGCTGCCAATCTGGCTGTCTTAGTGATCAGAAGCAGAACCGCCGCCACCGTCTCGAAGGCTCCTGACCCTAGCCGGAATGCCGGCTGAGATACCAACCCGTGGACCGCTTGCGACATCTGCGTGAACAGGGTCACCGAGTCTGGCACCCCTGCAAACTTGAGAAAGATGGCGGCGTAAAGGAGGTTCACCGACACCAACACGCGAATTGCCAGTAGTGCGAGTCTTTTGCCCATAAAATTTTGCCCCCTTGACCACCTGGAAGCGGCCAATGCTTCGCGAATGGTAGTACTCATTTCTGCCTCTTCATGAAATTTGCTTTTTACGCCGGGCTGCGCTCCACTGAATGATGGGTCCCGCGATTTCAGAAACCTCTCCAATCAATGAGGCCAAAAAAGCCGATGTGTCGGTGCAAGTCGAAAGATTGGCGCTTTGCCCGGCCCACAGGGGCAGGAGATCCGCTCGACCCGCCGCCTCGGCTGCCATCGCGAGGTTTCTGACGAGTCGTCGTTGCAACGGATAAGGTAGAATCGGCGTTCCCTCCTGGCTCAACTCCTCCAGCAAGCGGTTGTGGATTCCCCGCGCGAGTCTTCCGGTGAAGCCCTTTGTCAGCGCGGTGTGCCCGGCTTTTTTCCCTCGTAAAGCCTGGCGATGAATGAGGCCGGCGCCGGACTCCTCGCATGCCAAAAATACCGTTCCCATTTGCACGGCCTCTGCGCCAAGAGCCAGGGCGGCGATTACGCCACCCGCATCTGCGATGCCACCGGCGGCGATCACCGGCACAGTGACCACGTCGGCAATCTGAGGGACGAGCGAAAAGGTACCTGTAAGTGAATCCTCCGCGGCTCGGAGGAAGGAAGCGCGATGTCCCCCGGCTTCGAACCCGGAAGCGACGATCGCATCCACGCCTGCCTCCTGAAGTGCTGCTGCCTCATCAGGTGTCGTCGCCGTGCCAATCGTGACAATGCCTTTCGTCCGGCACTCCTCTAAGATTTCTCTTGGCGGGATTCCAACGATGAAGCTGAATACCGGGACGTTCGCGTCCAGCAACACGCGAGCCTGATCTTCAAATCGAGTCGGCGAATACGGTTTAAACGTTGGGCGAGGCGCTCCCAAGGCGGCGAGATGGGGGCTAAGCGGCGCGAGACTCCTATTGAAGGCGTTTTCATCCGATGTTCTGGCACATTCGTCTTCCATCGACACCCACAAGTTCATTGCGAAGGGTTTCGATGTGAGGGAGCGAATCTCTCCGATCACGTCCTTGATCACCTCAGGAGTCAAGCCGTGCGCACCGAACGATCCAAGTCCGCCAAAGTTGGAGACCGCTGCCGTCAATTTTTGTGATGACAATCCGCCGAGCGGACCTTGAATGACGGGATAGTCGATCCCGAGTTTTGCTGTGAGCCGGTTCTCATTCCAGCGGGGCGGCATTACGCGGATACCTCAAATATCAACTCAAGCTCGACCGGCACGCCGAGCGGAAGGCTGGCTACGCCGTACACCAGCCGGCTAGGATTTTTGTCTTTTCCTAAAACGTCCTGCAGCAATTGGGAAGCGCCGTCAGCGACTTTCGGCTGTTCGCGGACATCTCCTGAAGTGGCCACGGCGACGCCGAGCCGGACGATCCGCGTCACTTTGTCGAGCGATCCCAAATGCTGCCGTGCAACAGCAAGGGCGTTGATCGCTGCCAGGTAAGCAGCCTTGCGTCCCGTTTCGACGTCGAGTTCCGCGCCAATGCGCCCGATGAATTTCGCTTCGCGGCCTTCAGTGGGAAGCATTCCCGTGAGAAAGAGCAGGTTGCCCGTGTGCACTGCTTCCGCGTAGATGCCGAACGGTTCAGGCGGCGCCGGAAGCTTGATACCAAGCTGACTTAAACGCTGCTCGGCAGTAGCCAGGCGAGACCCATCCACGCTCAAGGTCTTGTCTTTCGAATCTGTATTCATTGATCTCACTCCACTGGCTTCGGTTTGATCGTCCACGTTCTGTTTTTTTGGTAGTGTCCCATTGCAGGCTGCGCCGCTATGGATGCTCAGCGCTTTCCCACGAAATCTCCTAAGCGATTCTCTGCATCGCCGGGTTTGCAGAAGCCTCGCTCTATCAGCGTTTTGATTCTCTGTTGCGTGGCCGGTCGTCCCATCGAAGCAACGCACGCATCCCACCCGGATTCGATTTCGATATCAGGCGGCAAACTAGCAACGTTGACCAGGCGCTTGGTATCCATGATTGTCTGTTTGTCGAAGGAGGCGATTCGGGTAGCAAGC
>Ga0308309_10000565_pt1 | contig 23485 bp, 20 predicted proteins | sample HubBroMetageWFT5_FD_192491 | JGI IMG/M metagenome (GOLD analysis project Ga0308309, IMG submission 192491) | Warmed and freeze-thawed soil microbial communities from the Hubbard Brook experimental Forest, New Hampshire - Hubbard Brook CCASE Soil... | ecosystem: Environmental > Terrestrial >...
CAAGTCTCGCGTGGTTCCGTGCCCGCCACGAAGGCGACCGTGTAGTCGTCGGGACAGGTTGGCGTAGCCAGGCGGTTCGTGGCTTTGTCGAGTTGCACATCGACTACGCCGGTCGGCTGCACGAATGGTTTCATATCAGAATATTGCGAAAGCGTGGCCGCCTTCTTCATGAATTCAGTCCAGATGGGCGCGGCCGTTTGCGCTCCACTCAAGCGCAGATCGCTATAGTCGTCATAACCGACCCACACGATGCACAACAAATTCGACGTGTACCCCGCGAACCAACCATCGTGCGAACTGCCCGTTTTGCCCGCAGCCGGCGGAGTGAATCCCCGCAGCCGAACGGCCGTGTAACCCAATCCATTGTTGATAACGCTCTCCATCATCGTGGTCATGACGTAAGAGATTCGCGGGTCAAGCACCTGCCGCTGGTCCGTTTTATAGTTTGCCACCACATCGCCCTTGGCGTTCCGTACCGAATTCACCAAAATCGGCGACAAGCGCGTGCCACTATTCGAAAATGAGGTGTAGGCTCCGGCCATATCCAAAGGCGTCGCGTCGTAGGAACCCAGCGCCATCGCCGGCGTTGCCTTCACCGAGGCAATTCCCGCGTTCTTGGCCAGGTCGGCCACTTTGTCATAGCCCACTTCTTCCGCCACTTTCACTGTTGCGTTGTTCAGCGACATCGCCAGCGCATAGCGCAGCGTCACATCGCCGTGATATTCCTCTTTGTAATTCCGCGGCTCGTAGATCTGATCTCCGTACGCAAAACTCGAGGGCGCATCGGTCACCATCGACGCCGGAGTAATCACTGTCTGGGAACCGTCGAGCGCCGTATTCATCGCGGCCGCGTAGACAAAGGGCTTGAAGATCGAACCGGTCGGCCGCTTCGACAAGGTGTGATTCAGCTGGCTGAAGCCGTAATCTCTTCCACCCACCAGAGCCAGCACCGCTCCGGTGTGTGGATCCATTGCCACTAGCGCCACCTGCGCCTGCGGCCCCGGCGCAACCTGCGTCTCAATTTTCTTGCCGACCTTCTTCTTTTTCGTGCGCAGCTTTGTGACCTGTTCATCCACGAGTTTGATGCCGGTCTCTACCGCCTGGGCCGCGGCCTTCTGCAAGTCGGGATCGAGCGTCGTATAAATACGGTAGGACTGGTCGTTCAAATCGTGCTCGGCAAATTTGTTGATCAGGGTGTCGCGCACCATATCCACGAAATACGGTGCGTCGCTCGCCTCGACGTTCGGAGGCGCCAGCTTCAGCGGCGAAGCCTTCGCCTTGTCGGCCTGCTCGCGGGTGATAGAGTGCGTGTCGACCATGGAATCCAGCACCAGATTGCGCCGCTCCAGCGCGCGCTCAGGATGCCGGTAAGGCGATAACCGGCTCGGCCCCTGAATAATTCCTGCCAGCAATGCCGCCTCGGGCAGCGTGATGTCTTTCAAATCTTTATTGAAATAAGCGCGGGACGCTTCCGCGAAGCCGCTGATCGCAAACGATCCACGCTGACCCAGGTTCACCCAGTTGCCGTAAAATTCAAAGATTTGCTGCTTGCTGAACTTCTGTTCCATTTCCTCGGCAATCAACATCTCGGTGAGTTTGCGCCGTATGGTTTTTTCCGGTGTTAGAAAAAACCCGCGCGAAAGCTGCATCGTGATGGTCGAGCCGCCCTGCTCGTGGCGTTGCCGCATCACATCCACCCACCCCGCCTCGAACATGCGGATGAAATTCACTCCGCTATGCTCGAAGAACCGCCGGTCTTCAATGGCGAGAACGGCATCCACCATCACCTTGGGAATCTCGTCGTACTTCACCACCTGCCGCTTCGACCGCTGCTCGGCGTCGAACAAAGAAGTCACCAGTTGCGGCTCCAGTTCGTAAGCGGAAAGATCGCCGCCTTTGCTGCTGATCTCTTGCACCTGGCCGTCCTGAATCTTGATACGCGCTTCGTCCTGGCTGTGATAGCTCTCCGGTCCGGGCTCAATATCGATTCCATCCCTCATCAGCCGGAAGGTGCCTAAAGCAGACTGCCCATCTTTATCGGAGTACCCGGCGCGCCGCAGTAGAGCGGCAATCTCCTTGGCCTCCGCTTTGTCGCCGTCATGCACCGTCCGGGGCAGGGCGTAGATTTTTGCCGAATTCGTGAATACCGGTGTGCGGAAGCGCTGCGCAATGATGCGGTCGTACTTAACGTAGAAATAACAAAAGAATGCGCCAAAGCCCACTGCGACGGCCACAAACACCACAATCGCAGCTCGAATCACCGGATCCCGCGGCAGACCGCGCCAACCCCTGCTGCTCTTGCCGTTTTTCGGAATCTTGATCTTGATCGCCAAGTTTAGGTCTCGCGCCCGCCGGGCAACCGCCTGCTGGTCAGACGTTCCGGTGCTGGAAAAGGTTTGACGTCTACTTTCGCTGACTTCCCCCACCATCTCGCCGCGAAGGCGCAGTCGCGGAGTGTTGTCCCATTGTACCGCTCTGGAGACAGGCAAAAAGAAACCCGCTATCTAAGCGGGTCTCAAAGCTGTCAATAGCGCTGCAATTAATCCGTTATGGCGAAGGGAGAACCACCGGAGGTTAGATCCGCAGTATGGGTCAGTGCGCCGGTTGTGGGACTCGCCGTCAGCACAGACATTTCCGACGAGCCCGAATCCCGGCAAACCAGTGTCACACCCGCCTGGTCGAATTGGCACTGCGTAGGAGTAGGCAGAGACGTGAACGGTGAGCCCGACAGTGCCGTCAGTGCACCGGTCGTCGTATCCATCGAGAAGCCTTCAATCGGATCGGCTGTACTGAGGGCCACCCCGGTTCCTACCGTGTAAACATACTTGCCGTTCGGCGAGATGGCAAAGTCAAACGGCACCATGGTGGTGGCGAACGGCGAACCGGTCGCTGCGGTGGGAACACCGGTTACCGAGTTGATCGCATAGACATAAATGTGCGGGTCGGTTGCGTTCACGCCACCACCCGCATCCTGTATCTCTGCGACTCCCAGAAGAAATTCCCCAGTCAGGCTGGCGTGAATCTGAGCCACGCTGAGGTTGAAGGGGCTTCCTGTGATCGGGGTGAGAGCTCCAGTCGTCTGGTCAATGAGAAAGCCGGCGACGCCCGCCGAAGCACTACCCTGCCCGACGTACAGAAACTTTCCACTCGCGTCGACAGTCATGATATCGGCGCTCGATATCCCCGTCGTAAATGGTGATCCTACCGTCTCGGTCAGTACTCCGGTTGTGGAATTGATCTGAAATACCCAAATGAATCCCCCACCCTCGGTTCCGACAAACAAAAATCGCCCTTGCGGGTCGGACCATGCGCCGTCCGCAGTCCCAGTCGTACCGCTCACCGAGAACGGACTTCCAGCGACTGCGGTGAGCAAACCCGTCGCCCGCGTCAGGCTAAACGCCTGGATCGTGGTGTCGCCCATGGGAATATAAACGAACTGCTTGTTGACGATCGCCATGTTGTCGGCGGCGTTGGACGGCAGGGCAGGAACTGTGTAACCCGTGAGCGGAGCGAAGGTCGTTCCTCCAAATCCCGTTCCCTCCACTCCGGCTGCGTCCACGAAATACACAAGAGTGGTTGCGTTCGCCGCAGAGATCGTAGTACCACCACCACCACCGCCGCCCCCACCACCGCCGTTTCCACCCGTGCCAGTAACTCCGGAGCCCGAAGGCGTACACGTAGAAGAGCCAAACGTAACCCGGCACGAATAAGGGCTGCAATTGGTCAGGGACATTGCGGCCAGCATCAGCAGCAAAATATATAGCGCGCGAACTCTTGTCTTCATGAACTGCCTCCCCGCCGCCTCGCTTACGCTCTGATTCGTAAGCTGGCGAAAACGAATCGCTAACATGGTCTGACTCGCGGGCTAGCCCCAGACCGCCACTTCCGGACTGCTCAGACAACGATTTCCCCGCGAACACGTAAATAAACTCTAACCTAATGGTGATGTTAGGCGGGAAGGTAACTTCGTGACAACGTTACGAATGTCACTGTCCTGGGTAGGACTAAATCACTCGCGGCAGAGAGCCCGATGACATCTTCTTCGCGTCATCGAATGACGACATACTCGCCTAAGTAAACCACGACCACCTCGCGTGACCATTGGACGTGACCAAACGATTGCATAGTAACCACACTTTTTCCTTGCTCTCATTATTAGAAGCTGACAACATTCACCATGACAGTAACAGCTGACAATCTTCGTAGCAGCTGACAAACAATTGAATTGAGATTCGTGGAGGATTCTCTCGTGAAACGTGCAAACATTCTGGCCGTGTTACTCGTCGCGCTGTTGCTTATCTCCAGTGGATGCGGCACATCAGATTACGTACAGTCGGTAGACCTCACCGCCACCACCGCAGCTACGGGAGGCGGCTTCTACAACATCGTGGGCTGGGGTGGCACCCTGCAGCTTCAGGTCAACGCGATTTATCATAGCGGCAAAACGGTTCCGGTCACGAACTCCGTGAAGTTCTTGGTGACGCCGCAAGGCAGCGATGCGAATGGGGGCGCACTGCAAGCTCCGCCTAACACTGTGTCCCTGAACACGACTGGTATGATGACGGCAGTAAATCCTCCCGTTTGCACCTGGCAAGATCTCACGCCTCCCCCAGCCACAACACCGAGCTGGTTTCTCACCGGTTCGTACCAGGTCATAGCAGATTACAACGGCATGCAATCGCAGCCGATCTTTATCGGTGTGGCTTCGGCGGCCGGCACAGATCCCAACGGCGCTTGCGGTCCGGCGTAAAAACGCTGAACCCGCCTGTCCTCCTCAGGCAATGCGACGGCTAGAGTTATATGTTGAAGGCACGCACTCGGTGCGTGCCTTTCTCATTTGTCTGGCGTTTGATTCCGGACTCAAAGTGTGACGTGCATCAAAGCGTATGTGGGTTACATAGCCATCGAACACTACGTAGACTGCTGAGAAACTCCAAGCCAGTTTTGAAAGGGCGCACCTTTCAGCTGCGCCATAAGCGCTACCATTCAACTCGACTTTTAGTCGCGGAAATCGATGTTTCTTCTCGAATAGAGAAACGTTTTCCCCAGTTTGCAACCCTAACAACGATTTCACATCAGCCCTAGGGACAGGGCCAAGCAATGGGCTTGGAAGAGCAATTAGTTTGTGGATAGGTTTACCGTGGTTTTTGACTAACTAATTTGGCGACCCAAAGTTGAGATAGGATGGGTGCAAATCGCTAGGACGGGTCGCGGAGCGTGTGTCTAAGGCAAGCTACCGTGATAATTACTGTCGTATAGCTTAACTTAAAATCCCTTATTACCACTTGAAGGATTAAAGTGCATATCGACAGGATAGCCGGGTAAGTTGATGGTCACTGAGTAGTCTACTGCAACGTACACGGCGGCGGTTCCAGGAGTATTCACGCGCTGCACCGTCACTTGTTTTGGCGTGACCGGCAGGTCGTGCTCTCGAGCTTTGCGCAGCACATCATTGCGAACGTCTTCGTCCGTCTTTTGCTGGTTGGCCCCATCCATCAGCGACACGGTCTTGAGGTCATCCTCGAAACTGTAATTCGCCATGATGGGCGGTGCCACCTGGAAGACTCCTACAAATACTGCCGCAATCGCCAGTAACCCCGTAAGTGCTTTTACGATTCCCATAGTTTGAAACAGCGCCGCAACCAGGCGCAACGTTCAAGCCTGGGCTCACAGTGCTCCTTGAAAATGTTCTACGATCGCGTTGATCGTAACATCGCGCATTTCCCGAGTCGAGCGCATAACCACCTCGACAGTACCTTCGGTAACCTTCTTCCCCACCGTGATTCTAAAGGGGATACCGACCAGATCCGCATCTTTGAACTTCACTCCCGGCCGCTCATCGCGATCGTCGAGGATCACGTCGAATCCGGCGCCTTCCAGCCGCTTAGCGATGTCACTCGCAGCGCTGAGCAAACTCTCATCCTTCACATTGACCGGAGTCACCACAATTTCAAACGGCGCGATCGCCGGCGGCAGCCAGAATCCGTTTTCATCGTTGCTCTGCTCCACCGCCGCGGTCAGAATGCGCTCGATGCCAATGCCGTAGCAGCCCATGATTGGCATAACTTCCTTGCCGTTCTTGTCGAGCACCCGCGCGCCCATCGATTCAGAGTAGCGGTAACCGAGTTTAAAGATGTGCCCAATCTCGACCGCCGTATCGATGCGCAGCGCGTTCCCGCAATTCGGACATCCCTCGCCCGCCGTCACCGCACGTAGATCGACATACGCCGTGGGGTGAAAGTCCTTTCCCGGCGTGAGATTCTTCAGGTGATAGTCCTCTTTATTCGCGCCCGCGATCAGATTCGCGCGGCCTTCAAGTGCTTTGTCAACCAGAAGAACTGGAAGATCAACATCTTTCTTCAGGTCCTTCGCCCACTCAATCCCCAGCGGCCCCAAATATCCCGCCGGAGACCTGAACAGCGCTTTGATCTCATCTTCCTCCATGGGGCGCGTTGCGACGGCCACCGTGGCGTTGAGTTTCGCTTCATTCAGCTGATGATCACCCCGCATCAGAACCACAATCGCCCTCGACCGGGGCTTTCCGGTCTTCTCGCCTTTTTTTCCCGGCACCAGTTCATCGGCCATCAAAGCGAGCGTCTTGATTTTGTTTTTCGGTGAGACGCCCAGAAACCGCGCCACATCTTCAATCGTTTTCTGCCCCGGAGTGTGCACCTCAAGCGGCCGGCCATCCCCCTCAGGCCATAAATCATCCACAGCGCCAAGTTTCGACGCAGCCTTCTCCATGTTCGCCGCGTAGTTGCAGCCGTCGCAGCTGACAATCTGATCCTCGCCCGCCGGAGTCCGCACCATGAACTCGTGCGATTCCTTCCCGCCCATCGCTCCCGAATCCGCCTCGACCACCATGTACTTCAGCCCGCAGCGGTCGAAGATCCGGCAATATGTGTCGTAATGTTTCTTGTAGGAAACATCCAGACCGGCCGCGTCGATGTCGAACGAGTATGCGTCTTTCATCATGAACTGCCGCACCCGCAAGAGCCCGGACCTCGGCCGCGGCTCGTCGCGAAACTTCGAAGCGATCTGGTACCAGATCTGCGGCAACTGCTTGTAGCTGCGCAGATCTTTTATCGCGATCGAGGTCATCACTTCTTCTTCGGTCATGCCCAGCACCAACTCCGTGCCCTTGCGGTCTTTCAGCTTGAACAGGTTGTCCCCCATCAAAGCCGCACGCCCGCTGGCCTCCCAAAGCTCGCGCGGATGCAGTGCCGGCAGAAAAAACTCCTGCCCGATCTTGTCCATCTCCTCTCGCACGATGGCCGTGATCTTGTTAAACGACCGGTTGCCAAGAAAGAGATACGAATAAATTCCCGCCGCAAGCTGGCGGATGTAGCCCGCCCGCACCAGAAATTTGTGGCTGGCGACTTCAGCGTCAGCCGGAGCCTCGCGCAGAGTAGGAATGAAGACTTCTGACCATCGATGCATAGAGTGGGTACCGAGTTGCGAGTACCGAGTGACGGACGCTCGCTGATCCCTAGGGGAATTGATTATTGTAGCAGCGAGTTTCTTTGGCCCGCTCTGACTGTCTGCTAGGATCGCAGAATGGATGATACCTGTTACAACATCCTTCTGCGCCACGAGCCAGAGGGTGGATTCACCGCCCTCGTACCGGCTTTACCGGGCTGCGTGACTTATGGCCGCACGGTCGAGGAAGCAGAGAGAATGGCAAACGACGCAATCGGCGGCTACGTCAAGAGTCTAAAGAAAACACGGTGAATCGCATCCCGCTAAGTCTTAGCGCGGTACGTGGTACTCGCGACTCGGTACTAAGTAGTCAACTGCCGCAGAATCTCTTTCCCCAACTTCTGCGTCTCGCCGAAAAACTTCTGATATTCCACAAACAGCCGGTTCAGCTCCAGAGCTTTCTCCGTCGAGGGATGTTTGCGCAGAATCATGTCACGCACATGAACCGGGTTGGGCAGGGTTGCGTCTTCGGTAAGTTCTTCCAGCGCAGTATTTGGATCGTAATGGTACATGCAGATATTGTAGCGCCAGTCCCGGCGGCCGCCGGCGGGACACGCCAGCGCTACAGCAGTTCCGTGCCCCACAAATCGTGAAGATGCAAAATTCCTTCCAGCTTGCCGTTTCCGTCAACTACCATCAGCGACGTAATCTTCTTCTCCTCCATCAGCGCCAGAGCTGTCGCGGCAAATTCTTCAGCCGCAATCGTTCGCGGATTCTTCGTCATGCACTCGCCCGCTGTCAGATCCAGCACGTCTTTCCCGCGTTTCTCCAGTAGCCGCCGCAAATCTCCGTCGCTGATGATGCCCACCAGATTCTCCCCTTCCACCACCGCCGTCACGCCTAGCTTCTTGCGCGACATTTCATAAATCACATCCGGCATCTTCGTCTTCAGCCCCACCCGCGGCAACGCGTCTCCCGAGTGCATCAAAGATTCCACGCGCGCCAGCCGTTTCCCCAGCTTTCCCCCGGGATGCAGGTTGGCGAAATCTTCCTCCTTGAACCCACGTTTCTCGCTAAGCGTAACCGCCAAAGCATCTCCCAAAGCCAGCATCGTAGTCGTCGAAGCTGTGGGAGCCAGTCCCAGAGAACATGCCTCCTCGGCAATCGAACAATCCAAAGCCACCTCTGCAGCCGAAGCCAAGGTAGACGCATGTGTGGGTAATGCTCGTGTGGAGCGGGCACTCCTGCCCGCTGCCTTTGACGTTGATTTCCTTTTCTGTGCAGGGAGACTGCTCTCATCCCCGGTCATCGCAATCAGCGGCACCCGCAGTCGCTTAATCGTCGCCAGCAATGCCAAAATCTCCTCCGTCTCCCCGGAAGCCGACAACGCCAGCACCACATCACCCCGCACCACCATTCCCAAATCCCCGTGCAACGCCTCCACCGGATGCAGATACAACGCCGGAGTTCCTGTCGAGCTCAGCGTAGCCGCAATCTTGCGCGCAATCAGTCCGCTCTTCCCCATCCCTGTGACCACCACGCGCCCGGCGCAGCCGAACATCAAGTCCACCGCCCGCTGAAACGCCGCCGCCATCGGCCCGCCAATGCGATCCGCCAACGCGCGGAGAGCCTCGGCCTCGATTCGCACCACGTTCTCGCCAATATTTTTCATCCGCAAAGACCAGTACTAGAGCCAGCAAGCTCTTCACGCTCGCGCGCCACGTTTTCGCCCGTATGTTTCATCTGCTTGGAATCGAAACAGAATGTTAGCATCCCGCGGGGATCATCCCTCCGCGCTCAGAAGTGATCCAGTTCAATCAACTGCGCGCGCACCGGCTCCCTCTGCCCCAGAATCGCCAGTCCCTTCGCCTGAATCACCCGATCCCACGGGCCCGCCTGCCAGTTGTCGCGCGCCTTCTCCGGATGCAGCCACGGCGGCAACGTCAGCATCAGATTTTTTCCCGTCGAATGCACATACGGTTCATACATTGATCGCAGCCTCGCCAGCTTATCCCGCCCCGCATCGTCGCTCCGCAATCGTAGTCCAGCCGCAGCCAGCGCCCCACGCAGCGCTTCCAACTCGGCCGCCCGCAACCGGTCCGGCGCCGTAGGATCGTGCCGCGCATTCACCACCTGCGCCAGATCCACCGCCGCATGGCGCGCCATTGCAAACGTCAGCTTCGCCTGCCCCGGGTTCACTCCCTCAATCCCGGTCAGCACCAGTGAAGTCACATCCAGCATCGTCGTCAGCGCCGCCACCCACGACTGGTTGCTGTGCTGCGAGCGAAAAAATGTCAGCACCGGATACGAAATCTGGCTCTCCAGCAACTCCGCCGACCACCGCTCCCAGTCTCGCAGCACTTCATCGAAAACTTTCTGATCGACTCCCGGATCATCCGACCTTCCTGCCAGACGCACCAGCAACTCCACCGCCGACGGCGGCGACCCCGCCCGTGCATCCAGCATCGAAATCTGTATCTCCCGCCGCGAAAACGCCGAATACACGACCGGGATATACCCGATCACCAGGCCCAGAAACGCGAATCCCATCCCCGCTTCGATCACCGAAAGCGCCCGGGCTCCTCCAGATGTCGGCACGATGTCGCCGTAGCCCAGAGTAAAAAAAGTCTCACCGCTGTGATAAAGAATCCTGGCGAATGTGAGCGGTTCGTTGCCCAGCTGTTCATGGCCACCCATTCCGTACTGCAAGAGTGCAAAGCCGGAGATCAACCCCGTGGCCCAAACAGCCAGCAGCATAATCAGAGACAACGGCCCGAAGTATCCCAGAAAGTTCTGTTGCCTGGCCGGAGTCGAAATATGCCCGGCGATTTTTCTCCACGGAAGCCATGTCCGCCGGTAAAACCACGCCGTCAGCCTGAATTGCCGGGTTACTCGCCGTGGCAGCACCACCGTTTCAAACGCATCCAGCAGCACCGCGCAGATAACTACGACGCCAGAAATAATCGCGGGAATGTGGCTGTGAAAATTGATTACCGGATTCATGGTCGCAATCTTGATGCGGAAGGAAGGGTAACAGATTCGGATCCTCGGCCCTCAGACCTTCGAAAAGCAAGAAGTCCGAGCTCGGAGGTCTGAAGTCCGACGTCCGAGGTCTGCCGTCCGCCCTACTGCGGCGTCTGTGGAGGCGTCGCGGGAGTTGCAGCCGGGGTGGTAGCCGGTTTCTTCGGAACTGCTTTCTTTTTTACTGTTGGCTTCTTCGGCGGCTCGGTATCATCCACAACAATTCTCTTGGGAGGCGTCACCGGAATCGCCGCCTGCGCCGTCTTCAGGTCCGTGCGTAGACGCACTATCTCCTGCTCCTTCGACGCCGCCAGGTTCGCCACGCGTTCCGCTAGCTGTTTTCGCGTACCCTCGAAGCCACTCAGATCGTTCGATAGCGATTGGAAATCATCCTTCGGTCCGAACGCCCCTGCCGATTCCACTACGCTTCCCAACACATCGTAAAGCGCGTCCAGGTTTCGATACAGCTTGAAGGTCGCGGGCATATCCTCGGGCGAGTTGCGCAACTGCCCAATAATTTCCGGCAGCGCGTTCTGAAGATTGCGCTGCACCGAATCCACATTCCCGAGCGTCTGTTTTTTCGTGGACCCATCGGTCTTCCAGCGTTCGATCCGCAGTGTGGCGAGATCGCTGAGGGTTGCCTTCGACGTAGTTTCCAACTGCGTCAGCAGCCCGTTCAGTTGCGACACCGACGCATACGAAACCGCCCCTCCCTGCGCCGCAGTCGCGGAGGCAACATTCCCCTGCGTCGAATACTGAGGACCCGCAGATCCCTGCCCGAAGGAAGTCGCCGCCCAAAACAGCGCATAGAGCGAGAAGATCGAAGATCCGAGATGGACGATTCTGTTTTCGAGATTCATGAAGTGTCGAGTCAGTGGCGACCCATATGAATAGGCGATGAACAAGCTATCGTTGCACGACACGCACCTTCTTGACAACCGTGGTGACGCAGGGGAAATATGCAGGTCGTGCCCCGCGCGCCGGACGACGATAAGAGGCTGCCAAAAGACTTTTGCGAGTTAAGTCTGTTTCTTCGACGGCGACACATATTTCCCCCTCGCTGGCAGTCTGCAAGATCTTTCACATTGACCCGCTCTGAACTCCGGACCATAATTGCAACTCGCTGCCTACCGCTCGAGACGCGGAGTCGGTCGTTGCTTCAACACACCGCCCTTCAAGGGGAGTATCCAACGATGAAGCGCGTATTCGCACTGTTGGTCTTGGTTGGTTTTCTTTCGCTCACAGTGTCGTTTCTCGCGCCACCCTCTGCTTCGGCGGGCACCGCGCCAACAATCATCTCTCCTGCAACATACCCGCCTTTCGGAGCCAATCCCTATTCCCCGTTGGTGATCGACTCCGCCGGCAATCTGTATGGCACGGCAACCACAGGCGGCCGGCACAATTTCGGCACCGTCTTTCGCTTGACCCCAGCCGCGGATAAGTGGGTCGCCACCGTCCTCTACAGTTTTAAAGGAGGCGAAGATGGCGACCTCCCTTACGGAGGAGTCATTCTCGATGGCGCTGGCAACCTCTACGGCACAACGACGAGCGGCGGAAAGCCACCCTGCAGTTGCGGAACAGTTTTCGAATTAACCCCGAGCACGACGGGCGCATGGACTAAGACCGTGCTCCATCGATTTTCCGGCGGCGGCGATGGCGGCACGCCTGCCGCAGCTCTGGTTTTCGACAGCGAAGGCAATCTCTACGGCACCACCCTCAATGGCGGCGCCTTCAACGAAGGCACTGTCCTCAAACTCACTCCAAGTTCGACCGGGAAGTGGACGGAGAAGATTCTCCATAACTTCGGGTCGGGAGTAAATGACGGAGTGAATCCGCAAGGCAGCCTGGCTATCGACTCCTCGGGGAACCTCTATGGAACGACGACAACCGGGGTGTATAACGCCGGCGGAGTGGCTTTCAAGCTGTCGCCAGACTCGATCGGCGGATGGAAGGAAACGATCCTCCACCCATTTGGAGCCTCGGGTGATGGCAAGGGCCCCTATGGCGGGCTAATTCTTGATTCTGCTGGGAACTTGTATGGGACGACAATCTCGGGCGGAAAAAAAGAAAATGCCGGTACGGTTTTCGAACTCACTCCCTCGTCTGGAGTATGGACCGAAACTGTTCTCCACAGCTTCACAGCTGGCACTGACGGTAAATCTCCCTACGGCAACGTTGTTCTCGATAGCGCCGGAAGCCTTTATGGAACCACCGCCTATGGGGGCTCAGCGGGCACTGTGTTCAAAGTGGCGCAATCGAGTGGCATTTGGCGCGAGGCGGTTATCGTCAACTTTGGAAACCAAACCGGAGACAATCCCAATGCTGGTCTGGTCTTCGACACGGCTGGCAATTTGTATGGCACGACGGTAGATGGCGGTACGAACGGATTCGGAACCGTGTTCGAGCTGACCGTTTCTCGCGGACGGTGGACGCAAAAGACCATTCTGAACTTCTAGCGACGCGTGCCGCGGTGCATGGAACTGAGGTTACTTGTGGGCTACCTCGTAGTAGCCCACAAGTGATCAGAATGTCAGGGAGTCACTTTGAATACGACGCCGCACCCCTTGTAGTAGGAGCATATCTTCCCCTCCCTGCCGCCGCCCAGGGTGGTTCCGTAAAGGTTCCCTGCCTTGTCCATGGTCAAGCTGTTGGGCAATTGCCCATCGCCTAAGGCGAAGTTGTGGAGCACTGTTTTATTGTTGCTGGGATCTAGCTTGAACACCGTACCGCAGCTGCCGTAGTAACATCCGAGGTTGGTGCCGCCACCGAAGGTTACTCCGTAAAGATTACCGGCCGCGTCCCTTACCAACGAATTGGGATACTCACCATCCGTAGCCTCGGTAAAGCTATGCAGAACGGTGAATTTGCCGGCGGTGTCGAGCTTGAAGACAAGCCCAAAACCTGGGGTTTCAAAGAGCCCACCGTTAGTCGTTCCGTAGATGTTTCCTTCCTCGTCGAGGACAAGGTGACCGTTGGGATTGTCGCTGTCGGCGCCTCCGGTGAAGCTGTAAAGCACGGTGAACTTGCCGGACGTGTCAAATTTATAGACGCATCCCTTCCCGTTAACACCACCGTCATAAGTCGTCCCGTAGAGATTGCCCGCCGCATCCGCTATCAAGCCCGAGGGACTCTTGCCGTCGCTTCCGTCGGTGAATTCGTAAAGCACGGTTTCCTTGTTAGTGGCGTCGAGCTTGAAAATCACTCCGCAGCCGAAACTGACGAAGCAGCCCTGTATCCCTCCGTTTGCGGTAGTGCCGTAGAAATTCCCTGCTCCGTCCGGGATCAAGGTCGCGTCAGGCAGTCCTCCGTCGGTCGTTCCCTTGAAGGCATAGAGCACGGTGTGCTTCCCGGTCGAATCTATTTTGAACACCGTCCCGCAACCGTGAGCGCATCGTCCACCTTCCGCGGTCCCGCCGTCGCCTGTAGTGCCGTAGAGGTTGCCTGCAGCGTCCAGAAACAGGCCTCCATTGGGCCAAAGGCCTTCGGAACCAATAAAAGAGTGCAGCAAACTTTCTTTCCCGGTCGAACTCAGGCGATAGACGACTCCGTAATCGAAGCCTCCGCCGGTCTGAGTTACGCCATAAAGGTTTCCGGTTGCGTCGAGTATCACGCCCCCGCTGGGCACGACTCCATCCAATCCGCCCCTGAATTCGTGAAGCAGAGTAAATGTCTGCGCATACGCGGGAGGGATCGCGATGATGGCAAGGAGGATCGCAAGCACGGACGCTCCAATGGCAGTGCGCTTCCAGATTCCCCGGTTGGATTTCAATTCATGAGTTTTGTTGGCGATCATGGCTGCCTCCTGGCTGGAGCGTTCTGCGCGCCCAGCGCAAGTTCACCCAGAGATTTTGGCGAAGTGCCGGCGGAAGAGTCCGCAACACCACCAGTGGTCTGACCCGCTTTAATGGGCGTGTCCGGCGTGGTTTCGTAAGCGTAGCCGGTGAGTGCGACTGCGAAATGAAAGGTGTTCCTCTCCACGTTGAGGCGCGCCCAGCCATAATGAGTTTTTCCTGCGATCTGGAATTTGAGTCCCAGATACCGGTTGCGCACGTTCGCCCACGCGCCGTGAACATAGCTGGTGCCGCCCGTGGTGAAGTGAGTGATGGAGAGCATCACCTCGCCATTCGCGTCGCCCGCGATGAAGTTCTCTGTCGGCCCGATGGAAGCCCCAGCCAGCAGAGCCGCGGCCAGATGCTTGCCGCCCTGAACCCCGTTGCCAAAGGCTGGATCCGCTAACAGTTGGTTGTTCGAGGACCAGTTTCCGTAGTTCCACTGCTGAACCAGGAAGTCCACTGTACCGTCGTTGTTGACGTCGAGGTTATATACGCCATTGGCGCCCACGGTCTGGTGAGTCGGCGTGTAGACGACCTTTGCCTGTGCGGGTTGCGCCAGCGACAAGAAGCCGGCCCCCGCGGCACTGGCCGCTACCGCGTACATTTCAAGTCGCGAATGAAGTGAGTGCGAAAGCTGGGAAGGCTTTCGAAGCCGGAGAGATTGCTGCATAGGACCCTCCATGAAATGCGGGCATCCATTATCCATCGAGCAGTTGAGGCCGTCAATCTGCAGGTTCTTGCACAGGTCCTGCAGGTTGCCTTCTTCGCGTCCTTCGCGACTCCTTTGCGCATTTTGCGGTTAAGAGCTTTAAAGCTTTTGACCGCAAAAGGACGCAAAGTAAAAAGCCCGCGATCGAGAACTGCACCACCACTGTTCTTGCACAGGCCCTGCAGCGCTCGACACGAGCATCGCAGGCAAGTATTCGCGATCAGCGTGCAGGACCGAGCACGAGTCGACATTGTCAAAAAAAGAAGATGCACAGTGAAGGACAAGCGGTGGAACTAGCGATTCGTTGCAGGAGTTTGCGCCTGGGAGAGAACCCGAACGCCAGTAGCATCGAAGGCGTAAGTTTTCACTTCTCCTTCATTACCGCCGGCCGGGATTTCTTTTCCATTGAGCAGGAAACTGATTCCCCCCGCGTTGCCCGTTCGGATAACGATTTCGCGAGTCGCGCGGATGGAGGTGTGGGCGGGGGCAATCAGGGTTTCCTGGGCGATGGATTTACCGTCTGCGGTAATCTGCACCCAACTGGTCTTATCGGCCCGGATCAGCACTGTGAAAGTGGCCGGCGGTTTGGCGGCCGTAGAGTGCGCCGTGGGTTCGATAGGACGCTCCTCGACAGAGTGGTTTGTAACGGAAACATCTGGAGGAGCGGGCGCAGAGGATGTTATTGAGGCCGTCTCCGAAGAAGCCGGTTCGGCTGCGGGTTTCGCTCCGGCGGTGGAATTCGCTGTGGATGCAGCTTTGCCCGTCGCCGCGGACGGCGCTTTCGTGGATTCGAGTGAGGGTGCGCGATTCGGCGCCATTGTTGCCGAAGGCGCCGAAACCGGGTTCGACGAAACCGGGTTCGACGAGACGACAGTCGACGGCGAAGGAACGCTTGATGAGTTTTTCGAAGTGTCGCTTACTCTTCCGGCCGCCCCGCGGTGATGACGGGATGCCCACGCCGCCAGAGCAATAACAATCAGCAGAAGCGGCACCACGACTTGGGTTCGAGAGAATCGGAAAATGGTGGGCCCGATCGAGTTCTCCGGGACAGTGGGGAACGTTGGAGCTGCCGGGAAACTCTCGCGGCGCTTTGTGCCGCGCCCCCTGTCTCGATCGGGATTTTGCTGTGCCGCAACCGCGGCATCATCGCTGCGCCGGTCTCCTCTGCGGCGATCGGATCTGGTTTGTTTCTGTTTTTGGCCACTTGAAGTGCCGCGATTCGCCTTCCGGGATTCAGGGTCGCCGTGATTGTCACCTTCGCCGGCATCGTTTCTGCGAGTCACCGCCGGACCACCCGCGTCGCGAGACTCACGAGGCGTGACTTCATCCTTCTTGTCTGGCGCGCTGCGGAAATCCGGCAGGATTTGCTGGGCTTGAATCTGGCTTTCGCGAAGGGCTGTGAGGTAGTCGGTTACCGTTTCCTCTGCATCGAGGCCGATCTGCCGCGAGTAGGCGCGGACAAATCCTTTATTGAAGACGCCGCCGGGCAATTGGTCGAAGTGTTCCTCTTCGAGGGCGCGCAACATACGGACACTGATCTTGGTGGTGTTGGAAATGGCCTCGAGCGCGAGCCCGCGCTGCTCGCGCTGTTTGCGAAGTTTTTCGCCGAACGCTCCCACGAAAGGCTCCGTCGGGCGCAGGTCATCGGCGCCCGCATGAAGATGCCATCATCATAGGCGAAGCCGAACGGAGACGCCAGAAGTGGTTGAGCGATCCAGGTTACCGAGGAACTTGATTATCCTGGCGTTGAACCGAAAGCCCTTCAAAAAAAACACGTTTACTTGGATTTTTTCTCCAAAGGAGTGGCGAATACAGCCTTGCAGGTCTTGGCTGGATCGTCGAAAGCGGAGCCTTCGCGGTCGCCTTCTGAGACGCGGAAGAATAATCCCTGTTTGGTTTTGTCCGGAAGTCCGGTGAACCGCGCTTTGCCGTCGGCATTGGTCCCGACTTCCAGGTCCATTTTGTGCAAGCTCATGACTCCGTAGGCGATGTGGACCTTGATGCTGGCAGAATAGACGGGTGCGCCCGCCGAGTCTGTGATGGTGAAATCAGCAGAGCACGAGCCGATACCAGCGTCGATTACCGGGATCGTTTTGGGGTCGACGGGAGCTGCGGTTTGGGATTGCAGAGTTGCCAGGAACAGAAGAAAGAACGGAAGAAACACGAGCAGACGAAAGACGCAACCGGCGAGGCTCAGGCGAAATGGGATTCGCATGAGTTAAGGATACTCTCAACCCTTGCGACAGCGCATAACCTGTCTAAAAGGCTGCTGCAAAACTCCTTCAGCAAGCCTGTTTGAGAGGGTGTGGCTTCCAGCCGCACCGTAAGTCGCTTCTATTCAACAAGGCCTTAAGCCAGCGAAGGGGATGACCTGCTGGAAGCCTTGCCCTAGGCTCGTACGGTAACTGCCCAGATTCTGGCGACGCCCACATCTGCACAATGCCATTGGCTTTAGGGGTTCTGGTTACCAACGTTCATTGCTCCCGCCGCGGTACGTCCTTATAATTTTCGCAAGCGTCACTCCGTCCAGCTGAAATCAGGAAATTGAGGTCAGGAAACCAGGCATGTCCGAGGCCACCGGTACCCAGCTAACGCGCCATAGCCAGGAACTGACCATCTTCCACGATGTGGCCAAGGCGCTGACCTCCTCGTTGGATCTGGATTCCATCCTCCAAACCATCATGGAAAAAATGGCGGAATATTTCCGTCCGGACACGTGGTCCTTGCTGATGGTCGATGACGCTCAGGAAGAGCTCTATTTCGCGATTGCAGTGGGCGATGCCGCCGAAGCGCTGAAGAATGTCCGGCTGAAAGTGGGCGAAGGCATCGCCGGATGGGTCGCCAAACACGGCGAGCAGGTGATTTCCGCGGATGTGGAGAACGATCCGCGGTTTGCCAAAAGGATCGATGAGACGACGCAGTGGGAGACGCGGTCTGTGATCTGTGTGCCGCTGCGCTCGAGGCTGCGAGTCCTGGGTGTGATTCAACTGGTGAACGTGGATCTGGCGCAATTTGGCGATCAGGAAGTTTTCTTCCTGCAGGCTCTTTGCGACTATGCTGCGATCGCGATTGAGAATGCGCGTTGGGTGGAAAAAATCCAGGAGTTGACGATCACTGACGATTGCACCGGGCTCTACAACGCGCGGCATTTGTATAAGACGCTCGACACCGAGGTTTACCGCTCAGCACGATTTGGCTACGAGTTCAGCGTGTTGTTCATCGACCTCGATCACTTCAAGTCGGTCAACGACACACACGGACATTTGATCGGCAGCAAACTGCTGGCCGAAATCGGTTATCTGGTAAAGGCACAACTGCGGCTGATCGATTTCGCTTTCCGCTACGGTGGCGATGAATTTGTTGTGCTCTTGCCGCAGACCGGAAAAGATCAGGCACTGGTCGTAGCGAAACGTTTGCGCGACGGCCTGCGCGCAAGCTGTTTTTGCCGCGACGAAGGCTTGAACCTGAATGTGCGCGCGTCGATTGGCTTGGCCACGTACCCCCACGACGCGCGCGATACGCATGACGTCATCCGACAAGCCGACGAGATGATGTATCTCGTAAAGAACACCACCCGCGACAACATTGGCATTGCGCAGCGGGGAGTGATGAAGTAGCAACATCGGCACTCAGACGTCGGACCTCAGATCTCGCCCTTCTCCCTCCGGACCTCAAGCTCCAGACCGTCGAGACGGACGACCAGGCCGCCGGGTATGCTCGGTCGTCCTCCCAAAATCTTCGGCCTACTGTACGTTGACGGTCACACGCATCCACGGATGAATGCAGCACTGGAACATGTGTTCCCCCTTCGACAGATTCGGGATCTCAACCGTGCTGCCTTGAATGATCCTTGTCTTCGCCACGGCAACGTTCGAGAAGCCGCCCGAGCATTCCGGCACCGTGGTCTCGCCAGGCCCATTCAGCACTGACAGGAAACCTCCGCCGAACTTGCGGACCTCGGTGAACGTATGAGGCTCTCCGCCCTGGTCCACAACGCTGATCACCGTACCTTGGGGAACGCTGACCGAGTCGGGTTCGAAGTCCCAGTTGGGGCTTGGGTTGCCAGACTGCGCTCCAGCCAGCAACTCCGACAGAGTTGTAGCGTAGCCGAGTGCGGCAAGTGCCACATTTTTGCAAAAGTCGGGTCCCAGGGCTGCGTTGAAAGTAGTCGGGTCGCATTCGTCGAGTGCGACGAACTGTGCAAGAGGCAGCGCCGTTGGAGGAGCCGCGGTCGGTGTCATCGCCATATGATTCATGTGAGAATGGTCTTGGGCAAAGACTTGAACCGCGCCGGCGATCAGCACAGTGAATGCCGTGACGACGAAAATCTTAGTGAGGAAACTGCCTTTTAGTGATTTCATTTACGTACTCCTTTTCTTCTCTTCGTTCAAAATTGGTCGTTCGCGAATGCAGCTCTGCCGCCGGGCGGCTTAACTGTCTCGCAAAAACCACCGCACTTTCTCTGGTTCCGGGCAAGAGCGCAATCCTTGGGATCTCCATCTCTTCCCAAAGTTTTCTCCATCGTTAAGCTATTGAACATAAAGCTGCTTGGGTTCTATAAAAGCGCCTCTCCAACCTGCGCAGAACTGTGGTAGGCTTTGCTAGTCTTTGCTAGTCTTTGCTAGTCTTTGCGAGGCTGCGATGGCCACCCAGCCGCGAGTTGCAGACAGGCTACGGTTCGATAATTTTGAGTTGGATGTCCGTGCCGGCGAATTGCGCAAGCACGGCGTAAGGTTGCGCCTGCGCGGTCAACCTCTGCAGGTACTGGAGATCCTGTTGGAGCGCGCTGGCGATGTTGTGACGCGCGAGGAGATTCAGGCGCGAATTTGGCCCGCCGACACGTTCGTCGATTTCGACCACAGTTTGCACAACGCCATCGCGCGGATTCGCGAAACGCTCGGCGATTCGGCCGACACCCCACGCTACATCGAAACGCTGCCTCGCAAGGGATACCGGTACATTGGCCCGGTAGAAGATTTTCACGCGCCACGGCTGGTTGCTGAGACTGCCGTCGACCCGAGTGAGCCAGTCGCGCTTGCCACGCCAACGGAAGCGCCAGCAAGAATCCCTTTAAGAACCCTCGCACAAACAAAGACTCGCACGGTCACTTTTATTTTTTGCGCGCTCTGCGCCCTCAGCCTTGTGGGCTGGGCGATCTCGCACCGCTTCTACGGCAAGGCAGCCGTTTCCCCAATACGCTCCATCGCTGTCCTGCCCCTCGATAATTTGTCCGGCGATCCGTCAGAGGAATTCTTCGCGGATGGCATGACGGATCAGTTGATTACCGACCTCGCTCAGGTCGGTTCCCTACGCGTCATCTCGCGAACTTCCGTTATGCAATACAGAGGAGCGCAAAAGGCCCTGCCTGAAATTGCCCGCGAATTGAAGGTTGACGCGATCGTAGAAGGCTCTGTCATCCGTTTTGGGCAACGAGTGCGTGTGACGGCCCAACTCATTCAGGCGCCAGCAGACAGGCACCTCTGGGCAGAAACATACGACCGCGATCTGGGCGATATCCTGAAGCTCCAGGGTGAGTTGGCAGACGCAATCGCGCAGCAGGTCCGCGCACAAGTCACTCCGACGGAGCAGGCTCAGCTTCGCTCAGCGCCTGCGTTGAACCCGGCTGCATACGACGCCTATCTCAAAGGACGTCTTATCTTCACGAACGAATTCACCAAACCGAATTCGCTCAGACGATCCCAGCAGTACTTCGAAGAGTCGCTCCAAAAAGACCCGAACTTCGCCCTCGCCTACGCCGGACTGGCGGACACTTACGTGTACCTCGCATTTGCTGGAGCGTTGGACAGAAATACGGCCTACCAGTCTGCCAAACAAGCGTTAGGCAAAGCACGCGAGCTGGATGACAGCATTGGCGAAGCCCACGACACCCTCGGCGAGCTGAATTCGTATTTTGACTGGGATTGGGACGCTGCCGATCGTGAGTTCAACCGCGCCATCGCACTCTCACCGAGTTACAGTTGCGCTCACGAAGATCGCGCCCTGTTCCTGGCCATGATTGGCCGGCGGGCCGAAGCCCTCGCCGAGATCACAAAGATTCATCAACTCGACTATGGCTTCAGCGCGGAGTACACCGAATCAACGGTTTACTTTGAGCTGCGGGACTACCCGCGCTTGATCGAAGCAAGCAAGAGAGCGCTTCTTTTCGACCCCAATGATTGGTTTCAGCACTATAGTCTCGGCGTCGGTTACGAAGGCATGGGCAGGCTTCAGGAGGCAATCCCTGAATACCAGAAGGCAATTCAGCCGTCAGGCGATCCTCGGACTGTTGTGGCCTTGGCGCACGCCTATTCAGTCGTGGGTAGGAAAGCCGACGCGGATAAGATGCTTCGAGATTTGGAGGGTGAATCAAGAGGAGCCTCGCCTTCGTCATATACGATGGCCACCATCTATGCCACTCTCCGCCAAAACGACAAAGCGTTCCAGTTCCTGGAAAGAGCCTATTCGGAGAGGTCTTTGGAAATACCTTCATCCCTCAGATCCGACCCGCTGCTTGACAGCTTGCGCCCTGATCCCCGGTTTCAAGACCTGCTTCGGCGTATGGGCCTGACAGGCTAGGCTTTTTCTCGCGGTAATCACTTCACGCTTAAACCTTTTGCAGGGGTGGAATCTTCGACTCCTCCAGCGGGAATTTGTTCAGCTCTCATCAACTCTGTCAACTCGATCAACGCGAGAGAATCCTAAGTCGAATTTTCCCGAAGTCCGTTTCACTGCGGCTTCCAGGGATTTGCATTAGCCGGAGCCTTAGGGTCGACTCCAAAATCCCAGACATACAGATTCATCGCTTCACTTCCGTTCGTCTCAACCAGGACATATTCGCCGGGAGTCAAATCTTCGGTGGGGGTCAGCTTGAGCCACCCGCCGCTGACACGGTCGATCGTGGTTTTTACGAAGGTTTGATCCTGGCTGACCTTGCCGCTAACCGTGCGTTTCAGATCTCCGACTATGCGCTTACCGCCTTTTACTTTCGTGCGCACGATGCGGAAGCGATCAAACGGAACCACGGCTTTTTCCGGCTGCTGCGGTTGCTGGCGCTGTTCTGAGCGTGGCGCGTCGAGGCTCGGCGCGGACGGCTTCGCGGAAGTAGTCTCACCCTTCGGCATTTCCGGAGCGTCGTCATCCATCTTGATGTAGATCGATGGCACAGCGACGTGAACGTGCAGGGTTGCGTGCTCGCCGTCGAGTTCAATGGTTTGCTTGGCGCCACCTGCGGGGTTGATGGCTCCGCGAAAAATGTTGCCCTTGGTGTTGCGGTTGATGTCGCCTTCGGCCTGCTGCATTTCGTCGAGTTGCGGCTGGCCCTGAAAGTTATCGAGCAGAAAGATGCCGGAATCCTCCGGCAGGCGCAGGCCGGGAGCAACTTGCGGAAGCCGCGACTCTTCGGCGGCGTGCTCAGCATCCGTTTCTTTATCAAGCGCCAAGGCCTCGGGGACGGGTTCGGTTGCGCGGTCTTTCTGATATTTCTCGGTAGCAGGCCAATCGATCAGCGATGAGGGAATTTCTTCCCACTCGTTGCGCTCGGCGCTCTTGTAGCGCACGCGGTCACCCTTGACTTCATACTGCGTCGCAAGCTGGTAGGAACCGTCTTTTAGAATCAGGCGGCGAGCCAGATCCTGCGCGGGGGACTGGAAGGCGAAAATGGCAGTGACGACAGCAAAGACGATCAGAGCGAGACGGGCTTGGCAGACCAACCAGGATTTGGAATACGACCAGGGCATAAGTCCACCTACATATTCTCATTTTTCCTAAGTTACCGCTTTCGTAAGTTATTCTGCGCCCGACTTATTCGCACCTGTGAATATCTTCTCCCTTGACGACTTCCAGGCCTCAGACTAAGCTTTCTTCTCTTCCCCCTAGGCCGCTCATAAGGAGAAAAGTTATGTCACTTCCGCACCATTCCGGGCTTGAGCACTCGATCAGCCTCAGGCCCACAATCGCCATCGCAATCAGAGTATCGTTCATTTGCCTACCGGTAGTGCTTGTCTTCTGCCTGGTATCAGCGCCCGTTCACGCCAGTTCGGGATCGTTAACGACTGGATCGGTTCAATTTCTAGGCAACCCGGCTCCTTGCATGGGAGGCCAGTGGGTCCCCGGATCTACCTGTGTTTCCGCTAACTTGACCGGATGCGCAAATGCGCAAGACCTGGGATTCATCTACGGCTCCTTGATTCCGTCCGGAGTGGTTAACGGAATTGTCGTTTACTTTGACGGAGGCGATGGAACCAGCGCATCCGGCGAGGCGACGGAGGTGGAAATGCTTCAGTACTACGTCGCGCAGAACTACGGAGTTGTGCAGGTACAGTGGAGTGCAGCTTGGCAAGCTACTTACAATCCGTGGCCTCCGGCTCCTACACCGAACGTCTCAAATGTACAGGCGGCAGCCTGTCGGCCAGCAACAGTGCTCGATTACGTCTACAAAAATGTCTACCCTACCATTACGGTGAACGGGAATTCGCTCGCCGGGATGTGCGCACAAGGATTTAGC
>Ga0308309_10000567_pt1 | contig 23382 bp, 25 predicted proteins | sample HubBroMetageWFT5_FD_192491 | JGI IMG/M metagenome (GOLD analysis project Ga0308309, IMG submission 192491) | Warmed and freeze-thawed soil microbial communities from the Hubbard Brook experimental Forest, New Hampshire - Hubbard Brook CCASE Soil... | ecosystem: Environmental > Terrestrial >...
GCTTCACCGGTAGCCGCTCAGCAACTGCACGACGGCGTGCGTCCAGCGGCGGTAGTCCTTGGAGCGCACGAGGGAATACGCATGGTTCACTGTTGCGACTTGCGCGGGAGAGAAAATCTTCGGCATTACCAGTTCAAGAATTCCATCCTTTAATTGGGCGAAAGTTTGCAGTGGATCCACTTCGGCGGGAAGCGCCAGGCTCAGGAAAATCCGATCCGTGCAGCCATTTGCGCAAGAAACCTTCTTGCTGGCGGCATGGCTTAACGGTTCACGCTGGCCGGCGATGGTGATGGATCTGGGTTCTACCTTCAGGACGAGATTGTCAGAATGGAAGCCGGGGATTTCCGCGAATACGACCAGTAGGGCGTCTGTTTCGAGAACGGTTGTATGCACCTGATGGATAAGTTCGGTTTCCGCGCAGTACCAGTCTTCCTGATCGGAGCCTAGTGCCTTGCCGCGCTTCTGGAACAGCTCGTAGGCTCGGTGTGCAATGGCGTCGCGGATTTGCCGGATGCGATCGAGCGGGCCGTTCACTCGGACTCGCGCGGAAGACGCGCTCAGAACGGTTGGATTGGTCTTGAGTGAAACTGCGCTGCTCACGACGTTATCCTGTAATCCCCGGCAGCCGAGCGGCCTCTGGTTTTTCAAGCGCCAGACCGCCCGGCTTTCGACGAATTAAACGCAAAACGGGAAATGACAACGCGGCCCAACTAGGCAGTGGCCGTTTTGCCCTTTTCTTTTTCCTTTTCACCGGTTTTGATTTCGATCTGCTTGGGGAGCGCCGATTCCTTCACTGGCGCGACAATTTCCAGAACGCCGTTGTTGAATTCAGCCGAGAGTTTCTGTGCGTCGACACCTTCTGGAAGCACGATCGTTCGCTGGAAGGACTGGTAGGAGAACTCCTGATCCAGATAATCGGCGTCCTTCTTTTCCTTGGACTCTTTGTGCTCGCCTTCGACGGTGAGGTTATTCCCATGCTGGTAGAGCTCTATCTCCTTGGGATCGACGCCGGGTAGAGCGACGCTCAAGTGGTATTCCTTTTTATCCGGGTCCATCCAGGCTTCGATCGGCGGCACAGCAAACAGCAACGCCGGCTCGTGGCGCTCCGTCGCTTGCGAAGAATGGGACATAAGGCGATTAAACAACCGGTCAAATGAGTGACGGAAATCGAACAACTCGTTAAATGCGTGATCTTTCTTTATCAGATTTGCCATTTTCAGCTCCTTAATCTCCAGAATTTTGAAATTGACCAAAAGCAATTTGAGAATTGCACCATGCCTCGAGGCGTCACGAACTGAACGGAAGCGCGGCCGGGCTTATGCGGCCACGGCGATATCGCCGACCGTGATGCGGTTGTCCACCATGCGAACGCCGGGAGCCTTCCAGGCTGCGCGTTCCGCTTCGTTGCGTTCGGCCCAAGAGCGGACGGTCCCGCGGAGAATCACCCGGTCACCATCTGTTTCGACGGTGATGCGGCTGGCGTCGAGTTCCGCACTGCGTTTTAGGGCTGCTTCGATGGCCGCCTTGACTTCGCCCTTGCTGACTTGAGGCTTGACTTCGATGAGATTGGAGACGCCTTTAACTCCGATCAGATGGCGCACGGCGTTTTCCGCGGCAACTCTCTGGTAATTCCATTCGACTGTGCCTGCCAGGGTGATCCAGCCCTTGGAAACAGTCACCTTGATGCGATCTGCGGGCACTGAAACCGCCCAGTTGAGGTGATTGACCGCTGCTCGCGCGATGTCCTCATCGGTGCGTTCGCTGGAAGTAGGCAAACGGACTTCCAGTTCGTTCACGACCGCTTTCACACCGCTGACGCGGGCTGCGGCACGTTCCGCAGAGAATTTTTGCCAGTAACTGGATATGTTGCCGCTGAGGGTGACAATTCCAGATTTGACGGCGACTCCGATTTCCGCCGCGTTGACACTCGGCTCCCAATTCAGCTCATCTTCCACTTTCTTTTTCAGTTCAAGGTCAGTCATCTCGATTTCTCCTTTTCAGCTTTCATTGATCGTGCGGACACAGAAGCCGCACGAGATACGATTTATCTGTGATCACGAAATCCGGAGGAAGCGAGCCTTGCCAGTTCCTTATGTGCCCGCCAGCTTCTGGATTTAATAGTGTTCGCGTCCGTGCCGGAGAGCTTGGCGATTTCTCCGCAGGTCATGGACTCGAAGTGCCTGAGTTGAAGGGTCCTCCGCAGGATTGGCGAGAGCCTGCGGATTTTATTTCTCAAGTGGGCGCCACGCTCGTTCCTGAGCAGGGACTGCTCCGGATCCGGATGAAGTTTGACCATATGAGGCAGCCAACGGAGCGACTGATGGAGGCTGTTCTCATCTAGAGTTTCGTGACGATGCTGGTTCCTTCGGCGACGGTTCATCAGGGCCGCGTTCAGCACGATGCGCGTCACCCAGGTGGAAAAGCGGGACCTGCCTTCAAACTGGTGAAGCTTACGGAACGCCGCCAGGAGTCCTTCCTGCACTGCGTCCTCCGCATCTCCCGGATCCCCCAGGACCGACAAGGCGATCTGACGGAGTCGCGGGCGGCCCGCGGCAAATAGGCATTCGAGCGCTGAATCTTCTCCGCCAATGGCCCGGCGAATCAGTTCGGATTCAACCTCCCTGCAATCGGAGGGAGGATGAGAAGAGTCTTGAAGCAGGTGAAGATGTTCCGTGGGATTGGGCCTGGCTTTATATTTCTTTGCCTGCGGATTCCGCTGTCTGATGGGAGGCAGAGTTTCGAGGACACAACGGTATGGACTGGAACTCACTTTTGTTCACACAAATCCGCTAAGACGAGGGCTTGGAGATGCTCCCTGTAGAAGGCGGGAGCAAGTTGCTGCCCAAAACGAGAGAGCGTTTGGCGCAACGACTAGGGCTTGTCAAATCTGGAAGATGCACAGCTCCGTGTCACGAATAAAGTTACGGAAAGGGGCTACGAAATGCCGTCCAGCCGACACTTACCCGTCAACATAGATTAGGCTCTGTTGATCAGTTCGGCCATCGTGCTGCACAGTTCAAATCACCGCCCTGCTGAATGGTGAGGACGTGACGGGTGGTTGTCAGCTTGCCGACACTGTTCCGCCTCTCGCTCCCACGCTCCGCGGCCTCGTGAATTGTTGGGGTCACTAAAGCATTAAATCCGAATGGCATAGTGAGGGACACGAGATTAGGTGCAGTTTGGAGCACCAGATGCACGACTGGTCCTGAGAAAGTGTGGAACACCGTTACGGGTGAATGTGAACGCGCGGGCAACGAAAACGGATTCCGCATTGCCGTGTTCAAGATTGGAGGAACAATGAGCGGAAAGATTCTGAGTCGCAGTTTCAGTATGATCGCATTCCTGGTGGCTGTATTACTGATTGCGCCTGCCGGCGTATACGCGGCACCACAGGAGGACAACAAGGAAGTTACAAAGCTCCTCGAAGACATCAAATCGCAAGCGTATGACCTGAAGCGCGATTCCGATGAGCTTGAGGCGTATGCGCGGTCCGACGTTTCCTGGGAATCCCATGCGACGCAACTAGAAATGATGAAAGAGCGGATCAACACAATCGGCAAGACCATCGCCAGATTGCAGGGTCTGCGCAGCAGCGCTTCGCCCTGGCAGCAGGAGGCAATCGATCGAATCATCCCTGTGGCACAGAAGTTGGCGTCGAACACCTCGGCCGCCATCGATCACCTTAATAAGGACCGGCTAAAGATTCACGAACCACAATACCAGCAGTACGTAAAATCCAACGCTGAGGCCGCGACGAATCTCGCTACATTGGTAAAAGACTTTGTGGAATATGGAAAAACGCGGACTACCCTGGAAGCGTACGAGCGAAAGTTGGAAGTGTCGCAATAATCGGGCGGTATCGAAACGCTCTCTTCGCGAAGATGAGGGACAAGCGTGGCGACTTGGATCGTGTGTTTGTCCCTTGTCTGACTGGCTCCTTGGACCCCCAGGTTGGCTCACTTGGAAATCTCACAATGTGGTGCGTGTGTTCCGCCCGGTAACCGAACGGAGGCGGGTGGCTACTGTGAACTTGATTGGTTCCTACAACTATGCGCTTGTTACGCTGTCTGTTTTGATCGCCGTCGTCGCATCTTATGCGGCGCTCGATTTGGCTGCCCGCATAACGGCCGCGAGCGGGTGGACTCGAGCCGCGTGGCTGGTGGGCGGGGCAATCGCCATGGGCACAGGCATCTGGTCCATGCACTACATCGGGATGCTGGCCTTCATCCTTCCCGTTCCGGTTGCTTACCATTGGCCGACCGTTCTGGTTTCACTGCTTGCGGCCATTCTTGCCTCTGCGGTGGCGTTGTACACGGTGAGCCGCCAGAAAGTGGGTGTGATGCAAGCGTTGGCGGCCAGCGTCCTGATGGGCGCAGGCATTGCGAGCATGCACTATATCGGGATGGAGGCCATGCGGCTACTGGCGATGTGCCACTACGATTCCCTTGTGGTGGCCCTGTCCGTTGTCCTTGCGGTTTTGATTTCCCTCGTCGCGCTGTGGATTACATTTCACTTCCAGGAGCAGAAAAAGGGGCGTGACATGCAGAGATTCGCCGGCGCCGTCGCGATGGGTACGGCGATTCCAGTGATGCATTACACCGGAATGGCCGCGGCGAGTTTCACACCATCGGCCGCTCACATGGAACTGACTCACGTTGTGAGCATCTCAGCTCTTGGTACTGCAGGAATCGCTGCCGCCACCCTCATCGTTCTCGGATTGGCTCTGCTGACCTCTTGGGTGGACAGACGCTTCGCGGCCCACGCACTGGAATTACACCGAAGCGATGAGCGCTACCGGTTGCTCTTTGAGCGCAGCCTGGCCGGCGTCTATCGCATCACTCTGGACGGCGCGATCCTCGACTGCAATGATGCCTGCTCTCGAATCCTCGGATATAACTCGCGGGAAGAGCATTTGTCGCAGGCAGAGACCGATGTTCAGCTGGTTTCACAAGACAACCAGGAGTTCATTGATGCGATAAAGAGTCAGAAGGCGCTCAATAATTACGAGCGCTCCGTGCGGCGAAGGGACAAGAGTGGAGTTTGGGTCCTGGAGAATGCAACCTTGCTGGCTGACCATGAGGCGCCTTCGCCCGTGATCGAAGGAACGTTGATCGATATTACCGAGCGCAAGCGGATGGAAACGGCACTGCGCCGCGCAAACGCACAGCTCGAAGCGCAGCAGCATGAAATTGAGGAGGAACTGCAACTCGCGGCGCGCGTGCAGCAGAGCCTGGTACCCACATGCTTGAACTGGGACAACATTTCGGTGGAAGCATTTTATCGGCCCGCGGGAACGATCGGCGGAGACTTTGGACTGGTGACAACGGGCGCCGATTTCCTGAACGTGCTGGTGTGCGACGTTTCGGGGCACGGCATCGGCTCCGCACTGGTAGCCAATCGCATTTATGCGGAGACAATTTCCCAGATTGAACTCGGGGTTGGGCTGACGGCGATGATGCACCACCTGAACCGATTTGTGCTCAGGAATCTGGGTAGCGCTGAATTCTACTTCACGATGATAGCGGCGCGCTTCAACCATGAAGGGCGCAATTTCGAATTTGCGGGCGCCGGCCATCCTCCGGCGATGATTGTCCATCCGGGCTGCGCTCCCAGGCTGCTTGATTCACAAAGCTCTGTGCTGGGCCTCTTCGAGGGCGCGATTCACCGCGAAGCTACTGCCGAGGTATCCGTTGAGCCAGGCGATCGAGTGGTGATCTACACCGACGGTTTCATCGAAACCTTTAATGCGCGGGAAGAGATGCTCGGCCTCGACGGATTCCGCGACATCGTTCGCGAGGCTTCGACTCTCACAGTGGCGAACATGAAGCAAGCAATTGTGGAAAGGGTGGCCGCCTGGCGTAATGGCCCGCCCACCGATGATATGTCTTTGGTTGTGGTTGGAATTCCTCAGGGGACCGAATCAGCCACACAATCTTTTACTTCACCAATGCCCCACTAAGTTCCTTTTTCTTGGCCCGATTCCGGCTCCGAAGATTCGAGAGCGGATCGGATGGCGGCGAGCAGCGTCTCTCCACCGAAGGGCTTTCCTAGAACTATGAGAGCGCCCTGTTCCAGTGCTTTGGTTCGAACTCGATCGTCATAAGTGCTGACCATGATAATTGGGATCGCATGGCCGAATTCGCTCAACATGCGTTGCAATTCCAGGCCGTTCAATCCTGGCAGCCGAAAGTCCAGTATGGCGCAGTCAGGCAGTTGCATCGCGCAGGCGTCCAAGAACGCCTCTCCTGACCTGTAAGCCTCGGATCGATACCCAGCCGAGTGGAGGAGTCTGCTTATAGAAACCTGGACGGCCTCATCATCATCCACTACGGCAATGATCGGGACGTCGTTCGCGCTTCTCATTCCTTTCTTCCTGCGCGGGGAGTCGGAACGGCATATCTCACTCCGATGCCGACCGGGCTGGCAGTATTATAGCGCCATGTGTCAAGATGTCGATTAGACGAAGGTAGTAGCGTTTAGCTACCAAAGGACGCTAGCGTATAACGTTAGTCAAATAATAGTGTTGGCAAAGATTTAATCAGGCAATTGGATTTGTCAGCTCGTTTCAAATTTCATTCGCCTTGCCTTCGCTCGCCGGACTAAGATGCCAGAAATGCTGATTGGAAGCGGTCGGAGCAGTCTTTGAGATCGAAAATCTGTGGAGTACCACTAGAACTTGCAGTATAATTCGCGCCCTCGTGTCTCCTCACCAAACCCACAGGTGAAGGACAGGTGAAAACATGCAGGTGGCCTGCAGAGGAGTCGCACATGCATCTTTCCCCTTCCAAGAATGAGAAACCAATCCATTTTGCGGGCTCCGAACTGGGCCCCAAACACCACATCTGTGGCTTTTTCCGAAATGCGGAAGAAGAGAATCGCTTTCTGCAATGAACACGGGGAACCACCCGGCCGACGATGAAATTAAACGTCTGAATGGTTGTATCAACGACCTGACAAGAATAGTTGCGCTTCCAGCCATTTGGATGGGGGCCAAGCCGTCCGAAATCATTAATAGCCTTCTGGATTCCCTGCTTCGTATCTTGCGCTTGGAATTTGCCTACGCGCGGTTCAGCAGAAACGGTGACACAACACCGAGCGAGGCGGCACGATCGGCACAGCGACATCGCTCGAACCTTCAGGCTCGAGACATCGGCCGCGCACTCGAACCATGGCTGACGAGCGATCTGCCCTCCTCTTCTGCCGTAGTCCCAAGCCCAGTTGGCGAAGGCACTCTTGCGATTGCCCTCTTCCCGTTGGGTCTGCTGGAGGAGACGGGAATACTGATTGTGGGTTCCGCTCGCCCCGACTTCCCTACGAAAATTGAGATGCTTCTCTTGCGCGTGGCCGTGAATCAGGCCGCAATTGGTTTGCAGGAGTCCCGATCCCTGAGTGAGCAAAAGCGAGCCGCGGCGGAGCTTGAGCGACGGATTGCCAAGCGAACATTGCAACTCACGGCGGCAAACGACTCGCTTCGCGAAGAGATCATTGAACGCAAGCGGGCACAAGAAGAATCCATAGTATTGAAGGACGAATTGGCGGAAGAACTTGCGGCCATGAAGCGTCTGTATGAGTTTACCATCCGCCTTTTGGCGACAACGGATCTCCGATCGGTTTTGGAAGATGTCCTGAATGAAGCCATAAAGCTCCAAAGCGCGGATTTTGGAAACGTGCAATTGGTCAACGTTGACACGGGCGCGCTGGAAATCGTGGCGCACAGGGGCTTTCAAGAGGATTTTCTAGAGCATTTTCGCTCTGTTCGAGATGAAGGAGCTGCATGCGGGAGAGCGATGCAGCAGGGGCAGGGCGTGATTATTGAGGACGTACTGACCGATGCCAAATTTGCACCGCACCGCGCGATTGCGGCATCCGCCGGATTTCGTGCCGTACACTCCACTCCCTTACTCAGCCGGGACGGCAAACCGCTCGGAATGGTTTCAACCCATTTTCGGCAGCCGCGTCGCCCCTCGGATCGAGAGCTGCGATTCACTGATTTATATGCACGCCTGGCTGCGGAACTGATTGAACGTCACGGGGCGGAGCACGCGCTGCGAGCGAGCGAGGAACGCTTCCGTCGTTACTTTGAGCTGGGATTGGTTGGAATGGCTACGACTTCGCCCTCCAAAGGAATTCTCGAGGTCAATGACGAACTCTGCCGCATCCTGGGGTATGAACACGGGGAGTTGAAGCAAAAGACGTGGGCGGAGATGACCCATCCGGATGATCTCGCCGCGGATGTCGCCCAGTTTAACCGTGTGCTGGCTGGCGAAATTGACGGCTACACACTGGACAAACGGTGGATTCACAAAGATGGCCGGACCATTGACACGATCATGTCGGCGAGATGCCTTCGACGTCCCGACGGGACAGTCGACTATTTCGTAAAATTAGTTCAAGACATCACCGCGCGCAAGCACGCAGAAGAAGAGCGGCGTAAGCTGGCTGCTTTAATCGAGAATAGCCCCGACTTTATCGGCATCGCTTCTCTGGAAGGGCAAGCACAAATCGTCAACCCCGCCGGGCGGACAATGGTTGGCCTGGATAATCCGACTCAGGTGCTTCAAACCAGAATTTTTGATTATGTTCCGGAAGAAGATCACCGGGCATTCCAGAAACACATCTTTCCCTTTGTTTTGCGCGAAGGCCAGTGGGAGGGAGAGACGCGTTTTAGACACTTGAAGACGCACGCTATCATTCCGATGCGCCAGCGAATATTCCTGATCAAAGAGCCGGGGAAAGATCAAGCGGTGGCAATGGCCACGATTGCCAGCGATATTTCCGAGCGAAAGCGAGCGGAAGAAGCGGTGCGCACAGCACAGGCCCAACTGGCCCACATGGCCCGCGTCACCACGTTGGGAGAATTGGCAGCATCCATTGCCCACGAGGTGAATCAGCCGCTGGCCGCCATCGTGACGAATGGCGACGCGGGCTTGCGGTGGATCAGCCAAAGCCCGCCAAACGTGGGGGAGGCGCGGGCCGCAATGAGAGAGATGGTGATGCAGGGGCACCGGGCCAGCGACGTGATTGCGAGAATTCGTGCGCTGGTTCGGAGAAATCCTCCACAGATCTCGTCGTTTGCCATAAACGAATTGTTTGAAGAAGTGCTCACCCTGACGTGGAATCAATTGGCTGAAAATGGGATCAAAGTGCGAACGGAGCTGGAGACGGAACTCACTCCCATTTCGGGCGATCATGTCCAGTTGCAGCAGGTTCTGGTGAATTTGATTCTGAATGCAGTTGAGGCTACGACCGCGAAGAAAGAGGGGCCGCGGGAACTGTTATTAACGGCCCTGCGGCATGGAGCAAGCGACGTGCTGGTTACAGTGCGTGATTCCGGAACGGGGATTGATCCTCAGCACGTCGATCGACTATTCCAACCCTTCTTTACGACGAAAGCCACTGGGATGGGCATGGGCCTGGCTATCACCCGCTCCATTATCGAATCGCACGGCGGGCGGTTGTGGGCGACGTCCAACGAGGGCCCTGGTGCGACTTTCCACTTCTCATTACCAGTACGCAGCATGGCACACCATGGTTGACCAAGACTCAATCGTATACATCGTGGACGACGACGCAGCCGTCCGAAAGGCGATGGATAGCCTTCTTCGATCAGTCGGGTTAAAAGCTCGAATGTTCGTCTCCGCGGATGAGTTTCTGCGAGCAAAGCTACCCAACGCTCCCAGCTGCCTGCTTCTTGACGTGAGGATGCCAGGCAAAAGCGGCATTGATCTACAGAATGAATTGCTGCGGCTGGAAAATACGGTGCCCATCATCTTCATGACTGCTCACGGAGATATCCCGATGGCCGTGCGCGCGATGAAAGCCGGAGCGGTGGAGTTTCTCACGAAGCCATTTCGCGATCAGGATCTTCTGGACGTAGTACAGCAAGCCATAGGGCGAGACCGTTTGCGTCGAGCTGCACTCGGAGAGATCGCGACGTTGCATGAGCGTTACGAATTGCTGACACCACGCGAGCGTGACGTGATGAGGCTCGTCATAGCCGGACTGCTGAATAAACAGATCGCGGCGAAACTCGGCACCAGCGAAACCACCATTAAAGTGCAACGTGGCGGGGTGATGCATAAAATGAAGGCTGGTTCCGTTCCGGAGCTGGTACGCATGATCGCCAAGCTGAATCCGCCGGGCTGATTTGTTGCAAGGGCAGCATTCGAAGCGCCAGCATGGCGTGGACCAGCGATTATTGACACGGATTACTTATAGCGTGGCAAATTCCAACATGACCTCGTCAATGTAACACCATCCCCATGTCTCACTGGGCTCGATAGACCTCATGATGGGGTGGTGGGTCGCGTGGAAATGCTTTCTGGCATGTTTGTTCTTCGACGAATCGCAGCACCCAACGTGGCCGCAGGTCATGCATAGTCGCAGATGTACCCAGCTATCTCCTATCGCCAGGCATTCCTCGCAACCGCGGCTTCGCGGAAGGACATCGCGAATGGAATTCAGATGGCTACATGGCTCCATGGTGTCAGCTCCTGGTATGGAAATTAGTTTGCAAATCCCACGGCCTTCGGCATCAACGAACCGTTATAGATCCACGTTCTGCTTTCATAGCTATAGCATGGGGAGCCCGCGGTTCCCTGGCCTGAGTGGAAAGGCTTCGTCGATCAACGTGATTTCTTCGTGATTCAGATGAAGACTACCCGCCTCTGCGTTTTCTTCCGCGTGTTGCACATTGGATGCCTTGGGGATTGTGAATACTGAGGGAAAGCGGACCAGGAAGCGCAAGGCCACCTGTCGGGGAGTTGCGTTGTGGGCCTCGGCAATCTGTCTGAGCACTTGACCTCCTGCTGTTAGGGGGTTGGGAAAGCGTCCATGACCAAACGGGCTGTAGGCCACAACGGCAACACCATTCTTTTCACACCAGGGAATCACGGCACGTTCAATCGCCCGCTCCGCCAGATGGTAGAGAACCTGATTGCATGCGATCCGGCCCGTGCCGGCAATGAAGAGTGCCTCTTCAAGGTCGGGCACATCAAAATTGCTGACTCCCCAGGAAAGAATTTTTCCTTGCCGGCGCAGATGTTCAAAGGCTGCGATTGTTTCCTCGATAGGGGGAGTTCCGCGCCAGTGCAGGAGATAGCAGTCCAAGTGGTCGGTCCCGAGACGCACGAGGGATCTTTCGCAAGCCTGCAGAGTTCCATGTGCGGAAGCGTGACGGGGAAGGACCTTGGACACAAGGAATACTTCATCGCGTCGTCCGGCGATTGCATCTCCAATAATTCTCTCAGCGGCCCCTTCGCCGTAAAGCTCGGCAGTATCGATATGATTCATGCCGAGATCCAGACCACGCCGTAATGCCGCAATCACAGACGAGCGGTTTCCGGAGTCGATGTACCACGTGCCTTGGCCGATGACGGAAACCAATTGGGGCAGTGGTCCGAATTTTCGGAATTCCATGCCCACTCTCTTCGCTGCGGTGGCCATTTTAGATTCACGCTCCTGGCGCGGACACCCCTTGGTACCGTTCGATACAGCTCATTGCTTTCGCGGTGGAGCGGGCGGTGCCACTCGTACATGCGGAGGCGGCGCTACATGCGGTGGGAATTCCCTGTCCAGCATTGGTCCAGGACGCCTGCCCGCGCGGAGATTTTCGAGTTGTTGCGGCTCTAAGTAACGACCGGGGTGCTGGGTCATGTACTGGTGTTGCACCGTAAACGGCACGTGTGGCGGTGGTGGCGGAACTCGGGTGATTAGTCTGGGTGGGGCGGTGCGTACTGGTGCGACGGGCGATACCCTTTCCGATATTGGCGCAGTTCTTGAAACCGGTGGTGGAGTCCGCACGGTTCTTGGTGCTTCCCTTGCAGCGGCTAACGAAGCTTGCGGCCTCACCAGCGGAGGGCTGACCGGCTTCCCTGGCAACGCCGCTCGCAATGATGGATTCACATTGGGATGTGGGACAATCTGCGCGCGTTCGAGCTGTTGCGGTGTCAGCCTAACCATTTGTCGCGCAACCGGAGCGCCATTACGGAGCACATTGGCCGGTACGGCCGTCGTGGCAATCGAACGGTAGGCGTAGTGGACATTGTTGATGTTCGTGATGTTGACGACGTTTGTGATGTTCGTGATATTCCGGACGTTCGTAATGTTTACTTCTCTGATGTAGGTCTCACGGCAGTGGTACCACGGAAAGAACGGCTCGCCTGGACCGAGTGGAAACCACGCCGTCAGGCTGACAGGTCCGCCGCCGATGGTGATTGAGAAGCTTGGGCCACCCACGAATGCGACGAAAGCCGGCGCATAAACTGGCACAGGAACGATTGGACCGGGCAGCCATCCCCAGCGAACTCCGATGTGCACCCATCGACCGTGGTGGAACTGGCAAAATCCCCAAGGCTCATCTTCGACCCAAGTCCATCCCCATGGCCCCACCCAAACCCAGCGGCCAAACCGGTATGGAACCCAACCCACCACGACGCCCGCGGGATACCAGATGGGGCCGTAGTCAGCAACGTCTTCCCAAGTGCCGTATTCATCCAAATCGTCAAAACCCGGAACACCGCGAGAAACGTAGCGGGCGGACTTGGAGGAGGAGATATGCCTGTCGCGCTCTTCACACCATTTGTCGAAGTCGTCGGCCCTGGGCAACGGGATAGAAACAATTGCCACTTCATCATATCCGGTCAGTTTCGCCGCTTGTCCCGATTGCAGGGTTTGAGAAACACCTGCGCCGGTCAGTTCGACGCTTCCACTGTTCACGGCGACTTCGGTCAGATCGCCGTTCGGATCCACCTGTATCCGAACCTCACCGGGTTGCACTACCGTCACGGCGCCATTTGGAGTATCGATTTCGACCGTGTCACCAGAGGGAAGTTGATAGACGCTGAGGCGCAGCGTTCCCTCCTGCAGGCCGAGCTGCAAAATTTGGTCATTCAGGTTGGTGACGGTAAGGTCCGTGTGTTCGGAAAGCCGCACAGTGAAATTCCCGACCTGCAGTTCTGTCCGTGCGCCCTTGTCTGTGTAGATGCGGTCGCCGGTTGTGGCCGGGTAATTCAACGCCGCGTCGCTCCATTGCTGGACGCCTGCTCGCAAGAAGGAAACGCTTCCTTTGATGAAGCTAAGCCTTGCAACCCGGGCCGGAGGATTTTCTGCAGCCGAGTTTTCCTGGCCGGTCGCGCCTTCCTGACCTGCTGCGGACACAATAGCCGCGAGAAACAAGGCAAGTGCCAGGGCACAAGATCGAAAAGCCTTTGCGTTTCTTGTTTTCATTTATTCCCCCCGAGGCAGGTACTCCTAAGTCGTGATCCTTCTTCAGAACTTCCTACTTCGCAAATTGCAGCCGCTGGAGGCGTTCGACTTCCTTCTGCAGAATTTCGATTCGTTCTCGCATGTCCAGCACGGCTGCGATACCGGCTAGATTGATTCCTAGATCGCGCCGCAAGCGCATAATGCGCAGCAAACGTTCCAGGGACGACCGGCGAAACAACGGACCTGAGAATGTCTGGCGAGACGGCTCAATCAAGCCAACGGCAATGAATTTCCTAACACACTCGGGCTGCGCCGATGCCGCCGTGGCCAGTTCCTCCACCGAGAACAAAGAATTGTTTCTATTGAGAAGGAATATTGAGCCAGGCTTATCGGCCACTCTGCTTCTTATTTGTGAGCTTATTGTTTCCATAGGCCCGCCTCCCTACACCGGAATGAAACCGTTGCCGGATTCTTTCAGGCATCTGTGGCTCCAAAGATTGCGAAGCAGGCACTTTGCCGATACGCATCTGAGGTTGAAGCAGTTAGCGCGGAACAGGTGGAGCGGAGTTCGCCACGCTTTGCGAATTGGGCGGGGCGGGCAGTCAGAATGCCGACAGCGTTCCGTCAGGCGGTCGGGCGCGCGATGCCGAGACGCCGCATTTTATCCAGGAGTGTCGTGCGCTTGACCCCGAGCAGCGCGGAGGCACCGTGAGGTCCCCCGACGACCCAATCGGTCTCCCGAAGAGTCTGTACAATGTACTCGCGCTCCACTTCCGCAAGAGTCCGTACGCCCGGTTCCGCGTCTGTTCCCGCGCGATTCAAATCATCAAGCGGAAGCTGAAGGACTTTGTCTGTTGACAGGATCACGGAACGCTCAATGAAATTCTGCAGTTCACGAATATTGCCCGGCCACGAATGCCTGGTCAGTGCCGCCATATCCTCGGTGCGGATTGAATCGATTCGCCGGCCCATTCGCTGAGCGTATCTTTGCGTGAAGTGCCAAGCGAGAGCCGGAATATCCTTTGCACGATGGCGCAGCGCGGGAATTTCGATCGGGAAAATATTCAGACGGTAATAGAGATCGCTGCGAAATAGACCTTTCGCCACCATTTGTCCCAGATCCCGGTTCGTTGCGGCTACCAGCCTGAAGTCTGCACGAATCGTTCGACGGCCTCCTAGCCTCTCAAATTCATGTTCCTGCAGAGCCCGTAAGAGCTTCGGCTGAAGCTCGACGGGGAAATCGCCGATTTCATCAAGAAAAAGAGTTCCTTCATCTGCCAACTCAAAACGACCAATATTTTGAGAGACTGCCCCAGTAAAAGCGCCCCGCTCATAGCCAAACAGTTCACTCTCTAATAATCCCGCCGGAATCGAAGAGCAGTTCATGGCAACAAAACCGTGTTCGCGTCGCGCGCTCAGTTGATGGAGGGCCCTGGCAACGAGTTCCTTCCCGGTGCCTGTTTCACCCAGAATCAACACTGCGGAGTCGGTCGCAGCCACGATTTCCACTTGCCCGAGCACATGTTTCCAGCTTGGGCTTTCTCCGATGCTTTCCGCCAGCGAAGTACCATGGCCTGGTCTGCTTATCTCTTGCCTGCGAGTCCCTCCTTGTGGCGATCTACTTCCCTGACTCTGTATCGAGGTTGTGGCACTGCACATCGCACCCTCAATTCTTTCCGGCCTGATTTTCGTTCGTTGTCTGACACTCCGCCAGTTGGTCTGGCCACGCTATCTTTGTGTGTCGCTCAATCTAGTGCGGTGCCAGGCGCGGAGGCAATCACCCTCTTGGACAATGCTCTACTACCTTTAGGAAGGAGCACCGACGTCGAGTCCGTCAGGACTAATCCCTGATTCGAGCCGATGGCTTCGCCCAGAGACAATTCCTCCGACTGAAAGACCCGAACAATCTCTGGGAAGTTGTCAGGCCCTCGAAATCTGCCGTTCCCCTGACAGCTTGAGTCGCTAGCCCGACACTGGATGAGCCTTGCTCAGGCGGCGGCCCTCGCGGATCAACGTAAGCATTTCTGTTTCAGCGTCCAAGCAATCCCGTTTTCAGTTTTGCGGACGAAGCCGAGTGGGCCTTCTTTTGCTCTACGCAGACCCGGCACCGCTTGAGGTTTCGGCATTACACCGAGTCCAATCGCTGCAACTTCCAGGGGACAACGTCCAACGAGTCGTCGCAAATCGTTTTGATGGTACAGAAAAGAGGAGACTTTATGAGCGTTTCTACAAAGGCCCTTTTGGTTGTGGCTCTGAGCTTTATGACGATTGTGGTTGCATGCAACCGCAGCGCTCAAAAGAAAACGAAAACCATCTCGGCAAGTTCTGATTCAAAGGGCGCTCACTCCGCGAACGCCACCACCAGCGGTCCGGTTCAGATAACTTGCGTGAGCGCCACGGACGACAGCGGAAACACCACTCCGCCGGCCTGTATCATCGATGCGCCCGGAACAAGCGGAGTCGTTGATATCGGCCATAAAGTTGCGGTTGCGGGTGCCGGAAGCGTCATTTTGACTTGCCGCGGAAGCGGCACGTTGAACTGCACAGCGCAAATCGAAGAGTAGCGGCTGCGTCGCAGTGCCGTGATGGTTGCCCGATATGCGATGGGAAGGGCTTAAATTCGCAACAGGCCACGAGACCTTCACAGCAATAAGCGATAAGCCAGAAGAGGACCAGCGAAAATGCACAAAGCCAGGATGAATCAACTCGATCCGGTGCACAACGCGAAGCAATACAAGCGGGTCCAGGGTACCCACCAGATTGAGCATTTTTTTCGAACGGCCGCGGGCCTGGAGATCGACAAGGAGGATATCAGGCGTTATTACGACTTTGTTGACAAGAAGGTTTTCGATTTGCTCCTTGTGGCTCAGCACACGGCGAAAGCCAACGGCCGAGTTGCGGTAGAACTCCGGGACATCCCTATCGCGAAGGGGCTTCAAGAAAGTATTCAGGAGTTTCGAGCTCTCGACAGCGATGTGGGGCTAGAGCGCATATTGGAAAGCGCCATTCCCGAGCCACGGAGCGATCTGCCCTTCAGCCAGGAGGTTGAGCAACGTTTGCCAGAAATTGCAGGCGGCTTAAGCTTTGCTGTCGCGCGCAGCTTTAAAATTATCGATCCCAAGACCAAGCATCCCGCTTCAGAAGAGTGGGAACGCGCTTTTCAACTTTTCGATTTGTTGTTGTAGATGGTCGAGCCCTCCAAATCATCTTATGTTCAGCGTATATTCAGCAGTGTTGGAGGTCCACCATGCCGGTCATCCGTGCCTGCAGCCATTGCGGACAAAAGAACCGCATCCCTGCAAAATATCTGGCCAGCACCGGGCGTTGCGGAAATTGTAAATCGCCTTTACCCCCGGTCGCCGAGCCGCTGGCAGTCGACATGGAATTGTTCGATGAGATCATTCAAAACGCCTCCGTTCCCATTCTGGTGGATTTTTGGGCCGATTGGTGCGGGCCCTGCCGCATGGCAGCTCCAGAGGTGGCGAAAACTGCGTCTGACATGGCAGGCAAAGCCGTAGTGCTAAAAGTCGATACGGAGCAATACCCGCAACTCGCTGGACGCTTTGATGTCCGCGGCATACCAAACTTCGCTGTGTTTTCCGGCGGGCGCTTGGTGATGCAGCAGGCCGGCTTGGTGAAACATGATGAGATGGAGCAATGGCTTAGAGCAGCCGCTCCTGTTTCCGCTTGAGAAAGCATCGAAGAGATGATAGTGCTGGTGCCTTCTGGCTGGCGCCATGGCAATTCAATTTACCTTTTGGCGAAGCTTTCCTGGGTGGTCATGGAGCGACCCCCTATTGTTGGTAGGCTTGGGCAGTTCTGCGGACGCCTTCGGCGTAAGAAGTCGGCTGAAAGTGGAAGGTGGACGTGAATTTTGTTGAGTCGAAGATATAGTCGAATTCGTACTGATAAAGCATCTCGTACAATTCTCGGACGGTCGTATCGAACCACCCTGCCACTCTGAGCATCGGCCGGGTGAGCACGCGGTACTTCGGTTGCGTTCCGAACTCCTTGGCGATGAGTTCAATGAACTGTTTCCCGGTCGGCGGATCGGGCGCAGTAGGAACGTGCCATGTTTGATTCCAGGCGCTTTCGCTCTCCGCCAGCAGCACCAGACTCCGCGCGGCGTCGGGCGTGAAGGTGAACGAATGCTTCACAGAATCGTTAGCAAGCCAACTTGCTTTTGCGCCCTTGGCCAATTTGTCGAAGACCAGAACATTGGGGATGCCGGTCCGGGCGCGGGGACCATAGAAGTCGGCGGACCGCGCGATGAGTGCCGTGAGGTTGCCGGTGTTCATCGCGTTTAAAAGCATAGTGGCGATCTGCGAACGGATCTCACCCTTTTTGCTACAAGGGTTAAAGGGCGTTTGCTCCGTCATCACGCCCTCCACTTTCCCGTACATATATACGTTGTCGAAGAAGACCAATCTTGCGTTCGCGCGCTTGGCGGCTTCGATAGCGTTACGCATGATGCGAGGCCACAGTGCCCGCCATTCCGTGATGTCATACTTCAGACCGACAAGCAGAAACGCAATCCTGGAACCAGTAACCGCCTTAACAGTGTCGTCAAGGTTGGACAGATCGGCTGCGACTGCCTCCGCTGCGCCGGGAACCAGTTTGGGATTCCGGCTGACCAGCCGAATAGACTCGTTCCGAGTGGTGAGCTCTTTGACAAGCTCGCTGCCGATCGCGCCGCCCGCTCCGAGGATGGTAACCATGGTTGTATGTTACGCGGAATAGATCCGCCCGGCCCTGCAAAGACAGAATCTCGTTTGGCATGGCTGGCACGCATTCCGACGCGGGCTTGCAACCAATCTGCACAGACTCGGAGTTTCCGACAAGGTGATTCAGCAAATTCTGCGGCACGCAAACGTCAGCACGACGATGAACATCTACGTGAAGACGGTGAGTGTGGACGCGGCGAATGCGATGAAGACCCTGGAAACGATGTGTGCAACCACTGTGCAACCGGAGAGGCTCGGAAGTACGCGAATTATGTAGGAGTTTTTCTGGCAGGAAGTCTGCAAGTCTCGACGCTGGATCGAGTTAGGGGAATCTGGCGGAGAGGGGGGGATTCGAACCCCCGGTAGGAGTTTTGGCCCCTACAACGGTTTAGCAAACCGCCGCCTTCAGCCTCTCGGCCACCTCTCCGTTTATAACCGTCCACTTCATAATAACTTACAACGCGTTTAGTGACAATTGCGAAGTCGTCTGCTGTATTTTGGTGCACGGCAGTGAACCCAATTCTTGAAGGAAAAGCGGTAAGCTACACTCGCGGCAAATGCGCGAGAGACAATCACGAAGAAGAAAAGCACCTGCAGGCAGAGATTCACAGACGACAGTACGACTATCGGCCCATGACGGTTGGGCTGGCGAAGGCGGGGCATACGCGCGAATCATAAGAGAGCCAACCGCATCCTGCGCGACGACAACTTAATTGTCGCTACCCACGAGTGGTCACGGGGGCAGACGCGGCCGCGCCGCTCATTTCCAAACACTGTTCGACTAGATAGCTGCCATTCTCACCGATTTCTACGACCCATCGACTTCAACTCGGGCTCTATAGGCGATTCGTGCATGCTGAGGATACGCCAACGGTTCTCGGATCTGCGGCAAAGCATCATGCCGCGGCCTGCAGCGTGAATGGATGGCGATTCAATCGTGTAGTCATACAAGCTCCACACCACATCACCTATTGCTCGCTGATCGCTTATCGTCAGGGAAAGATGGACGTACGGGTTCGCGCCAAAATACTTTTGCTTAAAATGATTTGTGGCTTCGTCGCGCCCGCGCAGTTCGCCGCTCGGAGAACTTAGCACGAAATCCGGATCGAAACAGGAAGCCAGTTTGTCTGCGTCCTTGTTATTGAAAGCCTCAGAGCAGGAATGCATTGCCTTGTCCATGTCCGCGATAAGAAGCGCCTCAAAGGAACCTGGCGGCGTGATGCCGAGGCTTGCGACACTGCGCTTCAAATCGATCGTTACGCCCAGCTGTTCCAGAAGATCCACCCCGAGAATGCCGTCGACCGTGCCGCCGCATGCTTTGGAGATGGCACTCAAATCAATCGCCGGCAGTTTGACCCCTAGCAGGATGTGATTGCCCAAGGAGAGCTCGCCGATCGAAACTTCGCGTGCGCTTAGTGCAGTCGTTTCATTCCAGGATTGTATCCGGACCGCTCGGTTATGTCCCCGTGGAAAAGACTTTTCGTTTAGCAGCGATGTGGCGGCTGTATCAACCAGGAATCGCTTGTCCACGTTGTCTGCCCGCAGAATTACGATTGGCAGGCGATCGCAGCGCTGAAGAGGAATCTCGGTTCCGTTGCCAGGAGTCTGCGCTGGAGCGCTGTCCGCAGCGGGGAAGAGGCTCAACCCTGCGATGACACAAGCAAGCAAACGCAGACAAATTCGCATCACTCCCTCGATTGCACCGTTCCTGTGGCTTGTTCGATCCGCTGCAGAATTGCGCCGCGGACCAGGCGGAAAGCGCTGGGATCCCGGAACAGGCGCGAGCTCCAGTTTGCTCCCATCGCAAGGGCCTGAATCTCGAATGCCAACTGGCGTACGTCCGCTTCCTTTTTAATTTCACCTACAAGCTGCGCCTCGCGCGCCGCGTGCTCCAGGTTTTTCAGCCACTTCTTCATCAACTCTACAATCTGATCGCGGACTCGGCCGGGCCGGTCGTCGAACTCCAGCGATGCTGCGGAAAAGAAGCAGCCACCGGGGAAGACTCTCCCCTCGCCATAGCAGAGCCAGTTCTCACAGAGTGCTCGAAGACGTTTGAGCCCCTGGAATTCATATGCCGGGCGGACCACTTTTTCGACGAAGATGTCGCGGGCCGCATCGACCACCGCACACTGCAAATCTTCTTTGGAGCCGAAGTGGGCGAAGAGACCACTCTTGCTGATTCGGAGCGCGGACGCTAGCTTACCGATTGTCAGTCCCTCAAGCCCTTCGAGGGAGGCGAGGTTGACGGCCTTTCGCAGGATTGCCCGGCGGGTTTTTAGCCCACGTGGGCGTCGCAGGGGAGCTTTCCGGCCGCGCCCAGTGTGACGGTGCGGCTGAACAGCATCCTTCGCGCGTTGTTGCCTTGTCTTCATCTTCGTGGCGCATAATAGCACGACCGTTCGTGTTATTACAATGGACTTAAGATCCTGAATCCGCTCATGAGGTGACTCTGACACTTTCACTTCCAAGCGAGGGATAGGGAGCCTCCGCTTGCAGACGGGGGTGCCTGGAATCTCCCGCAATCCGATAGTCACCCACAGATAAATGTGACTAACGCGGCGGTGCTTGTATATAATCCGGCTCATCATGCCAAACCAAGAAACCCTCTACCAAGTAGCAGGCGGGGTCGCCACGATTACGCTCAACCGGCCCGATAAACTGAACGCCTGGACCGCCAGAATGGAAGGCGAAGTACGCGCGGCGATGGAAGAAGCGGAGCGGGAACAAAACGTTCGTGTGATTGTCTTAACGGGCGCGGGGCGCGGATTTTGCGCCGGAGCGGATATGTCGCTGCTGAACACAGTCGCGGCGAAGGGACTAGACGAAGCACGGCGGGCGCAAGCGGTGCAGCCGGTGGGTGGAAGCCGGGAAGGAGTGCGAGCGGATTTCCAGAAGAAATATTCGTATTTCCCCGCGATTACAAAACCCGTGATTGCGGCCGTCAACGGCCCGGTAGTTGGATTGGGCCTGGTGATTGCCATGTACTGCGATTTGCGTTTTGCGTCCGATGGAGCCCGATTCGGCACGGCATTTGCGCAGCGGGGACTGATCGCCGAATACGGCATGGCGTGGATGCTGCCGCGCCTCGTGGGACACGCCAATGCGCTCGACCTGCTGTTTAGCGCCAGAATGATCGATGCGGCGGAAGCACTGAGAATGGGGTTGGTAAATCAGATCTATCCGCAAGAAGCGTTTTTGGAAAACGTGCAGAAATACGCGATGAACCTGGCCGCAAGCGTCAGCCCGCGGTCACTGCGGGTGATCAAGCGGCAAGTCTATGACGCGATGTTCCAGACGCTCGCGGAATCGTTTGAGAGTTCCGAACAAGAAATGCTCGCGAGCCTGCAGTCCGAAGATTTCAAGGAAGGCGTGGCACACTTCATCGAAAAAAGGTCTCCGGCATTCACCGGCAGATAAGGAATTTCCAGTGAACTTCGAATTCAGCGAGAAGGTGAAGGACCTGCAACGCCGGCTTCAAACCTTCCTGGACGCGCACATCTATCCGAATGAACAGCGTTTCCATGACGAGATCGAACGGAATCGCTGGTCGCCCACGAAGATCATCGAAGAGCTGAAGCCAAAAGCACGGGCGGCCGGCCTGTGGAATCTGTTCCTGCCTGAGAGCGCGCATGGCGCGGGATTGACGAATCTGGAATACGCGCCGCTCTGCGAGATGATGGGCCGCAGCGAAATGGGACCGGAGGTTTTCAACTGCTCGGCGCCGGACACGGGCAATATGGAAGTTCTCGCCCGGTATGGCACGCAGGAGCAAATGGAGCGATGGCTTAAGCCGTTGCTTGCCGGTGAAATCCGCTCGTGTTTCGCGATGACGGAGCCGGCAGTTGCCTCCTCCGATGCGACAAACATAGAAGCGAGGATTGTTCGCGACGGCGACCACTACCTTATTAACGGCCGGAAGTGGTGGACGTCCGGAGCAGGCGACCCACGCTGCAAGATCGCCATCTTCATGGGTAAGACGGATCCTTCCTCGCCGCCGCATAAACAGCAATCGATGATCCTGGTGCCGATGGACGCGCCGGGAGTGAAAATCGAGCGAACGTTGAGGGTGTTTGGGTATGACCACGCGCCGCACGGGCATGGCGAAATTACGTTTGAAAATGTCCGCGTTCCGGTGACAAACATTCTGCTTGGCGAAGGGCGCGGCTTCGAGATCGCGCAAGGGCGGCTGGGGCCCGGGCGCATCCATCATTGCATGCGATGCATCGGGGTAGCAGAGCGCGCCCTGGAAACAATGTGCACGCGCGTGCAGGTGCGCACGGCTTTCGGGAAGCCGCTGGCCGAACAAGGCACGATTCGCGCGGCTATCGCCGAATCTCGGATGGAGATTGAACAGGCACGGCTGCTGACTCTGAAAGCCGCGTACATGATGGACACGGTTGGGAACAAAGCGGCGCGGGCGGAGATCGCGATGATTAAAGTCGTCGCACCCAATGTTGCCCTGCGGGTGCTGGATCGCGCCATACAAGCGCACGGTGGCGCGGGCGTGTCGCAGGACACGTTCCTCGCGGCCGCGTGGGCGGGCGTGCGCACTCTGCGAATTGCCGATGGGCCGGATGAAGTGCACATGGAATCGATTGCGAAGTGGGAATTGGCCAAAGGCAAGAAATCAGCAGGCGCACAGGCTTCACACTCATAATGAAGACTCGTGTGTGACAGAGAGAAGTCAGCCGCCTCCGGAGAAGTTAATGCCTCCACTGGTTGTTAGCAATCCGCAATCATTGAAAGAATTGGTCGGCGAGGAAATCGGGGTTACAGAATGGTTTCGCGTTGCGCAAGAACGAATCGCGCTGTTTGCGGAGGCCACGGAAGACCGGCAATGGATCCATCTGGACCATGCGCGGGCCAGCAAAGAATCGCCCTATGGCACGATGATCGCTCACGGGTTTCTCACCCTTTCTTTGCTCAGCCATTTCCTGAAAGAGGCGATCCAGATCCAAAGTGGTGTGCGGTTGGCGGTGAACTATGGGTTGAATCGCGTGCGCTTTCCCGCCGCGGTTCGCGCCGATTCCCGGATTCGGGCGCGTGTGGCGCTGCTCGCCTTGAAAGAAGTCTCCGATTCGGTGGAAGCGACGTACGGTGTAACGATCGAGTGCGAGCAATCCGAGAAGCCGGCTTGCGTTGCGGAGTGGATCGTCCGCTATTACTCGTGATTCGTTGGTATTTGCCTGCGCCCTTGGAAACCCAAAACCTGAAACCGGAGTGAAGCACTAGATTCGCCCGGTCTGCGCGCTGTGCAAGGAAGCGCGCAGGAGCATCTGGATTGTGTCAGGCATGGACGCAAAGCGTTCGTCTTTGGTCAGGCCCTGATGATAGCGATAAAAAATCTGCTGAACGATCACGGCAAGTTTGAAACGCGCGAACGTGAGATAAAATGCAATCTGCGAAGGATCGGTTCCGGTTTTCCGCGCGTAATCGTGCACGATTTCCGCCC
>Ga0308309_10000568_pt1 | contig 23345 bp, 23 predicted proteins | sample HubBroMetageWFT5_FD_192491 | JGI IMG/M metagenome (GOLD analysis project Ga0308309, IMG submission 192491) | Warmed and freeze-thawed soil microbial communities from the Hubbard Brook experimental Forest, New Hampshire - Hubbard Brook CCASE Soil... | ecosystem: Environmental > Terrestrial >...
AACATTCAACTAATAACTTCATGGAGCCTGTTCTTTCCGGCTCTTACGGCGCTCATAGGCGTGAGTTTTGTGATCCTGCTGGGTAAGGGTGGCGTGCAGGTAATGGACAACCGCGTGTCGCTCGGCACGCTGTGGTCCTTTTACACGTTTTTGATCCAGCTCGTGTTCCCGATTATCGCACTCGGCTGGGTGACCAATATTTTTCAGCGCGGCGCGGCTTCGATGGGGCGATTGAACTACATCCTGACGGCCGAGCCGAATATTGCGGATGCTACTTCGGGAGCCAATTCGGCGGAGACGGGGATTCGCGGCGAAATCGAATTTCGGCATTTGAATTTTACTTACCCGACGGCTTCGAATGGAACGGCGCCGCCTGTGAAGGCCGCTGCGGATCCCAAGGCGGCCGCGGCCGCTACGTTGGCTGCCGGGGCTGCCGGGGCGGCGGCGGGCAGGGTGCAGGTGCTGCACGATATCAACCTGCGCGTTCCCGCGGGGTCAACACTGGCGATCGTGGGGCCGACAGGGAGCGGGAAGTCAACGCTGGCGGCTCTGGTGGCGCGGCTTTGGGAGGCACCGGCGGGGACGCTGTTTCTGGACGGTCGGTCGATTCGCGAATATCCGCTGGCGGAATTGCGGAAGGCGATTGGGTTCGTGCCGCAGGATACATTTTTATTCAGTGAAACGATTCGCGAGAACATCGCGTTTGGAATCGATCAGGCGGTGGAAGAGCACGTGTTCGAAGCGGCGGAGATCGCGGCGATTTCGGGGGAAATTGAGAGCTTCCCGCAACGGTTTGACACGATGGTGGGCGAGCGCGGAATCACGTTGTCTGGCGGGCAGAAACAGAGGACCGCGCTGGCGCGCGCGATTCTGCGGCACCCGAAAATTCTGGTGCTGGACGATTCGCTATCGGCCGTGGACACCGACACCGAAGAGCGGATTCTGGGCCGCTTGAACAAAGTGATGCGGGAGCGAACAACGATTCTGGTGGCGCACCGCGTCTCGACGGTGAAGAACGCGGACCAGATTATCGTGTTGCGTGACGGGCGCATCACCGAGAGCGGCACGCACGACGAGCTGGTGGCGCTGGGCGGATATTACGCGGACCTTTACACGAAACAATTGCTGGAAGAAGAGCTGCGAAGAGAATGAGCGACTTTCGCGAAGAAGAGAAACTCGGAAAGCTCTACGACTCGCACCTGACGAAGCGGCTGATGCAATATCTGCGACCGTACAGGTGGGGAGTGGTGGGGGCGCTTTCGATCACGGTTGGCGTGACGGCGATGGACATCGTGGGCCCGTACCTATTTTCGGTGGCGATCGACAAATATATTCTTCCGGGATTCAAGGGGGCGCTCGCGCAACACGTGGCATTGATGGGATTGATGTGGGTGGTGCTGGCGTACCTGTTCACGGTGCTGGGCGGATTCGCGCTGCAGTACACGCAGGTGCGAATCATGCAGTGGGTGGGACAGCAGACGATGTACGACCTGCGGCGGGAAATCTTCGGGCATCTGCAGCGGCTGCCGATGAGTTTCTTCGACAAAAGCCCGGTGGGGCGGCTGGTGACGCGCGCAACGACGGACGTGGACGCGTTGAACGACTTGTTCGCGTCGGGCGTGGTCGCGATGCTGAACGATTTCTTTTATTTGTTCAGCCTGATGGCATTTTTGCTGCTGTGGCATCCGGGGCTGGCGCTGGCGACATTTTCGCCGCTGCCGTTCATGATTATTCTGACGTATTTTTTCAGGAACAAGGTGCGCGACGCGAACCGGAGAATCCGGACGGCCATTGCGCGGATCAATGCGTTCCTGCAGGAACACATCAGCGGCATGGCGGTTGTGCAGCTGTTCAATCGCGAAGCGAAGTCCACCACGCAATTCAAAGAACTGAACCGGATCCACATGGTGGCGTACAAGGACACGATTGACGCGTTCGCGTTCTTTTACCCCTCGGTGGAATTCCTGAGCATGGCCGGGATTGCGCTGCTCTCGTGGGTGGGCGGCGCACAGGTGATACACGGGACGCTGGAAATTGGCGTGCTGATTTCCTTTACGATATACGCGCAGCGATTCTTCCGGCCGATTCAGGACCTGAGCGAGAAATTCAACATCCTGCAGAGCGCGATGGCGGCTTCGGAGCGAATTTTCAAGCTGCTGGACGAGCCGGTGACGATCGCGTCGCCAGCGAAAATTCACACGATGCCTGAGGCGCGGGGCGAGATCGAGTTCCGGAACGTTTGGTTCGCATACACGGGCGGGGCTGAGCCGAAGGAAGAGGATTGGGTGCTGCGGGACGTTTCGTTCCGCGTGGAGCCGGGACAGACGCTTGCGATTGTGGGGCATACCGGCGCGGGGAAGACGACCATCATCCAACTGCTGCTGCGGTTCTACGATATCCAGCGCGGGGAGATTTTGCTGGATGGCGTTCCGATTCGTGCAATGGACTTGAAGGCGCTGCGGCAGCTTTTTGGAATCGTGCTGCAGGATCCGTTTCTGTTCACGGGGACGTTGGAATCGAACGTGAAGCTGGGCACGGAGAGGATCGATCGCGCCGCAACGGAGAGCGCGTTGCGCGAAGTGGGGCTGGGCACCTTCCTGGATTCGCAGCCGCAGGGGGTGGAGACAGCGGTGACGGAGCGCGGCTCGACGCTTTCCGTTGGCCAGCGGCAATTGGTGAGCTTCGCGCGGGCGCTGGCGCACAATCCGAAGTTCCTGATACTCGATGAAGCCACTTCGAGCGTGGATACGAAAACTGAGCTGCTGATTCGTGAGGCGCTCGATCGTTTGCTGGAAGGGCGCACGGCGGCGGTGATCGCGCACCGGCTGAGCACGATTCAACACGCGCACCGGATACTTGTGTTCCACAAGGGACGGCTGCGCGAGCAGGGCTCGCATCAGGAATTGCTGGCGATGCGCGGGATTTATTACCGGCTCTACCAACTGCAGTACAAAGAGCAGGAACTGGCGATTCCGGTGGCCGGCGCGGGCGCGGGTGGCTTCGGGCAGCCCATGCCCGCCGATGACTGATTCGATGGCGAAGCGGGCGGCAATCGCCTGGGCGCGCCGTTTCGAATTTTCCTACCGACTTCTAATCTGCAGAGAGCGTGACGCCGAGGTGTGTTTGTGAGCGGGCCGACGATTATGATTTCGGCGGGAGAAGCGTCGAGCGACATGTACGCGGCGCGGCTGGCGACGGCGCTGCGTGCGCGCACGGGCGCGCAGATGTTTGGCATGGGCGGACCTCGAATGGCGGCGGCGGGCGTGGAGCTGGTGGCGGATTATCATGAAGTGGCCGTTGTGGGAATTGCAGAAGTGCTCCACAAGATTCCGAAGGTGATCGCCGTGCAGAGGCGGCTGGCGCGAGAAGCGGCGCGCCGGAAGCCTGCGCTTGCCATTCTGGTGGATTCGCCGGGAACGCACCTGGGAGTGGCGAGACGGTTGAAAAACCTGGGCGTGCCGGTGGGATATTTCATTGGTCCGCAGGTGTGGGCGTGGAGAGCGGGGCGGGTGCGGGTGGTGAAGCGGCTGGTGCGGCGAATGGTGGTGATATTTCCGTTTGAGGAGAAGATCTACAGCGATGCGGGCGTGCCGGTGAATTTTGTGGGGCATCCGCTGGTGGATGTGGTGCGGCCGACGATGACGCGGGCCGAATTCGCCGCGCGGCATGGGTTGGATGCGGGGCGGCTGATTGTGACGCTGCTGCCGGGAAGCCGCCGGAGCGAGATTGCGCGGAATTTTCCGCGCGCGCTGGACGCGTGCGAAATCGTGAGCGGGGAAATGCGGGAGCGCGGCGTGCAGTTCGTCCACGCAGCGGCGCCGGGACTGGGTGAAGATTTTTTGGCGAAGTACGCAAGGTCGGGGCTCGGGATCAAACGCGTGGAAGGGGAGACTTACAACGCGCTGGCAGCGGCCGATTGCGCGATCGTGGCGAGCGGGACGGCAACGGTGGAAGCGGCGCTGCTGGGGACCCCGATGGTGGTGATTTACCGCGTGTCGGCGGTGAGCGCGGCGGTGCTGCGGCACATGTTGCGCACGCCGTTTATCGGCATGGTGAATCTGATTGCGGGGCGAATGGTGGCGCGCGAGTTCATACAGGATGCGTTCCAAGCGGATGCGGTGGCGGCGGAGGTGCGGAGGCTGCTTGAATCCGCGGCAGCGCGCGATGAAATGAAGGCGGGGCTGGCGGAAGTGCGCGCGAAGATGGGGCCGGGTGGAGCGATTGAGCGGGCAGCGGATGTGTTTGCAGGAATGCTCTAAATCGGGGGCGCGCAGGCAACTGGTAGGCGTTCTCTGGTATCTTAAATAAGCGGGTAAAGCGGCCCTTCCCGGAGGAGGTTCTTCCTTGTTCAATATGCCCCGGACTACGAATCGTCAGGCGCGCCTCCGTGTGCGGCACGTGATGGGCACACTGGGCGTCGTCCTCCTTGCAGCAATTTCCGCGCCTGCACAAGCCCCGAAAGGCTACCCCTTTCGCGCAACGAATTACGAAGTGGAAGTGGTGCTCCACACGGAGGCACAGACGCTGACGGGCGAAGCGAAAGTGGACTTTGTGGCGAAGGAAGTGTCGCGCACGGTGGTGGTGGAGCTGCATCCTGATTTGAACGTGACTTCGGTGAGGACACCGGCTGGGCAGAAGGTGACTTTTGCGCGCGACAACAATTCCCCGCTGCTGCTGACCGTCGCGATGCCGGAGACGGCGACGCCGGGAAAGCAAGTCTCGCTGATTTTCGAATACACGGGGCCGATTTCGAGCGAAGAAGACAGCCCGACGAAGGGTGTGAGGTTCGCTTCGATTGACAAGACTTCGGCATTTCTGCTGATGCCCGCGCGCTGGTTTCCGCTGACGGATTTTCCCTCAAACCGCTATACCGGAACATTCAAGATTCAGGTGCCGGGCACATTTGCGGTGGTGGGAACGGGCAAAGGCGATTCGCCGACGATCAAGCCGGGGTTGACGAAGGCGGACGGGGATCAAGCCGAATATGTGTTTCATTGCGATGAGCCCGGGCCCGTGGGATCGTTTGTGGCGGGCGCGTTGCAACTGACTCCCGCACAGGTGGAAGGCTACGACGTTCCCGTGTATACGCCGCCCACGCAGGCGCAGACGGCGAATGCGTACGCGACTTCACTGGCGCATATTTTGAGCTATTTCACGGAGACGTTTGGCCAACTGGATACCGGGGCGCCGCACATCACTATCGCGCAGATGCCGGATGGCTCCCTGACTGGATTTTCAGCCCCGGGGCTGCTGCTGGTGAGCGCGCGACTGTGGTCCCAGAAGCCGAACGACATGCTGCTTTCGCAACTGGCGGCGGCAGAATGGTGGGGCGACCACGTGCTGCCCGCGTCGGCGGGCGACGTGTGGGTGACGGGCGGGCTTTCGCACTACGCGGAGGCGATGTACGCCGAACAATCGGACGGGATCAACGGATTGCACAAGTCGCTGGAAGATTTCGCCGTGGGCGCGCTGATGTATGAGGATACGAACGCGATCTCACAGGCGGGACATCTGGGAGAGTACTCGGATCGTTACGAATCGGTGGTGAACGACAAGGGCGCGATGGTGTTTCATATGCTGCGCGCCGAGCTAGGCGACGACAACTTCAATTCCCTGCTGAAGGAATTTTATAAGAAATACGACGGGAAGACGGCGAGCATCGATGAGTTCGAAAAAATGGCCGGGCCGAAAGTTCCGGTGCAACCGAAGGGCGATCCGCCGATAAATCTGGTGTCGTTTTTCTCGCAATGGCTGAATTCCACGGGCGTGCCGGAATTCCGGATGGACTACATCACCTACCGGACGCCGAAGGGATTTAAAGTGGTGGGAAAAATCCACCAGGACCTGGACACGTTTCGCATGCCGGTGGAAGTGAAGGTGGATACGGAAGGAAATCCGGAGACTAAGAAAATTCTGGTGACTGGCACGACTTCGGATTTTACGTTTGAAACGTTTGGGCGACCGAAGCCGAATGGAATCACGATTGACCCGAACAACAACCTGTTGAAATCGAGCCCGAAGCTGCGCGTGCGAGCCGCGGTGGCACGCGGCGAATCGCTGGCGCAAGACGGGAAATACTACGAGGCCATTCAGGAATACCAGCGTGCGCTGGACCTGGCGCCGACGAATTCGCTGGCGCATTTCCGCGAGGCCGAAGCGCTTTTCTACCAGAAGAATTACCAGGCGGCGGCGAACGCTTTCCGCGCGGCACTGGGCGGCGACAACGATCCGAAATGGACGGAAGTTTGGAGCCACGTTTACATCGGAAAAATTTACGACCTGCTGGGGCAGCGCGAACGCGCCGTGAACGAATATAGCCTGGCGCAGCATGTGAACGACGATACAGCCGGAGCCCAGCAGGAAGCCGCGCTCTACCTGAAGAAACCTTACAATTCGGACGCCACGGCGGCGGCAACGGGCCCGTCGGCGGCGACTCCCGGCGCAGTGGCGCCGACGCCCGCTCCTGCTCCCGGAAGCGACACTGCGGGCGACAAACCGGTGCTGAAGAAGCGCCCCGTGGATAACAATAATTAACTTATTTTTCGGCGGGTGATTTTGAAGCGTCGGGTTGCGATTCGCGGCGCGCTGACTTCATTTCAACTTGCTCCATACCCTTTGGAAGACCTGCAGGCTTTCTTCGTCAAATAACACGAAATAAACTTTTTCGAGTGATGTTTCGCCACCCAGATGCTGCGCCACTTCGGCGAGCATGATTTCGGCGCACTCCTGCATCGGAAAGCCGGCGATGCCGGTGCCAACGGCGGGAAAAGCGATTGTTTTGAAACCCTTTTGCGCGGCGATGCGGAGCGAATGGGCGGTGGAGCTGCGCAAGGCAAGCGGAGTGGTGCGGCCGCCGAGCTGCATGCTGGCGGCGTGAATCACGTAGCGCGCCTTCAGATTTCCGCCGGAGGTGATCGCGGCGCCGCCGACGGGAATGCTGCCGATGGCATTGCTTTCCGACTGGATGACGTCGCCACCTTTGCGACGGATGGCTCCTGCTACGCCGCCGCCGTGCTGGAGGTCGTTGTTGGCGGCGTTTACGATGGCGTCAGTGGCCATTTCGGTCAGGTCGCCGAGCTGCAAGATAATTTTTTCAGCGGCGGTCATCGTCGCGAATCCCCGCGGATGGATTGGGTTCGGATGTGGCTTTGCGTTCGCCTGATTCGGCGTAGTCGTAGACGCCGCGCCCGGACTTCCTGCCGAGGCGGCCTTCGCGGACATATTGCACGAGCAACGGGCAGGGGCAATATTTTTCGCCGAGTGTTTTGTGTAGATATTCGAGGATGCGGAGGCGCACGTCGAGGCCGACGAGATCAACCAATTCGAACGGGCCCATGGGATGGTTGAGGCCGAGCTTGAGGGCTTTGTCGATATCCTCGGGGCTGGCGATGCCTTCCTGAAGCATGTAAAAGGCTTCGTTGCCGATGGTGGCGTTGATGCGGCTGGTGATGAATCCGGGCGACTCGCGAACGATGACGACCTCTTTGCCCATGCGCCGCCCCACTTCCGCACATGCCGCCACTGTGGCGTCAGCGGTTTCCGGGGCGCGGATGATCTCGATGAGCTTCATTTTCGGCACGGGGTTGAAGAAATGCAATCCGATGCAATGGCCGGCGCGGGACGTGACGCCGCCCATTTCAGCGATGGAGAGCGAAGAGGTGTTGCTGGCAAGGATTGCGTCTGGCTTCGCGAGTTTGCCGAAGGTGGCGAAGAGGTCGAGCTTGAGTTTCATTTCTTCGGGGACGGCTTCGATCAGGAGCTCGGACTTGGAGCAAACATCTTCGAGAGAGACTGAAGTGCTGAGATTCGCAATGGCAGCGTCGCGCTGCTCCGGCGTGACTTTTCCGCGCGCGACGCCATCTTCGAGCGTTTTGCGAATGTAGGCGACGGATTGTTCAAGCATCGCGGGAGAAACGTCTTCGAGGATGGTTTTGTAGCCGCCGAAGGCGGCGGCGTAGGCGATGCCGCGGCCCATCGTGCCGGCGCCAATGATTCCGATTGTCCTTACTTCCATGGGATACCCCTGGCGACTAGGCTCGCGGCGGAAAAAGCCGGGCTGCGTTGTCGTAAAGAATTTTTTGCTGGGCTTCGGGCGAAATTGGGAGAGCGCGGAATTTTTCGACGTTGCCGCGGATGGTGGAGACGCCGGGGCTGGGCCAGTCCGTGCCGAATAAAACTTTGGAAGCGATTTCCTCGATTCGCGGAAAGTATTCGATCAATTTGTGCGGCGGGATGCCGGAAATGTCCATGTACATATTTTTGTGGCGGCGGACGAGGAAGAAAGCCTCCTCCATCCAGAGCGGGCGGCCGCCGTGGGCGAGGATGACCACGAGATCGGGGAAATCGACGGCGACATCGTCGGCGAAAATCGGCTGCGCATAGATATTGCGCGCGCCGGGGAAAATCGAAGTGCCGGTGTGTATCATTACGGGCATCCCGGCTGCCTGCGCATGTTCATACATGGCGCGAAGCGGGCCGAGGCCGGAGCGGTAAGCGTTGGGGGCGAAGAGCTGGTGCGCGGGATGAACCTTCAGAGCGCGGATGCCGATTTTCTTCAGTCGATCCACTTCTGCGCCGGCGTCGGCGACGAATTTCGGATGCACGGAGCCGAAGGCGAGGAGGCGGCGAGGGTCCGAGGCACAATAGCGCGCAACCCAATCGTTCACTTCGGACGTGAGGCCGATAACATCCGGGCTGACATAGTTGATGAGGCCGGCGCGCTCGATATCCTCCGCGTCCATAAATTTCAGGAATTCTTTTGGGCTGGCGGAATATCTGAGGACGTCGTCAAAATCGCGGCGGCCGTGTTTGATGAGTTCATGGGCGCCGGGCTTGAGCATTTCGTGCGGCTGGATGTGGATGTGAATGTCGATGATGGGCATCGGGTCAATTAAAGTTTGGCGATGCCATCTTTGTCGAATCCGAGGACGACGCGGCCGCCGCCGAGAATTACAGGACGGCGAATCAGGTTAGGCTCTTTCGCCATCATGCGGATCGCTTTGCTGCGCGAGGGCGGATGATCTTTCATTTCCTCTTCACGGTACGTTTCATTGCGTGTGTTGAGGAAATCGGTGTGATCGCGGTTGCCGATTAATTTTTCGAGCTCGATGGAGCTGAGTTTGTCTTTTGCGAGGTCGCGAAAATAAAGCTGGAAGCCGCGGCGTTCCATGAAGCTGCGCGCCTTGCGGCAGGTGGTGCAATTTGGCTTGTGGAGAAATTTGATTACCTTTCCGTGCTTTTTCGCGCGGCGCGCGGGCGGCTTTTTTCCGGTGGTTCCAGCTGCAGGCATGGCTTGCATCCCTCCCTAGTAACGCGGCACGCGGGGATCCACTTCGATGGCCCAACGGTCGATTCCGCCAGTCATGGATCGAGCGCTCTGGACGCCCTGCGAACGAAGCCAGGCGGCCGCGTCAAGACTGCGCATGCCATGATGGCAAAACAGAACGATATCGTCCGCACGCTCGAAGACGGCGAGATTTCCCGGGACTTCCCGTAGGGGAATGAGAGTGGAGCCTTCGACGTGAGCGGTGTCATATTCCCACTTCTCGCGGACGTCGACGAATAGAATATTTCCAGGACGCGCGAGAAGTTCTTTGACGTCGCGAGGCGCAATTTCTATATTGGAGAGCAGATCGTCCGTCATCAGTATCCGAAGTCCGCGGCGGCGGAGAAAGCATGGTTTTTCACGCCCAATCCTTCGACGCGGGCCGCTCCCAGAAGATTCAAATATTCCTCGCGCCCGGCGGGACGGAGCACCCAGCGGGTGAGCCATTCCTCGAAATGCGCGAGTTCGCGGGTCTGCTCATGATATTCGGAAAAGAAAGCGTGGTCGCGATTGTAATAGCCCTGCACGGGGGACGGATGCGCGCCCCAGGGCGCGTGAACCACGGCGGCAACCAAAAAACCGGGGACGAGCGTGCGATTCGGATCCGAGGCGATTACATCGGGCTCGACAATTTCTTCGGCAAGGATGATTACTTTTCTGGCGGCGCGCGCGCCATCAACAGCGACGCCGAGGCTTCCCCAGATATGCGCGTTACCATGAGCGTCTGACCGCTGGACGTGGAGGATGGCGACGTCGGGGCGGAGAGCGCGCACGGCGACGAGGCGCTCTTCGCTTACGGGGGAAGAAAATTCGCGCAGGTTGCCATTTTTCTTCAGGAGGTCGCTGCCGAGAGTTGAGTATGTGGGCATGAACGGCACGCCGAGCGCACCTGCGTGAAGCGCCAGCGCCACGGTGAAATTCGAGTAGTCAACAACATCCAGGCGGTGCGGGATCGCACGCTCCGCCGCGCGGCGAAAGCAATAGCCGACGCCCGCTGACACGTTGCCGATCCACGCGGCCATCACGCGCGAAACGCAGCCCGCGCCTATCATCTGGTCGAAGAGAATGTCTGAAATTGGGCCGACGAGTGTGAGATCGCGACGGCCCTGGCGGATCAGCTCGTGACCCGCGGCAAAAGGAATCATCTGCTCGAGCTGAGCGCCCATAAGGACCATCGAGCCGGAGGGCACGTGGCGTGCCATGGCTTCGCGCATCGTCGTCAATTTGGATTCGAGGGCCATTGGCGAAATTTTTGTCACCGTGTCCAAAAATGGTTGGGATCAAGTTCGCGCATCACGGCAAGTTCCTGCTCGTCCGGCGGAATGGTTTCGACAAGTTCATCGCCGACGCGCAGCGTCCAGCCGGTGTTGGCCAGCACTTCTTCGACGCTGACGCCGGGATGCACGGAAGCGAGATAGGCCTCGCCATCGGCGCCGAAGCGAAGCACACCGAGAGTGGTGATCACGGCAGAGGGACCGGAAAAATCCGGGAGCCCCTGGGCGTGGCGCCAACCGTTTCCCGAGCCATAGCCGGGCGAGGTGACGTGGCTTACGCGCTCGCAAAGGCGGGCGCGATCGTGAACGAGCAGAACGATCGTGCGCCGGGCGAGACACGCAATATCGCAAGCGCCGCCCGAGCCGGGCAGGCGCTGCGTTTCCCGGTTGCGGCGGCCCCAGGTGGTGTTCAGGTTGCCGAAGCGGTCCACTTCCGCTGCACCAAGAAAGCCGGCGTTCACGCGGCCCTGCTGGAGCAAGCCCATCACGTCGAGCATTTGTCCGCACTGGGTGGCGCCGCGAAGATTCGGCGGGTCAGCCATGGTGTAGAGAAGCTCGGGCGAGGGTGTTTCGCGGATCACGCCATTTTCGAAAAGGCCGACGGCGTGAGGAGCATGGGTGCGGCGCGCCACGAGGAACGCGAGCATGGGCAGGCGCATTCCGACGAAGACGATTTCGCCATCGGCGATTTCGCGCGCCGCCGCGGCCACCATCAATTCGCTGAAGGCGTAACCTCGCGCGGCAATCTCAGCATCGGAACGTGTAGCCATCAATCCATATTTCCCTTCGGCGCGACCCACATGGGTTCGTCATCCTGAATTTCGTTCACGAGCTTGATGTCCTCGGGCTGCGGCAGCGATTCCCTGCGGTGCTCGGCATATTTTTCGGGATCCATAAGTTCGCCCGAGACACTATAGGGCTGCCTGGCAAATTCGCCGATGTTGCGATTGAATTTGAGGTCGGGGACATAGAGCTTCGTCTGCCCGGCTGAAACGTGCTTGTTGATTTGCTCAATCAGGCGGATACATTCCTGGTGAAACAACTCACGGTTGTGCTCGTTCATGTGGCCGAGGTCGGCCTGCTCTTGCGTTTGCGCCTCGTCGTAGCGTCCTTTCAGGCCCCAGACGTAGAACCAGTGCGCGGAACTCGACTGGTCCACGCCGAACAAATCGTAGCTCACCGGAATCCATTTGTTCACGTATTTCTGGACGACATTCATGGGCATCACGCCGGCCTTGACGATGCGCTTCAGGCCGTCGTGCCCAGTGCCGAGGTGAAACGATTCCTCGCGCAGCATGGGGTTCATGGATTGGGCGAGGGGCTCGAAACCGGAATAGCTGAGCATGGTGAGTTGAAACTTGCCGTCGCGATCGACAAAATCGGTGTAGGTGAAGAAATCGAGCCAGTTGTCCACTATCTGATTGAAGGCGCCGAGAAGGCGCTTGGATTCGAAGGCGCGGCGCTCCAGCATTTTCTGCGCCTCCACTTTTCCGCTGTAGCCGAAATGATTGATCAGCAGGTGGCACATCTGCCAGCCGTGGCGCATTTCCTCGGTAACCACGCGGCAGAGCGACTTTCGGTCGTGCTCGCTGGGAGAATGCTCGAAAAGGCGGCGCTGTTGCTCGACGGAAGCGAATTCCGTGTCGCCCTGGTAGACGATTAGGTTGAGGAGGCCATCGCGCATGCGCTGATCCGGAATATCCATTACGCGACGCCATTTCGGGCGGCCTTTGTAGGCGCCGAACTCGATTTCGTTTGAGCGCGTGGGGCCAAATTTGGCTTCGAATTGATAATTTTCAATTTCAGGGTAATTCACGCCGATGTCGTTGCGCCAGACGCGGAAAAGATCCACCCAATCGTCGAAACTTGCGATGCGGGCTGCGGGCATTTTCCCTCACTTTGGATAATTCGAAACCGAAAACTATGATCGCTAAAATCAGTGCCCTTTGAAAACCGGCTTGCGTTTCTCGAAGAAGGAGTTCAACCCTTCGAGGCAGTCTTCCGAGAGAAAACAGTGAATCTGAAGGCGAATTTCCTCGTCGAGCGCGGTTTCGAGGGCCTTGCGATCGTCGCCCAGAAGTGTTCGCTTGACGTCTCTGAGAGACATAGGCGGGGCAGCGGCCAGACTCTCGGCAATTTTACGGGTTTCTTCTTCGAATTTGTCTGCAGCGAACACGCGATTGACGATTCCGAGGCGCAGCGCATCTTCGGCAGACAGCGTTTCCGCGGTGTAGAAGAGCTCCGCGGCGAGCGCCGGCCCCACGATTCGAGGGAGAAAATATGTTCCGCCAAAATCCGGGTACAGGCCAATTTTCGCAAACGACTCCGCGAAAATCGCCTGGTCCGAAGCGATGCGCATATCCGCGGCTAGAGCCAGGTTCATTCCGCCACCAGCGGCAGCCCCGTTCACGGCTGCGATCACGGGCTTCGGCATGGTGGCGATGGCGATGCAGATTTCTTTTCCCGCCATCAGCAGCCCCTGGAGTTCGTTGGCAGCCTGACGCATTCGGACGTCGCGCAACAGGGTGAGGTCCCCACCGGCGCAAAACGCGCGTCCGGAGCCAGTCAGGACGATGACGCGGATGGACTTGTCATCGCCCGCATGAATCAAAGCTTGAACGAGCGCGCGGCCCAGCTCAACGTTTAAGGCATTGAGTTTGTCCGGACGGTTCATGCGCAGCGTGGCCACGCCGCCGGACTTTTCCACCAGTACCAGGGGACTCGCGACTGGTTGCGTTACACTCACGCGCGCACCTCCTTAATCTTTCAGGCTTTTCAAAAGCGCAGCGAGTTTCTTGAAATAGCGCTTCTTCACGGCACGATCCGTGCCAGCATTTTGCGCGCTGGTGGAAGGCAGCACGAAAACTTCAGCGCCATACAACTTTTCCTTCTGCAGGCCCAGCTTGCAGGCGCGGCCCATAAATTTTTCGTAGGTCATTTTTCCGTTGAAGGCGATGACGCGCGGGCGAAGGTCTTCGAGTTTCTGCGCGAGCAAAACGCGGCCCTCGGAAAATTCCTGGCGCTCGAGTTCCTCAACGCCCCGCGTGGGACGTTTCACGAGGTCGGTAAGGCCGATGCCGAATTCCAGCAACCTGCGGTCATCTTCGTAACCGAGCGGCTCGGGAATTACGCCGGAGTCATACAGCATGGGCCAGAACTGGTTGTTGCGGCCTGCATAGTAATGGCCCACACGCGCTGACCGGTCGCCGGGATTGCAACCGATCAAAATCATCTTCATTCCCTTGCGGAGATAATCGGGTAACGTTTTCATTTCATCCTTAGGATTTTAACAGGCGGCATTCCCGCGAATGCCGCTTCGACTGCGCGCAGTCGCCCATCCAGCTTGCGCCCATTGCAGCTTGCCATTCAATCACAATTGCTGAAGACGGTCTTTGGAGCGCCTACTTCCCCTTGAATTCCGGCTGGCGCTTTTCGACATAGGCCTTCAACCCTTCTTTTGCGTCTTCGCTGGTGAAGAGCAATTGCTGCAATTCGCGTTCGATGCCAAGCGCCTCGCCGAAACCGACTTCGAGGCCTGTGACCACGGCGCGCTTGATGCGTCCGACGGCGCGGGAAGCCTTGTTTGGCGGGCAGAACTGCTTCGCGTAAGCCATCACCTCTTCCCAGAACGTGTCGCGCTCGTAGATATAGTGAATCAGCCCGAACTCCAGCGCCTCTTCAAAACTGAAGGTTCGGCCGGTAGCCATCAATTCAATGGAACGCGCGCGACCGAGAGCGCGAGCGAGGCGCTGCGTTCCGCCGGTGCCCGGCAGGACGCCGAGGTTGACCTCGGGAAGGCCGATTTTTCCGCCTTCTTTTTTGGCAATGCGGATATCGCAGGCGAGGGCAATCTCGAGGCCGCCGCCGACGGTGTGGCCGTTGAGCGCGGCGATCACGAGTTTAGGCGTCTGCTCCAGGCGCGAGAGCGTCTCGTTGGCATGCAGGCAGAAATAATATTTGAATGTGGGATCGGCCTTCACCAGCATCGGGATGCTGGCGCCGGCGGAGAAGAATTTTTCGCCTTTGCCGCGCAGAAGGATCACATGGGCGTCCTCGTCCATCCGCGCTTTGAGGATGGCGGTGTCGAGCTGCTGCATCATTTCGTAGGTGTAGGTATTCGCCGGGGCGTCGTCCATTTCAATGATCGCGACGCCGCCTTCGACCATGTAATGAATCAATTGCTTCTGCTCCACGGATTGCATCGTTTCCATCATTTCCTCCAAGGTTCGCAAATCTCTGGAAGTGCCAATCTCGAAATCAGTTTGCGGAACTCGCGGCCAGGCGCACGCCTGGGCGACGCATCCGGGCCGGCCTGGCAGCCGCCTGACCGTGTCCATTCATCACGCCGCGCAAAAACATTCCCGCCATCGTGTCGGCCAGCGCGTCAGCGCCGGGGTCGGTCTGCGGGCGGTGCCATGTGTGAATCCAGTTCATCATGCCAAACAGAGATAACACAGCCACGCGGGAATTCAACCTGCGCGCGGCGCCCGCTTTGCGCATCTCTTCGAAGATGGCAAGCGCAGAGCGATAATAGCGCCGTTTAATCTCCAGGACCTCCCTGCGGTATTCACCTTCGAGTGCCTCACCCTCGAGCGACAATACTTTCATATCCACGGGATGCCGCAGAAAATAATCGAGGTGGTTGTGAATCAGCACGCGCAATTTTTCCACCGGGTCGGTGACGCTCGCGAGTCTTTTTTCGAGGCGCTGGAGGATGGTCTGAAACGTGTAAACCTGAATCAGGTAGAGAAGCTTTTGTTTGCTTTCAATGTAGTAGTACATGCCCGCGAGAGAGACGCCGCTCGAGCGGCTGATATCGCGGATGGAGGCGCCCTCATATCCCTTTTCGGCGAACACTTGAGCCGCATGGCGCAACAGGAGCTGAAGCTTCGACTGCGGGAGCGGCGACTTGGGCGGAATTTTGGGCATTGGAAAAAGGCAAAAACTGAGTCGAACGTTCGTTCTACAATCTCAGGATACTTCGGGGCAGATTTCGTGTCAAGAAGGGTGAAGAGGGGCGAGGATAATAACTGAATCCTTATGGCGGCTTCGGCTGTCTGATGGGAAGGTGACGGGCTGGAGGCTTGCGGCCCGGCGAACCTGTGCTACCCTTTCCTGGTGAAAAAGACCGATATGAGTTCTCCGAAAGTGGATCCGATACGGCAACACACCCTTCCCTCGCAGGTGGTGAAGGATGATGAGCCGAAGCTTGTAGCCGCGGCAAAGGCCGGGGAAATTTCTGCCTTCGAAGAGCTGGTGGGCCGCTACGAGCGCAAAATCTTCCGGCTGACGCAAAATATCACGCAAAACAAAGAGGATGCCGAGGACGCGATGCAGGAAGCGTTCCTGAAAGCTTACGAGCATCTGGGCGAATTCGAAGGAAATTCGAGGTTTTATACCTGGCTGGTGCGCATCGCGGTGAACCAGGCGTTGATGAAGTTGCGGAAGCGGCGCCCCAATGTGGTTTCGCTCGACGAAGACGTAGAAACGGGAGAGGAATCGGTTCCCCGCGACGTGCAGGATTGGGGACCTTCGCCCGAGCAGCGGTTTGAGCAGACGGAAATGTCTGGGATTTTGCAAAGCGTGATTACGGATTTGGACCCTCCGTTCCGAATCGTTTTTCAGTTGCGCGACATCGAAGAATTATCCACCGAGGAAACGGCGGAGGCTTTGGGGCTGTCGGTACCAGCGGTGAAATCGAGGCTACTGCGGGCGCGGCTGAAACTGCGTCAGAAATTGGACCGATATTTTCGGCAAGGTGAAAATCAGTGAATTGCAAGACTTTGGTTGTGGAACTGGAAAGCTATCTGGATCAGGAACTCGATCCCGTGCTACGCGTTTCGCTTGAGGAACACCTGCTGAAATGCAAGAAGTGCCGCCTGATCGTGGACACGACGAAGAAGACGATTGAAATTTATTGCAATGCCGAGCCTGCGCCGCTGCCGCAGGATACGCGGAACCGGCTGCACCAGGCTCTGGCGAAGCGGTTGCGGCGCGCGCAGTCCTGAGCAGCGATCAGGCGCGTTTGCTTTCGAGTCAGAACGCCGGCACACGAAAGAGTTTCTAATCGCCATTCGACTTTGTCATTGGTGCGACGTCGTCGGGTAGTTGGCGCTACGAAAGTCCACGGCCTTCGGCGGCGCGGGCATCTTTCTTCCACAGCGGAATTTCCTGTCCTAGTCCCCTTGCGTGGGCGAGTTCGTAAATTCGGCCAGCGACGACGATATCTTCGCTAGCGATTCCATTCGATTTGAAGAGGGTAATCTGGCGGGCATCGATGCGGCCCTTCATTTTTCCTCCAGCAATTTCAGAGAGTTCGTGAACGCCGGACCACCGCGCGGCATCTTCGCCGTAAGCCTGAATCAGGTCGCCCGCCTCGTGCTTGGATTGCTCGAGAGAATCCACAACCACCAGATCGCAGCGGCCGACGGCAGCGGCGTCCAGTTCCTGCTTTTGGGGGAAATTGGCGCCGATCGCGTTGATGTGCATACCCGGCTCGAGCCAGCGGGCTTCGACGACAGGCTGCGATGCAGTGGTGGAAGTCACCACAATCGCGGCGCCGCGCAGCGCTGCTTCCGCGGTTGCGACGGGCGTGACCGGAATGTGGAGGCGCTCGGTCATTTCCTTTGCGAACTTTTCGCGACGGCCAGCGTCGCGGCCAAAGGCGCGGACGCTTTCGATTTTTCGGACCAATGCGATCGCTTCGAGTTGGGTGCGCGCCTGGGAACCCGTCCCGATCATCGCGAGGGTGTGCGCGTCTTCACGAGCCATCCACCGCGTAGCGACGCCGGAGGCTGCGCCAGTGCGCATCTGGCCGAGGTAATCCGCTTCAATCATCGCCAGCAGGTCGCCGGATTGGACGCTGAATAGCGGGACGAGAAATCGCAGGCCTTCGCGCGAACTCGTGTACATCTTGAGTCCCGCGTATCCGCTTGAGCCATCGGCCGCAGCCATGTAATGGAGGTAACTCTGCCCGGGAAGATGCAGGCGGTGGCGCGGATAAACAATCGCCGACCCAGAGGCGAGCCGGCGGAAGGAATCCTCGACAGCTTCCAGCGCGAGCGGCATCGTTAGAATTGCACGTACGTCGGTTTCCGTGAGCAGCAAGGCCATTGGGAAAATTCCTCGATTTCGATGGAGGTGTGGCGTGACCGCGTAAACGTATCAGAAATTGATGCGATAGCGAAGCACGCGCGACTGTGGGGCGTCAAGGACAAGCAATTCGCTCTTCGGACTGACGGCCAAGGCAGGTGCGAGGCGGGGCGAAGCGCCCAGCTCGGTGGCGAGGTCGGTTTCGAGTTTCAATTTTCCGTCGAGAGTCCAGACGTGAATGGTGTGCCCGTCGGCATCCATGGCAAATACACAGGAATTGGAAACCGCGAATTCGCGGCTGAGCCTGCGCGAGGTTCCATCGGCATTCGCTTCGATGGCAGAGACAAATTGGCCATCGCGCGAGAAGCGCACGATTCGTCCACCGGACACATCCGCGAGGAAGAGTGAGCCATCGGGGCCGCCGGCCATAGGACCGAGGCGGTGGCCAGAGCCTGGGGTGCTGGTGGAGGGCTTCCAGGTCTGCGCCAGGCGCATATTGGGAGTGTAGGCGAATGCCTGATCGGCGGCGTAATCGAGAATGTGGATGAGGCCGTCTTCGCCAACCGCCATACTGATTTCGTTTTCGGGGCTGGGTCGCGGACGCAGATGGAGCTCGCGATACTTGTCGCCATTCGGAAGAAAAATGAAGACACTGTTGCGGACCGCATCGGAGACGTACATCGCTCCGCCGCCATCCACCGTGATTCCCTGCGGATGTTTCAACGCTCCTTCCTGAAAGGAAAGCAGCGGAGTGCCGGAGGGATCGTGCTTGTGAATGAACTGGCTTCCCGCGTCGGAAATGTAGACATCTCCCATCACGTCGGTGGCGATCCCGGCAGGCTCGTCCAATTGACCGGGGCCATCGCCTTTCGAGCCCCATTGGCCGAGATATTGGAGCGTGGGCGCCGCTGCGGGAACCTGCGGGTTCGCCTCCGATTGAAACCTCGAGCAACCGGAAAGCGAGAAAATGCAAAATAGAAGCGCGGCGCAGGCGGCGAGTGAGCTACGGGGAAGCATACATTTCAATCTATCGCAAACCGGGCGGGATGCCAGCGCTAAACGAAGGATTGAGACGCTGTGATTAACGCCCCTGCTTGCGCGGCTTGGGTTTCGATTCGCCTTCCAGCTTTTCTTTCACGCGACGAACGATGGTCTGATGCATGCGGTAGGTGCGATCTTTTCCCGTTGCGCTGCCGGGCTCTTCAAACGAAAAGGTGATATCCCCTTCGCCCGAGGGCGGCGGGATTACTTTCACAGGCAGCTTTCCGCAAAAATTGCTGTCCACAAACGCGGTCTCGTAGCGGTCGCGCTGCGCGCCCCAGGTGTACACGCGCAAGATCGTGAAATCGCAGGGCTGCCCTTCGGGGCCATGCGTCCCGACGACGAGATATTGCGGGCGCGCCGCACCGGAAGCGTCAGCGACGTGGTTGAGATCGAACCACGCAACGATGCGCATATTGGCGGAGCTGGCGTAATCCGGCAGCGGCTGCGGAACATCGAGATCGAGAAATCGCCCGAGCACCCAGCCCGCGGTGCCGGCCTGGTCCACGGAATTTACGCGCACCAGCCACCAATCTTCCTTTTTCACGTCCGGGGAAACGGTTGCGGTGTCGTCGCTCTCGGGAGTCGCGGGCGCGGCCGAAGGCACCGGCTTAACTTGCCGCTCGAGGACGTCCACAACAGCCGATTTGTTGAGCTGCTGAAGACGCGGCGTGTCGCGCCCGGGTTCCAGATGCAGATTGCTGAGGACGCGCGTGTGGGCGCGCGCCTCGACAGGCATCGTTCCGGCGCGTAATTGCAAGTCTTTCGATTTTTGCCAGAGATCCTCGGATAGCAAATCGCGTTCGCTGGTCCAGCCTTCAAAACCGTCCTTCGTCCGCACCTTCACTTGATCCTGGAAACGCTGCATGACGTCTAGCCGGTCGCCATAGCTGACCATGACCACCGGCTCGCGGACTTGAGCAGTGGTGCTCCAAAGGGTGATTTGGCGGTTGCCCGCATAGGCAGTCTCAAGGGCTGGCTTGGGATGCCGGTAACGGAGGTAGGCCGCGAAGCAGACGACGGCGACGAGCGCGAAGCCCAGAATCATTTTGCGAATCAACGCACACCTCTGCGGGAGGCGGCACAATTGGCATTGGGGTAGCGATTCGTCATCAGAATCATTTTGAGGTAAATATTCTACACCAGAGGCGATGGTCTCCCCTGATTCCCACTGAAAATAAAATTTCGCGCGCGGCGGGGCGCCAAGGGCATTCTGCTACAATGCCAACCGCGCGATGCGCGCGACCGCTTTTTTTCGAGAAGGAGAAGGTAAATGCGAATTCTGGAGCAATTAAAACCGCTCGGGCTGCTGCTTCTGCGCGGGGCTCTCGGAGCAATTTTCATTTTTCACGGCTATCCCAAGCTCTTCACTACCACCCATCAAACGATGCAATTTTTCGAGCACGTGGGTTTGCCGGGGTACTTCGTTTATATCGCAGGTGTACTGGAATTCTTCGGCGGGATCATGCTGGTGGTAGGGCTCTTCACGCGGATCGCAGCGCTTCTGCTGGCCGGTGAAATGGTGGTGGCCCTATGGAGGGTTCACGGGCTGTTTTCGAATCCTTCGGCGGTTGAAAATTATCAATTCCCTCTCGTCGTGGCTGCGGGAGCATTCGCGCTGGCAACGATTGGTGCAGGCATTATCTCGATCGACCAGATCATATTCGGCGAAGGCCGCGGGCGTTCACCGCGCAAATTGAAAGGCCGCGACTAACTTAAATCGGCTGCGCCGACTGCGAGCCGCCTGGAGGAGGCGCGGCTTGAGGAGCAGGCGTAACGATCACCGGGTACGGCGCTTGCGGCATTACCATCCAGGCCACGAAGTAGCCGATAACTCCCGGTACGATTCCCGAGAAGAACGTCACCAGAACCCAAATCAGGCGCACGATGGTCGAATCCACCGCGAAGTATTCACCGAACCCGCCGCACACACCCGAAATCTTGCAGTCCACCGACGACCGCATCAACCGCCTCTGGTTGTAGGCCGCTCCAACCGGGGGCACAACCTGCTGAGCCCCACAGTAGTAGCAGAAATTCGAATTATCCGCGATGTCTCTACGGCAGTGTCCGCAAATCATGGTTCGCCCCTCCTGCGAAGGCGGCCGCATGGCCGCTCCGCCTTACACCTATAATACGCCCGATTTAGTCAAAAGGTTCCCTGGCCGACGGTGGCGATTCTGCGGGAGAAAGGAGACGGCTGTTGGAAGGCGTTAACCTGCCGGAGAAATTACGATTAAAGCTTGTTGAGTGGAAGATTCTAAAGTCAGGATGTGTTGCGCTTCGCTACTTGAAATAGTGACAGAAAACAATCGCCCGGCACTCGCGCTCGCACGGCTTAATAGGCAGTCAAATCGCGCACCGCGCGGACGATATCTTCGGTTTGCGGCAGGATCGCGTCCTCGAGTTTCGGGTGATAGCCGACGAACGTGTCCGTGGCAGCCACGCGCCGCACGGGCGCATCGAGCTGATCGAACAATTCGTCAGCAATCCGCGCGGCAATTTCCGCGCCGTAGCCCCAGGAACGCGAATCCTCGTAAGCAACGATCACGCGATTCGTTTTCTGCACGCTCGCGGCAATCGCTTCCCAATCGTACGGGCTCAGCGTGCGCAAATCGAGAATCTCCATGGAGATGCCTTCGCGCGCCAGGGTGGCCGCGGCAACTTCGGCGCGATGCACAACGGCGCCATACGTAACCAGCGTGACGTCTGTCCCTTCGCGCGCCATGCGCGCTTTGCCGAACGGAACCGTGAAATCCGCGCCGGGATACGGAGCACGGTTGTAAGGCTGACGGTAGAGATGCTTATGCTCGAGAAAAAGGACCGGATCATCCGAACGAATCGCCGTGCGCAGCAGGCCGCAGACATCGAGCGCCGTGGAAGGCATCACCACACGCAGCCCGGGAATATGAGTGAAAATCACTTCGCCGCACTGGCTATGATAAATCGCGCCGCCCGTTAAATAGCCGCCGATTGCCGTGCGCATCACCACAGGCGCCTTGAAATTTCCCGCTGAGCGCCAGCGCATGACGGCGAGCTCGTCGCGAATCTGCATCATGGCGGGCCAGATGTAATCGAAGAATTGAATCTCGGGCACCGGTTTCAGACCACGCGTCGCCATGCCGATGGCGCGCCCCACGATGGCCGCTTCCGCCAGCGGCGTATTGAACACGCGGGCCGCGCCGTATCGGCGCTGCAAACCAGATGTAGCTTTGAAGACGCCGCCCTTGCCCTTCACACTCGCCAGATATTCTTCGCGGCTGCAATCCGCAACGTCTTCGCCGAATACGACGACGCGCTCGTCGTGACCCATTTCGTCCATCAGGGTCGCCGAAACCATTTCGACCATGGTCTTCGGATGGCCTTCCTTTTTCGGCTCGGCTTCGAATTGTTTTCCGGTGGGGTCGATTTCGGGCGAATAAACCCACGCGTACACAGAATCTTTGGAAGGAGGTTCCGCGGCGAGCGCCAGGTCTGTGGCTTCGAGCACTTCGCGATCCACGGACGATTCCAGCTCTTCCAGCTCGTTTTCTTCGAGAATGCCTTCGCGGACCAGGAACAACCCAAATTTCGGAATCGGGTCGCGTTGTGCTTCCGTCTCGCGGTCCTGTGCAGTTTTGTAAAGCTTTTCGTCGTCGGAAAGCGAATGAGAATAGGGCCGCGTCACATGCGCGTGAACCAACGCGGGGCCGCGGCGTTCACGGCAATGCACCATCGCGCGCGAAAAGGCCGCGTAACTTTCCAGCGGCTCCGTGCCGTCGCATTCCTCGACGTGCAGGTGCGGAAAATTTCCCACCAGCTTCGAGATGCTTCCTCCGGCCGTCTGTACTTCGATGGGGACAGAAATCGCGTAGCCGTTGTCTTCCACGAGAAAAAGGACCGGCAGCTTGCGGTTGCTGGCGGTGTTGAGCGCTTCCCAGAATTCGCCTTCGCTGGTGGAACCATCGCCGCCGGAAACGTAGACGATTTCGTCCGGGTGATAGGTCACTGACTCGCCGAGCGGGGCTTTGCGGGCCTGGTCGAGCGCTTTGGGAAATTTCTGGTAGTACAACGTGGCGTCCGCGGCGCCGATGGATTGGACCCATTGCGTGCCAGTGGGCGAGGAGCGAGAGACAATATTCAGCCTGCGATTTCCCCAGTGCGAGGGCATCTGGCGGCCGCCTGAAGCGGGATCGTCCTTTGCGCCAACTCCCTGCAGGAGCATTTCCAGTGGGGTGACACCCAACATCAGATTCAGCGCGCGGTCGCGGTAATAGGGATAAATCCAGTCGTAGGCGGGCTTCAGGAGCAGGCCTGCGGCTGCGAGGATCGCCTCGTGACCAGCTCCGCTGATCTGGAAGAAAATTTTATTTTGGCGTTTCAGCTGGATTTCGCGGTCGTCGAGCTTACGTGAGAGATACATGGTGCGATACATCCGCACCATCGCCTCGCGCTCGAGGCCGTGGTACTTGGACGCATCGTATTTCGTGGCGGCTTTAATCTTCGTCGGAGAGGCCATTGATATCACTCTGCCCGGAGGATCGCTGGCTTTCTTGACTTCGGCCTATTTTATCTAATTGGCCGGTGCAAAAACAAAAGAACCGGGCGGGTGATGCCGAGTCAGTCTCCAATTCCCA
>Ga0308309_10000572_pt1 | contig 23228 bp, 26 predicted proteins | sample HubBroMetageWFT5_FD_192491 | JGI IMG/M metagenome (GOLD analysis project Ga0308309, IMG submission 192491) | Warmed and freeze-thawed soil microbial communities from the Hubbard Brook experimental Forest, New Hampshire - Hubbard Brook CCASE Soil... | ecosystem: Environmental > Terrestrial >...
CTTCCCAACTCTTTCACGAAGATGTCCCGTACCCGCACCGACTTCAACAGCGGCAGCCGCCGATAGCAACTGAACGTTATGAAATGCAGATGACCTTTGCCGTAGTAGCGCTTCAATCCCGCCGGCATCGTCAACGCCACCGAAAGACACGTCAACCCCAAGACCCAGGTTCAAAACCGAACCTGGGGCACCCTCCGCCTCTCTATACTTCCCCGGGAAGTACCGCAGTGATATTCTCTCCACGGTCCCCATGTCCACAAATATCAATTCTCCCCAATCCTGGCCACCCGCCACTAGAGTATTGGGAAGCGTGGGAAGCGCCGGCCGGCTCAGAATATACGGTGTACCACGGAATCGGCACCGGTAGCGATGACATCTTCAGTGCAGCAATGCTGCCGCACTTTACCGCCACCGCGAGCGCGAGGTTTTACGAGGGCCTTGATCTTCCAGCCTCGTTCACAACACCCAATCGCAACACCTTGGCAGGCGATTTGCGTTCCACGACCACCAACCCTCAGTTACCGACGAACGCAGCTACGGACTCGGTCGACCGAACATGGACAGCGCCATACCAATAAAACCGCAAAAAGGGGAGAATCTAGGAGAGATGATGACAAGATACAGATTAGGAGTACGTCTCGTTTTGCTCGCTCTAACATGTAAGGCATTGGCTCTTCTTGGAGCGGCGCAAATGCGTAAATCTGAAGCACTGAAACAACTTGCAGACAACATTGAGATGGTACGCACCGCAGCGACTTCAAACTCACGTGATGACGCTGCCCAAAAGCTCGCAAAGCTTACTCGCAAGATAGACCCCAAGAAGGTTGACGACAAGACTTTAACCAGTATCATAGACCTCCTCGACATACCCGAGGCGCGGTACTGGGTCGCAGTCAGCCTCGGGAACTTAGGCAGTCGTGCAAAAGTTGCGATTCCTAAGCTCCAAACGCTGCTCGCTGAAGAGGATCGTCGGCATGTCAGCAAGTCGGCGGCCGACGGCATCCGATTTGCTTTATCTCGAATGGGTGTGACTCCGCCTCCCCCGAATTACGACGACAACGAAAACCGAAAGAACTAAGGCGGGGGGTGGCCCATGCTTTGCGATCTTTGGCGGGTGGCCCGGATCACTCCTGAATCTCTCAGGGCGGGTGGCCCGGACCACCCGCTCATGAATCTTTGAACTCCCGTCGACCGAACGTGGAAACTTTCACCCATTCACAAATCAAAACAACACGGAGGGTGCCCCAGGTTCGTTTTTTGAACCTGGGTCTTGGGTCGCTTCCTTCTCACTCTTCCAACCTGATCGCCACAAGCCCTCCCCTCTTTCGACGTTCAACTACCCTCGCCGTTCAATGCTCCTAATGACCGTTCAACCCCGAAATTCGACCATTCCATGGAAATGACTTTACCCTCCGGTACTCCTCCTGCTACCATTCCGCATGTTTACCCTGAGCCTCGAAGAGTTTCGCCCAACCCAGCCGCCAATCGTGCCCTTCCTCGGACCCCATCCCCTTTACACATTCTGCAACGTCTTCCGCCGGCGCACTTCGCTCCTCCTCTTTGCGGGAGTCCGTATCAATATCAATCCATGGATCTTACGCTTCCTTTGTTTTCATACTCTTACGCACTCTTTTGCAACACGCAAAACGCTATCCCCAATCTCCTCTATGCTTTCCGCACTCTTTGCCCAAAAGACCCGGGGTGGGGTGCCCTTCTGCCGCCGCTCCATCGTTACCTCGTTACGTCATTACCTCATTCCTTCGCCCACTCATAAGGAGGCTCAACCACCAATTTGCTATCAATGCTAAAATACACAAAGGGGGCGACACGGTTTCGACGGAAGCTGTCGCGGCCCGAAGGCATGCCGGGACCCACCTGCCCGTAACTTGGTGGAAACTAGAAATGCCAACAACAACTTGGCACTTGCTGCTTAATTAATTAAGCGCACGCTTCCCCGGGCTTCGCTCATGGGCCCGGTCAGAGGCGTCACACAGTGAGCTGGCCTGGGCCTTTCGGTCCGTAAGGCTCGGGCGAGAACCATCGGACTAGCTGGTTGCGCATCTTGCTCATTCCAAGCGCCGCCGGCGAACGCGCGATCAGCCCGCAAGGGCCGGGTCGCACACCGAATTGAGATAAGCATGTAGGCTTCGTGTCGTAGCGCTTTTCGGACGGGGGTTCGACTCCCCCCGCCTCCACCATTGCCTGTTTCATCGACGAGGCCTCAGCTCGTAAAGAATTACGTAATTTTATATTAACCATGTGATTACTTACTTGTGCTGGGGGAAGCTTTTCGTAGTAAAGGACTCACTGCCGGACCTAATACCGGGAATACTTTATTCTTGGAACAAAAAGTGAGGACGCAACCAGCGCTTCCCATCCAGTGGCTTCATACATCTCCACGTCAGGCGTCGCTCCCTGAATCGGTTGCCGAGTACACAAAAGCTTGTTGAAGAATACAGGTTTCACTGTATGGATACCTATGCCCGGGTGGCGACAGTATATGGTTTCTCTGTTCGATACGTTCCAAACAGAAAGCCACGGCAGGGTGTACTGTCTTTAAGCAACCGCATCCTTGGAAGACGCCAAAGCTTGCGTCCAAGACTTAGGGGTGCCTTTACCGAACGACCATGCTATCTTCAACTAGAAAATTGAATAAGATTCGTCATCAGGCCCGATGAGTGGCCAAGTACGCCGTTAACCAGCCAGCGGGTGGCTGCTCCCTCACTCCGTCAGACTGGAGAATCGAAATGACTAGTAGCGCATTGAGCTTTGACCCCAGGAAGTTAGCGTTCGAGAAGCAGCTCGACAGTTCCGTTCCAGGCGAGCATGTCGTTTACTTCTATCAAGAGAGCGATTCTCTCCTTGACGCGTTGAGTAACTTTGTCGGCCCTGCTCTCGACGCCGGCAATGCTGCGGTCATAATTGCCACCAAGGTACACCACGAAGGACTTCAGCATCGGCTGACGGCTCGAGGCTCAGACACTCAGAAGGCCAGCAAGCAAGGAAGGTACGTTGCGCTAGACACTTCCGAAATTCTATCGAAAATCACGGTGGAAGGGGTGCTTGACAGCGCTCGCTTTTTTGAAGTAGTCGGTGGGACAATTGCCCGAACCACCGCGTCGCTTAAACCCGCAAGTCCCGAAATCGTTGTCTTCGGAGAGCTAGTTTCGTTGTTGTGGAAGGACGGCAAGATTGAGGCCGCCATTCGGCTCGAACAGCTCTGGAACGAACTGGCGAAGAAGCACTCTTTCACTCTCCGATGTGCCTATCCGATGGCTGATTTCTATGGCGAAAAGAACGCTCAGCCGCTTTTAAGAGTATGTGCAGAACACTCAGCGGTGGTGCTCCACGAGAACGACAGATCCTTTACAGTCGCCGAAAGCAAAATTGCATTGCGCCGTAGTGAAGAGCGATTCCGGCTGTTCGTAGATGCCGTTCAGGACTATGCGATCTTTATGTTGGATGTGCAGGGGCACGTCATCACCTGGAATTCAGGGGCAGAACGCATCAAAGGATATAAAGCCACCGAGATCATAGGGAAGCACTTCTCCACCTTCTATCCGGAGGAGGACATCCGGTCAGGTAAACCGCAGGGAGAATTGGAGATCGCCGCCAAGGAAGGGCGTTTGGAAGATGAGGGATGGCGTGTCCGCAAAGATGGCTCCCGCTTCTGGGCTAACGTGATCATTACGGCTCTAAAAGACGAGACCGGCAGGTTGGTTGGATTCGGAAAAGTTACGCGTGACTTTACAGAGAGAATACAGATAAACGAAGTGTTGCGAAGAGAAGTTGAAGAGAAAACAAAGGCCGAGCGAAAGTTGTTCGAATCGGAAAAGTCACTCCGCCAACTTTCTCTCCGTCTCTTGCAAACGCAAGACGAAGAGCGCCGGCGCATCGGCAGAGATCTGCACGATAGCGTAGGGCAATACCTCGTTGGGTTGAAGATGAAATTGGATTCGCTGAAATCCTCGGCCAAGGGAAGCGGCCTAAAGGATGCCTCTCAACTGGCCGAATGCTCCGAGATGATTGAAGAGGCCATCAAAGAAGTTCGGACCATATCTTACGTGTTGTATCCTCCGATGCTTGAAGAGCTGGGCTTGAAATCGGCGATACCGTGGTATCTGGAAGGATTTACGAAGCGGAGCGGAATCAAGACCACCTTTGAGGTGTCTCCGGATTTTGATCGGGTTCCCGGCGACCTAGAGTTAGCGCTATTTCGTGTCCTTCAAGAGAGCTTAACCAACGTGCACCGGCACTCTGGCAGCCCGACGGCAAGCGCTCGACTGCTGATTAGGAACCGAGCTGTCATCCTCGAAGTAACTGACGAGGGGAAAAAAACTCAGTCGAAGAATTCGAAGGACCGAGCTCAAGACTGGATGGGCGCCGCATTTGGCGTTGGACTGCGCGGCATGAGTGAGCGCATGCGCCAATTGGGAGGTAGCCTGGAGCTATCATCCACCCATGCGGGAACCACCGTCACCGCTACTCTTCCCATCCGGGAAGCAGACTTAATCGTCGAACAAGAAAAGTAGCAAGACGAAGTGACGCTTCCGTTCTAGTTCCAGTACCGGGAAAGCGAGCAGAAAATACATATCGAGTCGAAACAAAATTCTCAATTCGATGCGCGACAAAATGTCGTTCTCCCAACCTTCCTTCCACAAATGATTGATTTAAAAAATACTTAGTTGTATTGCGAGATTGGAGCCCCGGTTGCCCTTATCTGAGGCAGCTACAACAAAATCCTATGGGGGGGCTATGGGCGCAAAGTTCGACATCTTCAAGAAACTACCCGATGGTTATCCACTGTGGGTGAAGGCTGTCGATGGGCTGGAAGAGGCGAAGGCCCAATTGGCTCGTTTGATCGAAAGTTCGCCAGGTGAATATTTTATTTATAGCGTCAAAAATCGATCTGTCATTCAGGTCGCTTCCGGGGCTTGATGGGAGCAGATGGTCCAAAGGTTCATCACTTCATTCCAGAGCGATCAGAAGTCGGAATGGCTGTCTGTTCTCTTCCGGATCCGTCCTGGCGAGCAAGACTACAGGAGAGAAAGACAATCCCGCGTTCGGACTTGATCATGGCGGCGCTTCCCATAAGAACGAAACCGCATCTCCCAGAGCGGGCCAGTAAACTCCAAGATATATCCACAGAATTCTTCCAGGGCCACCGACCATGTTTTGCCTTTATCATGGCTCGGTCTGAGATGCCATCGCCCAAGGGGTTCATGAATCGGCGATCGAATGCTTTCTCGCATGTATTTCTGTACGGCAGACCCGGAAGATTACGCAAGCCTGAAATGAGAGCTTGTGTGCGCTTCTTGGCCAAGGAGGGAGGGAACAGGTGTCTGTGTTCGGCCAGGCACCTGTTCTTGGTGGGTGTATATCGGAGGTGTTTCAACTGTCAGCCTAGCGAGGCCCAAGACGCGCAACAATCAGGTCTTTCCAGTAAGGAAGGCCAACATTTCGTGTAGACGCAGAATGGAGGTTCTCACAATGAGATTTGGACTTATCGCCTCTGCGTGATACTCCGTTCGAAGAGTCTTGTTTCCTCGTTTAGCGTTAGCAAGCACGCAATCATTTGTTGCCTTGCCGAGTGGAGCAGCGAGATCCACCAAAATTAAATTCAACAGGTTCCCGAAACGAGCGGGCGACGGCCAATCCAATGACCGGAGGCCGGTGGCACCAACTTCTCTAGTTTTCAAAGTTCTATTTTGGCTGGAAATCTCTTGCGGAAGTAAGGAACTCTTCTGTACATCGTTTCCCGGCCCGAACGTATCCAGGTTGAAACAGGACGGGGAGATTCCGCAAGAAGGTTAGAAATATGAATTAAGGATGGATGACTATCGGCTACGAGCTTCACGAACGCGGTCAAAGGTACGGCCAGGAGAATACCCATCAAACCCCATAGCCAGCCCCAAAACAGGATCCCTGCGGTCGCCGCAACGGGACCTACATTGACTCGCGACCCGATTATCCTGGGAATTAGAAAGTTTGCGGAAATGATATGAAGGGATACGACCGTCAAGAGAATGATGGCAAACGAGCCCGCGGTATTGAATTGCACGAGCGCGGCCGCGGAAGGAACCAGCACGGCGAGTATTACGCCTAGAAACGGAATCAAGTTTAGGAAACCACTGACAATGCCGAGAACTACAGCGCCTTGTATTTTCAAGGCAAGAAGAACAATGACCGTAACAGCCGCCATTGCAGAACCGATGATCAGGTTTCCGACGGCAAATCCTCGCACCATTTGAGTTACTCGCCCCACAAATTGAGGTACGTCGATGGTCGTACCAAATGTATTCGTCAACCTTTGGTTCATCTGATCCTTGCGAATCAGATTGAAGAACATCAGGAACGGCACAACTCCAATAATAATGATGGCTCCCCACATCGGCCCAACGCCGCGAATAATATAGGAGGGCCAACTGGGCGGTTCTTTGATCTTTACCTCGGCAATTTTCTTTACAGATGTTTCCGGGTTCAGGCTACCTGCGGTTTCCTGGACTTTTGCAATCTTCTGGTTCAAAGGCCTAATGACGTCGCGGATTCGCTCCGCATACTGGGGCATGGTTTCCACGATATCCAAAATGCGGTTATAGGACACGTATGTCAGGAAACAGAAGAGCAGCATTCCCGTGACTATCATGAGTCCAGCGGAAGCAGAGCGAGGTATATGCCAGCGCTCCAGGTAGGTAACGATTGGATCAACGAGGATCGCGAGAAAGGCGGCGAGCACCAGAGTGATGCAGAAGGAGCTAGCAAAGAAACAAAATGCCAGGATAAGAGCGAGAACAATAACCCACAGAAGCCAAGCAATACGGCTCAATAATCGCGGTTGTAGCAAGGCTGTTGAGCTGCGCATCATACAGAGCAGTTAGCTCCTTCTTGGCGCCTGCAGTGTTCATGTGCGACACCTCCTTGCGCTCCCATCGAGCGCAAGGAGGATCGCACAGGTGCTTCACGATACGGTCTTACGCTGAAAAAGATGAACAATCAGCGAAATTACCGCGAACAGCAACAGAACATGAATCAGCGCACTGGATACATGGAAGACCAAGAAGCCGCCCAACCATGCGAGTAACAGAACTGCAAACAAAACGACGAACATGCAAGCCTCCTTGTTCGCGAAGATGACCTGATCCTTCCAGGCCCTGGTTTCCTGACTTAGTAACCCATACGCACTTTTCTCACCGACGGGGTGTCGCTCGTCTTTACGTCCGCCGAGGCTTCACCCGCAGAGGAGATATCCTCGGCGCCAGTTCGCTCCATGATTTCCTTGACGCGCGTGATCTCATCGGAGGTCTCGCAATGAACGGAAACCAAGATTCCACCCTTTTGAAGCCTGCCCTCATATCTCTTGGCTTCATACTCGGGAATGCCGAGTCCCACGAGCGCTCCAGTAACTCCACCCACAGCTCCGCCGACTCCCGCTCCTGCTAGCGCTGCCATGATTGGGCCCGCGGCGATGAAAGGACCCAGTCCCGGAATCGCGAGCGCGCCGATGCCAGCCAACCACCCCAGCGCACCGCCAATCACTACGCCTGAGCTAGCGCCGGCAGTTGCCCCCTCGGGCGCTTTTGTTCCCTTCTCTGTTGCCAATTGCCTGGAGCCTGGATTTTCAGGAAGAAGTACGGAAACGTCTGAACGCGAAAAACCCGAGTCTCTCAGAACGCCGATCGCGTTCTCTACCCCGTTCCGACTCGAGTAAATACCCAACACTGATTTATTTTTTGACATATTCTTTTCTTTTTCTCCCTAGCTTGATTTCTCGACTTGTTTTCTCAATTGGACCTGCAACGCGCTTAGATTGCTCTAACGCAAGACGCAAGCCCATACAGGGAATCCTGCAGTGTTTGCCCAACCATACCCGAGAAGGCGGTTCGTCTTCCCACGCTCTGCAAGGCGTGGCAATCATAAGCGGCAGTAGACCTAACCAAGCCGGGGCCCACTCGAAGCAAACGATCAAGAAAGACGAAGCCTTTCTTGTGCGCTTAGCTGGCCTGAAAGGTTTCGTCGTGAGGGCGGTTGAAACTCACAGCACAGAAGATTCCTGTTTCACTGGTAGCTTCAAGCTGACGCAACGACTTCAGATTCTTCCAAGAAGCAACAATACGAGCAGGATTATTACGACCACTCCCAGACCCCCACTCGGATAGTAGCCCCAGTTTCGGCTGTGCGGCCACGTTGGCAGGCTGCCCAAACTCATCAAGAGAAGGATCACTAGAAGTACTATCAGCATATTGATTTGCCCTCGGATCACCCTTTTCACTGGTTTCAATTAAGGACGGACCGCGATGGGCTTTACTCCTCCATGGCTCATTCGACTCGAAGACGCATGGCCAGACAATCAGTGCAATTGTGTAGAGGTCACGTTGCGTTCGTGTATGCAGAACCGTTTCCTTAGGCTTTGAAACTCGATAACAATGGGGACGCGGCACGTGGTGTCCCTCAAGCGCATCCACCTAGGTTTCTCGACTGTTTGGGTATTGGTGTTGCTTACCTGCCGCGTTCCTCTCGCAAGTGGCCCAGACACCGTAGGGGCAGAGGAGGGCTCGGATATGTCTTTGGTTCATGGGCACGGGTGGCGAAACGGGCTCACGAATTGCCGTGGAGATGTAAAATACAGGAAAGACGGTATGGGATTGGCAGCCGAGACGTATTATCCATAGACTACGGGTTATGGAAGGCGCTTACCAAGCTTCGCGGGCTCAGGACCTTGGATCGCCGGTGCTCCAGAGCGAGAAGTAGCTCGAAAGACTAGTCTGAGATTGGGGACGAAGACGGTGCGAATTCTCATCGCGGACGATCATGACATCATCCGTCGAGGGCTGAAGCAGCTCCTCGCTTCACGGGCCGGCTGGGAAGTGTGCGGCGAAGCCAAGACCGGACGAGAAGCGGTTGCTCTCGCTGAGCAGCTCAAGCCTGAAATCGTAGTCATGGATATCAGCATGCCCGACTTGAATGGTCTGGAGGCAGCCCGCAAAATCCACAAGTTGTTTCCCAAAACAGGGATTCTAATCTTGACGCTGCATTTTTCAGACCAACTCGTTCGTGACATCGTCGATTCTGGCGCCCGCGCCTACATAACGAAGTCCGATGCAGATCGGGATCTCGTAAGCGCAGTGGAGGCTCTGGCGAATCATCGGACATTCTTCACGGCCCGCGCAGCAGAAATGCTTCTGAATGGTTTTTCCATGCAGAATTCCGTAGGCGATCCGGAAGCCCAGTTGCGGAACAGGCTCACATCCCGCGAGCGCGAAATTGTACAGCTTCTCGCTGAAGGGAAAAGCAGTAAGGAAGTGGCGGTGGCTCTCGGAATAAGCGTTAAGACAGCCGAAACTCATCGGGCTAATATCATGAGAAAACTCGAGATGCATTCCGTCAGCGAGGTCGTCCGTTACGCCGTGAAGAATCAAATCATCGAGGCGTGACGCTCCCCGCGGCCGCGCAAGATGAGCGCTTATTTGGATGAGTAACACTTTGGAATTCGATGTCTCGACAGGCCCGCGGCGCTACTTCAAGCCGAATCCTTAACTCCCATCGAAGACTCGAGGACACGAGGACAATGCCTAGAGTACTTATCGTAGATGACCACGCTTTTATACGCCGTGGCGTTCAGACAATCTTGCACCCATTCCCGGAGTGGGAATTTTGTGGAGAAGCCGATAACGGAAACGATGCGATCCGCATGGCTGTCGAGCTAAAACCGGAAGTCATCATCATGGATGTATCAATGCCCGGACTGAACGGGATCGAGGCAGCTCGCGCGATTCGCAGGATTCGGCCTGAAATAAAAATAGTTTTGCTCACTCTTCACGAATCAGCGGACTTGGTGCGTACCGCCTTTCGCGCAGGTGCAAGAGGTTATCTTCTGAAAACGGATGCGGAGCAAGAGCTGGTGAGAGCTCTCGCTGTGGTCGTCGGAGAAGGAGCATACATCAGCCCAAAGATTGACAGCAAGGTCGTGAGCAGCGTGATTAGTGAAATAAGTAAGTCCCAGGGATCTGGTGACCGGCGGACAGACAACTTCAACCCTTTCCGTTTTCCTTCCTAGAGGTTTAGAAGGGGCTTTCAAGTTAATCAGAACCCGTGTGGCGCTGGGGTGTTTGGAAAATGGACCGCGGGCAAGAAAATAGAGCGAGGCAATCATCGCCTCGCTCTATCTTCTCAATCTGCGTTGATTAGGGCTTCAACTGAGGCGTGGCTTTTTGCAGGCGTGTGACGAGCGTCTTTCCTTCGGGCGGCGTCTCAGTCTTCGGCTCCGTGATGATAGTTGCCGCCGAGGCGTCTTTGCCATAAAGACGATGATTCGCGTCTTCGTCAGGCCGCAACGTGGTGCCTTGCAATGAAACGCCCGCGAATACACCGCGCGCCCTGGAATAGCTGAGCATTTCTGCGCGCATATAGGCGTCTGTATCGGCCGATGCGGTGCGTCCCTTTGGTCCGGCGGCTATGGAGGCATCCGCGCCGAGCTTGACCTTGCTATGCAGCAGGCTGTCCACTCCCCGGTTGTTCATCACCAGAATCACGAAGTCTGTGGCTTCTCCACCAATCTGTAATCCCACGCTGCCGCCCTCCAGGGCGTACATCGCGGGAGCGCCCCATGGCCCGGTGAAGTCCCTACCAGTGCGGCAAACCATAGCTCCGCGGCCATAGCTTCCACCAACGACGAATGCAGCCTTTAAAACGGAAGGCATGACGGCCACGCAGCGAGCTTTATCAAGCAGGTCTTGGGGAATGTCATCGGGAATATTGAGAATCTCCTGGATGACCGTGCCGGCGTTCTGCAAGCGATCTTTCTCATCTTTTGCATTTTCGTCCGCAGGTCTTGCAAATGACAAGGGCGCCAGCATGAGTGCGCCCGCGAAAATAACCATCAAACGATTCATCGGTGTGTCCTCCTTCATTTCTTTCGAAGATTTTTATTAGCAGTCCCATCCCTAATTGGTACGCCGATCGGACACGATAACAACGATCCCACCCACCAAGGCCAGCACGCCAACAATCGGGGGAAGCGGGATAGTGTGATGCTCTTCCTTCGTCGCTTGGATTGGACCGATGTCTATAACTTTCTTTTGTGTTGTGTATGTCAGGCCTTGATAAGCCAGTGCGACGAGTCCGAGGACGATTAGGGCTATCCCCAGGATCATTTTTCCACTCATGGTGCCTCCGGAGTCGCGAGTCAAATTCGTCGAGGGAGCACGCGTGCTGCGTCTCAAGTTCGGCGCAGGAGGTGGCCAACCAGCGATACAAGAAAAAGAACCAGGAAGATAAAGAAGAGAATCTTCGCGATCCCTGCCGAGGCCAGTGCAATTCCTGAAAAGCCGAGCAGTCCCGCCAAAATCGCCACGATGAAGAACCCCAATGCCCAACGTAGCATCACAACCTCCTTACGTTTCCTATTCAGAGTCTCTCGGAGCCGGGACTCAGGCTTATGCTTCAGCCCTGTTTTCTGAGACCGCGACCACGATTCTTTCTCTTTATAAGACGGCAAGGTACCGATCTCCATACCGTTAAACCCTTACGGGTCTGGAATGCATGCTGTAGTCGACTGGGAATGTACTCGTACACTCCACTTCTCTTGTTCTTCAGGATTTCTGTGTATGTACGCCCTCGCGTGCGTGTGTTTCTCTGGTCACGCCGCGTCCGGCGCTGCTTCCAGCTGCGGTGCGGGTCGAACTGGAGCGCGTCAGGTGCAAACTAAATATGAGGAGGATCCGATGAACTGGGACCAATTGGAAGGAAAATGGAAACAGTATATGGGCAAAGTAAAGGAAAAGTGGGGAAAACTGACCAATGATGATCTCGAAGTAGTTGGCGGACGGCGGGATCAATTGATCGGAAAGATTCAGGAACGCTACGGAATCGTAAAGCAGGAAGCGGAGAAACAGGTGGATGAATTTGCACGGTCCCTCCGTGGCGAAGACTCAACAGAGGGGACTCACGCAATTCCCAAAGAGAAAAAGCGCGGCGCTGGCCAGTCCTGATTCAAGCGAGAGTTGCCAGAAGTAAGAGAAACAAAGATTGCAAGACGATCGGGCCAGGATTCCTACGAATGGTGCCTGGCTCGCCGTCTTCCAGGAGCTCTCATGCTTTTCTGATTGACAGCTCCCACATACATGAACGCACCCTCCCGAAATGAGAGGAAAGGATCATCTCAGCTGGATTTCTTGCTGGGAACCTTGGCGCCTTTTTTGCGAGCTTCGAATAGGCCAATCGCAATCGCTTGCTTCCGGCTTTTCACCACACCGCCTCTTCCCTTCTTTCCTGAGCGCAGCGTGCCGCGCTTCTCTCGATGCAATGCCTTCTTGACGCTCTCGCTTGCCGCTTTACCGTATTTCGCCATTTCTCCTCCTTCGGTCTCGCTTCCCCGACCTTATCGCCAATGGGAAGTCTGTTGTTGCAAGACGTGGTCACCAGCGACAAGTCCAGATGCGCTCCAGAAACCCGCGCTAAGCTTTCGAGACAGAGTCGTTTGCTGTGCTTCTTATGAAGAACGCGCTCGTCTCTACTTAATTAGCGGCTCGCCATCGCACGAATCCGGCGCGTCAGGCCCTATAGGGACTGGAGTTTTCCAAGGTTCGACCCAATGTTTCAGGGCTTGCACGCCAATAACCGGCCCGGTCCATCCACAGTGGCAGTGAGGATTGAACCATTGTGCGTCAGCAACCTCCAAATTCTTCTTCGTGCTTGCACATGCAGAAGCAAGAGGCCTCCCGCACTGCGGGCAAGCGAATAGAAGGACATGGGAAAAGCTATCAGTTACAGTTCGCATGTAACTCTCCTGAGAGGGGCCGGATGGGCCAAGGCTACACAAGAACCCTACATGGGTTGGAATCGGAACACCGGCACCGTCGAAGGAGAACAGGGTAGATGCCCAGTCTTGAGCCCCCTCGATTTCTCGAGGAACCTCATCTCCCTGCTCTCCCTCCGCTTCCACAATCAAGGTAGAAGGCTTGGCTGCCCATCCTCTAAATCCCCTATAACCGGAGAAAACTTACTGGAGGCGAGAGTCGTGCCTTTGGTGAGGACGGTCCTAGGTGATCTGCAATTGTGTGGACTTGCAGCCATGGACATCGCTCAGTCGATCAATTCCCGTCACATGGCTTTGGACCTCACCTCCCGATCCGCAAACACGTCGCGTAGCAATGGAGCGCATAGATAAACGGTCGATTCGTACAAATGGTCAGATGGGTAGCGCTTTCCGAGCCGAGAAGATTGCGTTCGGCACGAAAAGCTCTAGACGCTCTACGCGTTTCATTCTCATTCCCTACCGATTTCCCCGTATGGCGTGTCTCGACTGGAAGTTGTTTATGGTAGCTGTAGCATTTATCCGCCGTTGAGATTTCGAAGAGCTGACAACTTTGGCTTTGACAGGAGTTTTAAATGGAAATGAATCGCTTGAAGCACCTTTACGTCGAGGAAATGAAGGATCTGTACAGCGCGGAAAGCCAACTGGTGAAAGCCCTTCCTAAGATGGCCAAGGCATCGACTTCCAAGGACTTGCGCGCGGGCTTTGAAGAACACCTAAACCAAACGAGGGAGCATGTAGCGCGTCTCGAAAAGATTTTCAAAGCTCTCGGAGAAAGCCCGAAGGGCAAGAAATGTAAGGGCATGGAGGGCCTCATTAAAGAAGGTGCCGAAATGATCGAGGAAGATCCCGCGCCCGAAGAATTGGACGCTGGTCTTATTTCCGCCGCTCAACGCGTCGAGCACTATGAAATCGCCGGCTATGGCTGTGTCAGCACTTACGCCAAGCTTCTCGGAGAGGACCAAGCAGCGTCCCTTTTGAGGCAGACACTTGGAGAAGAAAAGGAGACAGACAAGAAGCTGTCTCAATTGGCAGACCGCATCAACCTCGTGGCCTCCACCTCCGAGGAATCAGATGGAGGCAGCAGCCAGTCGCGAAAAGTGGCGATGATGAAGGCCAAGGCGGCCCGAGCCTAGCTACTCCCTTAAGCTACGCATTTCAGAAGGAGGAATAGAAATGAATGGAAGTTCGCTTCAATTGTCGCGATTACTCATGCCTCTGGGTTCGCTAGTTTTTTGCATATCCCTGATGGCCACACCAATCCCGCGGTATCAAGAAACCCAGCAGACGGCGGCAGATAACACTAAGAAAAACAAGGATCAGACAAGCCCTACCGCTGATCAGCAGAAGATGAACCCTGCGGACCGCGCAATCACGCAGAAAATCAGAAAAGCGATCCATGAGGACAATAGTCTGTCCAACTACGCACACAACATCAAAATCATCACACAAGACGGCAAAGTTACCCTCCGAGGGCCGGTGCGTTCTGAAGAAGAGAAAAACAACCTGCAGGCCAAAGCGGCGGCAGTGGCTGGACAAGATAACGTAACCAATCAACTGGAAATTGCACCTCCGAAATAACCGGGCTGAAATCGAAAGAAGATTGAACACAAAGGAGATATACAAATGTCGTCCAAAAAAGTAGGGGTATTTGGAATCTACCCGACTCGCACCGCGGTCGAAGATGCCACAGATTCACTGGTCAGAGCGGGATTTCCGGCTCCGGATATTTCCGTTCTTTTGCCGGAGAGTCTTGGCGGTCTCAAGGAGATGGGGACGGAAAAGGCTACAAAAGCTCCTGAGGGCACAGCGGCAGGCGTGGCCACCGGTGGCGTAATTGGTGGCACGCTTGGCGTGCTGGCGGGTATTGGGCTGTTGGCGATCCCTGGTTTGGGCCCATTCATCGCTGCAGGTCCAATCATGGCCGGTTTGGCGGGATTGGGTGTCGGCGGCGCGGTCGGCGGATTCACCGGTGCTTTGATCGGCATGGGTATCCCCGAATTCGAGGCTAAGCGCTACGAGGGCCGCCTGCAGAAGGGTGGAATTCTCCTCTCCGTGCATTGCGATACGGCCGATGAAATCAAGCGGGCTAAGGATGTTCTGAAAGCCACAAACGCAGAGGACGTTTCTTCCACGGGAGAGGCCTCCGTGGATACCAAGGACACAGATCGTGATGCGGCCGCCAAGGCTGCCCGCGGAAGTCGCTAATTGAATAAGAGGAAGCCTATTCAAGGCTTCCTCTTATCCTTCCTAAGATGACTGTGACGGCGATACAGACTAACTGCTTCTAGCAACAATCCTAAGCTTTGTCTTGGGAACTCCCGCAGGCGCAGTGACTGGGCGTCAATCTTTTCGACGAACGTCGAAACCTTTTCATCATGCCCGTGTTTTCAATAAGGCTTGCATTCCGACTTCCCCGCCTCCAACATAGACTCGATTTTGGGCATCGCTCATGTTGTGGGACTGTTTTCGTCCCACAACTGCTTCGCCCTAGTTTTTTTCGACCTTACAAATTCGATGTTCACGCCGTTTGTCGATCTTGCAGATCCTGCCGTTCGCGGCTTCTTGCACGAGCCTTCGCAGCCGAATTGCGGCGCGATTGTGCTTACACATGGCGCCGGCGCAAACTGCCAATCGAAACTGCTGATCGAAATGTCCGGAGCTTTCGCCGCTGTGGGCTTCACCGTGCTGCGTTTTGATTTGCCGTTCCGCTCTGAGCGCCCGACCGGGCCACCTCGGCCCGGCAGCGCAGCCCGGGACCGCGAGGGTTTGCGGCGAGCAGTTGCGCTCATGAGGGCGAGGCAACGCTGTGCTGTATTTCTGGGTGGCCATTCTTATGGCGGACGGCAATCTACCATTCTTGTTTCGGAAGATTCTCAGTTGATTGACGGCTTGTTTCTTCTTTCGTATCCACTGCATCCACCGCGAAAACCTGAGCAACTCCGCACCAGCCATTTCCCGAAGCTAAACAAACCCGCGTTCTTTGTCCACGGCACGCGCGATCCCTTCGGTACGATTTCTGAAATGGAATCCGCGCTGAAGCTGATCCCGGCCGCGCATGTCCTCTTTGAAGTCGAAGGCGCAGGCCACGACCTTCTTATCAAGAAAACTCTGGGCGGACTACCTGCGCGAGTGGTCAGTGAGTTTCAGAGTTTCGCTAAAAAATAGGCTGAGAGAGTTTCTTAGCAAGAGCTGCCTGACGTGGCCGTTGTGCACCTATTGCCCACTGGGGGGGCCAAGCTGCTCGACAAGCTCAAGCGCCAAATCTTTCTGCTGCGCGGGCTTTGGCTTTTGCCGCTACTTCCTCGCGATTCTTCGGCGGAGCAGTGGTTTCGAGCGAGCGAATCAAACGAGCCGACACGCCAGCGATTTCATCCACTGCCGCTAGAAACGCGGCTTCGTTCGCCTGCGAGGGCTTGTTGAAACCGGTGATCTTTCTCACGAACTGCAGCGAGGCAGCTTGCACCTCGTCTTTCGTAACCGGAGGATCAAAGTTGAAAAGGGGTTTGATGTTCCTGCACATTGCTTCTGACACCTTTCGTTGTTTCGCTAAGGCCGTTTGTAGCGGCCGGCCGCGTTCAAGCGCAATCCGTTCTTACGACCTGCCAACCGACTTCCCCGTCTTGGAGGATGCGAGGCGCTGGCGCGCATAACCGCACCAGGGGCTCGCGGGGTCGAGCTTGAGGTACGCTTCCCAATGCCGCCGCGCTTCGTTGTGAGCGCCCAGCTTTTCGCAAACAAACGCCAGGTTGTAGTGCGCATCAGGATAGCTTGGATCCAGGCGAACAGCGTGGCGCAGGTGCAGGCGTGCGGCTTCTAGTCTTCCTACTTCTTCCAAAACGCTCCCGAGATTGAAATGCGCCAAAGCATTTTCTGGATCTGCTTGCAGAGCGCGCTCAAAATATTCTGCCGCTCTTTTGAGATTCCCTTCTTCGTAGAAGAGCGTCCCACAGTTGAGCAACGCGTCGAGCTTTTGGGGGTCAATGCACAAAGCATGGTCATACGCGTCGATCGCTTCGGCCCTGGTCTCGTCTGCCGAGTCATACTCAAGGGCGGAGGCAAGCCACTCGTCGGCACTCGGTCCCGGCTTGGCGATCACGCGCACTCTTTCGCGCAGTTCGCTGGTCTCAAAGTTCAATGCGAACTGGCCTGACAGCGGCTCCAGGCGGGCGCCGCCATGCTCTACAAGGATGTCTTTTCCATCGGAAATAACCCGAAGCTCCGCGAGCGGCGCCTGCGTGTGGGAGAGCTTTTCGCGAAGCGCCGCCAAAGCGTGTCGCAATCGGCCGGCAGGCACTCCTTCTTCAACCAATTGTTTGACCGTGCGCAGGCCAATCAAATCGCGGAAATCGTAAAAGCGGCTTCCTTCTTCTTTTCGGGGAGAAACGAGGCGCAAGCGGTCCCAGTAATCTAACTGCTTCCCGGTCAGACCCACGATCCGCTGCACGTCTTCCGAGCTGAATCTGTCCATTGCACCCATTGGAAATTAGCCGGCGGCCTTTTTTCCCGCCTTTTTCTGAACCACTGGAACCGGCTGCAAGGCGCGAGTCGGCGGCTTCTTCCCCACCGGCGCTGCCGAAGAAGCAGCAGGAGCCTGCTTTTCCGCAAGACTCTTTTTGAGAGCCTCCATCAAGTCGATCACTGGAGCCATGTGCGGCTGCGCCGCCTGCGTCACTTCCTGTCCCTTGAGCTTGGCGTCGATCATGCCACGCACATTTTCCATATATTCGTCGCGATACTTCTGCGGTTCGAAGGGAGCCGCGAGGCTCTGAATGAGTTGCTCCGCGAGCTTCTTTTCCTGATCCTTCAGCTCGACCTTGTCTCCAGGCACAGCCTCCGCCGCGCGAATCTCGTTGGAATAAAACATCGTGTGCAGCGTCATACCCTTCTTGCCAGGCCGGATGATCACGATGTGTTCGCGCTGATGCATGGTGAGCTTTGCTATGGCCGCATAGCCGGACTCTTCCATGGCCTTCATCAACAGTTGATAGGCCTTTGCTCCGGCGTCCTCTGGAGTGATGTAATACGAGGAATCGAAGTACAGTGGATCAAGTTCATCGAGCTTCACGAATTCCAGAATCTCCATGACGTGCGCTGAAGGAGGCTCGATCTTGTCCAACTCTTCTTCGCTAAACAAAACGTATTGATCCTTTTCGTGCTCGTAGCCTTTCACGATCTCGGACCGTTCCACGTTGCGGTTGCAAACCGGGCAAAAAAGCGGCTGCTTAAGCCGTGAATGACACTCCTTATGGAGCTGGTTGAAGCTGATTCGTTCCCCGCGCGCCGCGGCAGATATCCGCACTGGGATCGAAATCAAACCAAAGGTAATGTGGCCTTTCCATACGCTAGTGGCCATTTTAAGCACTCCTTGAGCAACGGCTAAACATGTGCATGCACTTCTAAGATTAGCCGCGCTCCGCGGCCAGAGGCAAGACGAATTCTTCGGTTTCTACGTATCAGTCAGCGAGTCAGGAATCCTCGGGAAACTGCCGAGCACGTCTCTGAGATAGAATACGCTCCATGGCCAAGCTGGAAGAGTACAGGAAGAAACGCAAGTTTGATCGGACGCCGGAGCCATTCGGCGAGCCGGAACTCCCCGACCAGGCACCGAAATCGGAGGCGGAGGGAAAGCGCAAGCGCCTGCCAAATCCGAAGCTGTCTCTGTTAGAAATCCCAGCAGAGGCCAGGTATGGAGACACGTTTGTGGTGCAGAAGCACCGCGCAACACGGCTGCACTACGACTTTCGACTGGCAATCAACGGCGCGTTGGTCTCTTGGGCGGTGCCGAAAGGCCCGTCCCTGAATTCCGCGGACAAGCGGCTCGCCGTACAGACCGAAGATCATCCACTCGAGTACGGCGGCTTCGAAGGCAAAATTCCCGAAGGCAGCTACGGAGCGGGAACCGTCATGGTGTGGGACCGCGGAACGTTTGCTGTGGAAAACCCGCCGGGACGGAACCTCGACGCAGCGCAACAAATCCAGAAAGGCGAGATCAAGTTCAGCCTAAACGGAGAGAAGCTGCGCGGAAGTTTTGTGTTGGTGAAGCTCAAGAAAAGCGACAAGGGCAACGAATGGCTGATGATCAAGCACAAAGACGCCGCGGAGGATCCCGCTTGGAACGTTGACGAACACGACGGCTCCGTCTTAACCGGCAGGACAATCGAAGAAATCAAGGAAGAGCTGCCCCCCAAGCGGAGCCCAAGCCCTCTTCGTCCTGACGAGTTACAAGACGCGCACAAAGCGACGATGCCGTCCCGTTTGGAGCCAATGCTCGCAACGATCGGCGATCATCCTTTTTCCGATCCCAACTGGCTCTTCGAGATTAAGTGGGACGGCGTGCGCGCGCTCGCTTGGATTGACGATGGCGCCTTGACGCTGCGAGCACGAAGCGGCGCTGAAATCACCGGGCGCTACCCCGAACTCGCCTCGCTCCCAGCCGCTGTCGCCGCGCGCCAAGCAATTCTTGATGGAGAAATTGCCGCTATCGATGCCCAGGGTCGCAGCGACTTTGGGCTTCTGCAGGAACGCATGCACGTGCGCGCCCCCGCAGTGAACCTCATCTCGCGGGTCCCTGTCATTTACTTCGCTTTCGACCTTCTCTATTGCGACGGATACGACCTTCGCAGGTCGCCGCTCATCGAGCGCAAACAACTTCTTCAACGGCTGCTCCACACTTCCGAGAAAATTCGCTTCTCCGGTCATCAACTGGAACGTGGAAAAGAAATCTTCGAGGTAGCCAGAGACAACGGCCTCGAAGGCATCGTCGCCAAGCGGCTCGACAGCCCTTACGTTTCCGAGCGCAGCACGAGCTGGGTCAAACTCAAAGTTACCAAGACTCTCGACGCCGTCATCGGAGGCTGGACCGCGGCCCGCACCGCAGCTATCCCTCTTGGCTCGCTCCTCTTGGGCCTCTATCAAGGCAAGAAGCTTCGCTTCATAGGCCACGTCGGTACCGGGTTCGACGGCAAAAAGTTGGAGGAACTAAGCGGCAAACTAAAAAAACTGGAGTCCTCCGCCTGCCCGTTTGATGTACCTCCCGAAACAAACGAGAAACCTTCCTGGGTTTCGCCCACTCTCGTCGCGCGCGTGAAATTCAGCGAATGGACACAAGAAAAAGCCCTGCGCCACCCCGTTTTCATCGCGCTTCGCGAGGACGCCCGCCCCACGGATTGCCAATGGGAGACCGAGGTCTCCTCAGCCAGTGCCGCTTCTACTGGTGCCGTTCCCGCTGGTGCCGTTCCCGCTGGCGCCGCTCCCACGGTAGTTCGCGCTCCTGCAGTCATAGGCCGAGTGATCAGCAAGAAGGAGCAAATCGAGGAAGAATTGTTTGAAGGCCGCGCGGAAACGATTACAATCGAACTTGATGGCAAACGCCTCCGCCTGACCAACCTGAACAAAGTTTATTTTCCCGAGTCCGGCTACACAAAACGCAATCTGCTGGCCTACTACTACCAAGTGGCGGACTTCATCCTGCCCTTTCTCCGCGGACGTGCTCTAGTCTTGCGCCGCTATCCCGATGGAATCAACGGCCAGGCCTTTTTTCAGAAAGATGTCCGCGAGGGCCTGCCCGAGTGGTTCAAGACATTACCAATCGACTCCGAAGGCCGAGGCAAAGAAATTCACTACGCGACTGCCGACGACCGCGCCTCGCTTCTCTTCCTAACGGGTCTTGGCTGCATCGACCACAATCCGTGGTCCAACCGCGCGGATGACTTTGATCATCCCGATTATTTTTTCTTCGATCTCGATCCATCCGACGGCACGGACTTTTCCGTTGTGGTTACGATTGCGCAAGCGCTTCACAAAGCATTGGAAGAATTGCAAGTCGCTCATTTCCTGAAAACATCCGGCGCCACTGGCTTTCACATTTACGTCCCCGTCGAACCTGTTTACACCTACGAGCAGCTAAGAACTTTTGCCGAGATCATCGCCCGGAACGTAACCGCAGAGCACGCGAATCTTGTCACCAGCGAGCGCATCGTCGCGAAGCGTCCCGCCGGCCGCGTGCTAATCGACGTCCAGCAGAACGCTCACGGCCGCCCCCTCGCCGCCGCCTATTCCGTACGCGCCTTTCCCAAAGCTCCTGTTTCCACGCCAGTTCTGCCACGCGAACTCCGTGCTGGCCTCAGGCCTGAGTCCCTCAACATAAAAACGATCTCCGCCCGTCTAAAAGAAAAAGGCGATCTCTGGGCCGATTTTTGGAATAAGCGACAAAGGCTAGAGCGCGCCGTGGAACTTCTCAGCGAACGTATGGCCTCGAAAACGAAGAAGACGCCCTGATCGATGAACGACTGTCGAACGCATGGCAAAACGATTAGCAAACCGCACTGAGACGTTTGCCTTTCCCCTACACGACCGCTGTGATTAAATCCCAGAGGTCGGAGGTGCACCATTCCTGGCGCGGGTAAGCTACTGGTTGGGACTTCTGGATACTCGTATAAGGAGTGGAAGGGGAATTTTTATCCCGAAAAGCTGCCGGACAAGGAGATGCTCAGTTTCTACGCGAAGCAGTTCTTGACCGTCGAAATCAATCACAGTTTCTACCGCATGCCCACCGAGTCCGCCCTTTCGAACTGGGCGAAGAGCGTCCCCGAAGGTTTTCGTTTCGCGCTGAAAGCCAACCAGCAAATCACTCACATAAAACGCCTCCGCGATTGCGAGAGCTCGCTGAAGCGTTTCCTGGAAGTCTCGAGCATCCTCAACGACGGCGACCACCTCGGCCCCATCCTCGTGCAACTCCCGCCGACCTTCAAATTCGACCGCCCTTTGCTCGAAGATTTTCTCGCCCTTCGCCCGCCAGCCTTCCTTTTCGCCTTCGAGGTACGGCACCCATCCTGGTACACCGACGAAACCTACGCCGTCCTCCGACAACATCAGACAGCTCTCTGTCTCTCCGAGACCGAAAAGCAAACACCTCCCGACGTAATCACCGCCCCTTTCACCTACGCACGCCTGCGCCTCGAAGACTACACCCCGAAGCAGCTGAAAGCCTGGAGGCAACGCATCGACCGGTGGCTCGACCAGGGCATCGACGTCTACGTCTATCTCAAACATGAAGACGCCGGCAAGGCCCCAGCCTACGCTCGCCAACTTCTCGGAATAACAACCTAGACAAGACCAAACGGCGATTCGTTCCGCCTGAAATCCGCACTGAATATTAGTTCCAGGGAAAAAAGTATCTCTCTCTCGCTCTCAAAAGGCATCAAATGACAACCCAGCCGGCTATGGGTTGCCAAGATTAGCCAGCCGGACTTAGGATACTTTCCCCCGCACCGCCGCTTAGCTAAATGCGAGGCCAAGGAGGCTCCCTTGAAGCTCAGCTACGGACCAGGCCTCGCCTTTCTTCTGGCGGGAGTCTTATTGTACGGAACAGCAAGTTCCTCAGCGCAGACCGGCACAACACAGAGTTCGAGCACCCCGGGCGAAGCCATACCCGGAACTGGCGGGGTGAGTCCGTTCGCCGGCAGCGTGCCCGCGAAGCTCGTTCCGGGAGTTATGCCGCTCTCCTTACAGGACGCCATCGACCGCGGACTGAAGCAAAATCTCGGTGCGCTCCTCTCGAATACAGATATTCGTTCGGCCCACGGGCAGCGATGGGAACAATTGAGCGCTCTCCTGCCGCACGTGACGGCAGCACCTTACGTGGCGGCCTCAGAGATCAATCTCGCTGAGCTCGGCCTTTCCAGCATTGGCACAACTAAAATTCCTCCGTCCGATGGCCCATTTTCTTACTTTGACGCGCGCGTAACTGTGACGCAGTCTCTGTTTGATTGGAAGTCGATCAACGCCACGCGCGCAGCCGGCCAGAGCCTGAAGTCCGCCGAATATACCTATAAAAATGCGCGCGATCTCGTCGTGCTCGCCGTGGGCTACACCTACTTGCAGGCCATCGCCGATGAAGCCCGCATCGACACGGCCGAAGCGCAAGTCAAGACGGCGCAGGCGCTCTTCGATCAAGCCAACGATCAGGTGAACGCAGGCACTTCGCCGGCCATCGACGGGCTGCGCGCCAAGGTGGAGTTCCAGACTCGCCAGCAGCAGTTGATTCAAGCGAAGAACAACCTCGCCATCCAGAAGCTGACCGTGGCGCGCGTGATCGGCTTGGCTCCCGGGCAGGAATTCGAATTCACGGATAAGTCGCCGTACCAGCCGTTCGAAGGCATCACCATCGATGAGGCCCTGAAACGCGCGTACGCTTCGCGCTCCGATTACCAAGCGGCCATGACCGACGTGCGCGCGGCGGAATTCTCCCGCAAAGCCGCGGTGGCCGGCTATCTCCCGTCGCTTGCCTTTAACGCGGACGTTGGCGGCGCAGGGGGGCATCCCTCCACGGCAACGCAAGTGTTCGACGTGCGCGGAACGCTGTCGATTCCGATCTTTCTGGGGGGAAGTGTTCGCGGCGACGTTTTACAGGCCG
>Ga0308309_10000574_pt1 | contig 23203 bp, 18 predicted proteins | sample HubBroMetageWFT5_FD_192491 | JGI IMG/M metagenome (GOLD analysis project Ga0308309, IMG submission 192491) | Warmed and freeze-thawed soil microbial communities from the Hubbard Brook experimental Forest, New Hampshire - Hubbard Brook CCASE Soil... | ecosystem: Environmental > Terrestrial >...
GGAGTGCCGCGCCGTTGCGCCGCCAGCATTCCCGCAGGTATGCCGATTGCCGCGCAAACAAAAAGAGCGACGATGGCCAATTCCAGCGTCGCGGGATAGTGCGACAGGATCATTTGCCTGACCGGCTGTTGAAACCGGATGGATTCGCCGAGATCGCCGCGCACAACGCGCAGGAGGTATTTTCCGTATTGTTGCGGCAGGGGAAGGTCGAGCCCGAGTGTATGGCGAAGCTGCTGTAAATCCTCTGCGCGCGCCCCTTCGCCGAGCATCTGCTGCACGGGATCGCCCGGCACAATGTGCGCGAGCAGGAAAACCATCGTAACGATCAACCAAAGCGCGGGAAGCGCCAGAAGGATTCGGATTGAAATGAAGCGCATCATTTCGGGCGCCGCACTTTCACCGAGGATTTTCGCGCACGTTTTGGCTTTTCAGGGTTGGGAACTGCGACTGTGGAGGCAGGGCCATCGCCGTTCCCGGCCTCGACTGGCTCATCACGCACGGGCGCGGGCGGCTGGGCGGAAGAATCGGCTTGCGGCAACGCGGGAATCGGCAGCGGCTTGATTTTCACGCGCGACACTCGCCGCTTGTCCATTTCCATCACCGTGAAGCGGTATCCATCGGCTTCAAAACTCTCGCCGCCGCGCGGGACAAATCCGAGGCGGTTGAGAATGAAGCCGCCGACAGTTTCGTAGGAAGGATCGTCGGGGAGATCAATGTTGTGTTTCGCGGCAAGGTCGCGGACTTTGATCGCGGCATCGAAAATCATGCCTCCATCGGGCAGAACGAGCGGCCGCTCGACAACATCGAATTCATCGTGAATCTCGCCGACCATTTGCTCCAGGATGTCTTCGAGTGTCGCCAAGCCGAGGATGCTGCCGAATTCGTCCACCACCATGGCCATGCCAGTTCGGCGAGAGCGAAACTCAATCAGAAGCTCGCTTACCGGCTTCGTTTCGGGAACAATCAGGACGTCACGAATTAACCGCCTCAATTGAAATTCAGGAATCTGCAACCGGTCCTCGGCGCGGCGCGCACGGTCGAGTAGGACCCAGATCATGTCCTTGATATGCACGAAGCCGAGAATGTGGTCGAGCGAGCCTTCGAAGACGGGGATGCGCGAACGCTGCGTGGTCGCAAACATCGTCATCGCGTCTTCGAGGGTGGCTTTGGCAGGCAGCGCGTGCACATCCGGGCGCGGGACCATCACCTCGCGCACCTGCACCTGGCCCAACTCCATGGCACTCTGAATGAATTTCAATTCCGTAGCGGGAATCAATCCGCGATCGTGAGCCTGCTGGACCATAATTTGCAACTCTTCAGCCGAACGGACGAGCGTGTGGCTGTGAGGCGAGTTGACACCGAGCATGCGCGAGATGCGCTCGGCGACGCTATCGAGCGAATCAATCGCCCAGCGAAAAGTGTTCAGGAACCAGTGAAAGGGGCGCGCAACCAGGAGCGCGACGCGTTCGGCGCTCGCGAGGCTGATACTTTTCGGCACCAGCTCGCCCAGAACGACTTGAAGAACTGTAAGCAAGCCGAAGGCGATAACCAGAGATGCGGTGTGCGTAACAAGCTGCGCCCAGCGGCCCGAAATCGTTTCTACTATTGGAGCCAGGATTCTGGCGAGCGTGATTTCACCGATGTAGCCCAGGGAAAGGCTTGTCAGCGTGATGCCAACCTGTACGCCGGAAACCACGCGGCCAAGATCGGCCAGAAGCGATTCAACAATCTTCGCGCGAGCGTCGCCTTTCTCCACCAGCTGACGAACGCGGGACAGGCGGACGGCGACAAGAGAAAATTCGGTAGCGGCGAAAAAAGCATTGATGCCGACGAGGACGAGAACGCCGAGGAGTTGGATGGCAATCATTGCGCGAAGGCGGCGTTCGCCGGCGACGGTATTGCCGGTAAGCTATGGAATTCCGACTGTCTTTCCATCAGGTTCATCATAGACCAGAAGATGTAGAGCGCAAGAGCGTAGGTCCGCGCGCGTCCTATCCCGATGATGGTGCGGCCCCATGAAAACGTGCAATTGACCTCGAACTATGAAAAGCGTGTAACATAGCGCCCGCAAATCCGTACAACCTAACTGGAGATGACCAGAATGCAGAAGCCGCGTCGCTCGCCTGTCCTGCTCGCCGCAACCCTCGGAATATTCGCGCTCGCCTCTCCTGCCTTAGCGCAGCATCGCCTGCATGGTGACAATGACGAAAAAGCGCAGAGTTTCCCGTGGATGAACAAGAGCCTCTCCCCGGATGAGCGCGCGGACATGGTGCTGAAAGAAATGACATTGGACGAAAAAATTGATCTCGTGCACGGCAACAGCATGCCCGGATGGGAAAAACCGTGGCCGAATTATTTTCTGGGCAACGGCGGCGCCGGGTTCGTGCTGGGCGTGGAGCGACTTGGCATTCCGCTCATCCAGATGAGCGACGCAGCGTATGGCGTTCGAAGCAGCGCGGAAAACGGGCGTTATTCGACGGCACTGCCGTCTGATCTTGCTGCCGCGGCGAGCTGGGATACAGAAGCAGCCTGCGAGTACGGCACATTAATCGGCCGCGAGCTTCGAGCGCAGGGCTACAACATGACGCTTGGCGGCGGCGTAAATCTGACGCGCGAACCACGCAACGGAAGAACGTTTGAGTACATGGGCGAGGATCCGATCCTTGCGGGGACGATGGTCGGAAACCGGATGAAGTGCGAGCAGGCGCAGCATGTGATTGGCGACATCAAGCACTACGCCGTGAATGACCAGGAAAGCGGCCGCAACGAAGTGAACGCGATTATCAGCAAGCGCGCGCTGCGCGAAAGCGATTTGCTCGCGTTCCAGATCGGGATCGAAATCGGCCAGCCGGGCGCGGTGATGTGCTCATACAACGCTGTGAACGGCGACTTCGCTTGCGAGAACAAATATTTGCTTACAGACGTCCTGAAAAAAGACTGGAATTTCAAGGGCTTCGTGGTCTCGGACTGGGGCGGGACGCATAGCACCGAGAAGGCGTCTGCCGCGGGCCTCGACAATGAAGAGCCTTTGAAGGATTTCTTTGGCGACAAGCTCAAGGAAGCGGTGAAATCAGGGAAGGTTCCGATGACGGAACTCAACGATCACGTACACCGGATATTGCGATCGGAATTTGCGAGCGGGATTGTGGATTTTCCCCGGCACACGAGCGTTGTGGATGTCGAGGGCGGCTTCGAGACTTCGCGACACATCGCGGAGGCGAGCACTGTGCTGCTGAAGAACGACGGCGGGGTGCTGCCACTGGACGGCGCGAAGGTGCGCTCCATCGCGATTATCGGTTCGAATGCGGACACGGGCATGATTTCAGGCGGCGGGTCCGCTCAGGTGGATCCTCCGGGGCGTCCTAACGCCGGATGGCAGGCGCATGTTTGGTTTCCCACTTCTCCCATGAAAGAGGTGAGTGCAAAAGCTCCAGGAGCGAAAGTGCAGTTCGACTCGGGTGAAAATCCGGCGTCGGCTGCCGCGCTCGCAAAGAATTCCGATGTCGCCATCGTGTTCGCTTACCAATGGACGAGCGAAGGGATGGATTTGCCAAGCCTCTCGCTGCCGGATAATCAAGATGCGTTAATCGAACAGGTGGCCGCAGCAAATCCCCACACGATTGTAGTGCTTGAAACCGGCACCGCTGTGACGATGCCATGGCTCGATAAAGTGAGTGGGGTCGTGGAAGCATGGTACGCGGGCAGCAAAGGCGCGAACGCTGTGGCTAATATTTTGTTTGGCGAAGTGAATCCGAGCGCGAAGCTGCCGATGACGTTTCCGCGCAGCGATGCCGATCTGCCGCACGCTCAAGTGGTGCAGCCGCCGGCACACTCGCGAACCGATGCCCCGCCAAAACACAGGACTGAGCCTTCGTTCAGCGTGAACTATGACGAGGGTTTGAAGGTGGGCTACAAATGGTTCGACGCAGAAAATAAGCCGGTGCTGTTTCCTTTCGGCTTTGGGCTTTCGTACACCACGTTTGGTTACTCCGACCTGAAAATCGTTTCCGGCGACCGGACGAAAGTAACTTTCACGGTGAAAAACACCGGCGGCCGCGCTGGAGTGGAAATCGCTGAGGTATATGCCGCGCTGCCCGCGAGCGCCGGCGAGCCACCGAAGCGCCTGGTGGGTTGGGGACGCGTGCAATTGGCTGCGGGCGAATCGAAAGAACTGAGCGTCACGGTGGACCAGAGGTATCTGGCCATTTATGATGAAGCTTCCGACGGGTGGAAACTGGCGCCGGGTAGCTACACGATCATGGTTGGTGGATCGTCACAGGAACTTCCGCTGACCCAAAAGGTCGACTTGAAATAGCCCGCGAGGGCGGCTTCAAATAATTTTGATGATGTCGCGGCTTTCCAGGACGTGCTTGGGCGCGCCATCCTTGGCGACTTTGAGCATGGCGCGGCCGAGTTGCTCGGTGGTGGTCACGTAGTTGGGCAGCAGCGCCTTCCACAGCGGATATAGGGGCGCTGCTACCGTCAGAAGGACGCGATAGAGCTTTGTCCTCGATTGGATTCCGTGTAATGGCTGGATAAAAGCGGGACGAAAGACGTACACCGCCTTAAAGGGCAAGCGCAGCAGTTCATTTTCGGTTTTGCCTTTTACGCGTGCCCACATCGTCCGGCTCTTCTCCGTGCTATCCGCGCCAGCCCCCGATACGAACACGAACGTCATCGCCGGATTCATTTTCACGAGTACTCGCGCGGGCGCCATCGTGAATTCGTACGTCATGCGTGTGTAATCCTGCTCAGACGTTCCCGCCGAAGTGACGCCGAGGCACCAAAAACAGGCGTCGTAGCCTGCGAGCTCTTGCGCGATTGGAGTGAAATCCAGGAAATTGTTGTGAGCGAGGTCGCGCAACTTAGCGTGATGTTGGCCCGTAGGCTTGCGTCCAATCGAAAGGACAGCCTCCACTGCGGGATCGAGCAAGCATTCCCGTAGTACTCCCTGCCCCACCATGCCGGTCGCGCCAAAAATAATTACTTTCATCGGGGGTGGCCTCGCAATCTGCTAACGAAGATGTCGCCGGGTGTGAATCGCTGAGCAAACATCAACAAGGTTACCCGGGCGGCTCTGCAAATTAAAGAGTTGTTCGCGCACTACGCCGTAAGAATCTTCTGCGCCCGATTGCCTTACACGGAATGTCTGGGCTAGACTTCCCCGCTGCCTGAACCCAATTCTATGACGCGCGCCTCTCGAATCCTTAGAAACTTCGCTGCCTTGATACTCGTGCTTGCAGGCATCGCCCTGCTGGCTGCGTGGTGGGTTGTCAGGCGTCCCTTGCCGACACTAGATGGAAGCTTGACGGTTCGAGGACTGAAGGCCGGTGTAATCGTAGATCGCGACCAATGGGGACGCCCGTGGATTCGCGCGAATTCCATCGAGGACCTGGTGACCGCGCAGGGATACGTGATGGCACAAGACCGCCTTTGGCAAATGGACCTGCTGCGTCGCGCGTCCGGCGGTGACCTTTCGGAGATTTTCGGCGAGGTTGCGATAAATTTTGACAAGGAAAACAAGACGCTCGGGATGCGGGAGGCCGCCGAGCGAGCCGTTGCTGACTCGTCTCCGGAAATTCGCGGATTGCTGGAATCCTACGCCCGCGGGGTAAACCAATATATCGAACAGCGAAGGAATCGATTGCCAATTGAATTCGCGCTGCTGCGATACAAACCGCAGCCATGGACTCCCACGGACACCTATCTCATCAGCCTCTACATGTATAAGACGCTGACATCCACATGGAGAGCAAAGCTAAACCGCCAGTGGGTGATGGCGAAGGCCGGGCCAGAACGATCTCGGCTGCTATTCAACGAGGATTCGGCGCTCGACGTTCCTGTCGTTGGAGCGCTGCCAATGGGAACGATCGAGCCTGAGATGAAAAAACAGGCCGCGGCAAGCAGTAGTATCTCGATCGGCGATGCACCACCTTTTCCAGCTCAGGAATGGGATGCGGCACGAAGTTTCCTCGCGCAATTTGAAGAAGAATCGAGCGAGATCATAGGAAGTAATAATTTTGTCGTCAGTGGCGCGCACACGGCTTCCGGTAAGCCGCTGCTCGCAAACGACACTCATCTCGGGCTCGGCGTTCCCTGCATCTGGTATCTGGTGCATCTGACGGCGCCCGGGTGGAACGTCGAAGGCTTCGCGCTTCCCGGCGCGCCGCTCATCATCATCGGCCACAACGACCGGATCGCCTGGGGATTTACGAACAGCAATGCCGAAGTGCAGGATTTGTATGCTGAAACTTTTGATCCGGCCAACCCGCTCGCCTATCGAGTTGATGGCGAGTGGCGCACGGCAAGCGTGCGGCACGAAACAATTCATGTGCGAGGGTCGGCAGACGTTCCCGTGGATGTGGTGGTCACGCGCCACGGACCCATCGTTCACCATGAAGGGGGAATGGATGGCGGACGAGCGTACGCGCTGCGATGGACAGCGCTCGAATCTGGTGGCCTGGATTTCGGCTTCCCGGTACTTGGACGCGCGCGCAACTGGGACGAGTTTATCGAGACGACTCGCCACATCGCAGGGCCGGGGCAAAATGTGATCTATGCTGACGTGGACGGCAACATTGGATTTACGATTCCGGCAAAAATTCCTATTCGCACGAATGGAAATGGGGCACTCCCGGTGCAGGGTGACACGGACGACTTCGAATGGAAGGGGTATATTCCGTTTGAAGAATTGCCGCGCGTGGAAAATCCGGCGGGAGGAATCATCGTCACAGCAAATGCCCGCACGGTGGGAGCAGGTTACAAATATTTTCTGACGGACCGTTGGGCTGGCCCGTATCGGACACATCGTATCGATGATTTGCTTAATGGCCGTTCTGGGCTCACGCCAAACGATTTCAATACGATTCAGAACGACATTTTCAGCATCCCGGACGACTTTCTAGCGAAGCAGCTTCTCGCAATCGCGCCATCAAAAACGCCGCGGGATCCCCGAGCGAGCGCGATCATTCGTGGGCTCGCCGCGTGGAACGGGCGAGCGACTTCGGATTCGGTTGAGACGAGTTTCCTCGAATACACCCGGCACGCCTTGCTGCATCGCTTGCTTGTGCCGGTCCTGGGGAACGGCATTTCCCGATATGAGCTCTGGGAGCCGGAGAGCGTTTACAATGACGTATGGTGGCGTGACAAGGAATTTCTCGATGGCCTGCTGCGCGACCGGCCTGCCGCGTGGCTGCCGGTTGGAATGGCGACATACGACGATTTGTTATTGGCGAGCGCCGACGACGCCGCGGCACACCTCGAGAAAGTGACGAAAAGCTCGGCTTCGTCTGATTGGCAATGGGGACGTTTGCATCAGCTTGATATGGCTCATCCGCTGGGGCGCTCGGGGTTTTTGCACCGGCTCCTGAGCATAGGGCCATTCGAGCAGGGCGGAACGATTGACACGGTCCGGGCAATGGGTGTGGGACACGGGCCAGCGATGCGAATCGTAAGCGATTTATCGAATTTCGATAATTCACTTATGGAAATCACCACGGGCGAGTCCGGGATATACGGCAGCGCAAACTATCGCGATCAGTTCCCCGAATGGTTCGCAGGCCGTGGAATTCCTGCACCGTTTACCGAAAGCGCTGAGAACAAAGTGCAGGCCCATCATCTTGTTCTTATGCCAGCGGTTCCGTAGGGTTTGGTCGCGTGCCATGAAGGGTTTCCGATTCTGCTCGCCCGGTAAACATGCCTGAATTGCCTGAAGTAGAAGCTTTCGCGCAAGCCTTGCGTCCGTTCGTGGAGCGTCGGACGATTCTGCGATGCCGTGTAATTCATCCGATTGCTGTGCGGCCTTCTTCAGGACGAGGCGCCAATCTAGCTGCAGCGGCCATGGAGAAGCGCGTTCGTGGGCAGCTCGTGCGCGCCGTCGAGCGTTCAGGCAAATACCTGATCCTGCGGCTCGCGGATGGGTGTCTCGTCCTTCATTTCCGTCTGGACGGCCGGCTCATCTGGTTCGATACCAACAAAATCACTGGCCACGTGGACGTGGCATTTGAAACGAAGCACGGCACGCTTGGCTTCGTGGATCAACGGCACTTTGGACGAGTGCAGTGGAGTGAATCGCCCCAAGCAATTCCGGGAATCGCGGCCATGGGAGTGGACCCACTTTCGAGCGAATTTACGCGTGAGCGCCTTCGCGAATTGCTCGCAAAGAGCAGTCGCGACCTGAAACTTTTCCTGCTCGATCAGGACAAAATCGCCGGCATCGGAAATATTTACTCGAATGAGGCGATGTGGAACGCGCGGCTGAATCCGCAACGCCCGGCTAATGACCTGAATCCGGCCGAGGCGCGCCGCCTGCACAAGGCCATTGTTGACGTTCTGCGACGTGCGCTAGAATGTTGCCTCCATCCTGCGCCGGACCTTCGGGACGCAAACTGGTGGTTTCAAGGGCTCGAGAAAATCGTGCGGGTCTACGGGCGCGAGGATAAGAAGTGCCGCAGGTGCGGCGGGCCGATCCAGCGAATGGAACAGGGCGGAAGGTCCACATTCTGGTGCGCGCATTGCCAGAAGTGAAGTCGAACGAGGCGGCATGAATCCAGCTCCCAACAAAGCGGCCGAGCCGCAACGGAAGGGCGATTTTGAGAAGTCGCTCACGAGGCTCGAAGAAGTGGTGAAGCGGCTGGAAAGCACCGATCTTTCGCTCGACGAAGCGATGAAACTTTTCGAAGAAGGCGTCAAGCTCTCGCGCGATTGCCAGAAACAACTTGAAGAGGCGGAAGGGCGCGTGGAAATTCTGCTGAAGAAAGCGGACGGCAAAATGGCGGCGGAGCCGTTCGAGCCAGAAGACGAACCTTCCTAACCGGTGGTTCCCGCAAAGTTTTTCTTTTCAATTCCAATAGGAGCAAACCCGATCGCATGAAAATTGCCGATTTCCTGGAAGCTGACCGCGCCGTGATGGAAGGGGCGCTTGAAAAAATCCTTCCGCCGGACGGTACGCCCCCGTTGACGATCCATCGCGCGATGCGTTACAGCGTTTTCGCAGGCGGCAAGCGCGTGCGCCCGATCCTGTGTTACGAAACAGCACGCATGTTCGGAAAGAACCCGGAAGGCGCGGTGCGCGTGGCTGGCGCGCTCGAACTGATTCATACTTACTCGCTGATTCACGACGATCTCCCCGCACTCGACAACGACGACTTGCGTCGCGGGAAGCCAACGAATCACAAAATGTTTGGCGATGCGATGGCAATTCTTGCGGGAGACGCCCTGCTCACTTTAGCTTTCGAAACGCTGGCGAATGCGCCCATCGAGCCTGCGCGGCGCGTGCGCATCATCGCGGAGGTTGCCGCGGCGGCTGGAACCGTGAATGGAATGGTGGGCGGGCAAGTTGCCGACGTCGAAGCAAGCGGCAAGTCAATTGATGGCACAACGCTTGAATACATCCACCGGTCGAAAACTGCGGCGCTAATAAGAGGGGCAATCGTGGCCGGAGCGATTGCAGGCGGCGCAACGGACGCAGACGTCGAGCGCCTTCGCGTGTTCGGCGAAAATATCGGGTGGGCATTCCAGGTGGTTGACGACATTCTGGACGTTTCCGAACCCTCCTCTGCGCTGGGAAAAACCGCCGGCAAAGATCAATCGCAACAGAAGGCGACCTATCCAGCGCTTTACGGAATCGAGAAATCGCGCCAAATCGCGGCAGAGCTGGAAACCGCCGCGCTCAAGCAACTCGATCACTACGGCGCGCGCGGCGCGCGATTGCGAGCGCTGGCCAGCTACCTTGTGGAACGACGGTCGTGAATCCGTGGCAGTCCGCTGCTTCCGATGACACCGAAGAAAACACGCCCCGCAAGCCCTTCCGGTGGCCCCAGGAAGCACTCCAAGCCCAATAAAACGCGGCTCGACGTGCTGATGGTGGAGCGCGCACTGGCTCCCTCGCGCGAGCGTGCGCAGGCGTTGCTGTTGGCGGGGCTAGTGCGCGTCAACGGGGTCCCGATGAGCAAGCCCGGAACGCAAGTCTCCACGGAATCGAAAATCGAAGTTATCGGTGAGGCACTCCGCTATTCGAGCCGCGGCGGCTTAAAGCTCGAAGGCGCGCTCGAAGATTTCCACTTTTCGGCAGCAGGAAAGATTTGCCTGGATGTAGGCAGCTCCACCGGCGGATTTACCGATTGCCTGCTGCAGCACGGCGCGCAGAAAGTGTATGCCGTCGACGTCACCATCAACCAACTCGATTGGAAACTGCAGCAGGACAATCGCGTCGTCATGATCGAACTCAATGCGCGCTACCTAAAGCCCGCAGACATCCCCGAGCAGCCTGGTCTGGTGACCATGGACGTCTCCTTCATTTCAGCGACCAAACTTTTGCCTGCGATCGCTCCCGTCGCCGCACCCGGCGCGGATTTCCTGATTCTCATCAAGCCGCAATTCGAACTCGAAAAGGGTGAAATCGGCAAAGGCGGCATCGTTCGCGACGCCGTGTTGCATCAAAAAGCCATCGAACGCGTACGGAAAGCAGCCGTAGATGCGGGGCTGGAGATCCTCGGCGTGCAGCCCAGCCGCTTGACCGGCGCAGAAGGCAACCAGGAGTTTTTTCTCCACGCCCGCCGCCAAGCCTAGAGTAGAATTCTCCAGCGCATGAAGATTCAAGCCGCAGGTCTAATCGCGAAACCCGTGAAGGACGTGGTGTGTTCCGTTGTTCCTCCGCTGATTGCGTGGCTGGAAAAGCGCAATATCGAGGTTTTCATCGATTCGGAAACGCAGGCGTGCATTGATCCAAGCGGCGTCTCGCATTCGCGAGAGGCGCTTGCAGACAAAATTGATCTGCTCATCGTTCTGGGCGGTGACGGGACGCTGCTTTCGGGGGCGCGTGCTTTGTGCGGGCGGCAGGTCCCAATCCTTGCGGTGAATTTAGGAGGTCTAGGCTTCCTGACGAGCGTCACGCAGGATGAAATGTATCCCGTCCTCGAGCAGGTGCTGGCTGGGGATTTCCGCACGAGCGAGCGAATGATGCTCGATGCGGAAATCATCCGCAGCGGATTGTCCGCGGACAAAGGGACTGCGCTGAACGACGCCGTGGCCAACAAAGCCGAGCGGGCCCGCATGCTCGACTTCGACGTCTATGTGGAAGGAAATCACGTGGGACGCTATCGTGCCGATGGTTTAATTGTCGCGACGCCCACGGGCTCTACCGCTTACTCGCTCGCTGCCGGCGGACCAATCCTTCATCCCGCGCTGGATTCTTTCGTTATCACGCCGATCTGCCCGCACATGCTGACGAACCGGCCGCTCGTGATTTCCGGTAACGCGAGAATTGAAATTGATTTCGCCGCGGCAGCCGATCCAGCCTACCTTACGCTGGATGGACAGGTGGGCTATCAACTGGAGCCGATGGACCGTGTGACGATTACAAAATCTGCGAGCAAAGTGGTGCTCGTCCGGCCGCCCAATAAATCCTACTTCGAGATTTTGCGCAGCAAACTGCGGTGGGGAGAACGATAAGCCGGAAGCGCATCGCTAGAAATACTAACGCACCTTCAGAACCAAAAGCGTGCGATCGTCAAACGGGTGCTTCCCGCCCGAAAATTCGTCTACCTGTTCGAGAATCGCGTCTGCAAGGCCATCGGCGGACTGCTGTTGCTTTTCCACAATAAGCGCCGCGATGCGGTCGTGACCAAAAAACTCCATGGCGCTATTTTGCGTATCGCCGATTCCATCGGAATGGAAGACCACGATGTCGCCCGGGTCAAGGATAATGCTTCGCTCGTCATAGGTCGCGTCTTCGATCATTCCAAGAGGAAAGCCGGCCAGGCGGATTTTTTCACATCGCCCGCCGTGCAATAGAAACGGCTGCTCCTGCCCGGCATTGGCAATGCGCAGCCGACGGCGACCGCGGTGCCATGTGGCGAAACAGAGCGTCATGAAGCGGCCTTCGATTTGGCGCTCGGTGAGAAAACCATTGATGGCGCGCAGCATGTTCGCAGGCCGCGGCTTCTGCGAGCCAATGCTACGAAGTGTGCCGATTCCCACTGCGCCATAGAGCGCCGCCGCGCTTCCCTTCCCACTTACGTCGCCCAGAGCCACACCCAATTCCTGCGGGCCGTATCGCAGGAAGTCGTAAAGGTCCCCACTGAGTTCGCGCGAGGAGACGACGCGGGCGGCAATGTCGAGGCCGAATTCCGGGCCTGGCAAACGCGGCAACAGCGCGCCCTGGATGCGCCGCGCCGCGCTCAGGTCGCGCTCCATGCGCGATTCGTCGCGCGCCACCTGCTCGTAAAGATGGGCATTCTCGATGGAAACAGCGAGCGTTGCGGCCAGAATCGAAAGCACCTGCACGTGCTCCGGCGTGAAATAATTCAGTTGCGGGCTTTCGAGGTCCATGACGCCCACAACCCGATTTTGATAAATCATCGGCACCGCAAGCTCGGAGCGCGTCTCCGGATTCAGCATGATGTAACGGGGATCAAGCATGACGTCGGGAACCACGACTGCACGTCGCAGAGAAGCCGCGGCCCCAATAATTCCTTCATGCGCGGGAACTGTAAATTTCTCCTGGATGCGCTGGCCAAATTTCACCGTCACGCGATGATGGAAGACGTGGTCGGACGCGTCATACAGCAGGATGCTGAAAATCTGATAATCGATCAGGCGTTTCGTCAGCTCGGCCGAGCGGCGAAGGATTTCTTCCACCTGCAGCGAGGAATTCGCTTCACGGCCAATTTCATTGAGCAGCAGAAGCGTCTCGGCCTGGCTGCGAGCGTTCTCAAAGAGTCGCGCATTCTCGATGGCCGTCCCGATCCGGCTGGCCACCAGCGTCAGGATGTTCTGTTGATCGGGCGTGAAATAATCCACCTGGCGGCTTTCGATATCCAGCACGCCAATCACCCGTCCACGAACCACCAGAGGAACTGCCAATTCGGAACGGACCGCTTCGAGTGCGTTCAAGTAGCGCGAATCTCCGCGCACGTCGCCCACGCGAATCGCCTGCCCGGTAGCAGCGGCGGACCCAATGATCCCGTCGCCGATGGGAACACGCCAGTGTTGCACAACCTCCGGGCGATGGCCGATCGCAAAACGGAAATACAGCTCCTGCGTTCCTTCCATCGGAAGCAGTACGGCAAAAATTTCATAATCGATCAGGCGCTTGATCTGCGCCGCCGCGCTGGCCAGCACTTCGTCGAGATTTAGAGACGCATTGATTTCCTGGCTGATTTCCGCCAGCACCGCCAGCGTCTCAGCAGGCATCTCCAACTTCGAATTGAGTTCCGCGGATCCCATTTATGTTGTGCAAACTTTCCCCCGCCCGCGCGAGGGAAACTGATTCGAATCTTCGCTTCCGCCAATGCGAGTTTCTATGCTGCAACGAAACTGTGGATTCATTATAACAGGTGAAGATTAAGCGCTCGGGAATGATGTGACGCGTTTTTAGAAGACACGTATTCCGAAACTGTGGCTTTAATAGTTTCCTGCCGCGGGCGCCGCCGAAGGCTCAGCGGAAGGCGGTCCCGCCTTGGCTTGCTCCAGGATCTTAATGCTGGCGCTGGCTCCAATTCGCGTCGCCCCAGCCTCGACCATTTTCTGCAAGTCCTCGAAGCTGCGCACGCCTCCCGCAGCCTTGACCCCGATTTCGCCGCCCACCACGGCGCGCATCAGGCGGACGTCTTCGGCCGTGGCGCCGCCAGGGCCGAATCCTGTGGACGTCTTCACAAAATCAGCGCGAGCATTTTTCGCAGCAAGCGATCCCCGAACTTTCTCTTCGGTCGTAAGAAGAGAGGTTTCCAGAATCACTTTACAGATCGCTCCCCCGCGATGGCTCGCTTCCACCACGCCCCGAATATCGGCTTCGACGGCCTCGTCCTGCTTGGATTTCAGAGCACCCACATTGATCACCATGTCGATTTCCTGCGCGCCCAGTTTGATGGCCTCTTCCGTCTCGAACACTTTCACTTGCGGCAGCGTCGCGCCCAACGGAAATCCGACCACAGTGCAGACCAGGACGGAGCTGCCGCGCAAAATTTCGGCGGCCTGCGAGACATTCCAGGGATTCACGCAGACGGAGGCGAAGCCATATTTCAGGGCTTCCTGGCATAACTTTTGGATGTCCGCGCGAGATGCTTCAGGTTTGAGAAGTGTGTGGTCAATCAGGCGTGCGATGTCCGCCTCGATGGGTCCAACCTCGGCGCCTGCCGAAATCCGCGCCGCTCCGGCTTCGACGACCTTCCGCGTCTTCCTCGCGCAGCGCTCGGCGCAGCGCTGGTCGCAGCCGGGGCAAATGAGCGAATCAATTTCGAGCCCGCACAGGTCAACAGAGTTTTCGGTGCCGAGATATCCAAGGATTTCTTCGGTGATTGCCCGGATGATTTGTTCGAGTTGTTGCTGATCCACGCGGGGCGCTCCGGACTACCGATTCATGCTGCGCTGCGATGGCACGCGGCCTCAACGTTTGCGGTTGCGCTCTTCGATGGCGATGATCTTATCGATGCGACGCTGGCGGCGACCGCCGCCGAAGGCCGTCCCCAGCCAGACCGCCAGGATTTCTCGCGCATCCTCGGCAGGAATCAGGCGTGCCCCGAGCGAGAGGACGTTCGCATCATTGTGTTCTCGACTGTTTCGCGCGGTGGCCCTATCATAACATAGCGCCGCGCGCGCTCCCGGCACCTTGTTCGCCGCAATCGATGAGCCGATTCCCGCGCTGTCAATCACGACGCCTCGCCAAGCATCTCCGCGCCCCACTGCATTCGCCACCGCTTCGGCGAAATCCGGATAGTCCACAGCCTCGCGGCCCGATGTGCCCAGGTCCAATACCGTGTAACCCCATTCGCGCAAGTAACCGCCGAGTTGCTCTTTCAAATCGAATCCGCCGTGGTCCGCACCTAACGCCACAATCCGCCGGGGAGCACCCTGGGAAGGATTCGCCTCACTCTCACTCGTGGTATCGGCCGCAGAGTCAAATCGAATGCGTATGCCGCGCTCCTGGGCTTCCTCGCGCGCCAATTGCGTGACAATTGTGCCGGGAGCTACTTTGATTTCTCCGCCGGGAGCAATTCCTTCCAAGTCACGCAACGTGAGAACGTTTCGCGCCACGTCTACGCCGGGGGAAGGCTGAGGATGCAAACATCTTTCAGGTTGCGATAGCGCTCGGCATAATCCAGCCCATAACCAACCACGAACTCGTTGGGAATCGTAAATCCGACATAATTGCCCTTCACGTCCTTCAAGCGCCGCGACGGTTTGTCGAGAAGGGCCGCAACCTTCAGTGCCTTCGGCTTGCGTTGCTCCAGCACGCGCAGAAGGTAACTCAGCGTCAGTCCGGTATCGAGAATGTCTTCCACCAGCACGACGTTAAGCCCCTCGATGCTGCTATCGAGATCCTTAAGCACCCGCACTTGCCCCGACGATTCCTTCCCTTTGCCATAGCTCGAGACAGCGATGAAGTCGATCGAAGTCTCCAGGCTGATTTCTCGCACCAGGTCAGATAGAAAAATGCACGCGCCCTTCAGCACGCCAATCAAGTGCACGCGTTCGCCTTTGAAGTCCTTCGTGATCTGGTGGGCCACTTCGCGCACGCGCTTTTGAATCGCCGAGCGGCGAATCAAGACTTTTAATCGTTCCTGTCCGCCTACTGGCATTTGTCTCCGCTCCCGTAGAGAAGGCGGCTACTCTATCCCACGCCAATGCGGTTGACAAGGCGGCCCACGTGTTCCCATTTGGGTAATCACACCACCTCATCTGCCCACGCTTTTTGCCGATAATTCAGTACGGAGCCGTGGCATGCCCTTAATTGAAGATCCGGAGATTTTTCGCACCGTTTTGGAATGCCTTCCGACCGGAGTCTATTTGGTTGATCTTGACCAAAGGATTCTTTTCTGGAATGAGGGCGCGGAACAAATCACGGGCTATCTTCGCCAGGACGTTGTGGGACATTTTTGCCGGGATAACCTGCTCGCGGAGTCGCGACCGGACAATACCAATCAGAAGGCTCCTCCGGGCGCCAAACCATCGAATGTGGGGCCCGCTTCCGACGCTATTCTCTCCATTTTGCGTGACGGGAAACGGACATTCGCGGAGGTATCGCTGCGCCACAAGAATGGACACCGCGTTTTCGTCCGGCTTCGTGGAGTTCCCATACGGAATAGTCATGGCACAATCGTTGGTGCTGCGGAATCTTTCGACGAAAGCTTCTCCGCTTCGGCATGCGATCGCCGCCATGACAAGCTCGAGGGCTACGGTTGTCTCGACCCAGAAACGGGCGTGCTCACACACCGACTGATCCTCTCGCACTTGCGCGAGAGCCTTGCGACATTCGCCGAACATCCGGTGCCGTTTTGTATTTTGTTAATACAAATAGACGCCGTTGACCGCCTCCTCGCGGCTTACGGGCGGGGAGTGATTCCCACGTGCCTGAGCGTGGTTGCCCAAACACTCCAAAATAGTCTGCGGCCCACGGATTTTCTCGGCCGCTACTCGGACGCACTGTTCCTGGCAGTCCTCACGGAGTGCAGCGGCTCGGAAATTGTCCTCGCAGCAAACCGCCTAAAAAAAATGGTGGCAACCTCGCAAGTGAAGTGGTGGGGTGACGGCATTCCGGTGACCGCTTCCTTCGGCGCGGCTTATGCGATCCCCGGAGATAAACCCGAATCCATCCTTCGGCGCGCGGAAAAAACTCTCGGGGCGAGCGTCGCCGCGGGCGGTAATACGGTCACTGTAGACACTGTTTAGTGGGTCATTCAGTCGGAGGTTTTCGCGCGGATGTTCACGATCATAGGCATTCTTGTCGTGTTCGGGGCCGTTGTCGCCGGCTACCTGATGGAAAAGGGCAACCTGGGCGTCCTGGTTCAGCCCGCCGAGCTCATCATTATCCTCGGTGCGGCGATCGGCACGGTATTGATCGCGAACCCTCTCCACATACTCAAGGCGATCGGAGGAGGAATCGGCTCCGTTTTCAAAAGCTCGCCCTACACGAAGAGCCGTTATCTGGAAACTTTAAAAATGCTCTACGAACTTTTCGGCCGCGCACGCCGCGATGGGATGATGGCTCTCGAATCCGATAGTGACGCACCCGAGAAAAGCATCATTTTTTCAAAGTATCCAAGCTTTCTGAAGGATCATCACGCCCTGGCCTTCGTCTGCGATTCGATTCGTATGGCTTCCGCCGGCAGCGTCGAGCCTTTTGACGCCGACCAAATGTTGGACCTGGACATGGAGGTTCATCACCACGAGGCCACTCAGCCCATTGCCGCGCTCTCTACCATGGCCGATTCCTTGCCCGGTCTCGGAATCGTGGCTGCCGTGCTCGGTGTCGTGATTACCATGGGCGCACTCGGCGGCCCGCCTGAAGAAATCGGTAAGCACGTTGCAGCGGCCCTCGTCGGAACGTTCCTAGGAATCCTGATGTGCTACGGTCTCGTTGGACCGATCGCCGGAAACATGTCTAAAATCGCCGACGACGAACACTCTTACTATTACGTCCTTCGCGTTTTGATCATCGCTTTCATGAAGGGCGTTGCCCCCAGCGTCGCCGTCGAATTCGGAAGGCGCGCGATTCCCAGCCATCTTCGCCCACCTTTCAACGAAACCGAACGCTTTATCAAGGGCAAGACGGACGCTCCCCCGGCCGCGGAAGCAGCGGGATCACAAACTTAAGGAACCCTCAGCTCCATGGAGAAATTCCTCTGAGCGGTAAAGCTCCCATCGTCGTCATCAAGAAAAAAGGCGGCCACGGCGGCCACCACGGCGGCGCGTGGAAAGTCGCTTACGCTGATTTCGTCACTGCCATGATGGCGCTTTTCATCGTCCTCTGGCTCCTGAATCAGTCTCCCAAAATCCAGCAAGCTGTTGGCGGGTATTTCCGCGATCCCAACGGGACGGCGGACAAAGCAGGCAAGAGCATCGTGGGCGCAGCCGCCACCACGATCGCTCCGCAGGAAAACATGGAACATCTGAAATCAGAACTGGAAAAAACCATCAGCCATGTCCCGAATTTCGACAAACTGAAAAGTCATATCGTCATGACTGTCACGCCCGAAGGTCTGCGTATCGATTTAATCGAAGGCGAGAAAGGTACTTTCTTCGATAGCGGGAGCTCGAAGTTGAGCGGCGACGGGCAAGACATTCTCGTCAGCCTTGCCCAGGAACTGGGGAAGCTGCCCAATAATCTTTCCGTCGAAGGGCACACTGACGCCAAGCCTTACGCCAAAGCCAGCAACTACGGAAACTGGGAACTCTCCGCCGACCGCGCGAACTCCGCGCGTCGACTCATTCAGGCCAACGGGGTGCGTGAGGACCAGGTCACTCAAGTTAGAGGATTCGGAGACCAAAAGCTTCTACATCCCGATGCACCTCTCGACCCTGCCAATCGCAGAATTTCTCTGATTGTCCAGTATGTCGAAGGGCACGACCTGCCCAAGATTGAAACGCCTGGAGCCAACGTCAAACCTCCCTCTTCCGTCTCAATCCCGCCGACCCACCCTCCGACTAAAGACTGATTTCCACGTCAAATTTCGGCTGCAAAGTTAGTCTTCACCTTGTGCCGCGGAGAATCTTAGTGACTTCCGCAGCCCTCATCTGCGGTAGAATCTGGCGCCATGAAAAATTGGACCAGGCGTGACATTTTGAAAATGGGCGTAGTCGCTCCCGCCGCGGCAGGCGCTATCGCGTCGCATCCGGCGAATTCCATACGTGGTGACGGCGTGTCTCCCTCCGCCGATTATTTGGCGCAGAGTGCCGAGGCCCCCAGCTCGGCTGGCCGTGAGCGCCTGCTCTTCGATTTCGGTTGGCGCTTCCATCTGGGCAATGCCGACGATCCTCACGAGGATTTCGGTTTCGGCGAAAACACAGAGTTCGCAAAATCCGGTTTCTTGTTTCCCGCATCCAGGAAATCCTTCGATGACTCCTCGTGGCGTTTTCTCGACCTGCCCCATGATTTTGCCGTGGAGTTGCCCATTGAGGAAAACGTCCACAATCTGCTCCCTCATGGGTCTCGCCCGCTCGGCCGCGTTTATCCCAAGACGAGCATCGGCTGGTATCGCCGTACCTTCGATATCCCCGCCAATGACAAAGGCCGCCGCCTCTCCATCGAATTCGACGGTGTATTCCGCGACTCCGTCGTCGCACTCAACGGTTTCTATCTTGGCCGAAATCTCAGCGGCTACGCCCCCTTCCGATTTGACGTCACCGATTTCCTGAATTACGGCGGCACGAATGTTCTCGTCGTCAGAGCGGACGCCACCGAATATGAGGGTTGGTTTTACGAAGGTGCTGGAATTTATCGCCACGTATGGCTCGTGAAGACCGACCCGGTCCACGTCGCTCCGTGGGGCACCTTTGTCACTTCCGAGGTCCGCCCCGGAGCGGCCACGGTCACTATCGCCACAGAAGTTGAAAATGCCAGCGGCGCGGTAAAAGTTTCTCGCGTTACTTCCACGATTTTCGATTCCGCCGGTAAGCAGGCCGGAACGATTCATTCAGCTCCATCCGCGATCCCCGCCTGGGGCAGCCGCACTTTCAAGCATCCAATCATTCTTGAGAATCCGGCGCTATGGTCGCCGGACGAGCCCAGCATGTACCGCCTTGTCACGGAAATCGAATCCGAGGACGGCGTAAAGCAGGACCGTTATGAAACTCCTTTCGGCATCCGCACTATCCGCTTCGATAAAGATCAGGGCTTCTTTCTCAACGACAAACACGTCCTCGTCAAAGGCACCTGCAATCATCAGGATCATGCCGGCGTCGGCTCAGCCCTTCCCGATCGCATCCAGTGTTTCCGCATCGCAAAGTTAAAAGAGTGCGGTTCGAACGCCTACCGCACCTCACACAATCCTCCCACTCCGGAATTGCTCGACGCTTGCGATAACCTTGGCATGCTCGTGATGGACGAAACGCGCCTGATGTCCTCGTCCCAGGAAGGGCTCAGCCAACTGGAACGCATGATGCGCCGCGACCGCAACCACCCGAGCATCGTTCTATGGTCACTCGGTAATGAGGAGCCCATTCAGGGTTCCGATCGCGGCGAGTGGATTACGGCCGCCATGAAGCGCATGGCCAAGGACCTCGACTCCACGCGTCCCTTCACAGCGGCGATGAACAACGGCTGGGGCAAGGGAGTCTCCAACGTCGTGGATATCCAAGGCTTCAATTATTTTCATAACGGCGAAGCGGACAAATTCCATTCTGACTTTCCCGCCAAGCCTTGTATCGGCTCGGAAGAAGCCAGCGCCTTCAGCACCCGCGGCGTTTATGAAAACGACAAAGCCCGCGCGTGGCTTTCCGCTTACGACGTGAACAAACCCGGCTACGGCTCCACCGCCGAGGAATGGTGGACTTACTATTCCGCGCGCCCGTTCATCGCCGGAGGATTCGTTTGGACGGGATTCGATTACCGAGGTGAGCCCGCCCCGTACAATTGGCCATCCATCAACTCGCAATTCGGCTTCATTGATAGCTGCGGCTTTCCCAAAGATACCTTTTACTATTACCAGGCATGGTGGACAGAAAAGCCCATGCTCCATATTTTCCCGCACTGGAATTGGGCCGGGAAAGAAGGTCAGGAAATTAACGTGTGGGTGCACAGTAGTTGCGATCAGGTCGAGCTGTTCCTCAACGGGAAGAGTCTCGGCAAGAAGCCGATGCCTCGCCTCTCGCACCTCGAATGGAAAGTGAAATACGAGCCGGGAACGCTTTCCGCCAAAGGATTCCATGCGGGGACAACTTTGGGAGTCGCCGCCGAGGACAAAGTCGAGACAACTACGGCCCCCACGGCGATTAAGCTCATTCCAGATCGCGTCAAAATAAACGCCGACGGGGAGGACCTCTCTCTGGTCACGGTCTCCGTCGTGGATGCGCAAGGACGTGTGATTCCCACGGCTTCCGACGACATCACCTTCGTGCTCGATGGTCCCGGCGAGATTATCGGCGTGGGAAATGGTGATCCCAGCAGCCACGAGCCTGACAAAGCCACCAAGCGAAAAGTCTTCAATGGTCTCGCGATGGTGATCGCCCAATCAAAGAAAAACGCCGGCGCCATCAGGCTTTCGGCCACTGCCGCGGGCCTTGCCTCTTCCACGGTGACGATCGAAGCCGCCGCTGCTCAGCCACGGCCGTCCGTTCCCGCCGCAAAATCGTGAAAGTTTGATACGATTTCGCGCAGAACTAGAATGATTGGAACTGTTCATCGGCTTGGCCCTGTCCCGCAACTTCTACTCGCGGTGGTTGCGGCGACGGCCTTCTTCGTATCGCCAGCGAATTACCAGAAGAACTATAAAGGCGCTCCCTACCACGATTCGCGTTATACGGGCGGCGCTCAAAAGATTCCCGGCCACGTCGAATGCGCCTATTACGATCTCGGCGGCGAAGGCGTCGCCTATCACGATTCCGACGCGAAGAACAACGGCAGCGGCGCGCTCAATCCCGCAGACGGAACTTATCTGAACGAGTTCCGCGAGGGGGAGGGCGTGGACATCTCCTACGTAAAATTCCACGACGCGATCGACAACAACCCATTCAACCTCGTCCAGCCCCCTGAAAACCAGCTCTACGTTGGCTGGACGGAGCCCGGCGAATGGTTCAACGTCACCGTGCAAGTCGCCAGATCCGGCAACTACACCGCCGATCTTCTCTACACCTCAAACCGGGGCGGAACCATCTCGCTCGATGTAAATGGAAAAGATGCCACGGGTCCTTTGACGATCGTCTCGACCTCAAATGCCTCGGAGACAATCCCCTGGCGCCAATGGCATCACTGGAATCTCGCACCCGCCATCGCGCGCCTTCACCTGCAATCCGGCAAAAACATCCTCACCATCCACATCCTCACCGAGGGCAACATGAACTTCGCCTATTTCGACTTCAAGCGGCAAAACAAAAGCTAAACCGACCGTCCCGGTTCGGTGGCGCGTTTGCGCAATCTGCCGCACTATTTCACGGTAGCGCGCAGCCGGCAGGACACCTGGCCGCTCGTCGCCAGCCAATTCCTCAGTTTTCCTCCACCGCCCAATCGCCACTCTGTATTACACTTCCGCCCTTGCGCATACCAGGAGGCTGTAGCCATGATGGAGCGCCGCCGCTTTCTCTCGACCTGTTATGGATTTGGCCTGGGCGCCACACTCTTGCCCGGTGTCCTCTGGGGACTCGCCGAAGGCCAGCCTGCGATCACCATTGACATGATTGACAAGGCTGCAGCCATCGCCGGCGTCACCATCCCTGAAGACGACCGCCAGATAATGCTCGAAAGCCTGAACGATAGAGCAAAGGGCTACGAGGAAATCTACAAGCTCCACATCGCGAACAGTGTTGCTCCGGCGCTCGTCTTCGATCCCGTTCTCGCTTCGACAAAATTCGAAACCGCCAAGCGGCCAATGGTTATTTCCGAAGCGCCGGCCCTTGTCAAAAGCGGCGTGCCGAAAAATCTGGAGGATCTCTGTTTCGCTACCGCGCGCGATTTAGGAGAGTTGGTCCGCACGCGAAAAGTTTCTTCCGTCGCGCTGACGGAAATGTATCTCGGGCGCCTGAAACGCTACGACCCGCTGCTTCATTTTGTGATTACGTTCACCGAAGATCGCGCCATCACGAAAGCCAAAGAAGCGGACCGCGACATCGCGGCCGGAAAATATCGAGGCCCGTTGCACGGCCTTCCCTGGGGCGCCAAGGATTTGCTCGCGGTCGCGGGCTACCCCACCACATGGGGCGCAGGAGGCTATGAATCGCAGAAATTCGATGAAGACGCGACCGTGGTGAAGCGCCTCGATGCCGCCGGCGCGGTCCTCGTCGCAAAACTTAGCCTCGGCGCGCTCGCCATGGACGATCGCTGGTTCGCCGCCAAGACGCGCAATCCGTGGAATCCCGCGCAAGGTTCGAGCGGCTCTTCCGCAGGGTCTTCCTCCGCCACCGCTGCCGGCTGCGTCGCTTTCTCTATCGGCTCGGAAACGCTCGGCTCGATTTCATCGCCCAGCACGCGCTGCGGCTGCACCGGGCTGCGCCCCACGTTTGGCTTCGTCCCGCGCACGGGAGCCATGGCCCTTTCCTGGAGCATGGACAAACTCGGCCCGATTTGCCGCTCCGTCGAAGATTGCGCGATCGTTTTGCACGCGATCTATGGACCGGACGGCGGCGACCGCGCCGTAAAAAATGCCGCATTTAATTGGGACGCACACATCGATTGGAAAAAACTCCGCGTCGGGTATTTAAAGGCGGATTTCGAGCACCCGCCGATTGGGAAAATCGCTCCCGCGAAGCCCGAAAGCGAATTGACGCCGGAAGA
>Ga0308309_10000575_pt1 | contig 23195 bp, 22 predicted proteins | sample HubBroMetageWFT5_FD_192491 | JGI IMG/M metagenome (GOLD analysis project Ga0308309, IMG submission 192491) | Warmed and freeze-thawed soil microbial communities from the Hubbard Brook experimental Forest, New Hampshire - Hubbard Brook CCASE Soil... | ecosystem: Environmental > Terrestrial >...
AGGAAAGCTTCGACAGGCACGGAAAATAAACTCAAACGAAGTCTCTCTCCTCTCGCTTGGCGGCCAAGCAGGACAGAGTTCATGCAAAGCAGAGTTTTTTCAGCAGCCTGCTAGGCAAAAAGCGAATAGTGACAATAAGAAAAAGCGAATTGCCCCTGTACCACTCAGCAACGTAAAGTAACTAGACGATGGAACTCCGCAAGGATCCAATCACACGCTCGTGGGTCATCACCGGCGACGAGCCCGACAACGACCACGGCAGCGATTATTTGTGCCCCTTTTGTCCGGAGTCGGGTCAGCAATTGCAGGTGGTCGCCTCGATGCCGACCGTGAATGGCAACCCGTGGTCGGCGCGCGCTGTGGTCCATCCCCATCCCATTTACCGCGTTGAGGGCGAGCCGGGCCGCGCCGGCAACGGCTTGTATGACACCATGCAGCCGGTGGGAGCCCACGAGGTGATCATTGAGAATGCCCGCCACGATCGCCAACTGTGGAACTCCGACGACCGCGAGATCGAGGAGTACCTGAAGCTGTGCGCTCTGCGCATCCACGACCTTAAAAAGGACGGCCGCTTCAAGTACGTCAGCGTAATCAAAAACTTCGGCAACCATTCTGGCCAGGAATTCGACCACCCTACCTCGGAGGTCATCGCCACCACGTTTGTTCCGCGCCGTGTGTTGTACGAACTGCGCGCCGCGCGCGAGCATTACCGCATGAAAGAGCGCTGCGTCTTCTGCGACATCTTTGCCCAGGAGATCAAGCAGGACAAGCGCGTGGTCGAAGGTCGCGGCGATTTCCTGGCCTCGTGCCCTTACGCGTCGCGCAGTCCTTATGAAACTTGGGTTGCGCCGCGCGTTCACGAGGCCTATTTCGAGCGGCTTGCTACAAAGCCTGGGGCGCTCCGTGACCTGGCCGTATTGTTGCGCCGCACCTTGTATCGCATTCGCACCATCGCCGACGGCTTCCACATGGTGCTTCACACCTCGCCCAATACGCTGCACAAATCCGAAACCCTTGGATATTGGAAGACGATCGAGGACGATTACCACTGGCACATCGAGATACTTCCCATCCTTGGACCCAAAGCCAAGTCGTATACCTTCAAAGAAGTTTATGCGTCGCAGGTGAGCCCGGAATCGGCAGCCGCACGCCTGCGCGAACGGCCGACCGAGGGCTAACGGCAGTAGTACAATCGCCGCTCAGGCCAGTCATGACCGTCCGTCGACTGAAAACTTACACCGCGCAGACCGGTTACGTTTACGAGTACTACTTCGTCGGCAAGCGCCCGGCACTCGACGATGACCCTCTCGCTCCGGCTGCGGAATACATTTTCGATATCAGCTCCGATCGCAAGACTACGTGCGCTGTGAGTGTGTTTCTTGCTCCCCAAGTGGTGGAGGCGTACACCGCGAGTCGCGGCCGCATCCTGAGCGAGCCGGAGCAATATGCCGCCGTCAAGATGCGGCTCCTGCAAGCCCTCGACGAAATCACCGACATGCTCCATTACGGCCGCCGTCTCACGCTCGACGCCGAAATCCTCTCCGCGCTACTTGAATCAGTCGGTATTGAGTAGGACCCTTTCTTCGCTCACGTACCAGCGTAAAATAAGTCCAATCTGCAGACGGGTGAGGGTACCGCGTGTTCACAGAACTGACACCGACGAATCGCAAGCGCTGGGACCTCGCGCTGCTGATTTCGTTCGCGGCGCACGTCGTGGTTCTGCTGGTGCTGACCCATCGGCCGACGCCGGTGTTCGTCATGCCGTCCGACGTCGCACTGGGCACGCCCGGATCGTCAGGCAGCGTAATCTACCTGGCGCCGATCGGTCGTGAGACCGCCGTGGAGACTCCGCCGAAACCGAAGCTCAAACTCAACGCTTCGGTCCGGAAAGTTCCACCTCCTCCGACTCCGAAGCCGCGTGATAACCCGAACCCCGTCGACTCCTCGAATCTCGAAGCCACCGCTCGCGGCGGCTCGCTTTATGGTGCTCGCATTCCGGGAGCGCCACTCACGGGTCACGAAATCGTTCCTGCGTTGCCACAGGTATTCCCCGACCCGGCCGTCTCGCGAGCCGACTTACCGCCCGGAGTGCAGGGTGACGTGATCGTCGAAGTCACCATCGACGAGCAGGGAAACGTCATCGAAACCAAGCTGATTCGCGGCATTGGTTACGGCATTGAAGACCGCGTGCTGGCCACGCTGCGCCAGTGGCACTTCCGGCCGGCATCCAAAGATGGCGTCACCATCGCCTCGCAACACATCGTGACCTTCCACTATCCGAGCTAAGCGCAGTTTCGGGTCGAACCTACTCTTTGTGACGCAAATCACACCTTCATGTGATAAGCGCTCTCGGCTCTGCCGCGCCCATGTTTATACTGGGTCTTACATGAACGAATCAGGACCTATCCTGTCAGGTCTGTGGGGTTTATGCCTTTAGTTTGGCTCCGAGTTGCGGTGGCTTTTTATGCTGTCGGGCTGGTGTATTCGCTCCTCTTGCTGGGCAAGCGCGGGAACCTGCTGGCCAAAGTGGTGGAACCCGCCGTTGGCTTCGGGCTGATTTTTCATTTCGTCTCGCTGGTCGAATACACCGTCCTCATCGGGCACCTCTCCTGGGCCTCCATTAATTACTCCGAGTCGCTCCTGGCCTTTGTGGCCATGGTGGTATTCTTTATTTTCTTCGTCGGCTATCGCTCCACTTCGCTCGGCATCGTCATTTTCCCCGTTGTGTTTTTGTTGACGTTCGCGTCGGCTGTGGGACAGCAGCCCGTAACCTTTGCTTCACCCGCCTTGCGCAGCAGTTGGATCTTCGTCCACGTAGTCATGATCTTCACCGGTTACGCCGGACTCTTTGTGAGCTTCGGCGCCAGCCTGTTGTACCTGATGCAGGAGCGCGCGCTCAAGGCCAAGAGCGCCGATGGATTGTTGTCGAAGTTGCCTTCTCTGCAGACCATCGACGACATCGGCTACAACTCGCTGCTCTTCGGCTTCCCGTTTATGACCTTCGGCCTCATCGCTGGTTCGGTGCTGGCCATCGAGAAGTACGGCCCGCTGTTTTTTGCCGATCCGAAAATTCTGCTGTCGTTCATCATGTGGATCGTGTACATGCTGCTGTTGTACACGCGTTGGAATTCAGGCTGGCGCGGTCGTCGCGCCGCGTTGCTCGCCACCTTCGCCTTCGTGATCGCCCTGGGTGTGTGGGCGGCCAACAGCCTCAGCCGTGTGCACAGGTTCCCGACGCTATGAACCTCACCGTCATCGGCGTGAACCACCAGACCGCGCCTGTGGAGGTTCGCGAGCAGTTCGCCATTTCCGAGGCGCGTCTGCCGGAGGCAGTGAAATGTCTGGCGGCTCAGCCAGGCATTGAGGAAGCGATGATCGTCTCCACCTGCAACCGGGTTGAGCTGATCGCTCGCTCCAATGGCAGCGATGCCGATCTCCACGCCTGCCTGCAGAAAGTGTATGGATTCGATCCTGCTCCGTATCGCAAATATCTCTACGAGTACCGTGAACGCGATGCGATCCGCCACGTCTTTCGCGTCACCTCGAGTCTCGACTCGATGGTGGTAGGCGAGCCGCAAATCCTGGGACAGGTGAAAGAAGCCTACGCGACTGCCCGCGCTGTCGGCGCAGTCAACTCGCAACTCGATGCGCTGTACTCACGGGCCTTTGCGGTGGCCAAGCGTGTGCGCACCGAAACCGCAATCGCTATGTCCGCGGTCTCCATCGCTTCGGTCGCAGTGGACCTGGCCAAGAAGATCTTCGGCAATCTCGAAGGCAAGAGCGTTTACCTGGTGGGCGCTGGGAAGATGTGCGAGCTTGCGGCCCGCCACTTGCTCGCCCACGGCGCAACGAAGATCTACGTTGGCAATCGCACTTACGAACGCGCTGCGGCGTTAGCCAAGAAGTTCAACGGTGAAGCCATCGTCTTCGATAAGCTCTACGACACCGTCGATCGCGCCGACATCGTTATCACGTCCACAGGCGCGCCTCACACCATCTTCCGCAAAGAGCATGGTGAGAAGTTCCTGAGCCGCCGTCGCAATCGCCCCATGTTCTTCATCGACATCGCGGTGCCACGCGACGTCGATCCGGAGATGAACAAGCTCGATGGCATCTTCGTGTACGACATCGACGATCTGCAGCAGGTTGTAGCGTCGCATATGTCCGATCGTCGCGTTGAGGCCGATCGCGCAGAAGCCATCGTCCAACTCGAGGTCGATAAGTTTCTGGCGCGGCTGCAGACGCTCGATGTCGTTCCCACGATCGTTTCTCTCCAGGAGCATCTGGAGACGGTTCGACAGGCGGAAATCGATCGCGTTCGCGGACGCCTTGGCACACTGACTCCTGAGCAGGAGTTGGCGGTCGAAGCACTCTCTCGCGGCATCATCAACAAGATTATGCATACACCTATTACGACCCTTAAAAGCGCGGCGCGCGAATCGTCGGAGTCCACGACGGTCATCGATCTGGTCCGCAAGCTCTTCAATCTGCGTGACGCACGTAACGCTGATGCCGAAGAAGAATCCGCGTACAGCGAGAAGACCGGAGAGCGGCGCTAATGGCACTACTCAGAATTGGTTCCCGCGGTTCACAACTCGCACTCTGGCAGGCCAACCACATCTCTGCGCTGCTGCGCGAGCGCGGCCACGAGGTTGAGCTGGAGATCATCAAGACCACTGGCGACAAGATCATCGACGTTGCTCTCGCGCAGGTCGGCACCAAAGGCATGTTCACCAAGGAGATCGAGGACGCGCTGGCCGAAGGCCGAGTAGATCTCGCGGTGCACAGCCTCAAAGACCTGCCGACAGAATTGCCTCCGGGGTTTGAGTTGGTTGCCATCACCGAACGTGTGAATCCGCGCGATGTGTTTCTATCTGTCCATTACGACTGCATCGATGCACTGCCCAAAGGCGCAAAGGTTGGAACCAGCAGCTTGCGGCGTCAGGCGCAATTGAAGGCGTTTCGCACCGACCTTGTGGTTCATCCGCTGCGCGGGAATGTCGATACGCGTGTCCGCAAGCTGGAAGAGGGCGAATACGACGGCATCATTCTGGCGGCCGCTGGACTCACGCGACTCGGCAAGACGCAACTGGTGAAAGAGTATCTCTCTGAGGAGTTCATGTGTCCGGCAGCAGGACAAGGAGCATTGGGCATCGAGATTCGCGAAGGCGACGTTGCCATGCGCAAGCATCTCGAATTCCTCAATGACGCGAACTCGCGCGCTGCGACCATCTGTGAGCGCACGCTGCTGAGCAAACTCGGCGGAGGATGTCAGGTTCCGATTGGCGCATTCGCCGAAGTGAAGGACGGAAAGTTGCAACTTACGGGAGTCGTCGCGCGGCCTGATGGATCTGAAGTGCTGCGCGAACAGCAGAGCGGAAGCGATCCTGTAGCGCTCGGCGAGCTGGTCGGCGATACGCTGTTGCAGCGCGGCGCGAACAAGATACTCGAAGACGTTTACGGGGCCGCAACCGTCGCAGTGCCTCAGCAGCCGTAACGATGGCGGGCCAGAAACCACTTTCCGGGTGCCGCGTGCTGGTTTCGCGTGCCAAGAAGCAGGCTGGAGCGCTGTCTTCCGCGCTCAAGGAACTCGGCTGTCAGGTCATCGAGATTCCCTTCATCGAGATCCGCAAGCCGTCGTCGTTCGCAGCGCTCGACATCGTGCTGCACAACCTTGCCAATTATGATTGGCTGATTCTCACAAGCGTCAACGGCGTGGAAGCGCTGTTTGAGCGCATGGAGAAGTACATGCTCAATAACTCTGCGCTGTCACACTTGAAGATTGCGGCGATTGGTCCGGCGACGAAAGCTGCGATCGAGAAGCGCGGGTTGACTGTGACCGTTACGCCGAAAGAATACGTTGCCGAATCGGTGGTCGCATCGCTGCACAAACGCGTGAAAGGGAAGCGCGTGCTGCTGGTGAGAGCGAAGGTCGCACGTGACGTGATTCCACGGGAGCTGCGCAAAGCTGGCGCGACAGTGGATGTGATCGAAGCGTATGAGACCGTTGTTCCGAAGCGATCGAAGGCGCGATTGCGCGCAGCGCTTGGGGGAAAGCGCAAACCTCATGCGATTACGTTTACGAGTTCCTCAACCGTAAAGAATTTCGTCAGCCTGCTCGGTCTTCGTGGCGCTCGCGGAGCGCTAAAGAAATCTACGGCCAATCACGGAGTTCATGCCGCGTCGATCGGTCCAGTGACTTCGGCGACGCTGCGTGAGTTCGGATTGCCGGTGGATATCGAAGCGAAGAAGTTCGATATTCCTGGACTCATCGCCGCGATTCTCGCGGCCAAGCAGCGCATCGTCGCGGCAAAACAATAATCGCTGCTACTCATAAATTGAACATCCACAACCCGGCGAGGGCACGCGCACTCTCAGGAAATCGGAGACGCGCTGGTAGGCGTCGATCTGGTTTTCGATGCGCGAGAACTGGTGGCCTTCGTTCTCGTAAATCTTGATCTGCACAAACCCGCCGTTCTTCTTGATGGCCGCAGCGACCTGCTCGGATTCGCCACGCGGATCGCGGACATCGTTGCCTCCTGCGATCAACAGGATCGGCGCCTTGATGCGGTCGATGAAATTAATGGGTGAACGGTCTTCGTACAGCGCTTTGTTCGCAACCGGATCGCCCATGATAGAGATGTCGTACTCGCGCAGGGCAGGGTCTTCGGTTGCCAGTTCCGAAAACCAATTTGTATAGGGAACGATGGCCACGCCGGCGCCCCACATGTCGGGATACTTGGTGACGGCCATCATGGTCAAGTAGCCGCCGTAGCTGCCGCCCATCGAGACCAATTTCTTGGGGTCAACAAACCCGCTTTTGGCGATCCACTCGGCTGCATCAACAACATCGGCGAGGTCGCCTCCTCCCTCATCGAGGTAATTGGCGCGCATGAACTCCTTGCCGTAACCGGTTGAGCCACGGAAGTTCGGGGCGATGACAAGATAGCCCTGGTTGACCAGGTATTGAATCTCGCGATTGAACGAGTTAACAAACTGACCGGTCGGGCCGCCGTGAATATAAACGATGGCGGGAAACTTTCCGGTGCGCGTGATGTTGTTGGGCACGTAGGCAAAGGCGGAGATGGTCCATTTGCCGTCGCGGCTGGGGAAGTGGACGAGGTAAGGCTCGACCATGTCGGCGCTGCGAATGCCGCCCGCCAGTGCGTGCGTCACCTGCTGTGTGGACTTGCCCTGAAGATTGTAGGTCCAGGCGTCATTGGGAGCGGTGGGGCCGTTGTGGTTGTACAGGAGCTTTGAGCCGTCAGGCGAGTACGGCGAACGATTTCCGGCAAAGCTGTTCACGCCCGCATCGAGCGGCAGCATATCGGCTTTGCGTGCAGCGATGCTGTAGACATACAGGTTGGTGTTTCCGTCGACGTTGGCGGCCCAAGTGACCGTGCCGCCGTCGGGCGAATAGGCGCCCGCGCGAATCTCCCACTTGCCGGTAGTCAGCCAGTCGATCTTGTGGGTTGCGATATCGAGGAGTCCCACATTGTCGTACCCGTTGTTAGCGTTCGAGGTGATGAGGACAGTCTTGCCGTCGGGCGAAATGTCAGACGCTCGGAACGTTTGCTCGTCCTGATGAGGCGTGAGGTCGGTGGCCTTTCCGCTCGCGTGGTCGGCGATAAAGATGCTGGAGTCTTTGCCGCCCGCGGCAGACTCCGTGTAGACGATGAACTTGCCGTCGCGCGAGAAGATCGGATTGCTGTTGCTTCGCCCCTTCGGAGTGTTCTGCGTCACGTGCTTGACGTGACGGGAGTACACATCCATCAGGTCGATCTCGGCGCTTGAGCCGGACTTGGGCTTGGCGGTATAGGCAACTTGCTTGCTGTCGGGCGACCAGACGGGTGACTGCTCGGAGATTTCCTCGGTGGTGGTGAGGTTCACCACGTCGCCGGTCTTGGGCGAGACGAGGAAGATGTCCCATTGCTCGTTGCCGTCGTAGTCGGAGGCGTAGGCGATCCAGTTACCGTCGGGCGACCAGGCGGGCTGGATTTGGCGTTGCTCGCTGATGGTGAGCTGCGTCGGCCATCCGCCGGAGGAAGGCACGAGCCAGATGTTGTTGCGCCCGCTGATGTTGGAGACGAAGGCGATCTGCTTGCCGTCGGGGGACCAGGTGGTGCCGCCGATGGCGCGCGTCATGTAGAGCTTCTCGATGGAGAAGTTCTGCATGTTCTCTACGTTTTTGCTTTGGAGCTTGGTGGGGTCGGTGATGGGTTGCTGGGAGAACACAGGAACGGCAAGGAGCAGCCAGAGTACCGATGCGAAAAGACCCACCCGGGCAAAAGAAGCCCGGATGGGGCACCCGGCGGTCAGTAGGATTTGTATTCCCACCCTTTCCCAAAAACGCGGAAAGGATGGGGCACCCGCGTGAGTCGATTGAGAGGGGGTACCCCCCCCTCCCCCTCGAATCCTTGTTTTCAATGAGTTACGACAAAATTCCGTGCAAAGTCGTGCAGGCGTTGGAGTTACACGGAAAATCGTGTGGGATAAGGACTTAGCGGATGTCATGACAGGTTGAAGATATGCCGGAGTTTGGGAGTTGGCAAGAGCGGTCGTTGCGTGGGTGTCTGCATGCGGTCTCGGTGGCGAGGGACACAAATCCCTCGTCCTCTTCGTGCGTGATCTTAGGAGGAAGCGGACGGCGGGGCAAGGACGTAGGTCACGGTGCAGTGTGATAAGAACCGGCACCGGAATCTGTTAGGGACTCGGGCGAAGGGCAAGGCAAGAGACCCACTCAAGCAGAGGTAATGTCCAGTCATGAGACTGAACACACAAGAGGCTTGACTGCGGCACCCGGCGGCCTTCACCTCTACCTGGTCGCCGTCACCAATCAAGGCGCGGTCACAACGTTGGCGATTCCATAGAGAGACGAAAGTACATTCTGGTCGAAGATCAGGTGCTCGGGCCGGTAGGCTTTGTCTTGTGTGCAGCGAACCTGCACGCTATTCGCAAGCACGGCAGTCTTATCGATCGACCGATACCTGGGAATACCGCAAAGTATGTTCCACGAGGCATGAAGCGTATCCAGCGAATACTCAGGGAGCAACGGAACCCGGTATTGCGCCTGAACATTTGGATCAATCTGCAGCCCGAGAGTGCTGGCTTTGCTCATCATCCAGCCTAACGTGATGTCGGACAGAGCAGTTGTGCCGGGAAGGTCATCCGGTTCTCCACCGCCTATATCGCTATGTACGCCACAGAACCACACCTGCTCCAGGGTTTGTCCGGGCGCGGGCTGCGATGTCCACAGAGTCGGCGGGAATTGAGCCCGCTTTTCATCAATGGCCAACGCATGGTACGCGTTGAGAACGTGCGGACTAAGACTGGTGTCGAGGAAACCGTAGGCAATCGGGTCACTGAGCCCGATAGCAGAGGGAATACCGAGCGAACCGACGGTGTCCCACACTCCGACCATGGTTATGTTGGCAGCATCCATATTGCAATCCTTGAGGCCCTGTAAGATGGTTTGCCGGTCGTCCTTGTCGCGATAAGCCCGGAACGCTGTGTTCACGAGATCGTCGGTGAAATTCCTGGTGGGAAGGCCACAGGCAGCAATCATGCCGGCCAGACTGCGCGCCGTGTAGGCCCCGCGACTAAAGCCAAACAGAAACAGCTGATCTCCGGCTTCGTACACGTGGGCTACCTTGGTATAGCCGTCCTTGATTTTTTGCCATAAACCGGTACCAAAGGCTCCGCCCAGCAATTTCGAGATTGGATTTCCGTCCGCACCAACGCCATCGTCGTAGAAGGGGATTTGATCGGCACTCACGATCAGCGACTTTAACAGTTTGTAAACGTTGGTGTGCTTGGTGGGTTTATCCCAGGTGCCGTCCGCACAATAAACAATGCGTTTACTCATGGTTGTCTCCACCTCCTGGCTCGGTGGACGAGTATATCGGAAAACCAAGCGGGGCACGGATAAAGCGACGAAAGGCCTTAAGTCAGCTTGGGTGGGGAATTTAGGGGCCGACCGCTCTGAACAAATGGGCCGTCCGGAAGTGACTCTTAGACAAGACGACTGACCCGGCCGTGCGCGGCTTACGGCTTTGCTGACTTGTGAATGTCAACGGTGGACCAAGTTTTGTCGGCGGCGTGGCAGAGGTCTTCGAGCGGGCACTCGGCGCACTTGGGCTTGCGCGCGATGCAGATCGCGCGGCCGTGATGGATGATCTGGTGGGAGAAGTCGATCCATTTGTCGCGCGGGATGACCTTCATCAGGTCCTGTTCGATCTTCGGTGGAGTATCACTTTTCGTCAGCTCCAGACGGCGGGAGATGCGCTGCACGTGCGTGTCAACTACTACGCCTTCGGCAATGCCGAACCATGAGCCCAAGACTACGTTGGCGGTTTTGCGCGCGGCGCCGGGTATGGTGAGAAGGTCTTCCATGGTGCGCGGGACTTCTCCGCCGAAGTCGCTGATGATTTTGCGGGCCGCGCCAACGAGGGATTTCGCCTTGTTGCGGAAGAAGCCGGTGGAGCGGATGTCGGGCTCGAGCTCTTCCGGCTGCAAGGAGGCAAAGTGCGCGGGAGTCGGGTATTTGTCGAACAAGATTGGGGTGACCATGTTGACGCGCACGTCGGTGCATTGGGCCGACAGGATGGTCGCCACCAGCAATTCCCATGCGCTGTTGTGATGCAGCGCGCAGCGCACGTCGGGATAGCGCTGGTCGAGGCGCTTCAGGATTTCGGCGACGCGAGCGGGGGCGAGGGGGTTGTAGGCTCTCGCGCTCGACCCAACGGCTCTTGCGGTCGCTGATTTGGGTGGCGTAGTCTTCGCGCGCTGCGGCTTCGGCGGTGACGAGCCCTTCCTCGGCCGAGTAATGTTTGGCGTCTTGATAGCTTCACGCGAGGTCTTCGCCTTGTCGTGGCGTCCGGCCTTCGATGGCTGGCGGGTGATAGGGGCGCGGGGCATGAGTCGGTCTCTCCGAATTGACAGATCAGTTTATAACGTGGGTTTCGGTGTCGCAGATGCAGACAGCGTGAACCCCGGTTAGTGCCCAAAAAGCAGGGCGCGAACCAAGGCACCGGCATTCGTCGAAATAAAGGGGTCCTTCGACTCGGTCGCCGCGGCGACCTCGCTCAGGATGACACGCGTCGAGAGCGGTCGAGTCGCGCGCAGATTACAATGAGAAGGGCGTCATCATCACGTTTACTGATTGTGGGGTTTCGGAATGGCTTTGAAGGCCGATGTCCAGGCGGTTGCGACGGAACTTCCGGCGGTTCCGCTGACGCTGGAAGGCTACAGCGTGCTGCACCAGATGTTTCGTTTTCGCTGGGCCGAGTGGCGGAAGCTCGATGCGGCGCGCCGGGCGGAGATTGCGCGCGAGGTGGCAGGGGCGTTTGTGGCCCGCGAAGAGGTGGGGCAGTTTGCGGCGTATTCGATGCTCGGTCACAAGGGCGACCTGATGCTGGTCCACTTTCGCGATTCGTTCGACGACCTGAACCAGGCGGAGCTGCTGCTGAAGCGAACGGGCCTCGAGGAATTTCTGGAGCCGGTGCATTCGTACCTGTCGGTGATCGAGCTGGGACTGTACGACTCGAGCGTGAAGCTGTTTCGCCAACTGGCCGAGCAGGGAGTGGCGCCGCTCACCGAAGAGTGGAATAAGGAAGTCGCGGCGACAGTGGAACGGCAGAAGGCGGCCATGCATCCGCGATTGTTTCCCAAGATTCCGGCGAGCCGGTACCTGTGCTTTTATCCCATGGACCGGCGGCGTGGCGAGGAAAAGAATTGGTACTCGTTGCCCATCGAAGAGCGCGGACGGCAGATGGAAGAACATGGCGCGGTCGGCCGGCGGTACGCGGGCAAGGTTCAACAGATCATCACCGGGTCGATCGGGTTCGACGATTGGGAGTGGGGCGTGGATTTGTTCGCGCCGGAGCCGCTGGTGTTCAAGAAGCTGATTTACGAGATGCGCTTCGACCGGGTGAGCGCCGAGTATGCGCTGTTTGGGCAGTTCTTTGTGGGGTTACGGTTTCCGTTGGCGAAGCTGGGGGAATGGGCGGACGGGGAATTGCCGAAGTAGTAATTAGCAATAAGCTTTCAGCAACACCAAAACCGAAGGCCTGTGGCGCGTCACATCCAGATCCGGAGTTCTCTAACTTCCTAAATGACAGCTCACATTATTGAAATTCTTGGTGCGTGGATCACCGGCGTGATTTCGGCCATGGGCTATGGCGGCGTGATGCTGCTGATGGCCATTGAATCGGCATGCATACCGCTGCCTTCCGAAATCATCATGCCGTTCTCTGGCTACCTGGTTTATACCGGGCGCTTTTCGCTGCTGGCCGTCGCCACGTGGGGGGCGATTGGATGCAATGTCGGCTCGGTGGTGGCGTACGAGATCGGCTACTACGGCGGACGTCCGCTGGTCGAGCGTTTCGGCCGGTACATCTTTCTCAGTAAGCGTGAGCTCGATGTAGCTGACCGTTTCTTTGAACGCCGCGGAGCGATTGCGGTGCTGATTGCGCGATTGCTGCCGGTCATCCGCACATTTATCGCGCTGCCGGCGGGCATTGCGCGCATGCCGAGGCTGAAGTTTCACCTCTACACGTTTGTCGGATCATGGCCGTGGTGCTTCGCGCTGGCGTACGTCGGCATGCGGCTAGGAGAGCAGTGGGACAAAGATTCGCGGCTGAAGCAGTGGTTTCATCGCATGGACGGCGTGATTCTCGTGGTGCTGCTGGCGGGGGTTGCGTATTTTGTGTGGTCGCACGTGAAGGACCGGGTGCGGGGGAATTCCGAAGAAGCAGCGGACTGAGTCTATCTCGTTGCCGACTCCAGCAGGACAGTCCAAGGCTGAATACTCTTTATCTCTAACATAGCGGACGCGCTCCACGGGTCTCGTTGCAAAGTCAGGCGGATTTCACTTTCGTCAGCCGCTTTGATCGCGAAGAGAAAATCATCGCCGTCACCAACTGGGCCGCCGAGAACGATAAATCCGTCGGCCGCCAGCGCGTCCATGAACGCAGCGTGCCTTTTTCCGAGTCGCAAGGGCATTTCGACGAGGCTGACTACCAGGGACAGCTCAAGAATGGGGTCGGCGAAGCACAAAAGTAATCCGGTCTAAGATTCCAGACGCACGAAAGCCCCGGAGTTCCCGGGGCTTTTCGTCGCAAACTAAGTTTTGGTGGCCCGTTCTTCCGCTGGTTGGCGGAACTTGGCGACCTACTCCCATCCGTTGCGTCAGTTTCGGCGCGCAGGATGGGAAGAATCTTTTCGGGGTTCCGCATCGATTCGCTGGTTGGCGAAGATACGGAACCTAATCAGAACTTGATGTCCCACCTTTCGCCTTGTTTCTTGCGAAAGGGTGGGAGCAAAAACTTAGCAGAACACTTCGCCCGGCAACGCAGCCAGCGTGCGCGAGTCCAGAGTGTTCTTTACGGCGCGGGGCTTGATCGTCGCGCTCTCGAAGCTGTCAATCCGCTTGCGCGCGATCTTCAACTTCAAAGTGCGTTCGATGGCCCGCAACTCGCCGATCTCGGCGCCTGAAACCAGGGTCGAAGCGCGTCCCTTGAGTCCGGCGCGACCCGTACGGCCCACGCGGTGGATAAAGTCCTCCGCCAGGTCGGGCAGGTCGTAGTTGATCACGTGCGCCACGTTGTCCACGTGAATGCCGCGTGAAGCAACATCGGTCGCGACCAGCACTTTGTAAGTGCCGGCGCCGAAGCCGTTCAGCGCGCTGACGCGCTGCGACTGCGTACGGTCGCCGTGAATCATGGCCGCCGAGAATCCATCGCGAATCAGGTTCTTCGCCAGGCGCTCTGTGCCACGCTTGGTGCGCGCGAAGATCAGGGTCTGCCCCTGCTCGTCGTAAAGCAAGCGCCGCAGCGTGTCGGATTTTTCCGCCGCCGGTACTTCAAAGGCGTGCAGTTCGACGCTCTCCACCGGCTTGCTGATCGATCCCAACGCGACCCGCACGGGGTTAACCATGTAGTCCTTCACCAGTCCGGCGACCGAGGCTTCCAAGGTGGCGGAGAAGAACAGCGTCTGCCGCTGCTTGGGCAGCGAGCCAACAATGCGTCGCAATGCAAGCAAGAAGCCCATGTCCAACATGCGGTCGGACTCGTCGAGCACCAGCGTCTCGACCCTGCTCAGGTCAACCAGCCTGCGCTTGAGGTAGTCTTCCAGCCGGCCAGGAGTCGCGACGATAACGCCGGCGCCCCTGCGGACAGCTTCGATCTGGGGCCGCTCGGCCATTCCGCCGATGACAAGAGCCGTCTTCGGCAACTTACCGAAGCGGAGCTTGTCGTAAACGTCCTGGACCTGTATCGCCAGTTCGCGCGTCGGGACGAGAATCAGCGCCCGAACGCCCGGTAGATGTTTCGCTCCCAGCTTCTCCATAATGGGAAGCAGGAACGCCAGAGTTTTACCGGTGCCTGTCTGGGCTGTCGCCAGAACGTCTTTGCCTTCCAGCGCATGCGGGATGGCCATTTCCTGGACCGGAGTGGGAGTTGTAAAGTGTGCTGCCGCCAACTTCTGCTGGAGCCCAGCAGAGAGGGGCATTTCGCTAAATTGTGTCAATCGTTTGTACTTTCTAGGAGGGGCAACTCGCGCATATGCATACTGAGATGCGAGTCGCGAAGGATACTGCTGATGCCGCTCGAGTTAGGTCGATCGCTAAAGTGATTTACGGGAGCCGAGAGGCGGGAATCAGATCAAGACTTAAGATCGGACTATTCGCACCACATCTTCCGTGGCAATAAGCGTCTACCGGGACTATACCACAGCGCCATCAGCGAGTTCGCGGATCGCGCCAAAAGAGAACCTTTGTAAGCAACTACTTGCCGAAATCGTGGAAGTCAAAGCCAAGTGGCTGACCTTCTTCATCATGCGTGATGACCAATTCGGCGGGAGCTTCGGTGGGGGAACTGGGTTCCTGCTTGCGTTGGGCCTTTTTCTGGGCTTTTTCCGCCTGCCGTTCCTGGCGGGCACGTTCTTTCTGCCGCTTTGTGAAGGTTGTACGAGAACTTCCTGCCATCCACCACGCTCCTTTCACTCAGACGTAATTAGACTCGGCAGGAACGAAAACGATTCATTCGTCTCCACTTGCGCCAAGCATGCCGCTTACATCTTCCTTAACTGTATCACTTTACAGAGCACCGCGGTGACCAATACCCTTGTCGTCTGATGTTCGAATCGCGCTTTCTTGCATCGGGACGAAAGGAATCAAATGCTTACGAGATTGCGGATATTTTTGTCGGGCGTGGTTCTCTTTGGACTGCTGGCCACGGGACTCGGCCAGGAAACAACTATTGCGCCCAACGACGCGCTGATCCTGGAGAATATTCCTCCGATTCCAGCCAGCATCGCCGCCAGGGCAACGCGATACACCGACTTTCGCACGGCCTCGATGTACGGCTGGCGCCCGCAGAAGCGCGAGATTCTGATTGGCACGCGCTTTGGAGACACCAACCAGGTGCACCAAGTCGCGATGCCCGGAGGCGCACGCACCCAACTCACGTTCTTCCCTGACCGCGTAACCGACGCCAGCTATCAACCGCACAAGGGCGACTATTTCCTCTTTCGCAAAGATGTCGGAGGAGGCGAGTGGTACCAGATCTTTCGCTTCGACGTGGCCTCGGGCGATATCACCATGCTTACTGACGGCAAGTCGCGCAACACGGAGTTTGTCTGGTCGAACAAGGGCGACCGCATTGCTTACGCCGGTACGCTGCGCAACGGAACTGACCTCGACTTCTACGTGATGGACCCGGCGACGAAGCCCACAGCGTGGAAGCCACTCACTGAAAACCAAGGCGGCGGTTGGCAAGTTCGCGACTGGTCTCCTGATGATCGGACGCTGCTCGTGGTCAACGGCATATCGATCAACGAGAGCTATCTGTGGCTGGTCGATGCGGCTAACGGGCAGAAGACCGAACTCACACCCAAGGGCAGCGAGAAAATTTCTTACACTCCCATCGGGTTCAGCCGCGACGGCAAGGGCTTCTATCTCACAACCGACAAAGACAACGAATACCAGCGGCTCGCCTATATGGACCTCGCGACTAAGTCGCTGAAGTACCTCACCACTTACAAGTGGGACGTCGAGGATGGCGGGCAGCTTTCTGAAGACCGCCGCCGCCTTGCCTTCGCCCTCAATGAAAATGGCATGAGCACGCTGCATGTGCTCGATCTGGAAAGCGGTAAAGAGCTGCGCGTTCCTAAGCTGCCTGCGGGCGTCATCAGCAGTTTGCGCTGGCACGAAAATAACCGCGACCTCGCGTTCAGCCTGAACACTTCGCAGTCGCCCTCGGACGTGTACTCGGTCGACATTCAGAGCGCGAAACTCGATCGCTGGACGATGAGCGAGACCGGCGGAATTCAGGCGCGGAACTTGGTCGAGCCAAAGCTCATCACCTGGAAGAGCTTCGACGGGCGCGAGATCTCCGGGTGGCTCTATCTGCCGAACGACAAGCCCGCGGCAGGGAAGTACCCGGTCGAGATCGTCATTCATGGCGGCCCCGAAGGCCAGTCGCGGCCGATCTTCCTCGGACGCACCAACTATCTGCCGAATGAAATGGGAGTCGCGTTGATCTTTCCCAATGTGCGCGGTTCCACCGGCTACGGCAAGGCGTTTACGCAGCTCGACAATGGATTCCTGCGCGAGAACACCTACAAAGACATCGGCGCGTTGCTGGACTGGATTGGCACCCAGCCTGACCTTGATGCGAAGAAGGTGCTGGTCACCGGCGGCAGCTACGGCGGCCACATGACGCTCGCTGTTGCGACGCTCTACAACGACCGCATCACGTGCTCGGTGGACATCGTGGGCATCTCGAACCTGGTCACGTTCCTCGAACACACCGAGGCGTATCGTCGCGACCTGCGCCGTGTGGAGTACGGCGACGAACGCGATCCCAAGATGCGGGCTTATCTGGAGAGCATCGCACCGATGAATCACGTGAAGGCAATCACCAAGCCGATGATGGTGGTCGCCGGAGTGAACGACCCGCGCGTCCCCAAGAGCGAGGCCGACCAGATGGTGAAGGCAATGGAGGCCAATGGAACTCCTGTGTGGTATCTAGCGGCCAAGGATGAGGGGCACGGCTTTGCCAAGAACAAGAATGCCGACTTCCAGTTCTACACGACGGTGCTGTTCATACAGAAGTACCTGTTAGGGCAGTAAGAGCTGTTCCAGGTGAAGTTCGCCCGCGAAAAATACAGCTACTTAGTTTATGCAGTCGATTAATGCTTCATCCCCCTCAATTTTTGCTGTTATACCTAACTACAACACTGCATCACGTACACAATGTTGTTTATTATCAGTAAGTTGCTAGATTCATGCCAGTCTTGGTTGGCTGTTATACATAGCTATAACACTAAACCACATCAAGATAATCGGAATCAGGGAGTCAGGAGAAGTGTTGCAAATTCGTTGAATCTTGGTTGTCAAAGACCGCAGTTTTGTGAGCGCGCTAGGCGCGGATTGACGAGGCAAACAAATGCCTCCCCTCACAGTTTTGGTTTATCGCGGCGCGCGGCGCATTACTAGAAGAATCGCAAGGATGAGAAAACTAAAGTAACCAGCCTTCGAAGCGAGCGTGACAGGATAGCGAGAGGCGAGGCTCCGCGGCGGCGCCGGCCCCCGGCTCAAAATAGCCGTAGGGGCACGGGTCCCCAGTAGAGCCCACTTCGTGTTCGGGAAGGTAGTTTTCGCTGCCATTGCACCAACATCACGCTGTCCCGATCGTCGGTTGACGGTTCTCGCTGTTCGCGATTGTTTTCAGTGGAAACCGATTGCTGGTAGTGCCCGGTTCCTGAAGGCATTTTGTTCCTCCGCGTGACCCTCGCTTTGCTGAATTAGCTGGCTCAGTGTTCGGATATAGTAGCGAGTCCTGTTTGGTGTCAAGCGTCGCTATGGGTTCCTTCGACGAATGGTGAGTTATTGGCACTCATATTGGCTGAGTGCCAATCTTGACACAGCCTCATCTTCTTCCTAGAATTACTTTGCGGTTGTGTATCCCCGATGTATTCCGTAAATAACTGGAAAATAATGGGTTAGCCAACCGAGGCGAAAATGGGATCAGATCCAGGCATCGGCAAGCGCGAGCGCGAAATCCTGACCGCTATCGTAGAGACTTACATCTCAACGGGCGAGCCGGTGGGATCGCGCACGATTGCCCGCGGTAACCGCGAGAGCCTCAGTCCCGCTTCGATTCGGAACGTCATGTCGGACTTGGCGGAAGCAGGATTTTTGGAGCAGCCGCATGCCTCTGCGGGTCGCGTCCCGACGTCGCAGGCGTATCGCTTCTACGTGAAGCAACTGACGGGCGAGGCCACGCTTTCTCCTGCCGACGAGAGTCTGATTCAGGGCAACCTGCAAGGCTCGGCAGACGTGCAGGAATTCATGGAGCGCACCTCGCATGTGCTGTCGCTGATTTCGCACGGTGTGGGTGTGACGGTCACTTCTACCCACGGACAGCGCAACGAACTGGAGCATGTGTACTTCCAGCGCCAAGGCGACAAGAAGGTGCTGGCGGTTGTGGTGATGCGCAATGGGCTAGTGCGGGATCGCGTGCTGCGTTTGACTGACGATCTCACGGCCAACGACCTGGAGATCGCCGCCAACTACATCAACCAGAACTTCCGCGGCTGGCAGATGGAAGCGGTGCGCAACGAGATCGCACGGCGGCTGCAGCAGGAGCGGACGGAATATGACCGCCTGATGAAGTCTGTGGAGGAGTTGTACGCCAAGGGGGCGTTGGCAACCGAGGCGGCGCAGCAGACCGTCTTTGTGGAAGGCGCATCGAACCTGGTCATTAACGAGCAGGACAAAGATCGGCTGCGCCAGTTGCTAGCCACACTGGAAGAGCGTCAGCGCATCGTGGACCTGCTGTCGGCCTATCTGGATGCACGGCAGGAGGCGGTGCGCGTGGTTGTGGGTCTTGAAGACGCTGTTCCGCATCTAAACAACTTCGTACTGATCGGCACGCCGGCGCGTGTGGGCGACGAGGTAGTGGGTTCATTGGCCGTGATCGGCCCTACCCGGCTTGACTATGAGCACACCATCACGGCGGTTTCTTACATTGCGCGCATGTTCGATCAATTCTGGAATGAATCAAGTTAGAGACGCATATGCCAGTCAATAAGAAAAACGGAGAAGCTACCGATTTGGACCTCGAGCACGAACTGCCGTCTGCCGAGAGCGAGGACGCCATTCCTTCACATGTCCGGGGCGGTGGTGCGGTAGCAACGGATTCCGAAGGTGAACTCGAGACGCTGCGGGCGGAGCGCGCGAATTACGTCGATCGGCTAGCGCGCCTGCAGGCCGAGTTTGACAACTTTCGCAAACGCAGTGTGAAGGAGCAACAGGATTTTCGCGACTACGCTTTGGCGGAAGCGCTGAAGTCGCTGCTGCCGATTCTCGACAGTCTCGACCGCGCGCTGAAAACCAACGCGACGTCGGTGCAGGAGTACCTCTCCGGGATAGAGCTGATCGATAAGCAGTTCCACGATGCTCTCTCCAAGCTGGGAGTAGAGCCGCTTCCGGCGGAAGGCGAAGTCTTCGATCCCAACCTGCACCAGGCGGTGCAGATGGTCGATACCGACGAAGTGAAAGACAATCACGTCATCGATGAGTTGCAGCGCGGCTATCGAATCAAAGATCGTTTGCTGCGTCCCGCCATGGTCAGGGTCGCGCACAATCCGAAGAAATAGTTTTTGCGGCGCGCGCAGACTAAAGTCCGTGGTGGGAAACAAGAAATAGGCACTCTGCGGCACGGCTGAAGCGGTGCCGCTTCAAAACACAAGAACTGAAGTTCACAAAGGGAAGACTAAGCTGGCTACCAAGGTAAAACGCGATTATTACGAAACTCTAGGGGTGAGCCGCACTGCCACTGAGCAGGAGCTCAAGAGCGCCTACCGCAAGCTGGCGATGCAGTGCCATCCTGACCGCAATCCCGACAATCCGGAAGCGGAAGAACAGTTCAAGGAATGCAGCGAAGCTTACGCCGTGTTGGCTGATGCGGAGAAGCGCGCCCGCTATGACCGGTTCGGCCATGCGGGAGTCGCAAACAACGGCGGCGGTGGCTTCGATCCATCAGGGTTCCCTGACATTCAGGACATCTTCGGCGACATCTTTGGCTTCGGCGATGTGTTCGGCGGCGGACGAGGCGGGCGACGCTCGCGCGCACAGCGCGGCGCAGACATGCGCGAAGACCTCACGCTTGAATTCGAGGAAGCGGTCTTTGGCGTCACCAAGCAGGTGCAGATCCGGCGCCTGGAGGAATGCGACCAATGCAAGGGCAGCGGCGCAGCTCCGGGGAAGGCACCGATTGAATGCACCACCTGCGGTGGCCGCGGGCAGGTGCGGTATCAGCAGGGTTTCTTCGCTGTGGCTCGCACGTGCAGCACGTGCCAGGGCTCGGGCAAGCTGATCGTCGATCCGTGCAGCAAATGCAAGGGGCACGGACGCTTGCGGCGCGAGCGCACGGTGACGGTGAAGGTGCCGGCAGGTGTTGAGGAAGGCCAGCGCATGCTGTACTCCGGCGAAGGTGAGGCGGGAGTTTATGGCGGGCCTTCCGGCGATCTCTACGTGGTGTTGCACTGCAAGGAGCACGAGTTCTTCGAGCGCGAGGGAAGAGATTTGCGCTGCGTGGTGCCGATCTCGTTTGTGCAGGCGGCACTGGGCACGGAGATCGTTGTACCGACGCTAGAAGGCGAGCACACGCTAAAAATTCCCGAGGGCACTCAGACGTCCGCGACGTTCAAGATCAGGAGCAAGGGCGTTCCTGAGCTGAATGGCCGGGGCCGCGGAGACTTGTACGTCGAGTTGAAGGTGCAGACGCCAACCAAGCTGACAAAGCGCCAGCGCGAACTGCTGCAAGAATTGCAGGAGACGTTAAGCGTTGAGAACAAGCCGGTGAGCCGCACGTTGCTGCACAAGATGCGGGACATGTTCAACTGAGATCGCTTGTCGGCCGTCGCTCTTACTCCGGAAAATTCCTTGGACAACACACTTCGCATCTACGCGTGGTTTCTGCTGATTGTGACCGCGCTGCCGGCGATTGCCAGGCTGGCCCGGCCGCTCGACCTGGCGCGCATCCTGCTGCTGCGCTACCAGGACCCCAAGCGCCGCAAGCGGGCCCGCATTGGAGGCGCAATTTATCTGGGACTGGCGCTGGCGGCGAGCCCTTTCCTGCTGCGCTCAAGGTTGCCTCAGGAGCGATGGCTGGTGATGGCGCTGCTGGTGGGCGCAGTGTCGGCGCTCGAGTTCCTGTTGAACAGCCGCGTCTTCAACGAAGAAGCCCTGGCGCGCCAAAACCGCTATTTCGGTGGCGTGTATGCTGCCGTTGCGATTGCCGTAGCCTTGTTGCTGCTGACCCGATGACCCGACGCCGCTGGATTGCCGATGAAGTCACCGATGGCCGCGCCGCATTAACGGGCGATCATGCGGCGCATCTCTCGCGCACTTTGAGGGCACGCGTGGGGCAAGAGTTCGAAGTGGTGTGCGGCGAGGTAGTGCGACGCGGGACCGTGGCGAGTGTCACGGAACAGCGCGTGGAGTTTGTGCTTGCGGAAGAAATCGCGGCCGGCGTGGCGGCTCCCATCACACTGTTACTGGCGGTGTTCAAGTTCGACCGCATGGAGTGGGCGATCGAGAAGTGCACCGAGTTGAACGTGACGTCGATCGTGCCGGTAATTGCCCGACGGACGGAAAAGCATCTTGCCCTGGCCGCGGAGAAGCGAGTGGAACGCTGGCGGCGCGTCGCGCGTGAAGCGTCGGAGCAGTCACGGCGGGTAGCGCCTCCTGAGATAGGTGATCCGGTCAAGTTTTCTGCGGCACTCGATTTACCTGCGGAGTTGCGCATCGTACTGGCTGAGTCGGAGCGCGAAGTGCAACTCAGCGAAATTCTGGGTGCACGGGCGGAAGCGCGATCGTTGGCGATGGCAATCGGACCTGAAGGTGGCTGGGCGCCCGAGGAATTGCAACTTTTCGACAAGTCGGGCTGGATCGCCGCTTCGCTGGGCAAAACCATTCTGCGAGCGGAAACTGCGGCTATCACAGCGTTGGCGATAGCGCGGGCAGAGATAGGCTAGTCATTGAACAAGCGTCCCGTCTATGTAACGGTTCTCGGCTACGTACTCATTGCGGCTGGCGCCATTGGTATCGCGTACCACTTCACCGAGTTCAAGACCACGCCTCCGAGCGAGTATCTACTGGTTCTCGGGGTGCGGCTCATCGCGATCGTTGGCGGAGTGTTCCTGCTGCGTGGCAAGGACTGGGCGCGTTGGCTGGCGATCGCCTGGATTGCCTTTCACCTGGTGATCAGCATCTTTCACACCAAGGAGGGGATACTCGTACATGCGGTCGTGCTCGTAGTGTTTTGCATCCTGCTGTTTCTCCCGGCGGCGAACCGATACTTCCGGGCCCGCGCCTGAGGCGAGATTCCGGTCCGGTTTTTCCTCAACTTCCGCGAGCTTTGCACATGAATCCGGGTCATTAGGCTTGTCTCAGGTTAGCCGGTGGCGGATAATGTAGTTTCGCTTTTTCTTCGATAGCGATCAAGGGAAAGAACATGGCGTGGCAACCCCGCGAATTCAGACTTACTTCCGAACAATCACGAGCGGTCGAACATGTTGACGGGCCGATCCTCGCGGTTGCGGGAGCGGGTACGGGCAAGACTACGGTGCTGGCCTGCCGCGCAGTGCGGCTGATCGAAGACAAGCTCGCCAATCCCAGGGAAATTCTCGCCGTGACGTACACGCGTAATTCCGCGCGCGACCTGCTGAAGCGCATTGCGCGCCTGTGGAAGGGATCGGACGATCTCGCAACTGTGGCGCAGGTTGCGGATTCCGGACTGAAGATTGGGACGTTCCACTCGTATTGCTACGCGCTGCTCAACCAGGCCGGTCAGCGCTTCGAACTGATCGATGACACCGACCTGTATGTACTTCTGCGTCGCCGCATTCAAGACCTGAAGCTGCATTACTTCATCAAGGCGTCCACTCCTGGCGAGTTCCTCCAGGGACTGACTGGCTTCTTCAAGCAGTGCCACGACGAGTTGCGCACGCCCGATGACTACGATGCCTACGTCGCGAAGTTGGAGAGCAGGCGAATCCCTTTGCCTCGGGTGAGCCGCTCCAAGGATGCCAGTTTGATGTCGGACGAGGAAGTCCTGGGACGCTGCCACGAGATCGCACGCGTCTTTCGGTATGTTGAGGAGCTTCTAGCTTCGGAAAACCTCGGC
>Ga0308309_10000576_pt1 | contig 23188 bp, 10 predicted proteins | sample HubBroMetageWFT5_FD_192491 | JGI IMG/M metagenome (GOLD analysis project Ga0308309, IMG submission 192491) | Warmed and freeze-thawed soil microbial communities from the Hubbard Brook experimental Forest, New Hampshire - Hubbard Brook CCASE Soil... | ecosystem: Environmental > Terrestrial >...
TGACGGGGCAAAGTTCACGGATGTAACTTCGCTGCTGAACATCAATTTCGAGTACGTCGCCTCGCACACTTCCAAAAAATACCTGCTTGAAACAATGGGGTCCGGTGTAGCGTTGTTTGACTATGACAATGATGGGCGCCTCGACATCTTTGTGGTCAATGCAGCTCCGCTCAGCGATCCTTCCCCAAAAGGCGCCATTCCGCAGAAGACGGGGCCCAAATATTGGAATCGCCTTTACCACCAAAAGATCGACGGCACATTTGAAGACGTAACCGAAAAGGCGGGACTTCAAGGTGTGGGTTATGGGATGGGAGTGGCCGTCGGGGATTACGACAATGACGGGTTTGAAGATCTATTCGTCACTGCCTACGGCGGAAACAGGTTGTATCACAACAATGGGAACGGAACATTTACCGATGTGACGGAGCAGGCCGGCGTTGCGGGCAGCGGTTGGTCCACGAGCGCGGCCTGGGTTGACCTGGATGGTGACGGGTTGCTCGATTTGGTCGTGCTTCGCTACCTCAAATGGGACTTTGACGACATCTATTGTGGCGAGCGCAGAGAGGGCTACCGTTCGTACTGCCATCCGGATTCTTTCCATGCGATTGATCCATTGGTGTATCACAACGATGGAAAAGGGCATTTCACGGAAATCGCGCAAAAATCCGGCCTTGGGCTGCCAGGCAAGGGATTGGGAATCGCTCTCGCCGATTATGACCGCGACGGCCGCATCGATTTATTTGTCGCCAACGACTCGATGCCCGAATTTCTTTATCACAACAAGGGCGATGGCACGTTCGAAGAAGTTGCGCTGCAATCGGGCGTCGCCGTGGACAGCGAAGGTCACACGTACGCGGGAATGGGAGTGGACTTTGCGGACTACAACAACGATGGATGGCCCGATCTGGTTGTAACCGACCTAGCCAGCCAAATTTATGCACTCTACCGAAACAATGGCGATGGGACTTTCAACTACGAGAGTTATCCTTCCGGAATCGGTCTCATGAGCATGAAGCATTCCGGTTGGGGAGTGCGATTCCTGGACTACGATAACGATGGCTGGAAGGATTTGCTCATTACTCAGGGACACGATCTGGATACGATCCAACTCACTTTTCCAGACCTTCGTTACAAAGAACCGATGGTACTTGCCAGGAACACCGGTAAGGGATTCGTGGATGTTTCTGCGCAAGCAGGAGAGGTCTTTCAAAAAGCATGGGTGGGGCGGGGATTGGCGATCGGCGACATTGATAACGACGGACGTTTGGACGCTGTAGTTACAACAAATGACGGCACGCTGCGCGTTCTACACAATTCAACTCAAAATCAGAACCATTGGTTAACGCTGGAACTGGTCGGGCACAAGAGCAACCGGGATGCGATCGGCGCGGAAGTGCGGGTGGTCACTGCGAAAGGCTCCCAGTGGGCAACCGTTTCGACCGCGGGCAGTTATCTATCCTCCAGCGACAAACGCGTGCATTTCGGCCTGGGATCCGAGACTTCGGCCCAATCCATCGAAATCCGTTGGCCGAGCGGGATTCGCCAAACGCTGAAAGACGTTCACGGAGACCAGATCCTGCAGGTACAGGAACTCCCGGCCGATGCCCCAGAAAAAAGCAATCCCAAGTAACGTCATTCGATTTTGTGAAAAGAAATCTCTTGCAGGCTCAAGGTTTTTTCGGAGCCGCCGCGATTGCAGTGCCCGACCCCTCCTTCAGCGTGTGAATCGCATCCACGGCCAAAATGTCGAAGCGTTCCACGAGCCCGCTGGGCCAGCGCACTTGCACGGCATCGAGTTTGTCGGCCGTTCCCAAACCGAAGTGCACGCGCAGGTCATTTTGCGAAATGTAACTTGAGCCGCTGCGCACCTCATCCACCAGAATCCTCTTTCCAACTCTAACGGTAATTTTTGCGCCGATCCCGTCACGATTCGAACGTGTGCCCACCGTCTTGAATCCGATCCAGTGATTGGCCGAACGGACTGTATTGATAAGAAGGCTGGGTTTTGCATAAACATTGGTAATAACGACGGAAATTTGTCCATCATTCCACAGGTCGCCCACCGCTAACCCGCGGGCCGAGGAAGCCATGGCGATTCCGGGTCCCGCCGTCGCCGAGATGTCAGTGAAGGTGCCATTGCCATTGTTATGGTACAGAAGGCGCGGCTCCAAGTAGCCGCTACCCAGGTGAAACTTGTCCACCTCCGGGTAGACGTGCCCGTTGGCGAGGATAAGATCCGGCCAGCCATCATTGTCAAAATCAAAAAACATGGTGCCCCAACCCAGGTATTGCGTGTGCTGGCCGAGTCCCGCAGGGAAAGTAACATCCGAAAAGATTCCGCCCCCATCGTTGCGGTAGAGGGTAGGGGTGTCATCGGAAAAATTGGTTTTGAAAATGTCCAGACGTCCGTCACCGTTGTAATCGGCGATGGTTGTGCCCATGCCCGCCTGCTCACGCCCGTCTTCGTTAAACGAAACCCCCGCCATGATTGCCACGTCGGTAAAAGTACCGTCGTGATTATTGCGATAGAGGATGCTTGGGGCGCTGTCGCAGGCGATATAGATGTCCGGCCACCCGTCATCGTCGAAATCAAAGGTGGAAACACTGAACGCGTAGTGTCCGTTGGTCCGGTCAATGTGCGCCTTGGTAGTGACGTCCGCAAAGGTGCCGTCCCCTCGATTCTCGTAAAGTATATTTTTTGAGCCCGGCAAACCACGTGGTCCGCACATTACCGGTACGCCTTTCCAAACGCAGGAACTGCCCTGGCCTGGAACGGGAGTCGTGGAAAGATTGAAGTCCACATAATTGGCAACGATCAGGTCCAGCCGCCCGTCGCGGTTGTAATCAACAAACGCACAACCGGTTCCCCAGGCCTTTCCTGACCCGGCCACGCCGGCCTTCTCGGCCACTTCGGTGAACACGCCATGGTCATTGTGATAAAGGCGATTCTTTCCGTAGTAGGTGACGTACAAATCTTCCCAGCCATCATTGTCGTAATCACCGGTGCAAACTCCCTGGCCCCATCCCGTCGCAACCAGGCCGGCTTTTTCGGTGACATCTGTAAAAGTGCCGTCATGATTGTTGTGATAAAGGTGGTTGGTGGGAGCCTGATTGGTGGGAAACCCTTCCAGCGTTGTTCCATTCACGACGAAAATATCCGGCCATCCGTCATTGTCATAATCAAAGATGGCTACGCCTGTCCCCGTTGTCTCGATGATGTACTTCTTGGTGTCCACACCGCCAAATACGTTCACCGCGGTCAGTCCCGCTTTTTCCGCGATGTCGACAAAATTTGCGAGGCCGGAGTTTTCGTCAATTTTCTTGGCCACATTTTGGGAAGGTGAGGGGCCACTGCTTAGCAGGATCACTACGGCAGGCCAAAACATTATTCTGTGGAAGAGATCCCGCGAGGCTCCCGAGTTGACACTCTTCAAACGCTCACCTCGCGCTCGTCGAGTCGATCCATAAATCCCAAGATGCCAGACCTCCAACGATCCACGGGTGTAACCTCCGAAAGAAAAATCCGATAGGGAATTGGCATTTCGAGTTCCGTCTCTATGCTCAAGAGTAGGTTGTGATTTCGAAGGGGTCAAGGAAGTTGCTGATCGCAGAGGGAGGGCAGAGTTTGGATCATCACGGAGACTCGCGACGGAAAAAGGGGGACGAACTCGGTGCCGCTGGTAGCTACTTCCCCACGCTGTCAGCAGGAATCTGCCACTGCGGAACGAAGAAGTCACCAACAAGATCGTCCACGGGGGCCATGGGCGCTTCAGTGGATGCCTCTGCGTACTTCGCGGCATTTGTTGCGTCTCCAACACGGCGGTACGCCTGACTGAGAAGCCGCTTAGCCGGGACGTTCGCGGGATCAAGGCGAAGCGCTTCCTGGAGTTCAGCAATCGTCTCGTTTACGTGGCCGAGAGTGAATTGCGTCTTCCCCAGATTCAAGTGGGCCTCGGCATTGTCCGGCTCCAATTGGACCGCCTGTTGAAAGGCGGCCAGCGCTTCTGTGGGCCTGGCTGCACGAGCAAGAGCCAATCCCCGAAAATAGCTGATCAGAAACTTGCGCCCCAGTTTTTTTTCCGCATCGGCAAGCTCCCTCGCGGCTTCATCAGCCCGGTCAGTCCTAAGTAAAACCTGCGCCAATCCGATGTACCCCAAGGGCAGCGGATCGCCAGCACCCACCAGATCGCGAAACACGCTTTCCGCTTCCTTATACCGGCCGGCGCCCAGATAAGCTGCGCCCAATCGCAAATGCAAGGCATACGATCTTGGATTCGCCGCAAGTCCGTTTTGAGCCGCACTGACGGCTTCGGGGTAGCGGCTGAGTTCCATCAACTCGCGAGTCAGGTTCAGCCAATGCTCCTCATCGACGGGAGCGAGGCTGGTGGCCTGGCGCAGAGCGCCGACGGATTGCTCGCCCTGATTCAGGTGCGCATAGGAAATGCCAATTAAAGACCATGCTTGAGCCGAATGTTCCGCAATATCTGCCCCCTCTTGATGCAAGGTTTTTGCGTATAAGGAAGCTTCTTTGGCTGCTTGTTCGTAGTTCCCAGCGAGCAAATAAGCGAGTGCCAGGTCAAATTGCACCCACGTTGCCTGAGTCGATGTGTGACCCGCATTCAGCTTTTTCATGATTCTGATCGCGGAATCATTTTCGCGGAGGGACAACAGCAGGGAAGTCACTTGGATGGATTGCGCATCACTCAACGGCAAATTCATCAGTTGCTGGAGGGACTTGCGGGCATTTTCCTGGCGTCCCAAGGCAATATATCCGGTCGCGGCCTGGATCAAGAAACCGGCGTCCACGGGTTGCGGCTGGCGAGAAAGGTCCAATTCATGAAAGGCCTGCGCGTATCGCTGGGCATCGAGCTCGACGCGGCCGAGGTAGTAGTGGGCGAACGAGTCTTCAGGTGAAAGACTTACGGCGTGCTGCAAAGTCTCGCGGGCCGATTCGAGTTGGTGTTCGGTCCATCGGAGAAATCCCAGATTGCGATAGGCGTCTTCCAGAAGTGGATCCAGCCGAATCGCTTTCTGATACTCTGCGGCAGCCTCGGCATTCTTGCCCATCTGTGTGAGCAATATCCCGCGAAAGTCGCGAATGCGCGCATTTTCCGGATATTCGCGTTCGGCGGCCGTGAATTCCCGGAGGGCATCCTCGAATCGATTCTCTTTCAGTGCGATGAGGCCTCGCTGAAAAGCATCGCCCTGCGGGGAAAACTGATTCCCGCCGAAATTTGCAGCGATGGAGTCTAGAGTGTCCACACCGGAGCAGAGATAGAAGAGAAGAATCAGGACGTAGTTCATACTAGGGATCTTCGGCTGACTTTGTTACTTCACCCAAGCGCTCCGTTTGCTTTTCGAGCTTGTTGTGCGACTCCCGATTAAGGGTCGAGGAGAGAGCAAATTCGCGCGCCGCTTGATCTTTCTCGCCCAGAGCCTGGTAAACCTTTGCCAGTTTGTAGTGAACTGATCCATCGTGATCGGTGGTAATGGCGATTTTGAAGTGCTCCTCGGCTTTGCGATAGTCGTGGAGTTCGGAGTACGCAGTGCCTAGATCACGGTGGATATCGGGATTTCCGGAATCTGCCGCAAGCGCTCTCACGAGATACGGCAGGGCCTTGTCTGGCTGATGCTCAAACAGGTAGGTATTTCCCAGGTCGTTGAGCGCCCCCGGATGACGCGGGTTCATCGCTAGTTCGGCTTCGAGCTCGACGCGAGCCTCGGGAACTTTCAGGTCCTTCCACAACAAATGGCCCAGGCTGTAATGAAGATTCGGAGCCGAGGGCTTCAACGCAATGGCTGCGCGATACTCTTCGATGGCTTTTGCATCATCGCCTCTGGCAGATTCGAGATCCCCCATCAGTTGGTGCACGCGATACGAATTGGGGTCTGCCTGGTAAATCTGAAGATAAGCTGTGGTCGCCAGTTTTTCGTAGCAGCGCGCGCGCCAGAAGGCGGCTTCGGCCGATGCGCCATCGGTGGCTGAAAGTCCTTCAAGCGCCCTGAGGGCAGCGTCAGAATGTCCCGTTTCCAGCAAGGCGCTAGCTACTCGAATGCGAAGTTGAGTCGAAGGTCGAGAAGCGAGTATTTGCCCTGCGCATGGCACGACCTTGGAAAACTCATCCCGCTGGAGGGCAAGGTTGACGTCTGCTTCTGTGCAATTGTTGTCGACAGGCTCCTTTATGATGGCAGAAGCCGCAAGGCCGGACTCTACGGCTGCTTGTGACAGATTCCCGTTCTGCTCGGCGAGAAAGGCAAGTGCCAGATGCGCCGCCTGGGAATTGCGGGTTCGCAAGTCTTGCCCGAGTTTCTGGATTTGCTCGCGGGCAGCATCCGGCAGCTGCTCAATAGAGGAATCCCCAAATCCTGTTTCGCGAAGACCCAGGATTCTCTCCGTTTGTTCCGTGTCGACGCCCAACGCTTTCTCCCAATCCTGCAGCGCGGCATCCACATTGTTCTGGATCAACCTCGCTTCCCCCCGGCGCACCAGGGCGCGCAAGTTACCGGGATTGTGACGCAACTCCTCGTCAAACTCCCGAATAGACTGATTCACTTTTCCGGCACGAAGCAGAACTTCGCCCAACTCGGCATGCAAACCGTAACGTTCCGGCGAGGCCGCGAGGGCGTTCTGAAAATGAATCACGGCGGAAGGCCATTCGTTACTCGCGGCATAGCTTTCCGCGAGTAATTGTTCGCTACGCGACGAGCCAGGAGCAACTTTTTCGAGATGCGCGACCTCCTGTCTTCCGAGCCGCTCATAAGCACTTCCCAAAAGGTAGAGAACATCTGCGTCGTTCGGTCGCAACTCCAGCGCCCGGTGGAGGGTGACAACCTCGGCTTGCAACTGGCCGGTCATCTCTTGCGCAGTCGCCAGCCACAGCCAGGTATCCGGGCGATCGGGTTCTGTCTTAAGCGCAGCCTTTAGATGGGGAATGGCTTTTGCACCTTCGCCCAATTTGCAATAGTCCACGCCCAGAAAAAAGTTGGCTCCGGCAAGTCCCGGTTTGACTTTCAGTGCGCGGTGAAATTCTGCCATCGCTTCGGTGGAACGATCCTGGAGTTGGTAGACCAATCCGAGATTCATATGCACTTCCGCGAAATCTGGCGCCAAGGCAAGAACCGCCTGATACTCCCGCTCCGCCGTGGCATAGTCCTTATCGCGTTGCGCCTGTTGTGCCGCGGAAAAGTGAGCCTCGATTGCTGAATTCTTTTCGGCAGGTGCTGGCGCGCTTTGACCTGCCAAATTCGCAACTGATATCGCGAGCAGTATAACCAGCGAGAAAAAAATCCAGGTTCGGGCAGAAATGCCGGCCGCCGCGTATTTCAGGTTCACGATTGAGTTCCGCATGGGGCGATTCACGTGTCTCATTCTAGTTCTGGGGGATGAGTGGTGACGTCTTCTCTTTTTCGAGTTTTGAGAGTTGCTCATACTGCGCCAGTTCGTTCGCGCTGGCCTGCGTGTCGTGCAATTCGCGATAGACTCTCGCCAGCAAATAATGGGGTTGCGCCGCGGCAGGGTCCGCGGTAATCGCTGCCTGGAACTCGACCTTCGCCTGTTGCAGCTCTTTTTCCGCCTGGTAGCACTGCCCAAGCAAGACGTGCAATTGCGGCATATTGGGCTGCGTTTGCTTCGCGACCATCAGAAACGGCAGCGCTTCTGAAAAGTGCTGGTAACGCACCGCAATGTCACCCAGATACAAATTGATCATCGCATCGTTGGGATTTTCCTTATAAGCCTCCCTGAAGGCTTTTTCCGCCGGTTCCATCTGCCGCTGCGCCCAATAGGCCACTCCGATCAGGAATTGCATCCCCGGAGCGTCGGGACGTTTCGCGAGGGCTTTCTGGTACTCCTCGATGGCGTCGGAATAGCGTTCCTGATCGGCGTACACCTCACCCATCAAGGCGTGCAGTTGAAAAGAATCCGGGTCCAACGCCTTAAGTGCCTCGATTGAATGCAAAGATGCATTCTTGTGGAGTCGCGCCAATTCGTAGAGGGCGTCCGCGTCCTTCGGGTCCTGTGCAAGAGATTGATTCAAGTGCGAAATCGCTTCATCCATGCGGCCGGAAGATTGCAGCGCTAAGCCTAAATAGTATTGCGTACGGGGATGCGGCTTGGGTGTTTTGAGTTCCCGTTCAAAACAATCGATTGACCGAAGAAATTCATTCTTCCCAAAATAAGAAAGCCCCAGAAAAAAATTGACTCCTTTGTAGTTTGGATCGCCGGCAAGCACTTGTTTGAACGACCGGATGGAGTCGTCGAACTTAAGTTCCGTCTGTTCCAGAATGCCAAGGCGCTTCAGGAGCTCAAGATTATCCGGAGCAACGGCCAGCGCCTGCTTGTAGGTATTTTCTGCCGCGTCGTAGTTCCCGGCGTTCTCTTCTCCGCGTGCCTTTTCGAGCAGTGCTTCAACGTTTGTTTGCGTTTGCTCTGACAACGTGGGGTTGGCGATGCCTCCCAGGAAAGCGGCCAACAACAGGGTGGATGCGGCGCGGCACACCCCGCGGCGCCGGGTGCGGTCAGAGCCTGGCGTTGTGTTGACAAATGTTGCTGAATAGTCGTCGGGCAAGAATGTGTTCGTCACTTTGCGCGAACTCATAAAAATACAATTCTTTCGCAAGAGTATAGCAAGCCGGCGCAAGCGATTCTTTGAAAAGTGGCAAGTGGCCATTGGCAAGGCCGGAAATTCCTGAGCCTATGGTATTCGACGGACGGCCACGAGTGTGGTGGTATTCGGCGCCCCGGAAACCGTGCGGGAGCGAATGAGGGCCTCAAACCAAATGTTTTGCGAACGGCTCTCTATAGCGGAAATGTGAAGCGCGCTCATGAGCTGGCGCTGATTTTCTTCATCCGCAAGAAATCGCCCGGCGGCCTCGGTTCCTTCCTGCTGCAGGCCCTGCAGCACCAGCACACTGCCGTCGTGCGTCGCATTGGGCAGCAGCGAAATCGTCGCGTAGTCTTCTCCCATCGTGCCAGTCCAACGAAGGCCTTCATACTGCGCCAGTTCACCGGGCAGAGGGTTCTTGTTCACAAATACCTTGGCGCTGTTCCCCACCACGCCTTCCGTCTCACGGAAATTCAACTTATCCTGCAGAAGTGTCACCCACGGATTCGATCCCGGGCTTCCGATGAAGACGTAATTGTTGTGGTCCAGGTCGCGCAATCGCAAATCCCGCGGATAACGCACCAATACCTGGGTCTGCAGCGGGCCCGCCATTCGGTATAGCGCCACCACGTCCGCCACATCCGCAAACGAAGTCAGCGTCGAGTTGGAAAGATACTCGCTCAGCCGGGAATTGGCCGCGCCAATCTTGCTCGCTTCAGGACCCTGGAGAAATTCCCGGTGAAGGTATTGGTCGAGCGACCCAGCCTGGCTGGCAAGGATACGCGCCATGCCGTAGTTGCTGTCCGCCACGACAATAATTGTCTGATGCCGAGTATCAAAAATCTGAGAGAACGGCCATGAAAGTGTTGCCTGAACCGGCGCAGCGGCGGCTGCGCGGTGCGCAACGCCTCGATAAGCAAAAACTCCGCACAAGATCGTCAGAAGAGCGCAGAGTGCCCATGGCAACATCACCCGGCTCGGCCAGGCCGCTGGAATTGCCCTTGGCTCAAGCGCTGCGGAGACTGCTTCTGCTCTCAGAGCCGCTCGAAAAACGGGGGCATAAGAGCCCTTGGGTATTTCCAAAACAATCGGCTCGTTTCGCCCGTCCTCGTTGAAATACTCGTGGAGTTTCAGGCGCAACTGCCGAACGTGAACTCGTACCGAGCTGTCTTCCAATGGGCTGTAATCGGATGGCTTGTGAAACAGCGCGTTGCCGATGTGCTGCTCAGTCAGTTCGTGGGCATTGCCGTGCAACGTCTGCTCGACGATGTATTGCAATAGCTCGCGGAGCCTGGTGCTCTTCTGGAAGTGCGGACTGGACACAATCCGCTGCACGAGCTGCCAGCGCTCATCCGTTTGCAGGTCCACCATTGCTGGTGTTGGTGCGTGTGCGACGCTCATGGTTGTTGAGGTCAGTGACTATCAGATTTTTCGATTGGACGAAGAGATGCTACCACATACTTTTCCAGAGTGAAATGTTTAACCGGGTTCTTTCCAACGTTATCGACTTCCAATGCGATGTGCACCCCGGTGAATCACCCTGGCTTCACCTGTGAGACCCTTTGCTTTGGGCGGGAACTGCCCGATTATTCGAGCATACTCCAACTATCGTAAGTGTTCCAATTTGAACAGGTATCCTGGAGGATGGAGGTCGTCGGGCAATCCACGAACGCCCGGCTGACAGGCCGATTCTTCTGCCAACTTGAAAAGGGAGCCCCATGCCCCATAAATTCATTTCCCGTCGCCGCTTCATTGAGAATTCCATCAGTGGTAGCCTGGCCGTTGGGCTCGGTTTAGATGTCGAACCCTTACGAGCAGCCACCTCAGCTGCGGCCCCCAATGCGGATGGGCTGACATTAAAGGTTACCGGTGACGTCAAGCAAGGTTACGGTGTCAGTATTCTCTTCAACAGCCAGCCCGTCGCTCGTCACAATCAGGGAGGGGAATTTTCAGCGATCTTCCAGAACGAAGATCGCAGTGTGGAAGACCGTGTCGACGACTGGAAAGCAACCACGTGGGCAGGTAACGCCACACGCGTGACTCTGAGCGGTGAATGCAAGTTAGCAAACTTGAATGCCACCCTGTTTGTCCAAGTGGAATATGAACGAATCACGCCCCACGTTGTGCGCAAGAAAATCCGGCTCCGCCAATCCGATATGTTCCTGGTGTTCCACCAGTTGAGCAACCGCCTGGAGCCGTTGGAAACGCCTGCGAAGCTCTGGAGTTTCGACCAGTTGGACTGGCAAGGCGAAGCGGCCCACGAATATTTTCCGGCCGCCGGATTCCGTATGAAGAATGGCCTCTGCGCTGGCCTGCTCACAGATTCCGGCTATCGAAATCAGTGGACCAGAATCGTGCGGAGGGATGGCAAGCCTGTGAAGCCCGCCCCAGCGCGCATTCCCGACGCCAACTTTTATATTGGCGCCTCTCCAGCGGAGCGCAGCAGAGGCAATCTCTTTGTACAACAGACCTTCGGTGAAGTGACGCTACAAACTCCCAGTGAACATTCTGCTCAACCTGTAACCCTCCCGAAGATTTCTTCCTGGAAAAGGTCGGGCGAAGCCTCCGTCGAGGAACGCGAAGGTGTGGCCGTCGTCTCCACACGGAGTGCCGGGGACGGTGCGCTCATTTCCTTCGCGGCGAATGATTCGGCGGTCCTGTCGGTCCGGATGGAGTACCGCTCGGCCTCCGCGGTGGCGCTCCAGGTCTGGAAAGTGGACGACCAGTTGCGCAAACTGGAGAACATCACTCTCTACAACGACGCCGCTCCAGAGTCACCGGAAGCCTGGAGTGTGTTTGAAACCACAGTTTTCGTGCCGGGAACGCAGGTGAATGGCCACGCACTGTTCCTTTCGGTTGCTGCTTCGGAACAGGCGCTGAATGTGGAGGTTCCTGGCGGCCCCGCAAAGATCGAAGTGCGCGGACTGCAAGTTCGCCCCATCGCCACTCGCAGCGAACCGTACCATCGGCTGGAAATGGATCGTCCCGCCGAGAAAACCGTCTTTGTTTTTGCGGATGAAACAGTGCCGGACACGATCCGAGGTCACCGTTTAGCCAGTCAACTGCATCTGGCGGATGGCCTCGATTTCAAGGGAGGCGACACTGAAAAAGTAGTTTACGCCGACCTCATGATGCTCACCTGGATCGCCGGGCCCGAAAGTTTCCGCCCGATCCTTGCGCCCAGCATCTGGTACTCCGCCGCTGGCGAAATGTATCTCCGCGACAGTTTTTTTGCCCTCAACGGAATTCACAGTCGCGAACTGAATGAAAGTGTATTTGGCCTATGGGGTGAAAATCAGGGGCAGGACGGCTCAATCAATACGCTCATCGAACCCAATCTTGCGAATGTGGAGCGTAAATCGAACGATTCCACGCCCCTCTGGCTGATGTGGGCGCTCCTGAATCGCCAACGCTTCGGCACTAGCCTGCCGATGGATAAAGTGCGCAAAGCGGCGGAATATTGCCTGCGAACGTACGACCCGCGCCGTGAAGCGGTCTGCCACGCGCAGTTCGTCCTGGGGCAATTGGACATCATTCGATACCCCGAGGGCACATCGGTGATCTGCGAAAACCAGGGCATGCTTGCTGTCACACTCCGGGCGATTAAGGAATTGCAGATTCCTGGCGTGAGCGGAACACTTTCCGAAGAATACATTGGCCGGGCGGAAGCTCTCTATCGCAGCTATTATGATCCAGCGCGAAATTTCATGCGTCCGGCGCGCGACATCGCCGACGCCATCGGCTTTGCGGAAATATTCCCGGAATATCTTTCGCTCTGGCTGTTCAAAAGGAAAATCCTCACTGACGAAATGGTCGTGAACCATCTCAATCGCATTCCCGCAATCATGCCGAGAAGCGACTGTCCGTATCCAGAGTCAGGCGGCACGGTCCGGCCGATCTTGATCGGACTCCCCGAAGGCCCCAAGGACTGGAGCTTCTTCACCAGCAAATGGCACCCCATGGTCAGCGATTCCTTCGCCGCGAATTACGCCAACCACGCCATGGACGGGATTTACTACAACGGCGGCAGCTGGATGCGAATTGAGCTCTGCGGCTATGTCACCGGTCAACTACACGGCTGGAGCGGCGCCCGCAAGGCCATCGCCAACCGCCTGTGGGCGGAAATCAACATCTCGCCGGACTTCCCAACCAGCCAGGAGTACCTTGCCACCGACCCCGCCCACCCTTTTTTTGGCTACCACCGAGTCTTCGCGTGGAATTCCTTCGTCCTCCAGGCGCTGGAACAAGCAGGCCTCCGTTCTCCACAAATGGACCCCAACTACCAAACCGGCCGCAGCCATATCTGATTATTCATAGAAAATTCTCCTGCACCGCACGAACTTACCTCTTTTCATAGACGTGCCCTCTTCTGAAACACCTGAAAAGGTGAATCACAATGAATTCACGTGTTACACCCTTTTCTTGAACCCCAGCTTCGGCTGAGTATCCCCTTACGCTGTGCTCGTAGTGTAAAAATACTAGTCCGCCTGCAAGGTCGTGATTCTAATTTGTGTAGGGTGATCAGTGCTGGCTCTAAGCCTTCAGGTCCTAAAATCATTATTTGAGGCTTAACTAGTTCCTGATCAATGCGGTAAGGGGGAAGTCCATGAAGAAGCTCATTTATACTTTTGCATTCCTTCTATTGTCGGCGGCTGCTTCTCTTCACGCGCAAACAACCAACGGCAGCATCGAAGGCTCGGTCACTGATCCCAACGGCGGGGCTGTCGCCGGTGCCAGTGTCACCGCCAGGAATTTGGATACGGGACTTACGCAAACCACCACTACTACGCAAGCTGGTATCTATTCTCTACCCAACCTCCCTCCCGGTCGTTACTCTGTCACAGTCGAGGTGCCTAATCTCAAGAAGTTCGCACAGGAAGGCGTTACAGTAACGACCGGGACCGCTATCTCCTTGAATATCCCCATGCAACTGGGCACCGTTTCGGAAAGCGTGACAGTCACCGCCGACGCCAGCCAATTGCAGACCACTACTTCCGAAATCGGCGCGACCGTGTCACCTACGCTGATTGCCAATTTGCCGCTGCAAGTTTCCGGCACCATTCGCAATCCCGTGCAGTTTATCGAACTCGTCCCTGGGTTTGTGGGCGGCGTAGCCAACGATCCGGGAAGCAATTCGAGCGACGATTTCAAAGTGAACGGTGGGCAGGAAGGCGGCACGGACATCCTCGTCGATGGAGTCTCCATCTCCCTGGTTTCACCGAACACGCAGTGGAATAAAGGTGTCTCCACGGATGCCGTGGATGAGTTTCGCGTGTTGCAAAGCAACTTCTCCGCCGAATACGGCCAGGCCGGCGATGGGATTGTAAGCCTCACAATCAAGTCCGGCACCAACGAGCTGCATGGTTCCGGCTACGATTTTCTCCGCAACAAGTCACTCGACGCCAACAGCTGGGTCAACAACCTCCAGGGGTTGAAAAGGTCCGTGGATACGCAAAACGACTTCGGAGCCACCGTTGGCGGCCCGGTTTGGATCCCCAAGGTCTATAACGGAAGAAACAAGACCTTCTTCTTCTTTGCGTATGAGGGATTCCGGTTCCGGAATGGTGGTACCGGTCAGGATAGTTTCCCGAACGAGAATTTTCGCAAGGGCGACTTCTCCCAGATTTGCAATAACGGGTTCACCAACGGCATCTGCAACGACCGCGACAAAAACAACAACGTCGCGAACCAGATCTACGATCCCACCACGCATACGGCCGTCCCGGGCGACAATCTGGCAAACGATCCAAATTTCAAAGCCAGTAAAGTAATGACCAACGTCTTCGGATTGTTGCCCGCCACGAACGGCGGTTTGACTAACAACGTCATCGACCGGAGCCTTTCGAGCACCACCGCGAACCTTTACGACGTCAAGATCGACCACAGCTTTTCCGACAAGCACCGCATCTCCGGCGGATTCGATTACGACAACACCAACACGGGCGGTACCTCCGATTTGGGCCCCATTTTCGGCTCCCACACTCCCCAGAGCACGCGTTACGCTCGCATCAGCGACAATTACGTTTTCTCTCCCACGGTAGTTAATCAGGCTCTCTTCGGCTTTAGCCGCCGCTTTCGCGGAGAAGTCTCAAACAGTCTCGGGCAGGGGTACCCGGAAAAGATCGGACTCACCGGCGTCAATAACACCACATTTCCCTGCATCAAGTGGGGTGACAGCAGCTATCAGGTGAACAACTGCGGTGATTCCCAATTCGCCGACAATGTTTATCAAATCAACGACGCAGTAAGCTGGATCAAAGGAAAGCATAGCTTCAAGTTCGGCGGCGAGATCCGCATGCTTCAGTTCAATGTGCGCCGCCTGACGCAAGGTTCAGGCGAATTCGACTTTGCCTCAGCTCAGACCAGCAGCACCGGCGATGCTTCCGGCCTGGGAGGCAACTCCGTGGCCAGCTCGCTCTTCGGCCTCTCGGATACCACCACTCTGAACTACGGAAATTTCAGCGGCGTTCGGTACAAGGATTTCGCCTTGTACGCGCAGGATACATACCGGTTCAGCTCCAAACTCACCCTGAACTACGGCCTACGTTACGATATCGACTTGCCGGCCGGCGAGGCGTTCAACCGGTTCTCCGCCGTCGATCCGAAGCTCCCCAACCCCGATGCGGGAAATATTCTCGGGGCTTACACCTATTTCGGATATGGCGCTGGAAGAAACGGGCGGAAACGCCCGCAGGACATCTACTATAAGGCGTTCGGCCCCCGTTTGGGCTTCGCTTACAGCATCAACAGCAAGACCGTGTTCCGTGGAGGATATGGCATTTATTACGAGGCGCTGAAAGAAGGATCCTTCGCCGATCAGGATGGCCTCGGATTCTTCAACCGTCAGACGGTAAACGTGACCAACGGCGGCCCCACGCAGATCGACAACGGTATCACTCATATCTTTCCTGCCACTGGTCCATTTACTCCCGGTGGCCAGAACAATCAAAACGGCGTCATCCTGGTCCCGGCAAACACAGGCCGTCCGGCCGACATCCAGACCTGGAACTTAGATATTCAGCGGCAAGTCACGAACAACTTGATGCTCAGCGTCGCCTATGTTGGTTCCAAGGGGACTCACTTGCCGGCCCTGAACATCATTCCCAACCAGGCGAATCCGTCGTTTCTCACGCTCGGCGGCGAGTTGACGATGCCGTCCTCTTGCCTTGCTGCCGATACTTGTCCGAAATCCGTTGCCGCGGGCCTTACTTTGCCCTACGCAGGGTTCACGGGGAATATTAATCAACTGCTTAGGCCGTTCCCCCAGTACGGCAACTTCAACCAGGAAGATAATTCCTTCAGTCCGGATCGCACGGGGAACTCCACCTACAACGCGATGCAATTGCAACTCAACAAGCGTGTCTCAGAGGGCCTGACCTTTCTCGTCTCTTACACTGTTTCGAAGAACATAACCGATGCCGATTCTGCAGGCCCGGGCGTTTCCGGTTTCATCGGCACCAACAGCTTCATCGGAGAAAATTCCTACAATCGAAAGGCGGAGAAGGCAGTTAGCCAGCTCGATACTCCGCAATCCCTGGTGACAAGTTTCTTCTATGAATTGCCCCTAGGGCACGGCAAGCGTTATATGAACGATAGCGCCGTCAAGGATCGGGTGTTCGGCGGTTGGTACACTTCCGCCATCTTGACCTATCGCTCTGGAACGCCAACCGAGGTTTACGGCAACTGCCAGGGTACTGCGGGCGATGTTTTGTTTGGCGGGTGCAACGTCACTGGAGCGGGTGCCCGGGTCAACATCGTTCCCGGCGTGCCCCAGACGAACAAGTCAAATTTCAATCCAACCACCACGCCGTTCTGGAACGCGGCCGCGTTTACGCCGGCTGCGAATTGCGCGACCTCAGCGACCACTTGCGCCTTTGGCAATGAGCCCCGATCCCTTGCGACCGCGCGTTCATTCGGAGGGAAAAATGAAGACTTCACGATTGGAAAGAAAACGCATCTGATCGGCGAGAAGGCTACGCTCGATTTCCAGGCCTCCTTCTTCAACATGTTCAACCGGCACATCTACTCCACCCCAAGCAACGTTTTTGGGCCCAGTCTGCAGACCCCGTTCATTCCAGCTGGCACTCCCAATACTTGCCCGGGCAAGCTTTCTTGTGGCTTCGGCGCAGTCACTGGTTCCAGCGGGCCGCGCATCATTCAATTCGGTCTGAAGATCTCGTATTAGTATCGAAGAACCCGGCTCAGCAACCCCCGGCTGAGCCGGGTTCTTCCCACTCCTCCAACACCGGAGTCGCAGCTATATGAGTCAGTTCAACCGGCGTGGCTTTATGAAAACGCTGCTCGTCACCGTTGTCGGCGCGGTTCCCGCTCATGCCGCCGTTTCAAACAAAACCGTCTGGCCTTTTTTCGATTCCGATCTTTCCTCATCCTCCACCAACCTTGAACACGGCCCTCAGCAACTCCGCATCTCGCCAACCGGTTCGCCGCTTGCCTTTCAGAATTTCCTGCGCATCAACAATGAATGGAAACCCGCGACCCTGCCCAACAATCCGTTTATCGCCGGCGATTCTTTTCCGTTGATTACATCGCAAGTAAACCGCGAAGGTTCTCAAATTCGCTGCACCGGCGAAGGCAAAGCAGAAGATTTGAACGGCAGAACGGTGGTATACAGTTGGGATTCCGAAATCAGAGCCGTAAACCCTGCGGCCGATTCGCCGTGGTTTCGCTTTCGCACCACGCTCCACCTGCCTTCGCCGGTGCGGCTCCGTCAGGACACCCGCATTGAACCGCAGGTCATTACTTGGCTAAGCTCCTCGTCCACGCTGATGGAAGGCCAGTCCGGCAGTTGGCGGCGCGTGCTGCTCGAACAGCCAACGCGGAACTCGCTCGGCACTTACGGCAACGATCTTCCCGCCCTATATCTACTCGACCAGACCCTTGGCGTCGAAACCATGATGTTTTTCGATTTCAGCGACATGGATTGGATGTCTATCGAAAATCTTCCGCGGTTTCTGGTTTATCGCTGTTCCAGCATTTCTCAGATTGAACGAGACGGCACCCAGCGCCTCGGCGTGGGCCTCCTCGCCCAACAAGCCACCGGAAATGTGTTGCCCGCGGGTGACATCAACTTCACCTACTGGCTTCTTCAGCGTCCCATGACGCGATTGCTGACCGCGCAAGAGTCCGTCTCGCGCTGGATACAAGCGTTGATTCCCCTCTTCGAAGAGAAACTCGCCTGGCCCGCTTGCGCCACGTCCTGGAAAGAGTTTGCCTCCGGCACGGTGGAAGACCTGCAGGCCAAAGCTTCCGTGCAGATAGAAGCCAATGGCCATACCGGCCTCCGCGCCTACGTGAAGTCCACTTCCCAGCTTTGGACCGACGTCCCCGGCAATTTCGAGCTGATGACTGTTGCGGACGTTCTTTGGCCCTCGTTTCTCTTTCTTCGGTTGCATCCTTCCGCGGCTTTCGAGAACGAATGCAACGCCTTGCTCGCGGATCTTCCCGCGTTTTATCACCCTGAAACCCACAGCATCAGTAACGACTTCTCGCCCAAAAAAGATGAGCGGGCCGATTCGTGGTATCCCTTCGAAAACTCGCTGATCAAATATCCGATGATTGGTCGGCTGACGGGATCAAAGGAGGTCACGGACAAATTTCTCGACGCCTTCCAGACCGCGCGAAAACTCGCCCAGCAGTACAACTACCTATTTCCGATCTACTACCAGGTGGCCACTCTTCAGGCGGAAGGCGCGGGCACGAACTACGCTGTGGGTGGCCTCTACGCGTGGGCCGCGATTCTGGCCAACAAATTAACCGGAGAAGCTCAGTACCTGGATGAAGCGCGCCGCGCGATCCATGTCTTGTACACGGTGCCTCCGGACCGGCTTTTCCACGAACCTCAGGAACTCGCCTACGGCGCTCTCGCCGCAGCGGAACTCGGCATGGTCGAAGAGGCGAAGTACCTTCTCTACGAGCAACTCCGTATGTTCTATTGGTACTCCGATCCTAGCCAGAAAACGCACGACATCCGCGGAATGGTTCAGGCCGCCGCTTCCATCTTGTATCCCGCATTCAAAGAAAATGTCGAGGCGATTCTCCCCTGGACCGGCGTCATGAAACGCGGAATCGTCTTTGAAGGTTTGCTGCGCTTCATGGATCAGCAGCGCCGCAACAATTTCTATTTCTTTGAGGATTGCACCACCAACCGCAAGCGTGGCCCCTCCGCTTTCATTCCGTTCGAAAATCTCGGCACGCTGGAACTCGCCGGCATGACCGGAAACGTGGGCAAGGAAATCTACGGCGCGGGCGAATCAATTTGGATGTACTTGATGTTCGAAGCTCTCGGGCAATCCACCGATCGGGAATTGATGCTCGTCAACCTGAACCTTCTCGACGTGACCCAGGCAAAAGAATTTCCACCGCGGAAGCTGGATTTCATTCTCTACAATCCCACGCCCGCTTCCCGGTCCGCAAAGATTGCAATCCCCCCGGCGAATGGACGAGCCGTACGCCTGACGGCAGATGGAAAGCCCGTCTCCGAAATATTCGAGATTCAGAAACGGTCATTCATCCGGCTTCAGGCCGAGTTTTGACGGGGGGCTGATTCCCGTCCGCAGGAAAAGTTTTTTCAGGCGAGTTCATCGGTCAAGGAAGGAAGTCTCATGAAGAACCCATTTCCTCGTTTTGTAATTCACGGGTCAGGCGCGTTCCTCCTCGTCGCATCCATCGGCATTGTCTTCGCTACCGCCATTTCCTTTTCTCCGCCCTTTGGAACCTGGACCCGACTTTCCGCGGATCCCATCATCACCCCCCAGGGCGACAAATTCGAATCCGCGGGAACCTTCAATCCGTCCGTCGTGAAGCAGGACGGAAAGTTCGTAATGCTCTATAGGGCCCAGGATCGCAAAGGCACGTCGTCGCTCGGCTATGCCACCAGCGACGATGGCGTGCATTTCACCCGCCGCACCGAACCGGTCCTCGTTTCCGAAGCCCCCTACGAAAAGGGCGGGGGCGTGGAAGATCCCCGGGTGCAAAAAATCGGTGGCACGTACTATCTGACCTACACCGGATATAACAATGTCGACGCAGCGGCGCCGGGCAAGAAAGACGCCCAGCTCTGCCTGGCCACTTCCACCGACCTGATTCATTGGCTCCGGCAAGGCGTGATCATCCCCAGCTACCAGGGAAAATGGAACGTAAAATGGACAAAATCGGGCGCAATCGTTCCCGAAAAAATCAACGGCAAATATTGGATGTACTATCTCGCCGACGCCAAGGGCAGAGACCAGCAAATGGGCGTGGCCTATTCTGAAGATTTGCTACATTGGACCGAAGCCCTCGACCATCCGGTCATGGCAAGCCGCCCGGGAATGTTCGATTCGCAGGTGGAGGAGCCCGGCCCACCGCCAATCATCACTCCGCAAGGTATCTTCCTGGTTTACAACGGCGCGGACGACAACCTTGTTTATTCCACTGGCTGGGTTCTCTTCGACAAAAAAGACCCCACAAAAGTTCTGGCCCGCGCGGACAAGCCCGTATTTTGGCCGGAAAAGGAATGGGAAAAGGTAGGACAAGTACCAAACGTGGTTTTTGTCGAGGGCATGGTCCGTGACGGAAACCGCTGGCTCTTCTATTACGGCGGCGCAGACAAGAATGTCGGCGTTGCAACTGCGCCTGTGCTCTAAGGTCACGCCGCTGCACCTAGGAACTGATTGTCAACGGATCACCCTGAATTCCCAAAAGGCATCGTGAAACTCAATTCGTACCTCTTAAAAAGCACGATCGTTGCCGCACTCGGAGGCCTTCTGTTCGGGTTCGATACGGCCGTGATCGCTGGTGCCACCCACGCACTTACGGAAACATTTCATCTCTCGCCGGCTGCGCTTGGAATGACAGTCGCTGCTGCGCTGTGGGGAACGATCATCGGTTCCATGCTCGCCGGCATCCCCGGCGACAAATTTGGACGGCGGGACAGTCTGCGCGTGATGGCCGTGCTCTATGTTGTCTCCGCCCTCGGCTGCGCACTAGCATGGAACTGGACGTCGCTCGTACTTTTCCGCTTCATCGGAGGCCTCGGCATCGGCGGCTCGTCCGTGCTCGGCCCGATGTACATCGCCGAGGTTGCTCCCGCCAAATGGCGAGGCCGGCTTGTTGGCTTGTTCCAGTTCAACATCGTCTTTGGCATCCTGATCGCCTATCTTTCCAATTACATCCTGGGAACCCTGGGCCTTGGCGCCGCCGAGTGGCGCTGGAAGTTGGGAATCTCCGCCGTCCCCGCCGTACTCTTCCTGCTTCTGTTGTTTGGGATTCCCCGCAGCCCCCGCTGGCTGGTGAAGAAACAAAGAATCTCCGAAGCCCGGGATGTCCTGCGGATGACGGGAGAAGAAAATTACGAGGAGGAACTCCAGGAAATCATCGTCTCAATCGATGCCGAACATGTCGCCGGCGATTCACTGTTCTCGTGGAAGTACCGCCTCCCGATTTTTCTGGCCGTCTCCATCGGAATGTTCAACCAGCTTTCGGGAATCAACGCGATCCTCTACTACCTGAACGATATTTTCGCCTATGCCGGCTTCAACAAAGTTTCTTCTGACTTGCAAGCGGTAGCCATCGGTGGAACGAATCTGCTCTTTACCATGCTCGCGATGTCGGTCATAGACCGCATTGGCCGCAAAACATTATTGTTGATCGGCTCCGTAGGTACGGCGTTGTGCCTCGGCGGCGTCGCGGCCATCTTTTTCACTCACAGCCACCAGAATCTTCTCGTCTGGCTGCTGATTGGGTATATTGCATTCTTCGCATTTTCCCAAGGTGCGGTCATCTGGGTATTCATCAGTGAAGTATTTCCTAATCGAGTCAGGGCGAAAGGCCAAAGTTTGGGCAGTTTTTCTCACTGGTTTATGAATGCGCTGATTTCCGGGATCTTTCCTCTTCTAGCCGCCTCCTCCGGGGGATATCCATTTATATTTTTCTCTCTCATGATGGGTCTCCAGTTTTTCGTGGTCCTTTTTGTCTACCCTGAAACCAAAGGCGTTTCTCTGGAGCAGATGCAGAAGAAACTGGGGATTCCATGAACGGGTCGGCTTATCAAGATTGTCCTGGGACGGTCTCTTGAATCAAGGGGTTGGAGGTTCGAGTTTGCGCTAATGACGGCAAGAGCTTTAACTGGACAAATCCAAGAGTGAGAACAAGACCTACTAAAGCTTCGCGATCATGCCATTGCGAATACCGGAAAGTCTCTGCCAATCGCCTTTGCGAAAAATGGCTCGTGCTTGCCAATGTATCCCTTGTGCACTCAGGCGTATCTAACCTGCGCTGCGACTCTGCCTGAGTCCAGGTTGGAGCAATCTGGGGATCACGACTGCCAACATTTGTGCAGATCAGAACCGACCGACAAGATTTGAGATTTGGCAGAGCTACAAAGGTTGCAACTGGCATATTTTTGGAGTATTAACTTGCCTCGGTTGCGGTTCTCGGATTGCCTTTAATGTTGTTCTTTTGGATTAGAGAAGGAGCACAAAATCATGGCTGCCGCTAGTACCCCTGCTCCGACCCCGGCTCCAAGCCCAGTTCCCCAATCTCAACCAGCTCCCCCAAAGGCGAAGAGCCGGTGGGAGTGGTTGAAGTACGCGACGCCGGTCTTGGTGCTCTTGCTGGCCGCCGCTGTCATCATCACGATCACGAGAGACTGGAACGCATGGGAAGGTGGCCGGATCGAACAGGTCACGGACGACGCGTTTGTACGCGGGGATCTCACTCCGTTGAGCACAAAAGTGGCGGGGATTGTTCGGAGCGTTAAGGTGTCGGACTTTCAGCGGGTGCACGGTGGAGATCTCATTGTCGAGTTGCAGGATGACGACTACCAGGCGCAAGTGGCGCAGGCCACAGCCGCCGTGCAAGCGGCCAAAGCGGCCATCGAGAACAATCGAAGACAGCGAGAGCTGCAAGATTCTCGGATTCAACGAGCGCTTGCCGGAATCGATTTGGCCAAAGCGCAGATTGCTGCCGCCGAGGCGGGCATCAACGCGGTCCAGGCGGATGTGGTTCGCACACGAGCGGAACGGACGCGGCAAGAGGCCCTTCTCGCAACTCAGTCGTCCACAAAACAGCGTGTGGAGGCGGCGGTCGCCGATGAGCAGCGCTTTGCTGCGCAGGCGGCGAGCCGCGCGGCGGATCTGGAACAGGCCAAGACGACTTTGCGCAGCAACGAGATCGCCGTGGAGACGGAACGCCGGACCAAATCCGTGCTCGAGTCACAGGAAAACCAACTCATCGCCGATCTTCATGCTAAAGAGGCATCGCTCAACGCGGCGCAAATCAATCTGGGATACACGAAGATTCACGCGCCGGCAGACGGCACAATCGGTGAGAGGCAGGTGCGGCCGGGACAGCTGGTAAGTCCCGGAACGCAGGTGCTGACCTTTGTTGCCGAAACAAAGTGGGTGCAGGCGAATTATCGCGAGACCCAGCTCACGAATATGAAGGTCGGAGATGCGGCGGAGATCCGTGTTGACCAATATCCGGGAACGGTTTTCCACGGCAAGGTGATTGAGATTGCACCCGCCAGCGGGTCTCAATTCGCTTTGCTTCCGCCTGATAATGCCACGGGGAATTTTACGAAGGTC
>Ga0308309_10000577_pt1 | contig 23183 bp, 23 predicted proteins | sample HubBroMetageWFT5_FD_192491 | JGI IMG/M metagenome (GOLD analysis project Ga0308309, IMG submission 192491) | Warmed and freeze-thawed soil microbial communities from the Hubbard Brook experimental Forest, New Hampshire - Hubbard Brook CCASE Soil... | ecosystem: Environmental > Terrestrial >...
AGCGAGGGAACCGTGTGGCCGTTCTCGACGCGCGAGAGGTAACAACGGAGCAGGCCGGTGCGGCGTTCGATATCGCCTTGGGAAAGTCCGCGGTCGGCGCGGTAGGACTTAATCACTTCACCGATGTTAACCTTTGGTTTCTCTTTGGGCATGGTATCTTTCCTCTAACTAGGACGTATCTTACGAGTAACCCTCGAAATGGCGCAAGAGATATTTCGAGTATTGTTCCTCACCGGAACATTCTTGCGCTGAAACTTTGCAGTGAAACGTGTGCCGCGGACATCTGGTTGCATGAATTCGCGAACGAAATTGCCACGCCGCATCGCAGGCGCTTTGGCCAGGCTGCTGGGGCACGATCCCGGATCACGTTTTCCAGACGCTGTCCCGGCGACTAGACCGTGGACTGCGCAACCGGAGATTGCAGCGGGGCCACGACCTTGCGTTTCCCCGCGCGTTTGTTCTCGTAAAGAGCTCCATCGGCGCGTTTCAAGAGTTCCTGTGGCGTTTCGCCTGGGGCATAGTCGGTCCAGCCGCGGGAATACTGCAGGCGCAACTTTTGATCATCGAATTCGAATTCGAGGCCTTCGAGGCGGGCCAGGACGTGGCGGACCTCTTCGGCACGACATTCCGGAAGCAGGGCCATAAATTCATCACCGCCCAGACGCACGGCGAGGTCGGAGCCACGAATGGCACGTTGCAGGCGATCGGCAAAACCTTTGAGCACGGTATCACCGGCGGCATGGCCGTGGCGGTCATTTACTTGTTTCAGGCCGTCGAGATCCATCAGCAGAACGGTAAGAGGGCGGCCGTGGCGTTGCGCACGGCTAATTTCCTGGGCCAGGCGCTGTTCGCCGGAGCGGCGATTGTAAAGACCGGTAAGCTGATCGAGAGCCGCGAGCTTGTAAACTTCCGAAGCAAGAGTCTCCACCTTGGCGAGAGATTGCATCTGGTCTGCCACCTCGAGACGAAGGCGGCTGAGCTGGACTTGTTGATAGACCAAATAGACGCTGAACACCAGAACGAGGCCAACCAGCGCGCGGACCGCTTGATTCAAGTAGAACGAATAGGTTGATTCATCGCGACTAAGCATCGCGGGGAAGGCGAAGGATGCCACGGCGAGCGTGAGGAGCAGAATCACGGCGACGGTGGTGGACCACAGCCACCACTGCTTGCGATCCAGAGTATGCAAATGCTCACGGATTTGCTCCGGCTCAAGGTGCGGAACGGCCTGGCGATCCCTCGGCGGTTCGGCGTGAGCATAAATATCCGGCATGGTTCCTCGCTGGTGTAGAACTCGACACAGGATGCCAGAGGCGGGAAAGAGTGGATATACGTATGTACCGCAGGGGTTCCATTGTGGTAACGGCATAGTGGCCTAGTAACGAGAGTAATAACTTCGGATAGCAGTGCAGTAACTACCGGCCGGCTGCTGGCGCTACGGACGTGACGAAGCGACTGACCGCGCTTGGCTGTACTGATGTTTCCCCCCTGATTAGCGGATTGCCGCAATTCCTGCTTTCCATTCCAAGCATTTCCCGCCGCGCGACGCTCGAGCCGCGCTTCCCTTGTACGGTCGCAGCGCGCTGAAACGCGCCTGAGACCAAAACAGAGGAGATCGCGATGAACTCGACAGCTAGAGCAGTGGTATTTGCGTTAGTGATACTTGGCCTGGTGGCGAGCCTGGCCCCCCGCGACTTGTCGTCCCACGATACTTTGACGGCTTCGCTGGACGGAACGCAGCCGCCGGTTCCGCCTAAGGCCGCGTTTCTGGATGGTACGCAGCCCCCGGTCCCGCCGAAGGTGATTGCGCGGATGTTCGATGGAACACAGCCGCCGGTGCCGCCGAAGATGAGCGGCACGTTCGCCCGGATGTTCGATGGAACGCAACCGCCAGTGCCTCCCAAGGTGATGGCGGCGGCAGTCTGAGCGAGGGGTTCCGTGGGGTGTCGGCGTAGTAAACGGCCGAATTGGATGCGCTGATCGGGGGGAGAAAGCGCTAATTCTCCTCCCTGTTTTGTGCTACGATTTGCGCCAGTGACAGACATGTTAAGTCTACTTCTGTGGCAGGCCGGCTTGTTGATTGAATTGCTGCTGCTGGTGCGTTCCGTTCAGACTAAGACGTTCACCAAGTACATCTATTTTTACGCGTACGTTGCCTGTGTGTTCATTGTATCGGCGGGGCTGTTCATCGGGCACTCGAGGCTGGAATTTTACGAAGCGTGGTATTGGCCGACGCAGTTTGCCACGCTGGCGATGGGCTGCGCAGTGGTGCTGGAAATCGTGCGGCAAGCGCTGGCTGATTATCCCGGGGCAGAGCGATTTGCGCGGGTGGCAAGCTGGGTGGTGTTCGCGGCGACTTTCTGTTATGTGGAATGGCACGTCGCGCGGCGGACAGTATGGTCCACGGCAAACGCGACGGTGGAACTGGAGCGGGACCTGCGCGTGATTGAAGCGCTGGTGCTGGCGACGGTGCTGGCGATCGTTTTTTACTATCGCATCGAGCTTGGCAAGAATGTAACCGGCATGATCGTGGGTTTTGGAGCGTACGTGGGCGTGAGTTTGACGACCCTGGAGCTGCGGTCGTTCGTCGGGCCACGGTTCGACGCCGTCTGGCCTATTTTGCAGACGACGGCGTATTTCTTTGCACTGATCGTATGGACGGTCGCGCTATGGACTTACAGCCCGAACCCGAAACCGCCCGACGCGGGATCGGGATACGATGCGCTGGTTCACGGCACGCGCGAGCGTCTGGATTCGTTGCGGTCGCAGTTGCGAGGAGTGGCACGATAATGATCGGGTTGCTTCTCTATTTGGCGCTGGGCGTCGGGCTGCTGGTTTTCTTGTGGGCGCTGGCGCGCAGGAAAGGCGCGCCGGTGGAAGGGTGCGGGAGGCAGTTTGTGGAGGCGCGGCAAGCTTTGCGGACGCTGCAATTGGGACTGCTGCCGGAAAATTTGATCGAGCGAATATTTGATCAGGAAGATTATCGTTATGTGACGGCGACGAGCCCGGGGGAAATTGGCGAATTGTTCTTGCAGGAGCGCAGCAGAATTTCATTGATGTGGGTGCGGCGTGTGCGCAGCGAAATACGCAATCTGATGCATTTCCACCTGGCGTATTCGCGATTGCACGCGAAGCTGAGCCTGCTGACGGAAATCCGGCTGGCGCTGGACTTCGCTTTGTTGCTGATGGCGTGCCGGGCGTTGCGGATTCTGCTGTACTTGCGCGGACCGTACGGGGCGCGCAGCGTGGTGCGCGTGCTAGCGGCAACCGCGGGACGAGTATGCGCGGCTTCGGAGAAGTCGCTGGCGTTTCTGAATCCGCCGGCGCTGGAATCGTTCCGCCGCGATTCGGCGGGCCACGGGGCGGCGATTTAGCCCATGCCGGGTCCGGCCAAACACATGGATGTGCTGGCGGCCGCGGATGATCTGCGCCGCCGCACGCTGGCGGATATGGCCCAGCCGCTCGAGCGCTTGATCTACCTGGCTTCCACACGCGATTACAACACCGGGCTATACTATCACCATGGACTCGCGCTGCGCTTTTCGGAAGAGGCTGCGTGCGAGGCGCTGGCGGATTGCCATCGCGAAGCGTTCGAAGAACTGGTGGCCGCGTCGCTGGAAGAATTGGTGTATGAGCTGGAAGCCTACCTAAAAAGCACGCGCGTTGCGGCTGGCGATTTCATCGTGGCGTGGAAGGGACTGGAGCCGTACCGCGTGGCGGTTCCGGTGGGAATTGATTCGTTATCGAGCGAACTGGTATTTTCCAACCTGAAAGTGGCCCTGGCTATTTTGGAGGAGCGTCTGATGACTCGGCCGAAACCAGGCGCATTGCTACGCCCGTTACCTGTCCAATAATCTCCGCTTCATCCGGGTAAGGGAATTGCCGGATGGCCGAACCGGAAAGAGGGTGGGGAATCAAGGTGAGTTCCGAGCCGCGCAATTCCACCCACGAACAAGCGTAGCTGTCGCGCAATTCGATGAAATAAATCGGGCGATCAAATTCGGTGCGCCAGCGCGAGGGGTGGGTGCGGCTCACATGGCTATCAATCTGTACGAACGAGCCGGGACGGAGCAGCGGATACATCGAAGAATCGTCGGTGCCAATATATCCGTACTGACAGTGGCGCAGATCCAGCCGCTGTATGAATGAAATTGGAACTTCTCCCCACAGCTCGACCATGCGCGAAAGCAAGTTCGTCTTTTCCAGATTGAAGCCGCGGTCAAAACGCACCGGGAAGTTCATCACTTTGCCGTCGGCGGGAGGAGCTTCCAGTGCGGCCAGGTGCGTATTCTGCAGCGGGGTGGAGAGCTGGTAACGCATGGTTTGGTCCAGCAGGACTCCGAAGGCAGCGAGCAGATCGGTGAATTTGGTGCGGTAGATCACGCTGAGGCTGAATAATTTATAGATGCTGGGGACGGAGTTGCGGTTCTCGATCTGGGTCAGCCAGGCGTTGGAGATGTAGAACTCCTCGTTTTCCGACTCGAGGGCAATCTTCTTGCTTAGTTCTTCCACTTCCCGCGTCGTTACGCCCAGACGGCTGCGGAGTTCCCGAAGCTGGTTACCTGAACGAGTTGCTGGCTCCATTTGCGCGACCTCTCTCCGGAACTCGGCGGTTCCAGCAGACTAAAGGTGCAGGGGGGTGAAGCTGCCCACCTGCTTCATAAAGCTGTGAACGGTAATAGCCGCGGATCTTGCGCAACAGTCCGCGGTGGCTTTCCACTCTTCATCTTCAGCAGCTGAATTCACCGGCGAAAATCGGAAAAATGCGAAAGCTTGCTTTCAATTGGAAGCAGTTTCTCTTTCGCGCAAAAAATTCTTCCGAAATCATAGGAGAATCCGCAGCCCCAAAAACTGCCGCCGGCGCGGCAGCAGCGAATCCGCCTGCCCGCGCCATAGGTTATCGCAGGTCCAAGATAGAGCCAATAGCCGGGCGTCAAGAAAGCGAAAACAGCTGCGGCGGCGTCGGTATAAGTACGGAGGGCCGAAAAAGTAATACGCAGTTACGCTGTAGTAATAGTATCACGATAGAAATGCTTCGTGCGCGGAAGTTGCGGGGACCGGGCTGCCGCGTACGGCAAAACGCGAGCGCTGGACGCATAGGCAGGGTGAGCAGGCGAATAGAAAGCGGCGGTTCATTTTAGGCGTCAGGCGGCGGAGAGAAAGGTGGCGGGGCGAGCGGCGCTGTGCCAATCTGACACAAGTTGTGGCGCAAGTTGTGGCGCAATTTTTGCCTCAAGTTTTGGCACGGGAATAGGCACAGGCACGGTGGGAGAAAAGTTCATGGGCGGATTCTCCGGCGCACCTGTTAACCCTGGCGGACCGTATCGCGAACATCGCGAAGTGCCGCGCTTCACGCTGATCGCCAGCATCGAATTGCGCGAGCCACAGACCGATACGCGCATCTCCGGGAGGATTTCGGAGATCAGCCGCAAGGGATGTTACGTGGACGTAATGATCACGTTGCCGGAAGGCACGGGTTTGGATGTGCGCATTTCACGCGACCAAGGCGTGTTTGAGACGAAGGGCAAGATCGTTTACGTGCAACACGGCATGGGGATGGGGGTGACGTTCGTGAATCCCGCGCCGGAGCAATTGAAGGTGCTGGATACCTGGCTGGCCGAAATTTCCTCGTAGCGTCCCAGTGTCAAATCTGTTTGCAGCGAGCAGATTGTGAATGGCACGCGAGCGCTGCGTCTAGAATCCTATGATGTGGGAACGCGAAGGAAAATAAAGCGCAAATCGCTTCACTTTGCTGCGAGCGGCGAAGGCGATATGGGCGTCGGCGGAAACGGACCCTCGCTTCTCGCCAGCGAAAGTTCCTCAAAGAGCAGCGAGGGGGCCACGCAGGAAACCACGGGCAAGCCGCTTCCGGAGGAGAACGAGAACCCCATGAAAAGCATGGAACTCACACGCGGCATAAGTTCATCACTATAGAGTGCCGGCGGATCGCCCGTGGCAACGATCTCCTTGAACGACTCGACGGGTATATCGGAAATGCGCACGCCGCGGAGAGGCTCCTCATGTCCGTCCGAGTATAGCTTGTAGATTTCCGGGATCGACGGAGAGCCACTTTGCTGAGAGGCCATCTGCCTTGCCATTTCCATTATAGAAGCGCCGGATCCCGCTCCGGCCCTGCGAACGATGAGCGCGTAGTCGAGCCCTCTTTCCTTCGCGCGACGCAGCAACTCCTGTTTCAATTCATCGTGCGATAGTGTCTTTCCGGAAGTGACGAAAAGGTTGCTTGGAAGCGGGCCCCAGCCGCGGCGGCTGCCGGTGCTCTGCAAAATACCGGAAACTGGGACACGCGCCGCAAGCAGGTTCTTGATAATGCCATGATCGATCAGGACCGTTTCGCGTGTCTTGACCCCGTCATCGTCCACGGACGAAGTGCCAAGCAACGCAACACTGTTAAAGAGGGTTTGCGCGGGATTGTCCCGCACGGACATGAAAGTCGGGAGGACACGGGCGCCGATCTTGTCCTGGAACGAGGCGCCGCCCATGCGCTCGAACATCTTGCTGAACATCATCTCGAATTGCGGGTTGTCGCTAACCGGAGAGCGCGACGTGGCAAGCCGCGAACCGAATTGTTGAAGGAAAATCTCGGCTGCGGCCGTTCCCTCGAACAAAACCGGGCCGTTATAGCGATCGAGCGAAGCCGCGGAGCGAAGCTTCACGATCAACGAGGACATCCGCTGGACGCGCGCAAGTAGCGCGTCCGTGGAAGGCAGAGCCGTCGGGTCGCTGGCGTAGACAGCGAACGAATCCGAGATCGGCTGTCCGTCCGGCGCCTGCGTTTCCGCGCGCACTTCCAGCTTAATCAGTGGCTTCGAGCGGGTGAATCTTGTGCCTTCACTATTCACGTACCGCGTGTAAACGTCGCTGTATCGAATCGTGACTTCAGACCTGTAGATTTCCGGAGCGGACCGGAAAGCGGCAGAAAGATCGCGAGCGGTGGCTTCAAGATCGTCGAGGTGAGAGAGAACGGGCGCGGGGGTTATGTTGGCGTCGCTGTTGGGGGTTTCCTTGCTGAAGTCCGGGATCTTCTCCCCGCCGCTGCGACCCTTGAGGGCGGCGCGCTTCGCTGAGAGATCCTCCAGCGCCCGTTTGTATCTCATGTCCGTCGCGAGCCACAGTTCACGCCGAATTTGAGCGTAGTTGTTGTCCAACGAGCCTTGCCCGATGCCGCCGAACATGGTCGCGCCGCCCAAGCTGCGCTCGGAAAAGAAGTTGGTGTTATCGAGATCGTAGTCGCCGACCCGGAGTTCGACTTCGAGGATCCGGTTATGAGTGGGAGACCCGGTGCGGGATGTCAAGCTCCCCAGCGTCGCCGTTATCTCCTGTACCGTAACGTCCTGTACGCGATAGGCAATAAAATAGGGCTTGTCCATCTGCAGGAGTTGCAACTGGCTCATGGAGCGCGCCAATTCGTCCTGCATCGCGCGCATGACCACATCGTCCTGCGGGCGCTGGGCCTGCAAGAACGGAGCGACGAGGATCGCCACGACTCCGAAGAGCCATTTGAATCGCGCGTTTCTGCGTTTCGGGGCCATTCTCAATTATTCCCGGCCGATGCGGGCGGCGGAGGCAGCAGTGGCGCACGCTCCTGCGATTTCTCTTTTCGCTGGACTTCGATCTGCGATATCAGCATGCCCGGCGCGCTTGCGGAAACCGGGACCCATCCGGATTCAGCTCCACAAACGCCATTGAAGACTTCCTCGTGATCGTCCGTGGCGACGATTTTGCTAAAGGAAGTGAGAGGCGTCCCGATCAGGTCTACGCCACGGACCAATTCTTCGCGGCCGTCCGGATAGACGCGATACACTACAGTCGGCCGCACGTTGAAGGCATTGGGGATGATTCGCTCTGTGAAGGTGAAGCCACCCTCGATGTCGTCAAAAAACAGTCCGTAAGGTTTGTTCGCGGCCTTGACTTGCTCAATCAGCATTTTCTTGAGCTCATCGCGCGAGACGGATTTGGACGACTCGACGATCAAATTCGATTGCCGCGCCGCTGCCGCAAAACCTTGCTGGTGGCGGCCGTGGCCGTTGGAGCGATCAAAACCGGTGATCGGAGTGCGCGACATGAGGAAATTCTTCAACACCCCGTTCTGCACGACTGTGACACGCCGGGATGGAACACCCTCGTCGTCGAAAGCATAGTAGCCGAGTAATTCGGTCTGCCGCAGCTGGCGTAACGTAGGGTCGGAATAAACAGAAAGGAAATCGGGGAGGACGGGCTGATTCACTTTGCGCTTGAAGGTCTGCGCGTCGTCTTCGTTCTTCTGCCGCTGTCCTTCGATGCGATGTCCAAAGATTTCATGGAAGAAAACGCCGCTGGCGCGTCCGGAAAGGATCGCGGGGCCCGTGTACGGGTCGGCCACCGGGGCCTTGATCAAGGCCAGGAGCGTAACGATCATTTTGTTCACGTCGGCGGAGAGCGCGGCCTGATCCGGCAATCCGTCCGGGCGGAATGACATGTATGTGTGATACAGGGGCAGCTCCATACCATCGTCTGCCTTTGCGGTGGCCCAGATGATGAGCCGATAGAAGGGCGTGGACATGCGGATTTCGCTGCCCTCGCTGTTCACGTATCGCCGGGTCTCGACTTCGGCGTCTAACCGCGCATTGGCTTCGAGAATTTCTTTGTGGTCCGCGAATGGCTTGGTCACGTTGCGCAGTTTCTGCTCCCACGCTAGTTTGTCCAGGGAGAAATCCGCAATGGGCTCCGAATAGACGTGAGCTGGCTCTGCGGAAAAATCCGGCGACTGGTCCTCCGGAGCGACTTTTACCTGCACGTTCGCCTGGACCTCTTGCAAGCGCTCCACCGCGAGCCTGTAGTGCTGTTCCGTGGATTGCCAGAGGGCTACCCGTAGAGCCAAAGGATCATCGTTTAGCGGAATTTGGGGCGATCCCAGGCGCTCCTGCATCGGTTGGGAGAAAGTATCCTGGCGGAATGGATGCGAACTGTCCAACTTGTAATCGCCGACTCGCAAATCGAGGTCCAGGACTCTGGTGGTTTCATCCGTCGTCGAAATCAACGTCCCGAAGGAAGCGGCCACGTTGATCGCGCGATTGTCGGTGAGCTCGTAGGAGAGAAAGTATGGTGGAACTGGGGTTTTCTTGAAGTCCTGCATGGAGCGGTCAAGTTGCTGACGCATGGCCGCGACGACCGAATCCGCCGGTGCTTGCTGCGCGAAAAGGGCGGGAGAAGTCGCCAGCAGGCACAAGACGAGCGATATTTTGGCAGGCAGGTTCACGCTTCTCTTTTCCGATCGCTGTCCGGGTTACTAGTTTCGGATATAGCTCCCTTGCTACTGGGCCGGCGCAACTGTACACGTTTGATCCCAAGAACTCAAAAAGAAAAGCATCACCTGGCTGGCCGAAATTTCCTCGTAGTTTCCCGACAACAAAGCTGTTTGCAGCAAGCGGGGCGTGCTGCGCCCGCCAGTTGGTGAGTCAGTTTCCGAATGCGCGACACAGCTTGCACTCTGAAATCTGTCGGTCCGACGATATGATGAAACCATGCGATTGGCAGGTAAGAAGACTCTCGTAACGGGCGCCGCTTCAGGGATTGGCAAAGCAGTTGTTGCGGCCTTCTTGCGAGAGGGGGCAGAAGTGATTGGCGCGGACAAAGATTTCCCGGTTGCCGGCTCTGCAATTGGAGGCAGCGGAACCGCTGTCTGCCTGGATGTCGGCAAAGAGAGTGATTGGGAGCGGTTGTTTCAGGAAGTCATTAATCTTGACGTACTGGTTGCCTGCGCGGGAATCTCCGAAGCAAAACCGATTCCAGAGACGAGCCTCGCTGATTGGCGCCGCGTGATAGGTGTAAACCTGGACGGAGCGTTCTTAAGCGTTAAATATGCCGTGAAAGCGATGCAGGCAAACCGAGGCGGAGCAATCGTCCTCGTCAGTTCAGCCTCGGGAATCAAAGCGTCTGCTGGCGCGAGTGCGTATTGCGCGAGCAAGGCGGGCTTACGGATGCTGGCGAAGACAGCAGCTCTGGAATTCAAGTCTCAAGCGATTCGCGTGAACTGTGTGTCCCCCGGAGGGGTTGTCACTCCGATGTGGAAAAAAATGCCGTTTTGGCAAGCGATTGTCGAAGAGCACGGAAGTGAGGAAGGTGCGTGGGATTCCCTGGGCGGCGCTGACCCCGATAGACCCTCGATACAACGAATGGCATTTCCAGAAGAAGTCGCGGCCGCGATTGTCTTTCTGAGCTGTGATGAATCGGCGCATATTACTGGAACGGACCTCGTCGTGGATGGTGGATACAGTCTGTAGGAACGCGAATTGCCTGAGCAATATTGCCCCTCTGAAACTGGTGCGAGCAGGTTTCGGGATGGTGTTGCGCCTGAACCGGCGCGCCTCGCAGGAAAAGTGAAACACGGCTTGCAATGTTCGGTTATCCTAGAGGCGGAGGGAGAATCCATGTATGCAGTGAAACTGGAATACCAGCACCGCACGAATGGCCCGCAGGGACGAACGATTGAGGTTGATACCGCTTCAATGGCGGCGGCGATCGGCAAGGCCGCGAGGGAATTCTTGAAGAGCTTGGATCGGAAAGAACGATTCGATGCCAACAAGAACGGCTTAACGATTGTTTGCACTAAGGTTTCTGAAGAAGCAGCTGCTGCAAGCGCTTAGTGGCGGGCGACAGCGAGCGATGCCGCTGGCGTCCCTTCGGAAGTAATGGACTTGCTTGATTGACGTCGTGCCCGGAGAAGTGAAATTGGGACAAAAGCACTTCTCCGGTAACGCGACTTGCCTGGATTTGCCTTCGTTGTATGAGTTGGGTGAAACCTTCCGGTTGACTCCGGCGTATACATCTCCAAGAGGCGCCGATGGCCTATTCGCCGGTTCTACTTGTTCATATCGCCGCCGGGACCTTGGGGTTGCTGGCCGGGACCGCTGCAATGATCTTCCGCAAAGGTTCCCGCCGTCACGCACTGGCGGGGAGAGTCTTTGTGGTAGCGATGCTCACGATGGCGAGCTTTGCGGCGTACATTGCCATCGGAAGACACGAACCAAGTAACATCGGCGGCGGAGTTTTTACCTTCTACCTGATTCTCACTGCCTGGCTGACCGCCCGGCGCAAGGACGGAGAAACGAGCCGTTTTGATTGGGTTGTGCTCGTGATTCCCTTGGCGCTAGGTCTCCTCACTTGGAAGAATGGTATTGCAATCGTGCGCAGCGGGGTGGACTCGCCGGACGGAGTCCCCGTTGGAATGAGTTTTTTTATGGGCACGGTGATGCTGCTGGCAGCCGCGGGGGACGTTCGCATGCTGGTGGGCGGAGGTGTTGCTGGAGCGCAGCGCATCGCACGACATCTCTGGCGCATGTGCTTCGGGCTCTTCATCGCAGCGGGATCTTTTTTTCTGGGGCCCTCCAATCGGCCACTCCGATTGCTGTCTGCGGCGGGCCTGGGACAACATCTATCCCCGGCGTTATTCAGTACCGGCGTGTATTTGACTCTGACGCTACTTCCGCTGGTTTTGCTGGTTTATTGGCTGGTGCGAGTCCGCTTCACGAATTTCGATAAGGGAAAGTCTATCCAAGTTGCGACCGCAAATCCTGAGTAACGCGCCAAGCAGAAATTTGCCCTCGATGTCGGGTTCCGTGACTTACGAGACGTTAGCCGACGGATCTCCGTCAGCTTTTCTTCTTGCGTACGTGCACCGCTACCGAATTTGAATAGGCTACTCCGTGCCAGGATTTGGCCGGAAGATTTGCGACCTCCTTAGAAAACGGTTTCAATTCGTAGTAACAGTACGAGTCGAGCAATCCTCCCGAGGAATAAATCCCGCTAATTCGATAATGTCCGGGCACTCGAAGTTCAGGATACAACGGTGGGTCTAGTTCGATTGTCTCGCCATAGGAATGGTTCGGGGGAATCGAGACCCAGTCCTTCATCAGGATATTGGCAAAGTCTTGCGCGTTCGGCGGGGTATGTGGCTCCCATTCATAGGGGACGCAATCGAACGCGGTGCCGCCGTGCTGTACTTTCGCGAGTGGTTGGAAGTCTAGCCTCAGATGGCAAGGTCCATAGTAGGAAAAGATCTTCCTGCAGATGAGGAGATCCCGAGTCCCCACATTCCAAATCTCGACGCGGAGTTGTAGAGCTCCATTTGCCGCAAATTCCGGGTTAGCGAGAGAAATCCTGACTTCAAGCTCTTTCCCTTGCTCAATCGGTTCCTGTGGGCTAAAGACCGAAGCGACGGTAGCCGCCTCGAAATTAAGTATCTCGAATTGCCGATAGCCACGGCCGAAAGCCGCGGCGAAGGGAAGAGCCATTCCGCAGAGGAGAGCAGTTGGAATTACCCATTGCCAGCGTTTTCTCATCATCGACGCCAGCCGCAAGAAACACATTCCACGCTACGGAGTTCCTGCAAATTGCCAGTGAACTGAGGTAATAGCATTTGCGATCCGTTGGGCGCTTACTGGACCAACGTGAGAAGCGGTTTGCCTTTTTCGACGATGTAGGTGGAGAGCGCTGCGCTGTTGGCGCTGTTGACGTTCTTCGCCGTGTGGATCGTTCCGGCAGGGACGAACAGGACTTCGCCGGGCTTGAGCGTTACCGGCGGCTGGCCCTCGAGCTGAAACTCCAGCGTGCCTTCCAGGACATAGACAAGCTCTTCGCCAGGATGCGTGTGCCTGGGGACCGCCGCTCCCGGCGGGAAATCCCCGCGCACTTGGACCGCCTCGCGTCCGGGGATGCTGAGATCGTGCCGCTGGAGTTCAGTGCGCTTGATGGCAGTCTGCTGCGAGCGCGCCACGCGCAGCGCCAAACCGCCTGCGACGATCAGCAACGCTACTGCGAAGATTCGAGCCGTTTTCATGTGAGTCTCCTTTCGTTCTTGCGATACGCGTGCGTGAAGTCAAGCTCGCTTCTAGCTGGATTCTGGTTTAGGCGCAAGCGTTTCGTTCCCGCCATCAAGGTGCGTAACGCGTGAAGACATAGTCGCGATCTTTCACGGGAACGTGGCAGGGGAAGCAGGTTTCGTGCAGCGCCTTGTCGCCCGGCTTTTCGCCAGTAAAGTCAGCGAATCCCCAGCCGCCGGTCGCGGCGTACTTTTTTGAGTCCTTGACCATGAACTGCACATTCATGCGGGAGCTGACGACGAAAGATTGAGCGCCGGGGAACGGACCGTCCAGGACTTTGTTGTTGAATTCCGACGAGACGCGATTCCAATGAATCGCGGCAATGATGCTGCCATCAGGGAACGGGAGCGTCCCTTCCTTGTAGGCCTTGATCGCTATATCGTTGCCGAGTTGAGCGCGTATCTGGTCGGTCTTGGGCGGGATTAGAAGGTTGGCCACGGCGATCATTTTCCAATCGCGATATCCGGCGGGGATTTTCACTCCGTAGAGTGGGGAGGAGTCTCCGTCCGACTGCGCAGATGCGCTGGGTATGTGAGCAATAATGCCGGCCAAGATAACAACCGCAAGCAGAAAAAAACCGATCCGTTTCATAGTGTTTCTCCATTTACGATTTTGAGCACCACCCTTTGGTCTCCACAGTCGCGTGTTCAGTCACTTCGGCAACTCTGTTCCCGCCTGCTCGGCCGCCATATATTTGGCGTACCAGTCGGGCCAATTCGCATCTCGCGCGCCGGTGCGCTTTTCATGCTCACCGTGCGCGGCCTCGGCGCGCCGCATGGCGTTTGCGAGATCGTTCGTTGATGCAAAGGTTGTCGTCGCGGCATCGATGCGGCCGGGCAGGCGCGCGGTGATTTCCTGGAACAGCCAACCGTTGCCGTCCGGATCTTTGAAAGAGGCGAACGAACGGTAGCTGCGATGCTCGGGATCTGGGCCGCTGACGCGGACGCTGCCGAACAGGTAAGTCTCGTCGGTGCCCGCGTACACGCCTTCGTTGTGGAACACTTCGCTGACTTGGATTCCGCGTTCGAGCAGCGCTTTGCGGGTGGCCGCGATGTCGGAGACGATCAGGTAGAAGCCCTGAGCGGAGCCTGGCGCTGCGGCAGTGACGTTCTGGCCAAAGATGACCGAGCAGCCGGAGCCGGGCGGTGTGAACTGGATCACGCGGAAGTCTTTGTGGTTGTCGAAGTCAGCGTCGAGCCGCCAGCCAAGCTTGGTGTAGAAAGCTTTCGCCCGGTCGGCATCCGAGACGGGGATGACGACAATCTCGAACTTCATGTCGCCTGTCGCCGCGGTGGGGTTGATGCCAGGTGCTGCGTTCGTGCTCATATTTGCCTCCGGAGTTGGGTCGTTACATCGTCTTTATGGCCTTCCGCAGCGGGCCTTGGGAGTTTTTGTTTATGCTGCGGTTGAGGTGTTGGAGTAGCGAAGGGGGCGCGAAGAACTTCGTTCACTCTTTTCTCGGCTCTTGGCGATTGCGACTTTTACCCAGGTCATTGGCATTGTCAAGAGGAGGTCGTGCGCACGCCCCGGCCGCAAGGATCGAAAAGGCGCGCTGCGAGGTGAAGCGATTGCCTCGGGAACGGTTGAATCGCCTACTGCTTATAAACGACGCGAGGTCCGTTAATTTGCTTTGCCTGGAGGGCGACATCAACCTCAACGCGGTCGGCAATTTTGATGAACGGAATGCCGCTATTCATCCCGTACTCCTTGCGATCGAAGGCCATCGAGCCTTTGATATTGCCGGTGCCCGTACCCTTGCCGGACAACGTGAGGCTCAGAGTCTCGGGTTTCGACACTCCGCGTATTGTGAACGTGCCCGGAATATCAAAGGACGTAGGACCTGTCTGTTCAATCTTCGACGAATGAAATGTAATGTACGGATTGTCTTTCGCGTCAAAGAAATCTTTGCCCTTGAGCTTGCCGTCCTTCAGGCCGCTGCCCGTGTTCACGCTGGCGGCATCAACCTTGATGTCCAAGACGCCTGTGGTGACATCCGGAGACGTGAATTTCAGGGTGGCTTCCCACTTTTCGAAAACGCCCTCGATAGGCACCGAGGCCTTCACGTTGAAAGTAATCTTGAAGCCGCCCGCGGGTGGCGTAACTTCGAAAACGGGAACGTCCGGAGGAGCCTGTGCTCGGCTCGCAGAGGAAAGCAAGATCAATGCCACGAAGCACAAAACTGTCAGTCGCATGTTGTAAGCCCTCTGACGAAACGGTCGGCTGGCAGTCCGGAACCGTTTTGGGGATCCAAGTCTACATCAGCGCGGTGGTCGTTCCCAACCCGTGATCAACCCGTGATCGACCCGCCAATCGTAGAATTGTGCGAATTCTGACGAAAACATTGAATCGGTTCAGTATCCTCTCAACCGTTATAATGTTTGCATGACGGATTCGCGGGCGCGGCACATGCAGTGCATGGAGGTCTGGGGCGGCAGCCAACTTACTTCCAGCGGTGTGGAGCTGGGCGGGCTGGATGTGTGGGTTTACAGCAAGCCATTCGGCGAGGCGCAGCGCGGCGGCGACGTTTATTACGTTTCCAGTTGCGCCTCTGGCCGCATCAGCCGTTTACTGCTCGCCGACGTTTCCGGCCACGGCCAATCCGTCGCTTCCACGGCAGCGGACCTGCGCACCCTGATGCGCCGCTTCGTCAATCGCCTGGATCAGAAAGAAGTCGTCCGCCTGCTCAACGAGCAGTTCACGGCGCTTTCCCGGCATGGCAGTTTTGCCACCGCGGTTCTTACTACGTTTTTCGCACCCACTCGCCGCCTGTCGCTTTGCAACGCGGGTCATCCGCGCCCTCTTTTGTTTCGCGCGACCGAGGGCCGGTGGTCCCTTCTCGGTCATGGCCACGACCACCCGGAGAAGAAAGCGCTGAGCAACATTCCGCTGGGAATGTTTCAGATCGCCGATTACGAGCAGCTTGATGTCGAACTCGATCCCGGCGACTGCCTGGTCAGCTACACCGACGCGCTGATGGAATCGTGCGACGCCGACGGCGAGATGCTGGGCGAAGAAGGACTGCTGCGGATCGTTAATCTGCTGGGAAACGTCCCTGGGGAAAAGCTCATCCCAGCGCTGCTGCAGGAAATCGGCGAACGATTCCCGCAAAATCTGGCAGCCGACGACGTGACGCTCCTCGTCGTGCGCGCTAATGGCCGTACGCTCCATTTCAGTTTACGGGAAAGACTTGAGGCGTTCGGGCGATTCTTGAAAACGCTTTTCCGATCGCTGAACCCCCGAGCAGAGCGCGCGCCGTTCCCCGATGCCAATCTCGCAAATCTCGGCGGCGTCATCATTCCCGCGCTCGCTCGTCGCTGGCGTGCTCCTCGCCCGGCCGTGAAATAATTTGCGAGACACAGCGCGTACGAGCTGCTTTTGCTTGATGGCGCCCGGGTAACGCGGTAATCATGCGGATTCCAAGTTTCCAGTTACGCGTGCCAGTTCAAGCGGTCAACGCAACGCCATCCAGTGCATCGTGGCGGACGGGCTAAGCGTCGATACCATAACCATGTTCCACAGTTATGATCACTTTTCCGCGTGCATGTCCTTCTTCAAGATACCGGAGAGCTCCGGCCACCTCGCTTAGCGGGTAACGGCGATCTATTACGGGTACGATCTTCCCGACCTCGAGAAGATCTTTCAGGAAAGCCAAATCCTTCTGATTTACCTTCGCGATGAAGAATCGCACCTTCTTGTTTCCAATCAGTGACAGCAAGGGTCCCAACAACATTGCTTGGAGAATTGGAACCCCACCACCTCCAGCAAAGACATAAATTCCGCCCTGACTCAGCGCCCGCCTATAATCGAAAATCGAATGATAGCCGTTCGCAGCAAAAATCAAATCGTAGCGCTGTCCACTTCGCGTGAAATCTTCTCGTGTGTAATCAATGACGTGGTCTGCGCCAATCGATTGCGCGGTGTCCACATTCCTGGTGCTGCACACGGCCGTGACTTCCGCCCCGAACGATTTGGCAATCTGGACCGCGAACGTACCCACACCACCAGACGCGCCATCAATCAGAACCTTTTGGTGTTGCTGGATTCGGCCCTTATCACGGAGTCCTTGGAGGGCAGTAAGAGCCGCCACGGGTACGGCTGCTGCGCTCTCAAACGATGTGTTGGCTGGCTTCAGCGCTAGTTTATCTTCCGCGGCACACACGTACTCGGAAAAGGCCCCGTGGCATGCGCCGAACACCTCGTCGCCTACATTGAACCGGATTACACTCCTGCCGAGCGCTTCAACCCGGCCGGCCACATCTATGCCCGGTCGCGTGAACTTTGGTTTGCGTAGACCGCCCATCATGGGTCGGGCGAGTAACGGTTGACCCCTCATTAGGTGGAAGTCAGCTGGATTCACAGATGCCGCCTGAATTCTTATCAAGACTTCATCGTCCTTGGGCGTAGGTATTGCTACCTCCATGAACTGCAACACCTCGGGTGGTCCGTATCGAGTCTGTATGATCGCTTTCATAAAGGCTCTTCAAGTGTGCTTCAGTTGAAGCACGTTGCACTGTTGCAGCGCACGACAAGCGAGGCAGGCGGGAAGTATAGGACGGAATCAGCCGCCAAGTCCTGATCAACGCGGTAACCGTGCATGTGGATGCTTGAGCGGGGGCGTTTACTAGCATTAGACTCTCTGGTGGGGGTAAACAATTGTGGCTGGCAGGGACGTACCGGTAAATCAGTGCAGCAAGCCGATGGGGTGGCTGGGGAGAATCTCGCTGTGGCGAATGAACGCGAGCCATTCCAAACTGACTGGGGGTTAGACCAGCTTGTGATCGAGAACCACTACACGATCCTCGATGTTGGTTGTGGTGGCCGCAGGACAGTCAGCAAATTGGCGGCCATCGCCACGCAGGGAAAAGTCTACGGCATCGATTTTTCCGAAGAGAGCGTGGCCGCGACGAAAAGAACGAATGCACAATGGATAGATCTAGGCCGCGCGGAAGTCCGGCACGGCTCGGTGTCACAGTTGCCGTTTGCGGATGGCATGTTTGACCTTGTGACTGCCGTGGAAACCCACTTCTGGTGGGCGGACCTGCCCGGCGACATGCGCGAAGTGTTGCGAGTGCTGAAGCCTGGCGGCACGTTCATCGTCATCGCGGAAATTTATAAGGGAATGACCACCGGGGCTGGAAAGTTCGCGGAAAAATATGCCTCGCAGGCGGGCATGACGCTGCTGAGCGTCGCCGAACATCGCGAACTCTTCAGCGCCAGCGGTTACTGGGATGTTCAGGTAGTCGAGAAACGCGAGAAGGGATGGATTTGTGGCTTCGGCAGAAAACCGGTGGCCAACTCCTGATGACGCGATAATCGGAAACTGACCTACTGTTGTTGGCCGTTGGCGCGATTTCAGGATTTGGTTGTGCTTGCGGTAAGATGACGGCCTACATCTGTGGGGAGGCCGTTAGTGGGGTTTAGTGCTAGCACCCGCCAACTGGGAAGCGTTACGGTGGTGGATGTGCGCGGAAGATTTACGCTGATCGAGGGAGAAGCGGTCCACGAACTGCTGATGGACCTGTTCGAGGATGGACGCAAGCGCGTGCTGCTGAATTTTCGCGACGTGTCTTACCTGGACAGCTCGGGGATCGGGCAGTTGATTCGCGGGTTGTATTCGGCGCGCAAGAATAATGCGGAATTGCACGCCGTGGATTTGAGCCCGCGCGCGCGGGAAATTCTGCACATGACGAATCTGCACACGGTGTTCACCGATTTCCCGGATGAACAGACGGCGCTGCGCACGATTGATACGCAGTAATTCAAATCTTCGACGCCTCCGGGCTGCGCGCGACGAATTATTTCTGGATCGTTATTTCTGGGCCGTTACTTTTGAATGGGGCCGCAGGCGATGCGCGCGCCGGAATTACCGGCTGGGTCAGTTTTGTAATCGTCGGGGCTGGCGTGGATGACGATGGCGGTGCCGCCCGGTTGAAACAGGGAGGTGGGGCCGTCGCCCAGCGTGACAGCGGTGTCGAGCAGCGACGCGGTGCCATGGCCATCGGCGCCAATTTCCAGATTCAGCAGGTCACCGTTGTGCGCGCCTTCCGGATTGTCCTTGCCGTGTTTTTTCCCCGCAGGATTGAAATGCCCGCCCGCCGTCTTGAAATCGGGACCTTCGCATTTTCCTACTGCGTGAATGTGGATGCCGTGCGTGCCAGGGGGCAGTTGGGTCACGTCCACGTCAACGCGCACGCCGCCAGAGGTTGGTGAAAATGTGGCTGTGCCGACTTTCTGGCCGGTGGCGTTGACGATGTCGGCGTGGGCGGATTGGGCTACCTGCGCGGATGATTTTTGCGGCGTGGTCGGCGTGGTGCGCGCGAGTGCAGTTGGCAGCGCGATGGTGCAGCTGCAGAGGGCTATGGCAAGAATTGCGGTCTGGATTTTCATGGTATGAACCTCTCTAGTTTGGGCTGGCCTCATCCACTTATAGATGCGGCTGGGCGGGAAAAGCAACTGGGAATGTTTGGGTGGCGGGAGGACGTAGATAATGTTACCGCAGAGACGCGGATATCGCGGAGAAAGGCCCAAGATCTGACAGAGCCTTTACAGAAGTATGGCGCAGTGCACGGAGCAAGACAAATACTGCCGCAGATACGCGCCGTCACAGGAAGCGCAGAACGATCAGCGTCATGTCGTCGTGCTGTGGGGCGCCGGCAGCGAATTGATCGGCTGCTTGCATGATGCGGGTGACGATTTCGGAAGCGTCGCAGTCTTGTGTGGCGCGCACCGTGGCGATCAAGCGTTCCTCTCCCCATTCGTCCAGCGCAGGACTCATGGCTTCGCTGATGCCGTCGGTGAAAATCACCAGGAGATCGCCGGCAGCGAGCGTAAGCTCCGCTTGCAGGTAGGCGCACTCCGGAATCAATCCGATGACGGGGCCACCCTCGTCGAGCCGTTCGATTATCTTGCTGCCGAGGCGTTCGACTGCGGTGGCGCCGGCGGCTCCCGCGCTGGTGTCGGCGCGAAAAAGCAGCGGCGCGCAATGGCCGCCGTTCACATAGGTGAGCCGGCGCGAGGCGGAATCGAACTGCGCGTAGAAAAAGGTCGCATAGCGATCGGCCGAGGAAGCTTCGTACAGCGCCTGATTGACGCGCGACATCAGCTCGGCGATTTCATTTCCGGCCCGCATGGCTTCGGCGCGCAAGGAAGCTTGCAGGCTGGCCATCATCAGCGCCGCGGGAATGCCCTTGCCGGAAATATCGCCGAGCGCGACGCCGAGCATTCCCCCGGGCAACGCCAGGAAATCGTAATAATCGCCGCCGACGCCCAGCGCCGTGCGGCAACGTCCGCAATAATCCACTCCAGCGACAGCGGGCAGCTTCTGCGGGAACAAGCGTTCCTGCACTTCGCGGGCGATTTCGATTTCGCGATTCATTTTTTCGCGGCGGCCGACTTCCACGGCGATAGCGTTGGTCAACTGCGCATTGGCGAGCGCCAGGCCGGTCTGCGTGGCGACGGATTTCAACAGGCGCAAGTCCGTGCCGGAATACGGCTCTTCGGACCGTTTTTCGCCGAGCGCGATCAGGCCCAGCAGCTTTTCCTTCATCGAAAGCGGGAGGAGCAACCGCGGATGAAGGTCGGTAATGGTGCGCCGTTCTTCTTCCGAAACGGCCGAGGAGTTGATCCAGGAATCCTCGTCGTCGAGATAAATCCGCTCCGGGTCAGAATCCTGGCGCAGGCGCTGAATGGTGGCGGCGGAATCGGGCAGACTTCCCTCGGGCGCGGATGTATAGCCCATGGCGTAAGCGGGCCTGTACCAGCCGCCGTCTTGCAACAGCACCGCGACGCGTGGCACGTGCAGAGACTCGGCGATGCGCTGCGCCACGCGCTCCAGCAGCGGCTTGGTTTCGACGATGGTGCGAACCTCATCGCTGAGGCCGGACAGAATCTGTTCGGCGTTGTAAGCGTCGCGGAAGAAGCGGCGGTCAACCCACGCACGAACAGAACCGGACAATCTCCGCAGCCACAAAATGGCAATGAAACTGAGGGAAATAATCACTATCTTCTGGGGCCGACTCCGTTGCGCGCCGCTTTCCAGGGTGACCGCCGCGGTGACGATGATGCTGGTGAGAATGATTTGCAGCACGAGGACGCCGTGCCGCGCCAGCGCGTACTGCAGGCCCTGGCGAATAACTACGCGCACGTCCATCGCGCGCTGCACCACGATCGCGTAGGCGAGCGTCGCCGGGAAAAACATCAGCAATAGCAGGCTGCCGAGCACCAGCCATCCCGGAAAAATCTGCTCGAGCGGCCGGTTCTTGATGGACTGAACGATGGAGAGGATGAAAAGCGGCGTCAATGCCACCGTCGCGCCGGCATAAACCAGATTGAAGCGGCGCTTCACGTCGCGCGATGCCGCCAGGCTCGATTTGATCTTCATGGACGCGAAGAAGCTGCCCACGCCGGCGAACGTGAGGAGGAAAATCAGGGGGTTCATGCGCTCCAAGACGGCGTCAAGGCGCGCAACCGCGGCGAAATTCTCGACTTCGCCGACTTGTTCGATCATCGTCAGGACCACCACAACAATCAGAGTGGGAACAAAAATGGTCACGGTCCAGCGCCACCAGCGAGGATCTTTCCGCTCCGGCGCGCGCTCCGGGAAATACAGGCCAAATAGGAACATGGATAGCGGCCAGCCGGAATTGAGTCCGACGCGGTAGATCGTCGCCAGGTCGCGAATCCCGGGGCCCCAGCTTTCGATTCCGGCACCGTAGAGCGTTGAGAGAAACAGCAGCACGGGCAAAAGAAGCCATGCCGATGGATCGCGCGGACGCACCGCTGCTACCCAGAATCCCAGCAGAATGCAAAATACCGGCAGGACAATCTTCAGCATTACAGCCGTCACGGTGACGGCGCTGCTCAAATCGAGGCGGTGAGGCTGGATGGTCACGTTGACGTTGCGCGGAGTGGCGTCACCGGGCGTGCGGACGGTTACTTGCATCGTATCGCCTGTTTTGGCGCGTGCGATTGCTTCGCCGTACACCGCTGTGCCGGTGACGGGTCGTCCGTTGACGGCGATCAGGACGTCGTTCTCCTTGATTCCGGCGTCGAGCGCGTTGGGCTGCACAAAATTGAGGTGCGGCTCGCCGGCGTTATATGCGGGAACGAAGGGCCAGCCGGCGGCCCGGTGAAACATGTCGGGGAAGTAGTAGAGCATCGCGCGGGTTTGGTAGGCGCAGGCGAGCACGAAGAGGATCGCGAGGCAGACGTACTTCAGAGTGGGTGGCTTCCTGGGCGCCATGTCAGGTCGAGGTGGAGGATATCATTAGTTGCGGCGGATGGAAGTGGCGAGCGATTTCGCTTGTAAACTGCGAAATCGAAACGGATTTTAGCGCCGAGACGGAGTGCACCCAGAGAAAGGCTAAGGCAAGAACACCCGTCTCGCAAAGACGGGACGGGCGCTAAGGATTCAAGGACAGCTAGTCGCCGGAGTTACGCGCCGCAGGCGCGCTGGGCGCGACGTTCAGCGCTGCCGGAGTGGCGTTCAGCCGGGTGGCTGGCGCGGTCTTCGGTACGCGGCAGCCGGCTGCGGTAGTGGCGGACTTCAGCGGATGCGCTACGTTGGCGCGGAACGGGCCGGTTTCTTTGATCCGCGTGCGCACGCCGTCAATCGTGGCAGGAATGGCGCCGTGGGCTTTGCCTTTCAACACGTAAATCATCAGGGCTGGATCGCCGGGGCTATCTAGGCTGGCGCTGACGCCGACGCCGATTATCGCGGGATCGCTCATCAGCTCCGCCGCATGCTGATCTTTGATGGATTTGGTTTGCGCGATGACGGCGTCGGAGATAGTGACGGTTTGCCCCTGCACCGATTGCGTTGCGAGCTGCACGGTTTGTTGCTGGGTCAACGGACCGTGGGCCGTTGGGGAGTTCGATTCGATGAGGCGCGTGCGGACGCCTTCAATCGTCGCGGGAATTCCTGCGTGCGATGCTCCCGGCGCGACGACGATCATTACGGCGGGCTCTTGCGGCGCATCGAGGCTGCCGCCACCGCCGTACGCCGAGACGCCTGGCGTACTCATGATTTGAGAGCTGTTGTTCATGGCTGCCGTTTGGCCGCGTTGGACGGTGCTGGCGGGAAGAGCAGCGGCTGATTGCGGCGTCACTTTCACGGAGCTCAGGCCCGGCAGTGTGCATCCCGGTACAGCGTGCGCAGCGCCGCCGACAAATGTGAACGTCGCTCCCCCAGTGGTGCTCTTCAGCGCGTTCAGAACATCGCCGACCGGGTTGCCGACCGCATCAGTGTCGCTGCCCGCGAACATCAGAGCCACAGGTGTTGCGGTCGCTGCGTCCACGGCGAGTGAG